>Ga0105044_10012330_pt1 | contig 11621 bp, 9 predicted proteins | sample MAT01_FD_78092 | JGI IMG/M metagenome (GOLD analysis project Ga0105044, IMG submission 78092) | Freshwater microbial communities from Lake Fryxell liftoff mats and glacier meltwater in Antarctica - MAT-01 | ecosystem: Environmental > Aquatic > Freshwater > Ice > Liftoff microbial mat | place...
ATTGCCATAGTCGTCGGCTTCCAGCGCGTGCAAAACGACCACATCCACTTTGATGGCCGGGAAAGCCATCAGTATTTCGCCAGTGTAGGGGTCAATCACAGTTTTGACATCTGGGCGGAGCGACGGCAAATCTGTCCCCAGCCACGCGGCGGAGGGCATAAACCCGATGCCGCTCATCTGGGCGCGTAGACCACAGCCGATGCTGGCCTCGGTTTCCTCTAGGACTTTGACCGCGCCTTTGGTCGCCATATCCGTGAACATTGGCGCAAGGCCGAACGATTCCAATCCAAAATAACATGAGCGCACGACAGCAATACAGCCGCCGCCGACCAACCAATCGGCATCAATGCCGTGGGTGAATCCGAGTAGGGTCAAATCACGCGGGCGGATTTCGCGCCGCAGTAGCGCCAGACAAAACGCCGCAGGCCGCCGATAAAGCGTCATCCCGCCGAGCGCGACGGTCATCCCATCGGTGATGAGCGCGGCGGCTTGGTCAAGGGTCAAGTGAGTGGTCATAGTCGCCCCTAGCGGTGATGGGTCAAGTTGGGTTAGATTGTTCATATAGCGCGCCGGACGGCGCAAGCATGACGGGAGAACTTCTATGCGTGCGAACATCGGCCTCGCCCAAATTTACCCCAAATTGGGCGATGTGCAGGCTAATCTCAAGAAACACCTCGCTTATATTGACGATGCGGCCAATCAAGGCGTTGACCTGTTGGTATTCCCAGAATTATCGCTGACCGGCTATCAGGTGCAAGACCTCGTGCCGGAGGTGGCGATTCGGGCTGAGGCTGACGACCCGATTTTTTCGCAGATGTTGGCGCAAAGCAAGCGCTTGGACATCGTGTTTGGGTTCGTACAACGCGACCTCCGTAACCGCTACTATATCGCATCGGCCTATCTCAGCGGCGGGCAATGTCTGCATGTCCACCGAAAAATCTATCTGCCGACCTACGCCATGTTCGATGAAGGGCGTTTTTTTGACGCGGGTGAGAGCGCCCGCGCCTTCGATACGCGCTTTGGGCGGGTCGGGATGTTGATTTGCGAGGATTTTTGGCACATGAGTCCGGCTTATTTGCTGTGGCAAGACGGGGCGGATATTCTGGTACTGCACAGCGCCAGCCCGTCACGCGGCCTCGATCAAGGAGACCGGTTGGGCAGTTCGCGCTGGGTCGAATTGGTCAATCAAGCCTATGGCAGCATGTTCACCAATTATGTGATTCACTGCAATCGCGTCGGCTATGAGGACGGCAAAAACTTTTGGGGCGGCTCGTCCATCGTTGACCCCAATGGCGAATTCGTCACACAAGGCCACTATTTGGACGAGGCGCTCATCGTCCAAGCCATCGACACCAACCAAATCACGCGCACTCGCGCCCGCCTCCCGCTGCTGCGCGATGAGCAACCGCACATGGTTCTGCGCGAATTGACGCGCATTTTATCCAAACCCACTGAGTAGAAGGACAAACCCATGAAGACCATCATTCACACCGATTCCGCCCCGCCCGCCGCTGGCCCGTATTCGCAAGCCGTGGCCGCCAATGGATTCGTCTTCACCGCCGGTCAACTCGGACTCGACCCCGCCACACGCCAATTGGTGGCGGGCGACGTGACCGAGCAAACCCGTCAAGCCCTCAAAAACCTGACAGCAGTTTTGGCCGCTGCCGGGTGCAACCTGAGCGATGTCGTCAAAGCTGTGGTGTTTTTGAAGGATATGAATGATTTTGCGGCGATGAACGCGGTCTACGCGGAGTACCTTTCTGAAAACTCGCCAGCGCGCTCAACGGTGCAAGTTGCCAAACTGCCCTTGGATGGTTTGGTTGAAATTGAATTTGTCGCGGTGATTCCGTAACGCGCATCGGTCAGAGTCTTGGTATACTCACTCGCATCTCTTTCGCGTAAGGGACTTCCCAAAGGACTAACACCCATGACCTATGCCGCACCCACCTATACCATCGACAAGATTGTTGAAGCGCTTGGTTCCGATTCCGATGCGTTGTTGAACCACACCAGCAGCACCATCAGCAAAGACCGGCTGCATCTGCCGGGTTCATCGTTTGTCAGCGATGTCTACACCCAAACAGATCGCAGCCCGCAAGTGTTGCGTTCGCTGGCGCAGATGTTCGGTCACGGGCGTTTGGGTGGGACGGGCTATCTGTCCATCTTGCCGGTTGATCAGGGCATTGAACACTCGGCGGGCGCGTCGTTCGCCAAGAACCCAGATTATTTTGACTCGGCCAAAATCGTCGAACTCGCCATTGAGGGCGGTTGCAACGCCGTCGCCTCAACCTTTGGCGTATTGGCATCGGTGGCGCGCAAGTACGCCCATCGTATCCCGTTCATGGTCAAAATCAACCACAACGAACTGCTGACCTACCCGAACAAATTTGACCAAATCATGTTCGGGACGATAAAGGATGCTTGGAACATGGGCGCGGTGGCCGTCGGCGCGACGGTCTATTTCGGTTCTGCTGAGAGCGCTCGCCAAATCGTCGAAGTCGCCCAAGCCTTTGCCTACGCTCACGAATTGGGCATGGCAACCGTGCTGTGGTGTTATACCCGCAATAACGCCTTCAAAATCGAAGGCAAGAGCTACGAGACCTCGGCAGACCTGACCGGTCAAGCCAATCATCTCGGCGCGACCATCAAGGCCGACATCCTCAAGCAGAAGTTGCCGGACATCAACGGCGGTTTCAAGGCGCTGAATACCGGTGACTCATCCTACGGCAAGCTGGATAACCGGATGTATACCGAGTTGAGCAGCGACCATCCGATTGACCTGACCCGTTATCAGGTCGCCAATGGTTACATGGGGCGTATCGGCTTGATTAGTTCCGGCGGCGCAAGCGGCGCAAACGACTTTGCCGATGCGGTCAAGACCGCCGTCGTCAACAAGCGCGCCGGTGGTACGGGCTTGATTTCGGGGCGTAAGGCATTCCAACGCCCGATGGCCGAAGGCGCAGCGCTGTTGCAAGCCATCCAAGACGTGTATCTGTGCGAGGAAGTCACAATCGCTTAATAGCGACGTGATGAATGAAATCTAAAAATCCCCTGCGTTGAGCGTAGATTCAGCGCCGGGGATTTTTTGTTGCACTGAGAGGGCTTGGCGTGCCAAGTCCCTTACACACCAAATTAAGCCTGTTTTGATGTCTTACCCGTTCGACGCCAGAGGCTGAAGCCTCCGGCTACCCTTTTGAAGCCGACTAAAGCCGGCTGCTCGTTACAAATTCTCGCCTTATAGTCCCCTTTAGGGGGCTTGAGTCGGCAGACGGACGCTGTAGGGGCGAGACTTGTCCGCCCGTTCTGGCGTCCAACGAGGCGAAATCGACCCCTAAAGTCCTTAACTTGGTGAATACGCACGGCGTATTCACCAAGTTAAGCCCTGAGAATCATGTTTTCTCAGGACTCATCACTCTCTGTTATTCCCCCCAACTGACCGGCGCGTTCACATCAATGGTCGCTAATTCGGTCACGCTCCCATCAATCCCCGCGATATAATTACGCCCGTCTGGATTGAGTACCCATATCGCGTCACGCGCCATATTCCACGCCCATTTGGCGGGCTGAGAAGTGCCGATGGCCGGGGTGAGCGCGTTGCCGTCTTGGTCATAAAGTTTGGCCGGGGCGAAGGTGCTACCCTTACGACCCAACATCACCAAGCGCCCATCGGCGGCTTGTGTCCCACCGAGGATGATCAGATTTTGGTCTGCCACGGGCGCGGGCAAGAAATCACCGCACGTCTCTGGGATGACCGTGCCGAGCGTGTCCTCGGCGTTGGCGTCGCGCCCGCTGACGACCACCCGTGAGCCGTCTAATGTCCACTCGCTGAACTCATACGGACAAAATGTGGGGCGGCGATTGGGGTCAGTCGTGCGGTTGACGAGCATGAAACCGTCGTAACCATAGCCGTCCATGAAAGCGCGCACCAACAGTTTTTGACCATCTGGCGACCACGTTGCCCCGGTGACGTACCAAAAGCCGGGTTCACCGTCTGGGATGACGAAATTACCGCAGTTGGATGTGCCGGGGCGACAGTTTCGTAGCACTTGGTTGATCCCCTGATCCAATGTCCAGACCCAGACGCCCTCGTTGGCGTCGCGGCGGTCAGGATTGTCAATTAGGACGGCCAGCGAAGCGCCGTCCGGACTCCAGATTGCGCCAATCGCCAGTTTATCGCTGGTCTCGCGGCTGGCAGCTGCAAAATCGGTGAACGGTTGGGGGAGGCCGGTGCGATTGCCGCCGCGCACGACGGTCAGCGTGCCGAAGGCGTCAATAAAGGCGTAATCGCTGGGATTGGCCGGGCTGATAGCGAAATAGACCGCGCCAGTGTTGCCGGGGGCCGCATATAAGCTGCTGCCCGCGCCAGAGGCCAATGAGCGTGGGAGGGCGGCGTTCGGAGACGGGTCAAAAGGGGCGACGGCGAAGGCCGGAGTCGCTGTTGCTGCCGGAGTTTCGGTAGGCGGTGGAATGGTCGGAGTCGCGGTAATATCTGGCGTCACGGTGGCCGCCGAGGTCGGTTCTGAGGTCGCAGTGGGAGGCTGACCGGATAAATTACAGGCCGTGGTCATCAAAGCCACTCCTGCACAGGCCAAAACTGTGAGTGATGTGCGTAAGCGCATGATGTCTCCTGTGAGTTGCCGAAGGATAAGCAAAATCCTTGTTGTGCCTATAGTGTAATGCCGATTGTCCTCACATTAAACCCAATAGTACACGGTTGGAATCTAGCAAAATCTACCGAGTCCGCTCTCTCTCCTTAACATTCGGCGGTGCTTGGGGACAAAAGTCCACTTAAATACCGCTTGACGTTTGACCCCGCCCCGTCGGTTGGGTACACTTAACCGGTTTTAGATGGGCGCGCATGTTCTGGCGCATAGGATGATGTTGAGGAATCCTCGATGGCACGACTCACGAAAGAGACGTTGCTCGACTGGTATCGGCAAATGGTTATGATTCGCCAATTCGAGACGCGCTGCGCTGACCTATACGAAGAGAAGAAAATCACGGGCGTTTACATGCACCTTTACAGCGGGCATGAAGCCACTGGCGTGGGCGCATTGGCCGCGCTTGGGGTAGAAGACCATGTGATTACCGCCTACCGTGACCACGGCATCGCGCTGTCACGCGGCGTCCACCCCAACCCAATCATGGCCGAAATGATGGGCAAAAAGACCGGCGTCAGCGGCGGCAAAGGTGGCAGTATGCACATCGCCAGCCGCCAACATAATATGTGGGGCGGCTATGCCATCGTCGGCGGCCACTTGCCGTTGGCGGCGGGCATCGCGTTCGCCAGCCAATACAATGAACGTAAGGAAGTCACCATCAGCTTCATCGGTGACGGCGCGAGCAACAACGGCTATTTCCACGAAACGCTGAACATATCCGGCGTTTGGAAGCTGCCAGTGGTGTGGATTATCGAAAACAACCTCGTGGCGATGGGGACGCGCATTGAAGACAGCACCGCGCAGACCGAATTGCATCATCGCGCCATCGGCTATGGCATCAAGGACGGCGGGCGTGTCGATGGTCAAGACATTTTCGCTGTTTATGACAAGGTGAGCGAGGCGGTTGAGTACGCCCGCGCCGGAAATGGTCCTGTCCTGATTGAGTCGATGACTTATCGGTATAAGGGGCATGGCGTCAGCGATAAGAGCTATGATAAGCGTCTGGCCGATGAATTGGCCGAATGGCGCGAGAACAAAGACCCGATTGAATTACTGCGCCGCGAGTTACAGAAAAAGTACAAGGACATTGACCCTGTATTGGCGAAAATCGACGCCACTTGCGCTGTCGCCGTGGATGAAGCGACGGAATTTGCGCTCAAAAGCCCCGATCCGGGTTATGAAGACCTGATTCGCAACGTGTACGTCGAGGAATAGCAGACGATGGCATCCAAAAATATCCCAATGCGTGAGGCGCTTCGCAATGCCTTGCGGGAAGAAATGTTACGCGATGAGCGCGTATTCGTGATGGGCGAGGAAGTCGGCGAGTGGCAAGGGACGCATCGCGTCACACAGGGCTTGCTGGCCGAATTCGGTCACAAGCGCGTCAAGGACACCCCCATCAGCGAAATGGCGATTGCAGGCCTCGCAGTGGGCGCGGCGATGGCCGGTTTGCGCCCTGTTGCCGAGATGATGACGATTAACTTCGCCTTCCTCGCACTGGACGCGATTGTGAATCATGCCGCCAAAATCCACTATATGTTCGACGGTCAATTCAAAGTGCCGTTGGTCATCCGTGCCGCGTCTGGCTGGGGCAACCAAGCCACCGCGACCCACAGTCACACCCCAGAGCCGATTTTCGCGCATTTCCCCGGCATGTGGGTGGCCGCGCCGTCAACCTCCGGTGACGCTTATGGCATGTTGAAGGCATCGATTCGTAGCGAAAATCCGGTATTATTCAGCGAGAGCATCGCCCTGTATTCGCGCCCCGGCCCGGTTGTGACCGATGACCCGGATTACGTGCTGCCCATCGGTAAGGGCGACATCAAGCGCGAGGGCAAGCACGTCACACTGGTGAGCTATGCACGCGGTGTTGAATGGTCGATGCAAGCCGCCGCTGAACTCGCTAAAGAAGGCATTGAGGCTGAAGTCGTCGATTTGCGCTGGTTGCGCCCGTTGGACATCGACCTCGTGCTAGAGAGCTTCAAAAAGACCAACCGTTGCGTGGTGGTCGAGGAAAGTCTGCCAATGTACAGTTTCGGGAGCGAAATCGCCGCGCAGATTCAAGAAAAGGCGTTTGATTACATGGACGCGCCCGTCAAGCGGGTCAGCGCCATGGATTTGCCTTTGCCCTTCGCTAAGGACATCGAGTTGATGGCACTGCCGAACGCGCAGAAAGTCATTGACGCCGTGAAGGAGGTTTTGAAATAATGACCGACATCACCCTCAGTATGGATGGTTTGCTTCTCAACTGGGTTAAACAAGTTGGGGATACGGTTAAAAAAGGCGACATCATCGCCGAATTCGAGGCCGATAAGGCCACCGTGGAAGTCGAATCGCCCGCCGACGGCACGATCAGCGCCCTGACGGGCGTGGTTGGCGCAGAAATGAAGGCTGGCACAGTCATCGGTCAATTGGGCGCGAACGGCGCATCTGCCGCGCCAGTTGCGCCCGCCGCCGAAGCGCCAAAGGCCGCACCCGCCGCCGATGTCGCCACGCCCGCTGCTCCGGCTATCGCTTCTGTGAGCGAGGATGGGCGCGTCAAGGCGTCACCGCTGGCGCGCAACATCGCCAAAGATAAGGGCATCAACCTCGCCCAAGTGCCGGGGACGGGGCCGAATGGTCGCATCACCAAAGTTGATGTCGAAGGCTTCACGCCGTCGGCGAGTGATGTTAAGCCCGCTGTGACTGCCTCGGCGCCGGTTGCTGAGGGCGGGATCGGCCTTGATCCGGCCAGCATCCCGCTCATTCGCTTGCGCGCTGCGCCCGCCGCCAGTGATGAGGTTGAGTTCATCGAACCGTCGCGGATGCGGAAGGCCGTCGCGCTGGGAACTACCGAGAGCAACCAGCAAATCCCGACCTTTTTTGTCACCAGCGAAATCGACCTCGACCCGCTGCTGGCCTTGCGCGCCCAGCTTAACGCGCAAATCGGCGACAAGGGCATCAAAGTCAGCATCAACGACCTGATTGTGAAGGCCGCCGCCCTGACCTTGCGCCAGTTCCCGAACCTGAACTCGCACTATTACGGCGACAAAATCGTCCGCTATAAGCACATCAATATTGGGATTGCGGTGGCTCCAGCCAGCGGCGGCGGCGTGATTTACGTCGTCGCAAAAGACGCCGATAAAGTGGCGCTGGGGACATTGGCCGCCACCAATAAAGAGATGATTGAACGCGCCCGCGAACTCAAACTCAAGCCGGAAGACACCCGTGGCGCGACTTTCTCGACCAGTAACCTCGGCCCGTATGAGGTTGACCAGTTCACTGCCGTGATTAACCCGCCGGAGTCGGGCGTCATCGCGATTGGCTCTGGCCGCAAGGTGGCCGTGGTCAAAGCTGACGGCACGCTAGGCGTCGGCACGCGGATAAAGATTACCCTGAGCGTTGACCACCGTGTCAGCGATGGCGCAGAGGGCGGACAGTTCATGTTCCGTCTCAAGAACCTGATTGAAAACCCGATGCAGCTTCTGCTCTAAGGAGACACCCTAGTGACGGACGTAACCCCAGAATTACAGCAGCTTGCGATTAACACCATCCGCGTGCTGTCGATTGATGCCGTACAAAAGGCCAATAGCGGTCATCCCGGCCTACCGATGGGCGCTGCGCCGATGGCTTATGCGTTGTGGACACGCCACTTGCGCCATAATCCTGCTGACCCCAAATGGCCGGATAGAGACCGGTTCGTCCTCAGCGCGGGTCACGGCTCGATGCTGTTGTACTCGCTGCTGCACCTGACCGGTTACGATGTCAGCATGGACGACCTCAAAAACTTTCGCCAATGGGGCAGCAAGACCCCCGGCCACCCAGAAAACTTTGTCACGCCCGGCGTTGAGACCACCACCGGCCCGTTGGGGCAAGGGGCGGCCAACGCCGTCGGTTTGGCGCTGGCCGAGACGATTCTGGCCGCGCAGTTCAATCGCGACGGCCATACCATCGTCAACCATTACACCTACGCATTGGTCGGCGATGGTGATCTGATGGAAGGCGTGTGTATTGAGGCGTCGGCGCTGGCCGGTCACTGGGGTTTAGCAAAACTGGTTTTCCTGTATGACTCCAACGACATCACGCTAGATGGCCCCGCCGATATGACCTATACCGAGGACATCGCCGGGCGCTACGCCGCGATGGGCTGGCAAGTCTTGACGGTTAAAGATGGCAACAATGTCGATGAGGTTGATGCCGCCCTCAAGTCCGCCCACGCGCAAGCCGAGCAGCCGACCTTCATCATCGTCAAGACCGTGATTGGCTATGGCAGCCCGAATAAGGCTGGCACGAGCAAGGCGCACGGCTCTCCGCTAGGCGCGGATGAAATCATGCTGACCAAGCAAGCCTATGGTTGGACAGCAGAACCGTTCACGGTCCCCGGTGAGGTATTCGAGCATTTTCGCAGCGCAGTCGATGACGGCGCAGAGCTTCAAGATGCGTGGCAAGCCAAGTTTGAGGCGTGGCGCGCCGCTTTCCCCGACTTGGCCGCCCCGTGGGAAGCCTTACACCGGGGTGAACTGCCGACGGGTTGGGATGCCGACATCCCGACCTATCCGCCGGGCAAGCCCGCCGCGACTCGCAACACCAGCGGTGAAGTCCTGAACGCCATCGCCAAGCACTTACCGACGATGGTGGGCGGTGACGCCGACCTCGCGGGCAGCACCAAGACGCTGATTAAGGGTGCGGACGAGACTCGTCAGGGCAAGCCCGCCGCCCGCAACATCCGGTTTGGGGTGCGCGAACACGCCATGGGGTCGATTGTCAACGGCCTCGCGCTGCACGGCGGAATCGCTCGCCCGTACAGCGCGACGTTCCTGACCTTCAGCGACTATATGCGCCCGGCCATCCGCCTCGGCTCGCTGATGAAGCTGCATGTGCTGTATATTTTCACCCATGACAGCATCGGCCTCGGCGAGGACGGCCCGACCCATCAGCCGATTGAGCAAGTGATGAGCTTGCGCCTCATCCCCAACCTGTATGTGTTTCGTCCCGGTGACGCCAACGAAACCGCCGCCGCCTATCGCGCTGCCATGCTGGTGGACGGCCCCGCCGTGTTGTGCTTCACCCGCCAAGACCTGCCGATTTTGGACGACGCCGAGCGCATCCAAGAGGGCGCGGCACACGGCGGCTACACGCTCGCCGATTGCGAAGGCACGCCCGAAGCCTTGCTGATGGCGACGGGCAGCGAAGTCGCTATCGCGTTTGATGCGTATAGGCTCTTAATTGAGGCCGGTGTGAAAACACGCCTCGTCTCGCTGCCGTGTTGGGAATTGTTCGATGAGCAAGACCCGATTTACAAAGAGTCGGTACTGCCCAAATCGGTCAAAGCCCGCGTCAGCATTGAGGCTGGTGTGACCACCGGTTGGCAAAAGTACGTCGGCTTATATGGCGTGACCATCGGGGTTGACCACTTTGGCGCGTCTGCACCGTTCGAGAAGTTGTACGCCGAGTTTGGCTTGACTGCCGAGCATGTGGTCGCCGCTGCTAAGAGCCTGATTAAGCAGTCGATGAGCTAAATCAGATATAGATGCGCCCTCTTTGGGCAACCGGAGGGGGCATCATGATTGAAATAACAAAATCCCTACCCAAAACGCCTGCACCCTATCGCAGTGCGGATAAAAGGGTGGTATCATCTGCGTTGCGCCCTCGCCTGTGCGCGGACGGATAGGTTTAAGACAACTATGCGTATTCTAGTCATCTCTGATATACATGCGAATTTCACTGCTTTTGAGGCCGTCCTTCACGACGCTCAAGATCATTGGGACTATGTTTGGTGTTTGGGGGATGTGGTCGGTTATGGCCCTGATCCCAACGACTGCGTAGAAAAACTGCGCGAACTGCCGCACTTGTGCTTGGCAGGCAATCACGACTGGGCAGCGCTTGACCGGCTGGACATCCGCACTTTCAACCCTGATGCGCGCCGCGCTGTGGATTGGACTCGCGAGACGTTGACGCCGGATAACACCCGTTGGCTAGAGGCCTTACCCGTCACGTTTGTGATTGGGGATTACACGTTGGCGCACGCCAGCCCGCGTGAACCCATTTGGGAATATATCTTAGAGACGAAAACCGCCTCGGATAATTTCCCGCACTTCGAGACGCCCTACTGCTTGGTCGGGCATACCCATCAGCCTGTGATTTACGAACAGGTCAATGATTATGACACCACCGCCACCCGCCCCAATTATGGCAAACCGCGCCATCTGAACGGGCGTCGTCAAATCATCAATCCCGGCAGCGTCGGTCAACCGCGTGATACTGATCCGCGTGCGGCTTACGCTATCCTTGATTTCGATAAGAATATCTGGGAACACCGCCGGATTATTTATGATGTCTCGTCGGTGCAACGCCGGATGCGTCAATACCGGATGCCGGAGCGTCTCATCGCACGGCTCGAGATGGGGATGTAGCGCCAGTGAGCCATCATGACGCGGAGTCGTCGCCAGACGACCTCAGCGTAAAGATGCGTGATTATCTGGTCGAGATTTACCGTCTGAGCGAGCGCACCCCCGCCAAAGAATTCGTCAGCACCTCGGCGCTGGCGGAGCTACTTTTTGTGACTCCGCCCGCCGTCAACCGAATGGTCACGCGCCTACGCCAACAGAATATGTTGGAACACGCGCCGTATCAGGGCATCAAGCTGACCGATGACGGCAAGCGTGAGGCGCGGGTACGGCTTCGCGCTCACCGTATCGCCGAGGCTTTTTTGGTTGAGGTGATGGGGTTGGGTTGGCACGAGGTCTATCCCGAAGCGGCGCGGATGGCGGCGGGTCTGACCGACGCGCTGTTAGACCGTATGTGGCAGATGGCGGGCAAACCGTTATTTTGTCCGCACGGCGAACCCATTCCGTCAGTAGATGGGGAAGTCGCGCTGATTGATGATTTACCGCTAACCGAGGTGGTGGTCGGCGTCCCGTTGACCATCACCCGCGTTCAGACCCGCGACGCTGACCGTTTGATGTATCTGAAGGCGTTGGG
>Ga0105044_10012331_pt1 | contig 11621 bp, 7 predicted proteins | sample MAT01_FD_78092 | JGI IMG/M metagenome (GOLD analysis project Ga0105044, IMG submission 78092) | Freshwater microbial communities from Lake Fryxell liftoff mats and glacier meltwater in Antarctica - MAT-01 | ecosystem: Environmental > Aquatic > Freshwater > Ice > Liftoff microbial mat | place...
AGGCCTGGGATGCTTAAATCCTTCCTAAAATTCGTCATGGGCGTAATCTCCAGCAGCAATTTTGCCGAGAGTTTACGAAATCAACTCTTATTTTTCAATAAAATATTCCAGCGGGAACCGCTGGACCTGATGGACGATATGGACCTGATGGACGATATGGGATGCCCCTCAGTCCATCCTGTCCTTGCTACCCAAAAACGGTGCGTGCATTAGGTAGCCAGTTTTCAGCGCGTATGGTAGTACTTGGGCCGTGTCCAGGATAAACTTTTGTCGATGGAGGCAGTAGCGCTAGCTTGTCCAGTGACGTCCACATGGCTTCTGGCAGGGATGTCGGAAAAGAGATGTTGCCGATAGAGCCTTTAAAAAGAGTGTCACCAGAAAAAAGAATAAGCTCAGCTTCGCAAAAGAAGCATATCCCTCCAGGAGTGTGGCCAGGAGTATGGATGATAGAAAAATCGATGTTGCCAACGGCTACATGATCACCGTCTGTAAATAATACGTCAGGAGTGACGCCTTCGATATCGATCCAGCAAGGGAGCTTATCACTGCCAGGACGCTCTAAATTAGGCACATCAAGCGTATGAATGTAGACAGGGGCTGGATGAATTTTCTTTAGAATAGACACATCGGCAATGTGGTCCCAATGCGAGTGTGTCAGAAGAATTTTTGCGAGTACAAAATTTTGCTCTTGCAGATAGGCTGATACAGCCTTTGAGGACTCAGGAGATGGGTCAATGACCGCAGCTTTGTTTGTCTCTGGGCAAGTGACAACATAGCAATTGGTGAGAAATGGTCCTGATGGAAAGGCTTTGATAAACATTGCACCGGAGAGGACTCGAACCTCTAACCTCCCGGTTCGTAGCCGGGTGCTCTATCCATTAAGCTACCGGTGCAGGGTAACAAAAGGCATTATGTATCAGGACATCTTTATTTGCAATGGGTAAAAGCATGTTTTCAGCCACAAATGCGGCTATCTGACTCATCGTTTGATGTTTGCACTTTAAAAGTTTTCTCTTCGTTTTTTCTGTATCATCGCAAATCGCGTACATTTTTCCGTTACGATGGCTTCAATAGCATCAACGGAATCTTCCATGAGTTTTTGCTGTAAGCTGCTTTTATTCTGAGTGCGTAATTCTTCGAGTTGTCGAAAATAATTGTAAACAATTTCGATACTTTGAGCGTCCCATATGCTGGTAGATTCTTCTATAAGCATCGCTTCCATGGGTTGAATAGCCCGAGGCAAATCGCTTCTTTCGAGGGCATTGGAAATCTGCTTTTTGGAATTGTCGAGTTTTTTCATCAATTCCTTTGTTCGTGGCTGCGGACAGTCCTTGTAGGGCCCTTTAGTGCTTTCCAGCCCCTCTATAGAGGTTTTAAAAAAGCTTGAGATCTGGCGATGCCGATTTAGTTCCCTCTGCACTTTAAGATGCATTTCTACTTTTTGTAAGCATTTATCAGCAAGATTGCTTTGTAGCATTTTCTGATCTGTAGAGAAGCTAATATTTAATATTTCTTCTAGTGGCTGATTCGATTTGCTTTCTAGAGATTTAGTATCAAAACCAAGAGGCTTAGTGCGTGTTTCTATGGGTTTGACATCGCGTTCTTCAATTCCAAGCGATTGTTGTAGGATCTCGGAAAGAGAAAGCGTTTCTTCTACTTGTAGTTGAAGGGTGGATGGTCGATACCAATTTATGGCTTTTTCAGTGTGATCCTCCCAATCATTGATGATCTCTCTAGAGGCAAATTCTCCTTTAGAGGCCCGGTCGATCCCTTGACGCGCAAATGTCGCCGCGGAGAATTTTTTTTCATTTGGAGCATCCCAAGTGATGTGATAATGCTCAAGTGATGGTTTATAGCCTTCTGCAAGGTAGTGACGCAAAGCTGTGGTGATAATGAATGATAGGGGCTCAACAGCCTTTTCAAGGCCTGGAATTATATTAGATACATCAGGGCTGGAGCTGAACCATGCACCTGCGTAAGTTACTCCTGCACGTGCTATTTCCAAGGGATAAGGTACTCCCCAACCAACATTTATTGGAGGTGATGTTGACTGCATAATATTAATCCTCAAATTAAAAGTTTAAACATCTCTCTTTGATTATTTTTATATAATTTTTTTCGATTTTTTTCAACTGCTCTAATCGAGCGAAAAAAATTATTGCAACCCCAACTGAGTAAGTTACATGTGATTGAGAGTTAAAGTATAGTCTTTAGAAATGCAGAGTTCAACGAATGCTGCCACGCCAAGCAAAAGGCATAGAGTAAAAAAGAATGAAGGAACAGGGATTGCTAAGACGAGCATAAAAAGCACTACAGCTTGTAGGGCGGTAGTTATTTTTCCGCTATAGATGGCTTGTACGTGGTATTTTTTGAGCTTTCCACTGCCGTATAGATATAGAGAGAATATAGCGACAGCATAATCTCTAGAAAGCATAGATAACCCATCAATAAACGATAGGTTGTTTTCATTTACAAGGACACATAGAGCAAAAACGACGAAGAATTTATCGGACAAAGGGTCGATAACAGCTCCAAACTGAGAGATGGAATGGAGCTTGCGGGCTAAAAAACCATCGAGGATATCAGTGATCAGAGCCAAGGCTATGGCTATAGCGCGAACTGTCGGATTGTCATACAAGAAGCAAAAAGCTAGGGGAATACGACAGAGCGATAGAAGTGATGGAACGTATGACGCTATTCTCATATTCACTTGCTCACAGCTGTATCTAAAAATTTACATCGACGAATTCGCCACCATGCATAGCTAGAGACGATTCCAAAAGCAATTGTCAACAGTAAAAAACGTTCATAGACATGCAAATAATGGAAAACCGTTTGTGAATTGGCTCCGAATAAAAAATCTAAATAAAATAAAATGCTTGAAACAAGAAGGCAGCCACAAAAATCACGGAAAGCAAATATTGAGAATGGCATTTTTATGAGCCCAGAAGAAAGGAACAAGGCATTTCTGGCGCCGCCAGGAATAAAACGGCCAATGATAAATGTTAAAAAGCCATGCCTATGTAAAACTTCTTTCATTTTCTGTACACGGCGCTCTGGAAGTAGGCGTGTAAACCAACGCGTGCGCAAAAGTTTGGGGCCCAGCCATCGTCCAATCCAATAGGCTTCCCAGCCAGCAATAATGCAAGCGACAAAAACAATCACATACATTTGCAGGGCTTCAATCATTGTTGTTTTGCTAGCCACGATGCCAGCTGTAAGGATTAAGAAATCTTCACTTATAGGCAAATAAAGACCTGCAAGCAGTATAAGGGCGCAGATGATGAGATGCGCACTTGCAGTATGCGCGCTAATATAGAAAAAGATCATCTCTAAAAAATTCGCCATAACGTTAATTTCCTTATTTCCCTTTAGACATCAAATCTTGCTATCGTGAACGTGCACGAGCCCATGCGCATTAAGCTAAGAACAAGAGCAATTTTGCACCACAGAGCACACAGAGAGGGCGAATGGTATGATCTGTTAACGTTATTGCAACTCTCTGTTTCTAACAAAATACTTATTAGCTAATATTTCGCTAATGTTTTAGCTCCTCTGTGCGCTCTGTGACCTCTGTGGTGCAAAATTGCTCTTGTTGCTAGTACCTAGACTTAAACCATGTCTACCATTTTAATGGGTCTTGCTTTAAATCGCCATGAAAGATATAGGTTCGTGACAAAGTAGTGTGTTAATAACCAAGCTGAAGGAGCCGCCATGAACAAGCAACCTAATCCTTTTAATACATTGACAAAGCTGCGTGGCAATGAATATTACTACTCATTATCAGCGCTTGAAAGCTTTGGGTTAGGATCTGTTAGCCGTTTACCAATATCATTAAGAATTGTTCTTGAATCTCTCTTGCGCAATTGTGATGGAGAGATTGTTAAAGAAAAGGATATTATTGATCTATGTCAATATAATGCGAAGAATCCATTGAAACAGGAAATTCCATTTATTGTTTCTCGTGTGATTCTTCAAGATTTTACTGGTGTGCCTCTTTTAGTGGACCTTGCAGCCATGCGTGATGCTGTTGCCAGCTGTAATGCTAACCCTCAAATTGTCGAACCAAAAGTTCCTGTCGATCTTATAATCGATCATTCCGTTCAGGTAGACAGATCTGGCACTCCGAATGCCTTTCAATTTAACCTTGAAGTTGAAAACCAACGTAACTACGAAAGATATGCATTTTTAAAATGGGGCCAACAAGCATTTAAGACTTTTAGGGTCATACCTCCAGGTATTGGCATAGTGCACCAAATAAATCTTGAGCACATCGCTACAGTAGTGTCTGTAACTGAGCATAATGACAAGACCATTTTATACCCAGACACTCTTGTAGGTACAGATTCTCACACAACGATGATCAACGGTCTTGGCGTTGTTGGCTGGGGGGTCGGCGGCATTGAAGCCGAAGCTTCTATGCTTGGTTTACCATGCAATTTGCAGACGCCAGAAGTTATAGGCGTATATCTTTCTGGGGCTCTTTCGGAGGGGGTGACAGCTACAGATTTAACTCTTCGTGTTACAGAGATGCTTCGGAATGCCAAAGTCACAGGTAAATTTGTGGAGTTTTTTGGCGAAGGTGTTGCGAATTTAAGCGTTGCCGATAGAGCAACAATAGGTAATATGGCGCCAGAATACGGTGCTACAATGGGTTTTTTCCCTGTAGATGAGATGACGCTTGAGTATCTTAGATTCACAAATCGAAGCCAAGAGGCGATTGAGCGAGCGAAAATTTATTTGCAAGCTCAAGGTCTATTTGGAGTTCCTGGTAAAGATGACATTGACTATACGACGGTATTGGAGCTTGATTTGTCATCAATTGTGCCTTCAGTTGCTGGGCCAAAGCGCCCTCAAGATCGGATTGAGCTTCCAAATATTAAAAGCGTCTTCCAGCAGCTACTAGCGTCGCCACAAGCCGAGGGCGGGTATGGAAAAGGGCAAGAGCCAGCACCTCGTATATGCATCAGTGCCGATGGATATTTCTCAGTGGATCTGCCACATGAAACAGGGGGAGACAAAGAGCCTGGAGAAACAAAGGGCTACGGGACATGGAGTGAAGAGGAGATGGTGACCAACAAGCCGATAACTTCAGCTGTTGTTGACCCAGGCTATAATATGGCTGAAGAGGAAGGCGGCCTTGTTTGCGATGCTATATTAACCCATGGGTCTGTGGCAATAGCTGCAATCACCAGTTGTACGAATACAAGCAATCCAAGCGTTATGTTAGCTGCGGGGTTATTGGCGAAGAAAGCTGTTGAACGCGGTCTTAAGGTCAATAGTGTCATCAAAACAAGTCTTGCGCCAGGGTCTAGAGTTGTGACGGATTACCTTGAACGGGCAGGGTTGCAGAAATATCTTGATGCGCTAGGGTTTCATCTTGTTGCGTATGGTTGCACAACGTGTATAGGGAATAGTGGACCCTTAGAAGAGAACATAGAAAAAGCCATAAAAGAGCACGATCTCATCGCAGCAAGTGTGTTGAGTGGAAATCGCAATTTCGAAGCTCGCATACATAGCACTATAAAGGCGAATTTTCTAATGTCCCCGCCCTTAGTGGTCGCTTTTGCTATTGCTGGTCGTGTGGATATAGATATGAAAACCGAACCTTTGGGATATGATGCAGCAGGGGAAAAAGTGTTTCTTTCCGATGTATGGCCAAGTAATCAGGAGATAGCAGAATGTGTTTACAAGGCTGTGCAACCAGAGATGTTTCAAACACGTTATAGTCATATCGGTAATGAAAACCCTGTATGGAATAAAATTCCTACATTGGGAGGGCCGACGTATGCCTGGGATAAGGACAGCACATATATCCAAAAGCCTCCTTATTTCGATGATTTTAATGTCGGTAAAGAGAATGTGGCAAAGAATTTAATGGGCATGCGTGCGCTTGCAATTTTCGGCAATTCTGTGACTACAGATCATATATCTCCAGCTGGAGGCTTCAGAGCATCGTTGCCGGCAGGACAATACTTACTCTCGTTGGGCATAAAAGAGGCGGATTTTAATAGCTATGGAAGTCGGCGAGGCAATCACAACGTGATGATTCGTGGAACCTTTGCAAACGTTCGCATACGTAACAAGATGGCTGGAGAAAAAGAAGGGGGATATACCCTTACAATGCCAGAAAAAATACTCATGCCGATATTTGATGCATGTGAAATTTATCACCAAAAAGGTGTGCCATTGATTTTATTTGCCGGTAAAGATTATGGCATGGGCAGTTCCAGAGACTGGGCTGCAAAAGGCCCAGCTTTACTTGGTGTGCAGGTTGTTGTAGCTGCAAGTTTTGAAAGGATCCATCGCAGCAATCTTATAGGCATGGGAATATTGCCATTACAATTTAAAGAGGATGAAGATGCTGAAACTCTTGGAATCATTGGCGATGAAGAGTTTGCTATTCATGGATTCACAGGTAAGCCTTCAGAAGAAGTGATGCTAGAGGTTAAGGGAGCAGGAGCAACCCGCATGATACAGCTGCTCTCTTGCTTAAATAACGTTACAGAAGTGGAGTGTTACCAAGGTGGCGGTATATTACCATTCGTGCTGCGACATCTGCTGCGGTCAACAACAGAGAAGTGAGGGTCCTATGTACTCGAGTATCGGCATTTTTTTTACTCTTTTATTAGTTGTTACAACTGGTGTGGAGGCATCTTTAGATAGGAGGGATGTTATAAAAGCTGTGAGCGATATCGAGTTGTACATACCTCAAGCGATGGAAAAGTCTTTTGTGCCTGGTCTTGCGATTGCTGTTGTGTTTGAAGATGAAGTGCTCATTGCCAAGGGCTTTGGGATCCGTAAAATCGGTTCATCAGAACCTGTTAACGCTCGCACGGCGTTTCAAATAGCCTCACTTTCGAAACCTGTAACAGCAACAGTTCTTGCGTCCTTGGTCGGAGAAGGTAAACTGTCTTGGGATGGAAAAATATGCGATCTCGATCCAGCATTTCGGCTTTCAGACTCATGGATAACAGCGAACCTCACAATTAAAGATCTGTTATCACACAGAAGCGGTTTGCCAGATCACGCTGGTGACTTGCTGGAAGATTTGGGATTTGAAACTTCCGATATTCTTTATCGTTTACGGTTCATTACTGCTTTAAATGCATTCAGAGCGAGTTACGCATACACAAATTTTGGGTTTTCAGAAGCCGCCTATGCAGCAGCAATCAAGGCGGGACTTTCATGGCCGGAGGTCGCTAAGCGTCAATTATTTGATGCTTTGCAAATGACTTCAACAACGTACTCGTATAAAGCGTTCATAAATTCTGAGAACCGAGCTACTTTACATCAAATTACAGATGGTAGGGCTGAGGCCTTGTTTATTCGTGATGCCGATGCACAAGCTCCAGCTGGCGGCGTATCAAGCAGCATTGATGATCTTGCTAAATGGGTCTCATTGATTCTTGCAGATGGTAGCTACCAAGGAAAGCAATTGATCGACTCCAAAGCTCTGTTAGAGACACAAGTGCCAGCGAATATATCCAAAGCAGATTTAGCTACAGGGGAAATCAATTTTTACGGGATGGGCTGGGCTATCAAATGGGATACCGAAGGAAGAAAAAATGTTTCCCATAATGGGGGCTTTGGTATAGGCGCCAGAACCTATGTGTCTCTTTACCCCCAAGATAAAATCGGTGTAATAGTAATCAGCAATGCGGCTTGGCAGGGGGTTCCAGAAGCAATCATTGACACTTTTTATGACGCCGTATACCAGAAGCCAGAACAAAAAGACCTTTTAGACATGTGGAACAAGCGCTGGAGTACGCTCGGCAAAAAAAATACTATCAGCGACCAGGCATCTTCACCACAACCAGCGATGCCTTCAAAAAGCTACCTTGGAAGCTACGGAAATAGCTATTACGGTGAAGTGGACATTGCTGTAGATAGCAAAGGGCAATTGACTCTGAAAATAGGCCCGAAACTACAAGAATACCTTTTAACTCACCTTAACAGAGATGTTTTTACTTTTGATACAATCGGCGAAAATGCTATCGGTAAAGCTCAAGTGATATTCGCAATTGACAGTGAGGGTCAGGCGAGTTCTATGACCGTCGACTCTTTAAATGAGCATGGTAACGGTACCTTCGACAAGAAGGTGCGCGGGAGGTAAAGTGGAGCGAAGCGAAAAGGACCCAAAGGACGAAAAGGACCTAAAGGACGAAAAGGACTGACGATTGTCGCCTTTATTGAGCGCTAAAACGTCCTTTTGGTCTTTTATGTCCTTTTCGTCCTTTATGTCCTTTTTTGCTCTCGCTCTGTAGTCCTTTATATAGGTAGGTGGAATATGGATACGTTCGCTAATGTAACATGTAATGACATCACTAACGCTATTATAGCTGCGACGGATAATCATCAATTGTCCCCAGAAAGTGTAATGGATATCATAAGTTGTAATGTTGACACCCTATTTCATGGAACTTATCTTGAGCGTATGGCTGTACGTCAGGCATTGGTATGCCTTTCAGGTATTCAAGATACGTCCTTAGCTACACGTATCGGCAATATTCTTGATGCCTTAACTTGGCGCGATTTTATTCCGTGCAATGAGATGAGTGATTATGAAAAGCTGCCTACAGAGCTTCACGCGTATACAGTATCATTTTTGTCGACTCATGGTGAAAATTGGCATCAGATTAAAAAAATTATCAAAATCTGTAAAACTCTATATTCACATAGAGCTGCTCTACTATACGAAATAATTCTTCCTATGTGGGCCGACACTTACAAAATATCTCATCGTTTCTTAGCAGAACTTGTCAAGCATGAGAGTCTACAGGTATCGCTATCTCGGCAAATGCAGATCAATTTGAAATATTGCAATGCAACGGAATTGACTTGTTCTGGATATTTGCAATTAACTCAACTGCGTGAGTTGAACTTAACAAATTCGAGTGTGAAAAGTCAGGATCTCTCACAGATACTTAAGTTAACGCGTTTGGAAAATCTAAGCTTGAGCACATGCGCGAACATTGCAGACGAGGGATTTGCAAACTTATCGTTATTGACGAAATTGACTGCTTTAGATGTGTCTGAATGCGTAATCTATGATTTAAACCTTTTACAATTCTTGGAAAGCTCATTTGCAAAGGCACCCACAAGCCGAATTAGGACCTTTCCCACATTAAAGCAATTAAGTCTTTACGGCTGCAGGCAAATTACCGATAAAGGATTAAAACAAATACCCACAATTTCAACCTTAGAAGAGCTGTCGCTGGGGAGGTGCATAAAGATAACCGATCAGGCCATCTCCTTGTTGTTACCGCTTACAAATCTTCAAGCATTGTCTATTGCTGATTGTTTAGAAATTTCTGATGAAGGAATTTCCTCATTGGGAGGGCTTACAAATTTAGAGGATCTTGATTTGAAGGGTTTAAGAATCAGTAGCGTCGCTATTAGCGTTTTAACATCTTTTTGCCATTTGAAAATTTTAAGCCTAGAAGGCTGCCCATTTGTTGATGATGATGTGATGAGCCACATTTCAGGGCGTACAAATTTGACAAAATTAAATGTTTCTCGATTTTCAACCGTCTCTTCAAATGCTTTTACACAGCTTGCATTGCTTACGCATTTGAAGACTCTTGATCTTTCTTATTGTTCAAATATCGAGGATAGAACTTTGAAAGCTTTGACAAATTTAAATAGACTTGAATCACTGTCGCTACGTGGCTGTAAGCACATCACTGATATGGGGTTGGCCGTTTGTCAAGACTGGAAAGCCCTTCAAGCCTTGGATATCTATGATTGTAAAGGCATATCGGTATTTTCTTTGGAAAATTTGATCTCTAATAACAGGATAAAAATCCTTATTCTTGGAGAAAACAAAATCGATATAAATGCCGCAGTACACATTTTCGCTCAATTTACGAGCCTTCATGAGCTTAATATTTATAATTCTCAACAAATAACAAGCGAGTCTGGGGAGCAGCTGCGGCAGCTAAAAAATCTTACTCGCCTATCCATGCTGGCAAAAACGCGACTTTAGTGCTTCCTTATGATATCAGGTCGACAAGCTGGTGCTCAGGGTTTTGTGTAGCTGCATATTGTTTTTCCCATAGCTCTCCAAATAATACCATGGGGCGCTCTTGTCGGTCTTTTACGATCATGGATGTAGAAGGCTTTTTGAAAGTCGCAAGATCGCCTATAAGCCAGCCACTGCAGCTATACGGCAATGCCGTGTAAAGAGTATCAACGCCATATTCGTCTTTCAGGCGGAATTGCATGACTTCGAATTGCAGTGGACCAACCGCCGCGTATATTGATTCGCCGTAGCTGTCCATGGGCAATAACAGCTGTATAGCGCCTTCTTCAAGCAGCTGCTGAACGCCTTTGTCGAAAGACTTTCGCTTGCCCACATCTTTCGGCGTTATGCGGGCGAATATTTCGGGTTGAAATTGCGGTAAGGGGGCAAAATTTCCGTCTCCACGTAGAGAAATGGTATCTCCAATGGCAAAAACGCCAGGATTGATGACTCCGATGATGTCTCCCGCGTACGCGACATCTAGGGTCGAGCGTTCTCCTGCGACCATTCCATGTGGGCGCGAGAGCCGTATTTCACGCCCCAGGCGGTGGTGTTTAACAACCAAATCACGGTCGAATTTGCCAGAGCAAATTCTAAGAAATGCCATGCTATCGCGATGTCTTTTGTCCATATTAACTTGCAATTTGAATACATAGGCAGAGAAAGGGTCTTCGGCGGGGTCTACATATTCTTCAGTGTCGTTCTGCAAGCGCACAAGTCGCTCTGATGGAGCTGGCGCCATATGTATAAAAGCATCGAAAAAGGGCTCGACACCAAAATTTGTTAGCGCAGAGGAAAAAAAGATCGGTGTAACTTTCCCAGCTAAGAATTCTTCCTGTGTGAAAGTATTGCCAGCAAGATCTAGAAGCTCAAGTTGTTCTTTTAATTGAGCCAAATCGTCTTTATTAATGAGTTTAGCAATCTCCGGCGAGTCCAAAGGATATCGATTGATAGTTGCTCTTTGGGCGCCGCCTGTGGAGACTTTCCCGAAGATCAGACATTCTTTTGCCATACGGTCATAGACGCCAATGAAGTTGCGCCCTTGGCCGATTGGCCAATTAAAAGCTACGCCATTGATTTGTAGAGCATTTTCAACTTCCTGAATCAGGTCTAGGGGGTCAAGACCTGGCATATCCATTTTATTGATAAATGTCATCACTGGTATATGTCGTAGATGGCAGACTTCAAATAATTTGCGTGTTTGCTTTTCAACGCCTTTAGCAGCGTCGAGAACCATGATGGCGCAATCTGCAGCGGTTAATGTGCGGTATGTGTCGGCAGAGAAATCCTCGTGCCCGGGCGTGTCGAGTACATTGATGACCGTGTCTTTATAGGTGAATTGCATGGCAGACGCGGTGATGGATATTCCACGTTCCTGTTCCATAGCCATCCAATCTGATGCTGCAGCTTTGCGTCCTTTGCGCCCACGAACCATTCCAGCCGTGTGAATCATTCCCGAATAGAGAAGCAATTTTTCTGTAAGCGTTGTTTTGCCCGCATCGGGGTGGCTAATGATCGCAAATGTGCGCCGTTTTGATACGGCATCTTTGATTTCTTCAGTCTCCAAAACAATCTCCAGAAAATTTATATTTAATCG
>Ga0105044_10012332_pt1 | contig 11620 bp, 8 predicted proteins | sample MAT01_FD_78092 | JGI IMG/M metagenome (GOLD analysis project Ga0105044, IMG submission 78092) | Freshwater microbial communities from Lake Fryxell liftoff mats and glacier meltwater in Antarctica - MAT-01 | ecosystem: Environmental > Aquatic > Freshwater > Ice > Liftoff microbial mat | place...
AGGGGGGGCTTGGCATTGGGCTGTGTCTGGCGAAGCGGATGGTGGAGATGCACGAAGGAAAGATCGAGGCGTTCAGCCCGGCCCCGGGAGTAGAAAGCGGCGGGAGTGAGTTTATTGTAACATTACCTTTGAGTTCGGCTAGTGTGATTGGCCCCGCGCAGCAGGGGGCGGGGGAGGGCTTAGAGCTTGCTGTCGCTCGCGGCGGCAAGAAAGTATTATTGGTGGATGATAATGTTGATTTCGTGCGGATGCTTTTAGCAATTATGGAGCACAAGGGGTATGTCGTGCGTGTGGCGCACGCGGGACCAGAGGCGTTGCGGATATCAGGCGAATGGCACCCGGAGGTGGCACTGCTGGACATCGGGCTGCCGGGCATTGACGGTTACGAAGTCGCGAGGCGTATGCGTGCCCAGTCGGGGGGTGAACACATTCGGATCATCGCTGTTTCGGGGTATGGGAGTGAAAGTGATGTCGCGATGGCGCGTGAGGCGGGCTTTGACGGCCACCAGGTGAAACCGGTTGACTTTGTTGAGATAGAAAAGATGATCAATGCGGGGCGCGGAGGTTTTAAAGCCGGGCTGAGCGTGCGGACATAACTGCTGGGGCGCGGGGAGGCCGTTCGTGGGGCGGAGGCGGGGGAACGGCGATAGCATATTAAGATGGGTTGGCGGGCTACTCGAGGGCGGCCGCGCCGGAGATAATTTCGGTGAGTTCGGTGGTGATCTGGGCCTGCCGGGCTCGGTTGTAGACCAGGGTGTAACGTTTACCGGCCTTACCGGCGTTGTCGGTAGCGGCCTTCATGGCGATCATGCGCGAGATGTGCTCGCTTACGACTGCGTCGTTGAAGGCTTGGAAGAGAACGGCCTTTACGCCAGCGGGCAGGATATCGTCCAGGAGCGCCTTGGCATCGGGCGAGAACTCATAGATGGTGTTGCGTCCGCGAGAGTCCTTCTTCGCGGCGGCGGCTGAGGTCTGGAAGGGCAGGAGCTGCGTAACGGTTGGGACCTGCTTGCCAGCCGAGATGAACTTCATGCTGATGACGCGGACCGAAGAAATTTCGCCCGCCATGAACCGTTTGATGTATTCTGAAGCGAGGTCTTGAACGTTGGTGTAAGAGGGCTTGTCGCCGAACTGGTTATGCTGCCTGGTGGTTGAGTAGCCTGCGAACTTTAGAAAGCCCTGGCCCTTCTTCCCGACGATCTCGATCTCGCCAGCCTTCAGCTCGGGTTGTGATTTCATGAGGCTGGCGAAGAGCCGAAGCACGCCGCCGTTGTAAGGACCGCACAAGCCGCGGTCGGAGGTGATCAGCAGCGTGACCGACTTGCGCGCTCCTGAGGTTTTCTTATCTTGGCCGAGCAGCGGGTGGGTAACGTCGGAACCTAGCGAAGCGGAGAGCTCGCTTAAAACTTCGAAGAGCGTTTCGGTGTAGGGCTTGGTCGCCGCGGCGGCGGCCTGGGCACGGGCGAACTTGCTGGTGGCAATCATCTGCATCGTTTTGGTGATGCGGCGGATGTTTGCGACAGCCTTGATTCGCTTCTTGATTTCGCGGGTTTTGCCCATAGGGAGAGGAGGGTAGGAGAGAGATCGGGCGGGGGGTGGTTTGGAGAGATTCTGGAGGGAAACGAAGAAGAGAGGGCCGGGGTTTGGAGTTTCTCTGTGTGAGGCTGCGAGCGACGGCTCGCGGACTGGTGCAAGTGCGTATCACTTGCTGGGGCGGCTGTTGGTAAGTGGATCGCGACCTGCGATTGTGTCGTGGGGTAGGTTGGACTCGCGTGCATCCACGAGGGCATTTTTGGAGAAATTTAGGCACAATGGCAAATCAAACAATCTTGGTCACAGGCGCATCATCGGGTTTCGGTAGGTGCTTGGTTGAAGCAGCGTTGGTGGGGGGCCACAATGTGGTCGCGACGGCGAGAAAGCCTGAGACGCTCGCGGGGTTGGTTGCGGAGTACCCAACGAGTTGCATCGCGTGCGAGCTTGATATTACCAAGCCGACGGATTGCGCGGAGGCTATCGCAACGGGCGCGGCGCGGTTTGGCGCGATTGATATTTTGGTGAACAACGCGGGGTATGGGCTGGTGGGCGCGTTGGAAGAGGTGAGCGAGGATCAACTGCGTCGTAACTTTGAGACAAACTTGTTTGGTACGGTAAATATGATGCGGGCGGTGCTACCGGGGATGCGGGCGCGGCGGCGCGGAACGATTATTAATATTACGGCGATTGCTGGGATATGCAATGAGATGGGCTTCGCGGTGTACGGGGGTGCAAAGTTCGCGGTGGAGGGGGTGAGCGAAGCTGTGGCGAGCGAAGTACGGCCGCTGGGAATTCGGGTGATGATCGTGGAGCCCGGTCCGTTTCGTACTGATTTTATTGGGCGATCAATGGAGTCGGCGGAGACGAAGATAAGCGATTATGACGGCACGAGTGGGAAGTTTGCCACGATACTGGCGCAGATCAATGGTCGGCAGAAAGGAGACCCGGCGAAGGCGGCAAACGTAATCTTACTTGCCGCGTTGAGTGATCAGCCGCCTTCGCGGCTGGTGCTGGGCAAGTATGCCATTGATAAGTTGCGCCGCAAGCTCGTGAGCGTTGAGAAGGACTTAGCGGCGTGGGAAGAACTGGGAGCGGCTACCGATTTTTGAGGGCGGGCTGGCGGAGGCCGGGCGCGGGCGTCAAGGAGATGATAAAAGAGGTGGCCGGGGTGTGAGCATGCCTCAAAAGGGGCCGCGAGCACTGCCGTGCCCCGGTATGATAAGTGGATGGGGTGTCGAAGTTTGAGCCCCTACCTCAGGAGTAACCCGCGATGCTTAGTGCTTTCTTCAGTGTGTTTTTGCGCCGAGCGGGGGGAGTGTTTTTTGCAGCATGTGTGCTGATTGGCGCGGGAGGCAAGGCGCGGGCGCAAAACTTGCTCATCAATCCCGGCTTTGAAGCAGGCCAGGCGCCGTGGGTTGCGTTTGGCTCGGTAGGGATTGTTATAAATGCGGAGCACGCCCGCAGCGGCGTGCGCGGGGCGGGGGTGAGCCGGCGGACATTACCGTGGATGGGGATTGCTTATGATATAAAGCCGCTCTTGCAGGCGGGTGGGGTGGGTGCTTATGTCGGCTCCGCGTATGTCCGGGTCGGTGCGCCGGGGATGCACACAGTTATATTAACTTATAAGTTGACCGATGATCGGGGCGATAGCTACGCCGCGATTTCCTATCGCCAAGTGCCTGGGAATCAATGGTGTCGGCTGGTTGGGGAGCTTTACTATTGGCCCATTGGTGTGGTGCGCGGCGCGGTGATGTACGTGGAGGGCCCGCAGGCTGGAGTGGGGTTCTCGGTAGACGACGCGGCGTTGGCGCGAGATGGCGCGGAGTGGAAAGTGGCGGCGGATGCAAGGATTGAGGCGGTGCGCAAGCGCGACGCGGCGGTAACGGTGGTGGACAGGTATGGGCAGGTGTTGGAAGGGTGCCGCGTGCAGGCCAGGCAGGTTCAGAGTGAGTTTGGGTTTGGGACTGCTATCTCTGCGGTACACCTTGAAAACGCGCGGTACACTGACTTTATCAAACAAAACTTTGAGTGGGGCGTTCCCGAATGGGAATGCAAGTGGCACTACACGGGGCGAGATGTGGGCGTGCAAGACTATTCAAGGTGCGACGCGACGGTGGCGTTCGGCCGGACGAACGGAATCAAGATGCGCGGGCACAACATCTTCTGGGAAGTTGCAGAGTTCTGTCCGCCCTGGCTGGCGGGGCTGGATGCAGTCGCGCTGCGCGCGGCGATGCAGGCGCACGTGAGCAGCATTGTGCCTCGCTATCAGGAGACGCTGCTGCACTGGGATGTAAATAATGAGATGCTGCACGGGAGTTTTTTTCGTTCGCGGCTGGGTGAAGATATCTGGCGTTGGATGTACGAGCGGGCACGAGCGGCGGACCCGGACTGTCTGCTCTTCGTGAATGATTATAATAACATTGATGGGCAGCGGACCGACGACTTCATGGCCCAGATACGGGGATTGCTTGGGGCAGGCGCTCCTATTGATGGTGTGGGCCTGCAGGGGCACTTTGGGGCACGGGTCTCGCCGGGGCTGGTGGCGACGCACCTTAACACTTTCTCTGAGCTTGAGATGCCGCTGTGGATCACGGAGTATGACAGTGTGAATGCCGACGTGGGGCAACGCGCCGAGAACTTGGAAAACCTCTACCGGCTTGCATTCAGTTATCCCGCGGTTGAGGGGATTATGATGTGGGGTTTCTGGGCGGGGGCGCACTGGCGTGGCGGTGATGCAGCATTGGTAGACCTGGACTGGACTGTGAACGCGGCGGGCGAACGTTATCTATCGTTGCGGCGAGAGTGGACGACAGATGTGCAGGCCGTGCGCGGTGCCGACGACCTGCACCGCTTCCGCGGCTTTCGCGGGGACTACCAGATTGAGGTAACAAGGCCCGGAGCCATTACACAGAGCGCCATGACGACATTAACACGCGGCGAGGGCACTGCGGACTTTGTAATTGTCATGGGTGTGCCCTGCGTGGCAGACTTCAACGGCGATGGGGGCGTGGATGGTTCAGACGTCGAGGCCTTCTTTGTGGCGTGGTCTGCGGGCAATGCGGACGTAGACGCGAGTGGAGGCGTGGATGGTGCGGATATCGCAGTCTTCTTTGAGGCGTGGCAGCTCGGCAGTTGCGGGTGAGTTTAAGTTATGTTTGGGGGCAGGGTGGGGCTGGGTAGGGGTGCGGGTGGGGGTAGGCGGGGGGGCGCACGCCGCGATCAACTGCGGATCGTAATTGTACCGTTGCTGGTCTTTACCTTTGCTGTGGTGCTTAAATCACCCAGTTGGAGTGTTGCTTGATTCGGGGTGGTATGAACGCTGACTGCATTGGGGGCTTGCACGCTTACGCTGCCGTTGCTGGTTTCGGCCTCGACGCGGCCTTGAAAACCCGCGAGATTAAGTTCGACTCCTCCGTTGGAGGTTTCGATATTAAACGGTCCCTGGGCATCCTGGGTGAAGCAAATACGCACCGTTCCGTTGGAAGTATCTACATCAGCGGATGATGCGCCGCTCAGGTCGACGTCGCCGTTGCTTGTACGGGCAATGACGCCGCCGCGATGACCCTGGGTGGTGATTGATCCATTGCCTGTCGTAGCGATTACATCCCCGTCGAGGTTCTTGATTGATACGGAACCGTTTGACGTGCGGAGGGTCTGGTGGCTGGCGTTGGGGATTTGGATGAGTAGCGAGGCGCCTTCGCTAGACTTACGTCCGTCGGGCCACACCACACGAATGGTCAGGGTGTTGTCCGGATTCCGGGACGCTTCAACCGCAACCCGATCGGCACGCTCTGATGTACGAGCCCGTATATGCGCTGTGATGAGCACCTGATCGCCGCTTACCGTTGTAACGTCAATGCTGCCATTCTCGGTGGAAACATCGAGCGGGCTGTTGGGCAGGTGTACCGCGGTGACTACGCGGGTTGAGGTGGCCGAAGCGCTGGAGTAAGACGTCGATCCGCCGCGGGCGACAAAGATGCACCCGGGCGCGAGCAGAAGCGATAATCCCAGCGTTGCGGCTATCGCGACAGTGGAAAGCAGTCCGAGGATCTCTCGCGATGCTCTCGGAGAAGAGTGTAAGTGGCGGGGGGTTTGATCGGTCGGTGCGTTGAAGCGTTGGTGGTGGGAATATAACATAATAATGCTGCTTCTTTGGGTTGAGTCGCGCCGGCTGGCGTGCGATATTAGCGTGACTGATCTCGCGGCCTACCCAGCCCGGCATGTTTGAATGGCGATTGGGTACTCTGCCGCGACGCACCTGAGTTGTGCTATCAGTTCGCAGTTCTCATCGCGGATATGGCACTTCTCATGGCAGAAGGTGAGCGACCCCCGCTCGCCGCGAGTGGGCGTCAGGTGTTTTTTGAGGAGAAAGATGAGTCGCGGCGACGAAGAAATCGCGTGAGCCAAACTTGAAACAGTTACAAGCAGGACGAATAACCGGCCAAATCGTCTGGGTGAACAGGAATCGTTGAGAGTCAGCTTCATCGGAGGCGAAATCGAGCGACAAAACGGGTATCCTCTAGGCCCGAAAGTTCGCTGAGTAGGGAATAGCAGACGGCGGTGATGCGTCGCGGTGAAGCACGCTCGTCGCGGAGTTGAAGTGGTTCATGCGTTGCTTGGGCGGGGCGGCGGACTTGGATCAGATGAGCCGCCCAAGGGGGAACCGCAACTGCGAAGGTCAGAGGTTGGTAGTGTTATGATTATTATGAGTTCAGCCAGTGCACCAATCAATTAGATACAAAAAACGAGCGTGGCGGTGGGATCGTCGGCCTACCGGTGTTGCGGTTGACGCGGCGGCCGGTGCTGCGCTGGGGGTGCGGTATGTTGATCCGCTGCGCGCGGGGCCGGATCTACCCTTTCCGGCTTATGTTGAGTCGCTGGTAAGCGTACCAGCGGGCGAGGAAGTGAAGCGGCGGGTGCAACCGCGTTTTTGCGGGGGTGCCAAGTCGCGGCGTGGCGCGATCTCGCTGGTTGAGGTGTTGGGGCTGGAAGGTTGCTCGCTTTACGGCACGGGAGAGCAGGCGGGACCGTTGCTCCGGAACGGAACCATCAAGACACTTTGGAACAACGATCATTTTGATTACACTGACAAGAGTGCCAACTTATATCAATCTCACCCGTATGTGATGGCGTTGCGGGCCGATGGTTCTGCGGTCGGCGTGATCATCGAAACAACTTTTCGCTGCGATATAGATCTTCGCGGCGGTGGTGGGACGGATTTGACCGGCACTACCGGTTCGGGGGCGGGCGCCCGGATGCGAGTGCTGGTACACGGGCCAAGTCCAGCGGTTGTTATTATCGAAGAACGGAGCCCTCAGGCTCTGCTCGCGGTGCTGCACCGATTGACGGGCAACATAGCGATGCCCCCGCGATGGGCGCTGGGGTATCACCAGTGTCGCTGGAGTTATCAACCCGCGGAGAAGTTTCTTGAGCTGGCTCAGGAGTTTCGGTCGCGAGGAATCCCTTGCGATTGCCTGTGGTTTGACATCGACTACATGGACGGGTTCAGGTGCTTTACCGTCGACGAGCACAAGTTTCCCGATGCCAGGGCCCTCAATGCGCAGCTTGTGGAAGATGGCTTCCGCACTATTTATATGATCGACTGCGGCATCAAGGCAGATGATGCGTACAGCGTTTATCGCGAGGGCAAAGAAGCACAATATTATATTACGACTGCCGATGGCCTTGAGTATCACGGAGAGGTCTGGCCCGGTGCGTGCGCGTTCCCTGACTTTACCAGCGAACGGGTCCGCGCGTGGTGGGCATCGTTATATAAAGAGTTCATGGCCCTGGGTATCGATGGTGTGTGGAACGATATGAACGAGCCGGCGGTCTTCAAGGGCGTGCAGAAGACCATGCCAATCTCGAATCTGCACCGCCCCGATCTGGCGATCAGCGGCGCCCTTAATGACTGCTCGCACGCCAGGTATCATAATTTATATGGTATGCTTATGTCGCGGGCGACACACGAAGGTATCACAGCGGCAAACCCGCACAAGCGGCCCTTTGTTCTGACGCGAAGTAACTTCCTTGGCGGCCAGCGGTACGCGGCGACTTGGACGGGTGACAATCGCAGCGACTGGAACCACCTGCGCTGGTCTATCTCGATGGCCTTGAACCTATCGCTGAGCGGTCAGCCGTTTGTCGGCCCGGATATCGGCGGGTTCATCGGCAATGCAACCGGACCACTCTTTGCCCGATGGATGGGCATCGGTGCGCTGCTTCCCTTCGCGCGGGCTCACAGTGAAAAAACCACGCTGCCCCATGAGCCCTGGTCGTTCGGCCCTGAGTGCGAAAAGACCTGCCGCCTCGCCCTCATGCGTCGCTACCGATTGTTACCTTACATCTACACGCTCTTCTGGCGTGCGGCAACTTTGGGGGAAACGGTTGTGGCTCCCGTCTTCTTCGCGGATTCAAAGAACAAGGCGCTGCGCGCGGTGGATGATTCATTTCTGCTCGGGCCAGACTTGCTCGTTCAGTGCTCGGTATCCCCGACTGCGACCGCTCGCCCCGATCCGATGATTGGGGGCTGGAAACCGATTACGATCCTTGAATCAGACCAAGATCGACACGATGAAAATATGGATGAGGACCTCCCCCGCCTCTTCCTGCGGCCGGGTGCTGCACTCCCGTTAGGTCCAGCGAGGCAGTTTACATCTCAAGCTGGCTTGGATGAACGCCTCGAACTCATCATTCACCAGAATGAAGACGGCATCGCCGAAACCGAGGTTTACCAAGATGCCAATGACGGATTCGGTTTTCAACGCGGCGAAATGGCCGTTACGAAACTGCGCGTGGACCGAACTCTCAAACTGATCAAACAAACGCGGGGCGACGCGGCGTTCGCGGCGGCGGTGCGAGGCGTGCGGTATTAACTTGAAACGCGCAAGGGCGCACCCCCGCTTGACCAGTACCCCGTCCAAGAGTCCAAAGTAGCACGGGGGCGAGGGCTATCGTAATTATATTACGTTATGGGCCGGTACATCGCTTCCATCGCGTCCAGTATCGTCTCTCGGTCAAGAAACCGCAAAGCCCACTCGCGTCCGGTGCGCCCCATTTGCTCAAGCCGAGCTGCATCGCCCAGTAGACCTTGTAACGACTCCGCCAACTGCGGGATGAAGCTCTCGCCGGTGCCGCGGATAATCGTGGCACCGCCAGAGGCCTCAAGCTCCGGCCAGATATCCACTCCCGTTGTTGTAAGTATCGGGGTGCTGCAAGCGAGGGCCTCCAGCAGAACGTAACCAAAATTCTCCTGGCTTGTGGGCAGGACGAAAAGGTCGGAGGCTTGATACAACGACCATTTTAGATCACCGGTGACCATGCCTAAAAAGTGGACGCGGTGAGAGATCCCCAATGATTGCGCAACTTGCTGCAGGTGCGCCAGGTACTCAGGCGGGTCTGCGGGCCCGGCCAACAAAATCTCGACCGGGGATCGCTGGTTAAGCCGCGCGGCGACGTGGAGCAGAGGCTCTACGCCCTTCTTAACGTTGAGCCTGCTTAAAAATAGAAGTTTGGGGTGCTCCGATCGTGCCGCGGCGAAGGCCGCTTTGGCGAGCGCATCGCCGGGCAGGGCAAGCATCGGGGCGGTATCAAAGAGCAAGGGAACAGTGACGGCACCTTTACTTTCGCGGGCGGGTGAAAGCCACTTGAGCGCTTGGTCGCGCTCGGCCTGCGCCGTGCAGTGAATGGCACGTGCGCGGTTTAAGTTGCGCCCGGAAACCAGGGCAAGGTGCAATCGCTTCTTCAGTGCCCCCTGTGCCATGCTCCAATCATCCAGCATTCCGTGCGGAGATATAACATAAGGAACCCCCAACGATCGTGCCGCGCTGATAAGCTGGTGATTTACATTGGCCCACGCGCCGTGGACGTGCAGTACATCGGTCTTCTTCAAAAGTTGCCTAGCCAGCCGCATGGAGTCTTTGGGCAGATACTGCGTCAGGGTGTCACGAGTTGCCTGATCCATCGTGCGGCCGCGTCGCTCAAAGAGAGGGTCGGCGAGCCGCAGGCACAGGTTTCGTGGCAGCATCAGAGCGGCACCTGCCTTCCAAGATTCGGGAACGCCAGAATCGTCCGCACTGAGCGCGGTGACTTCATGCCCGCGCGAGGCAAGGCCAGCGCACATATCCAGCACGGCGCGAACCGTTCCGCCGTCGCGCAAGCGCAACCATTTAATAAAATGAACGATCCGCACACCCACTTGTAGCCAGCGTGGAGCTCGCAGGCCCGCGGGAGCAGAAGAATATCTTGACGAGAAACCGCAGCCGGGCGGGCAACGTCACTTGCGCGGTGAACGGGGCCACCCCAAACGTCTTGACAAATCTCGCGCCACTATACTTGACCCTTATGACGCTCGCCACGTACACGCCGGGAACTAAGGTCCGCATCACTCAGCAAGTGCCTCGCTTGACGGGCGTGATGGTGACGACGATCGAGGGTGCTGTCGTGAAGTATGAACAGGCCAAGACTGGTTCTTGGTACGCTCACAGCAAAGATCACAAACTGTGGATGGACCGGATCACGCTTCGCAAGCATGACGGTGAGCTGGTTGTCTGCAATCTCGACCAATACTCAAGCGTCGAAGCACTCGGCGGTTAAAAGCCAAGTGTGCCGGGGCCGCTCGGGCGGGCGAATCCGACGCATACTACCACTACTCCCCGCGTTCGATTGGCGCGCCGACGAGGTTTCCATATTCCGTCCAAGAGCCGTCATAGTTCCGGCAGTTTTCTTGGCCGAGGAGGTACTTCAGCACAAACCAGGAGTGGCTGGATCGCTCGCCGATGCGGCAATAGCAGATTGTGGGCTTTGACTCAGAGAGCCCGGCTTCACCGAAGTATAACTTGTGAAGTTCGGCTGCGGTCTTAAAGGTGCCGTCGGAGTTCACCGCGCGTGACCAGGGAACGCTCTTGGCGCCAGGGATGTGCCCGCCGCGTTGGGCGGTTTCATTCATACCAGCCGGAGCAATGACCTTGCCAGTGAACTCATCCGGGCTGCGAACATCGACAAGATTCATGGAGCGGGTTGCGGAAATCTCAAGCACGAGCGGCACCTTAGCGCGCAGCGAATGATTGGCGGTGCTGGCCAGGTAGCTGGTGGGAGTTACGATCGTCTTGTCGGTTGTGAGGGGCTTATCTTCCTCGTTGAGCCACTTGCCGCGTCCGCCGTTCATCACGCGTATGTCGTTGTGGCCATAATACTTCATGAGCCAGAAGCCGTATGCGGCGAACCAGTTGTTATTATCGCCGAATACCACCACCGTATCGCCGGGGGAGATCCCCGCGGCGGACATCAGCGATTCGAACGCCCCTCGGCTGGGCAAGTCTCGAGTTATCTGATCCTGCAGTTGCGTCTGCCAGTTAAAGGCGAGGCTCCCCGGAATGTGGCCGACTTCATACTGCTTGGTGTCAACGTCGATCTCAATGATCCTGACACCGGGGGTATTCAGATTCTCTTTTACCCAGTCTGTAGAGACCAAAACGTCGGGCTGTGCGTAATCCGCCATGGAGCGAACTCTCCTTAGATTTCTGTGCGCGCAGGAATCAGCCGCCGCTATCGCGGTTACTAAAAACCACCGCCAGACTATTTTCTCCTGCTCCAATGAACCGGCCGGGCAAACACACCGGACTTCGATTGCTCCAATGGTACGAACACGCCCGAGGCAGGTTACCCATTCCCCCCATATTACTACGGTAAATTATCCATATTCGTGATTTAGTCGCGGATTGGCTTCAACTTCATTGAATTCCTTACGCACCGGTGGTTTCACCAACGCGCGCAGAGATCTCTCAAGCCAATTCGCTCGATGTGACTTAACGTCCGAGAATAACAGCGACATTAGGATCAGGGCGCGAGTTCACTTGAGAGCCGCGGCCAGCCGTTCCGCCTCGGCTTCTTCTGTGACCGCGCCCGAAAGCTCTTTTGTTCCGCTTTCGGAAGCGTGCCGAGCTAGTCGTTGGTTGCCTTAGCACTGTCTTCGATCGATAGCGAGGTGAGCCCGGCGTCGAATGCCTTTTTTCCCCTGCGGGTGTGGAAACCCTGCGTGGCTCCTGCTGGGGGTACCCAGATCGGGAACTGAGTAGCAGATTTCTCC
>Ga0105044_10012336_pt1 | contig 11618 bp, 12 predicted proteins | sample MAT01_FD_78092 | JGI IMG/M metagenome (GOLD analysis project Ga0105044, IMG submission 78092) | Freshwater microbial communities from Lake Fryxell liftoff mats and glacier meltwater in Antarctica - MAT-01 | ecosystem: Environmental > Aquatic > Freshwater > Ice > Liftoff microbial mat | place...
CTCGCGCATCACCTCTTCGCGCGCGTCTTTGAGCGCCAGATCGATGTTGGGCTCTGCGGGGGTGACGGGCGGGGTGACGGCGATGTTCATGGCGGCCTCTGGTGTGGAGGTCCGCCGACGTCGGGCGTGGGGGTCCTGTCGCGTGGACCGAAGCGTTTCCCATCCCTTCGCCGGCATGACCCGGATCAGGTTCGACGGGTCAGGCGGATACGCCAATCTCAGCCGCTGCGGCGACTCCCCGGAGAACGCGGGAACGATAGGCCCGCAGGCTCGGGCTGTCCATTCCTCCCCCGATGGGGGAGGATGGAAACCTTTCGCAGGCGCGGGGCGAAGACGCGGTCTAGGCTGACGTGCCAGCCGGGAGAGCCGCCATGCAGACCGAACCCTTCGACTTCACCATGCCCGATGGGCGCCACGTGAATGCGCGGCTGGACCGGCCGGACGGGCAGGTGCGCGCCTATGCCCTGTTCGCCCACTGTTTCACCTGCGGAAAGGACAATCTGGCGGCGACGCGGATCAGCCGGGCGCTGGCGGCCGAGGGGGTGGCGACGCTGCGGCTGGACTTCGCCGGGATCGGGGAGAAGGGAGTCGCGGCCATGCCTCATGGCTTTACAGTCGACGTCGGCGACCTGGTGGCGGCGGGGGAATATATGACCGCGCGGGGCTGCGCGCCGGGCCTGCTGGTCGGGCACAGTCTGGGCGGGGCGGCGGCGATCGCGGCGGCGGGGTCCCTGCCCGGCGTCAAGGCGGTGGCGACCCTCGGCGCGCCCTTCGACGTGGCCCATGTGCTGCATCTGCTGGGTCCGGGCGCGGAGACGCTGAAGCCGGGCGAGCGCCATGAGGTCAGCGTGGGCGGACGGCCGGTCTCGGTCGGGGCGGGCTTTGCCGACGACCTGAAGATGCAGGACCAGAAGACGCGGCTGGCGAACCTGAAGCGGGCGCTGCTGGTTCTGCATTCGCCGGTGGACCAGATCGTGGGGATCGAGGAATCGGCGGGGATCTTCCTGGCGGCGAAACATCCCAAGAGCTTCGTCTCGCTGGACACCGCCGACCACCTGCTGTCGAAGCCGGCCGACGCGGCCTATGCGGCGAGCGTGATCGCGGCCTGGGCTTCGCGCTATCTCGACGTGATGGAGGCCGAGGTCGTCACGCCGCCCGCCGACGGCGTGGTGCGGGTAGCCGAGACGGGCGGCGGCAAATTCCAGGTCAGGGTCGAGGCGGGCGGGGCCATGCTGATGGCCGACGAGCCGGTCTCGGTCGGCGGTCTGGCCTCGGGGCCGACGCCCTATGCGCTGGTGGCCGCTGGGCTGGGGGCCTGCACGGTCATGACGTTGCGGCTCTATGCCGAGAAGAAGGGCCTGCCGCTGGACCGCGCCTCGGTCGAGGTGCGCCACGACCGGCAGGCGGGCCAGACGCCGCCGGATGTGTTCGAGCGCGCCCTGACGCTGGACGGCATGCTGGACGACGCCCAACGCGCGCGCCTGTTCGAGATCGCCGACAAATGCCCGGTGCACCGGACGCTGGAAGCGGGAGCCCGGGTCGTGACGCGGGCCGCCACCGCCATGCCCGCGCCGGCCGAATGCGAGCATTTCGCCGACATGGACACCGCCTCTCGCGACTGATCCGGATGAGGACGGCAACCGCCCCGAGCCCGACCGGCGCGGGCGTTACTCGGAGAAGGCGACCAGCAGGCGGTCGAGGGCGGCCTCGGCGCGGGGCCAGCCCTCGGCGTCGAGGGTCAGGCCGGCGACGCCGCCGCGGCGGTCGGCCGACAGGGCCAATTGCTGCACGGCGGCCAGCAGGACAGCGTTGAGCGCGACGGGATCGCCCTCGGGCGGGACACGCAGGCGGGGCCGGCGTTCGCGCATCCAGGTCTGCAACACGGTGGCGCGGTCGGATTCGATGCGGCGCAGCAGGTCCGAATCCTCGACCAGGGCCCAGGCCATCAGCCGCAGCGACAGCGGGCTGGCGCGCAGGGCGGCCAGCCAGGTCAGCAGGCTGATCCGGGCGAAGGTGCGCAGGGACCCGGTCTCGACGTGCGGGATGGAGGCGAGGCTGGCGGTCAGGGCGGCATGGGCGCGCGTGGCGATACGGTCGACCACGCCGTCGGCGCCGTCGAAATAGCGATAGACCAGCTTGCGGTCGCAGCCCGCCTCGGCGGCCAGGGTCTGGACGTTCAGGCCGGGAAAGCCGTCGCGCAACAGAATGCGCTCGCCAGCCTCGACGATGAGGCCCTCGGTGGAGGCGCGGTCGCGCAGACGGGTCGGCGAATCAAACATGCACCAAGCATCCCCCCGGGCGACGGAGGCGACAAGCGGATTGAGTCCAGGAAGGAAGGGTGCGGCCCGGCTTGCGTCGGGGGGGCGTCAGCTGGGCCGGGCCGCGTCGGACCTGTCGAGCGCGCATCGCCGCAGGGTCCGTGGTGATAACAACGGTCCGGCGACCCGGTTCCGTCGGTTTGCGCAAAATTCGCATGGACCGCCGGCGCGCCCCTCACTCTCAGACGCAATCCGCCCGGATCGTTCCAGCAAAGGTTGTGTATCGGCCGGGATTGGCTGAGGAAGGCCCATGACCTTCCGCCTCGAACGACTGGTCTATCAAAGCACGGCGACCGGCAGCACGGGCTCTCTGCTGAACATCGCGACCATTCTGGCGGAGTCGCAGCGGAACAATGGCCCCAGGGGTCTGACCGGTGCCCTGGCCGCGCACAACGAGCAGTATATTCAGGTCATCGAAGGTGCCCCCCACTTTCTGGACGGGCTGTTGCGGCGTCTGCAGGGCGACGGGCGGCACCGGAATATCGTCATCCTCGACAGGCAGCCGATCCCGGCCCGCAGCTTCGGCGGCTGGAGCATGGCCAGCGCGCGGATCACCCCGGAGCAGGCCCCGGCGCTGGACGCCCTAATGGCCGGGGACCGCGAGGCGGTCGACGAGGTCGTGGCGGCGATGGTCGCGGCGCTGGTGCTGGACGGGTCCACGCGGGCCTGACGCTTCGCAACGGCGGGGATCGGGGTTAGGAGCGGGGAAACCGAAAGACCGTCCTCATGCATCTCGCCCGCTTCCCCCGTGTCCGACTGGCGCATCTACCGACGCCGCTGGAGCCCCTGCCCCGGCTGAGCGAGGCGCTGGGGGTCGAGATCTGGATCAAACGCGACGACTGCACCGGGCTGGCCGGGGGCGGCAACAAGACCCGCAAGCTGGAATTCCTGCTGGGCGACGCGATGGAGCAAGGGGCGGACACCCTGGTCACCCAGGGCGCGGTGCAGTCCAACCATGTGCGCCAGACGGCGGCGGCGGCGGCGGCGCATGGCCTCGCCTGCGAGATCATCCTCGAGGCCCGGACCGGGTCGACGGCGATCGACTATACCCGCAACGGCAATGTGCTGATGGACCGGCTGTTCGGCGCGCGCCTGCGCACCGTGGCCGGCGGATCGGACATGACCGCCGAGCTGGAGATCAGCGCGGCCGAAGTCACGGCGCGGGGCGGACGGCCCTACGTCATTCCGGGCGGCGGCTCGAATCCGGTCGGGGCGCTGGGCTACGTCGACTGCGCGCGCGAGATCGTGGTCCAGGCCGACGAGCTTGACCTGCCGATCGACCGGATCATCACCGCCACGGGCAGCGCCGGGACCCACGCCGGGCTGGTCGCCGGGCTGGCGGTGATGGGGGCGGACATTCCGGTGCTGGGCATCGGCGTCCGGGCGCCGCAGGCCAAGCAGGAAGAGAATGTGCTGAAGCTGGCGCACGCCACGGCGGTGTTGCTGGGCCGCCCGGACGCGGTGACGGCAGATATGGTGGTGGCCGACTGCGACTATGTCGGTGAGGGCTACGGCCTGATCGACCAGGCGGTGGTGGATGCGCTGGTGCTGGCGGCGCGCACCGACGCGATCGTGCTGGACCCGGTCTATACCGGCAAGGCTATGAAGGGGCTGATCGCGCTGGCCAGGGCCGGCCGGTTCGAGGGTGAGCGCGTGGTGTTCCTGCACACCGGCGGGGCGCAGGGCCTATTCGGCTATCAGGGCGAGATCGAGGAGGCGTTGTAGGGGGCTTTGTCATCCCGGCCGAAGCGAAGCGGAGAGCCGGGACGGCGGGAGCCTCGTCTTTGCCCTCCCGGAAGCCGCGCAGCGGTTGTCCGGGAGACCGGTGGGGCGGCCCGCCGGTCCTGACATGTGTCCGGCTGCCTCCCGGCTCAGCCCTGCGGGCCATCCAGCAGCCGAGGTGCTGGGAACAAGCATTCAACTTTTGATCCCACCCCGCTTCCGGAAAGCCCATGGTCCGCACCTAGCTGGTTTTGGTTCGGCCCCAACTGAAACAGCGCGGGCCATGGCAAGCGAACGCGAAGTGTGCGGCCTTCGACGCGACGGAACCGAATTCCCGGCAGAGGTGATGTTGAGCCGCCGCATTCTCGACCGGAAGGCCCTGCTCACTGTCGTGATCCGGGATGTAAGTCACAGGAAAGAACTGGACGAGCAACGGGACCTGATTGCGTCTGAAATGGCGCACCGGTTCAACAACATCATGGCGATGGTCAATGCGGTTGTCTCTTTGACAGCGCGTTCGGTCTCGACCGTCGAGGAATTTCGCGATGTTCTTGAAGGCCGGCTGCGTTCAATTTCGCGCACTCAGGACGCACTACTGGAGCCAGGACAACACCTTCTGCTGATCGATCTTGTGGAACTGGAGCTGGGCCCGTTTCGAAACGATGACCGAAACCGGTTCACGTTCCATGGCCCGGAAGTGACTGTTCCAACGCAACAGGCCGTCTCCATTGCGATGGTGCTGCATGAGTTGGCGACCAACGCCGCCAAGTACGGTTCGCTGAGCAACATTGGAGGGTCGGTGAAGATTGACTGGCCGACCGCATCCTATGAGGAGGCCCGCTATCTCTTGCTTGACTGGACGGAGACGGGGGGGCCGCCCGTTGAGCCCCCAGTCCGACGAGGGTTTGGCAGTGATCTGATGGGGCGTTGTTTCGGGCCGTCCAACAGCGTCGTTCAATACAAGCCGGAAGGCGTTACGGCTCAGTTCCGCATCCGGCTTTGAATGTCTACAAATTGCTGTCGGCGTCGATTAAACGTCGGCAACGGGTCGAACCCGGTCACGGGCGCAGGCAGCGAAAGCAGATAGCGGGCAAGGCAGCCATTGGCCCGGAAACCCGGCTGCCGGGATAAAACGAATGGGCGAACGGCACGCCCGCCGCTGCTCCCGCCGGCCCACCAGCGTGCAGGTGGATTCGGCCGCGGCTGTTCCGGGACCGGGCCATAGCCCTGGCCGACGCGCGGCCAAAAGACGCAACGGGGGACGCCCTCGTCGTGGACCCAACGCCCTGTTCCCCAGACAGCGTTTGGACGGGACTTGATCCGGCTCCGCAGGGGTTCAGACCGAGGGCAGACCGAATCCCTCCTGATGGCCGGCAATCCCCAGGCGCTCGGGGGTCACTCAGCAACACTCTTCTGAGCGGATCTGGTCTGAAAGCAATCTGGACAGAACGGAACCTGCGCTTTTATAGTTCGAACGTCAGGCGGACAGGAGATGCAATGTGATCGCAAGGATGGCCAGATTTCGGGCGTGTAGCGCATTTGCGATCCTGGGGGTCCTCGGGGTCCTCGCAGTCATCGCCATCACGACGCCAGCCTGGGCTCGCGACGGTTCACGCGTGAACAGTTACCTTCGTGACGAGCTCCGGGCCCAAGGGCAATCCTACTCCGAAATCGACCGGGTTGTGAGGTTCCTCCCGGGCGAGGATGTATACCTTCATCCGGCTGGACTTGTAGAATCGATTGGCGGGCTTAGCGCTTCCGGAGATGGACGGGCCAAGACACTCTATATCGTTCGACTGTATAACGACACCGGACTCAGGGTTTGCGTGCGCGCCAAAGGCGGTCTGACCAGCGGGCCCATGATGGGGACGCGGTCCGGCGGGAGCATCGGCTATAATTTCGTGCTCGAGCCGGGCTCCAACAGCAACATCCTGACGAACGCGGCTGATCGTTACGTGACTGGCACATCGGAATGGTCGATCGGCTACTATTTCTGGCTGCCTGATCCCAACCCCCGAGCCGAAAGGGGCTGTTCGTCGGTCGCGCCCGCCGACGTCGAGCGCTGGGCCGCGACGACATCGACGGTCCGTGACGTTTTTGACGCGCGCCTGCTGCAGGCCCTGGGACGCTGACGGGTCGTTGAGGTTGGCCGGTCAGGTTGAACCGGATCCTTCGCGAAGAGCCGGGCGGGGTGATCTGCGGAGATCGCCGGTGACCTGCGCAACATCGGGGCGTCCCGATCGTTGATCGGGCCACAAGGAGGCTTCCATGTCCTGGTATCACAGCAAGACCACGACCCTGGCGTTTGACGAGGCCGTGGCCCGGACGCGGGAGGCTCTGGCGGCGGAGGGGTTCGGTGTCATCACCGAGATCGATGTCACCGGGACCTTCAAGCAGAAACTGGATGTCGATTTCCGTCGTTACATTATCCTCGGGGCCTGCAATCCCAAGGCCGCCCATGAGGCCCTTCAACTGGAGGACAAGGTCGGCGTCATGCTGCCCTGCAACGTCATCGTGCAGGCGTTGCCTGCCGGCGAGGGCTGCGAGATCGCCGCAGTCGATCCGGTCGCCTTTATGTCGGCCAGCGACAATCCGGCGCTAAAGACCAAGGCCGAAGAGATCGGGGCCGGGCTGCGCCGCGCGATCGACGCCGCCGCTGCCTAGGAGCGGCGGCGGGCCCCGCCAGAAGCGTCCTCCCGTCTACCCCACACCTGCCGCGATCTGCATCATCACCAGCCCGGTGAACCAGGCGGCGGCCGTGCCGACGATATAGCCGACCACGGCCAGCAGGACGCCGACGGGGGCCAGGGAGGGGTGGAAGGCGGCGGCCGCGACCGGGGCGCTGGCGGCACCGCCGATATTGGCCATGGAGCCGACGCCCAGGAAGAAGCTGGGCGAGCGGATCAGGAAGGCCATGCCGAACATCAGGGCGACGTGGACCAGCATCCAGACGCCGCCGATCAGGAAATAGACCGGCGATTCGAGGATGGCTCCGATGTTCATGTTCAGGCCGACGGTGGCGACCAGCACATAGACGAGGACCGAGCCGACCTTGGCCGCGCCGGGACCCTGCAGCTTGCGGGCGCCGGTGAAGGACAGGCCCACGCCGATGACGGTGGCGATCAGCACCAGCCAGAAGAAGCTGGAGTCGAGCGACAGCCGCTGGGCCCAAGGGTAGCTTTCGCCGAACCAGACCGACAGGGGATCGGCGATGGCGTGCGACAGGCCGACCGCGCCGAAGCCGACGGCGACGATGAAGATCAGGTCCTTGAGGGTCGGGATGCGGGCGTTCTCGGCCTCATAGGCCTCGGCCCTGTCGCGAACCCGGTCCAGGGCGGTGGTGTCGGCGCGGAACAGCTTGTCCATCCGGGTCTGGTTGGCGGCGATCCAGAGCACCACGGCCATCCAGATGTTGGCGACCACCACATCGACGGCGATCCAGATCGAGAAGGTGTCGGGGCCGGCCTCGAAAATTTCGTACAGGGCGGCCTGGTTGGCCGAGCCGCCGATCCAGCTGCCGGCGACGGTGGCCATGCCGCGCCAGATGGCCTCGGGGCCCGCGCCGAGCAGATCCGGGGCGACCCAGCTGGTCAGCAGCAGGGCGACCGGCCCGCCGATCATCACGCCGAGCGTGCCGGTGAAGAACATGATCAGCGCCTTGGGACCGAGGCCCATGACTGCGGGCAGGTCAGCCGAGATGGTCAGCAGGACGAGGGCGGCCGGCAGGAGGAAGCGCGAGGCGATGAAATAAAGCCGTGACTCCTCGGGGTCGACCACGCCGAAGGTGGTCAGCAGCGAGGGCAGGAAATAGCAGAGCAACAGGGCCGGAATGACGGTGAAGAACCGCTTGATCCACGGGTGCGACAGGTTGGAGGCCCAGAAGACGGCACCGAGGATGGCGGCCAGCAGGCCGAGGACGACCGCGTCATTGGTGATCAGAGCCGTCGCGGCCGCAGTTTCTGTCGGCATGGCGCTTCCTTGTGGTTTTCGCGCATAAGGGCGGCAGACGGGCCGATTGGCAAGGCGGCGAGGAGTTTCAAGGGTTCGATGGGCAAGGTTCTGGGTGTTCTGGGGGGCATGGGTCCGGCGGCGACGGTGGCGTTTCTGGCGCGGGTCCAGGCCTTGACCCCGGCGCAGGGGGATGAGGACCACATCCGCATCATCGCCGACATCAATCCGCAGGTGCCGGACCGCAACCGCGCGCCCGACGCCGCCGAGGCGACGCTGGGCCGGATGGCGATGCGGCTGAGGGATGCGGGAGCCCAGGTGCTGGCCATGCCGTGCAACACCGCTCACGGACAGGCGGCGGGTATCCGCAAGGTCGGCCTGCCCTTCATCGACATGATCGCCGAGACCACCGAAGCCGCGACGGCGGGCGGGGCCAAGAAGATCGGCGTGCTGGCGACCCCGGGCGGCGAGGCGCTCTACACCCGGTCGCTGCAAGGTACAGGGGCCAGGATCGTGCGCCTGAGCGGGGCCAGTCGGGAGGCCTTCATGGCCTGTGTCTATGCGGTCAAGCGCGGCGACGTCGGCGAAGCCCCGCGCGCCGAGATGCGCCGGCTGGCCGCGCTTCTGGTCGCCGGCGGGGCCGAGGTGGTGATCGCGGGGTGCACCGAGGTGCCGCTGCTGCTGGGGGCCGAGGATGTGTCCGTGCCGCTGGTGGATTCGGCGGAGGTGCTGGCGCAGGCGTGCGTGGATCGGTGCGCCTGAGTTCCGCTCATCCCGGCGAAAGCCGGGACGAGCGGAGTGTGGTTGCCTAACCCTGCGGCCCGCTTCAAACGTCGTTGCGTGACTCGTCAAGCCCTCATCATCGATTGCGATCCCGGCGTGGACGACGCCGTGGCCCTGATGCTCGCTTTCGGAGCGAGCGAATTCGAGCTGCTGGCGATCACGGTCGTGGGCGGCAATGTGCCGGTGGTGAAGACGGCGCGGAATGCCCGAATCCTGCGGCAGATCGCCGGGCGCGAGGACGTGCCGGTGTTCATGGGGGCCGACCGGCCGCTGCGGCGCGAGCCGGCGGGGGCGGGCGAGTTCCATGGCGCCGAGGGGCTGGGCGATATGGTGCCGTTCGAGCCGGCGGCACCATGTGCGGAGGGTCCGGCGTCCGAGGCGATCGTCGCCGGGGTGATGGGACGGCCGGCGAAATCGGTGGCGCTGGCCGTGCTGGGGCCGCTGACCAATCTGGCGCTCGCGCTGCGCAAGGAGCCGGCGCTGGCCGGACGGCTGGGGCCGGTGGCGGTGATGGGCGGGGCGAGGTCGGAGGGCGGCAATATCACCGCCTCGGCCGAGTTCAACATCTGGGCCGATCCGGAGGCGGCGGCCGAAGTGCTGGCGAGCGGCTGCGATGTGGTGATGTTCGGTCTGGACGCGACCCATCAGGTGCGGGCGACCGAGGCGCGGATCTTGGCACTCGAGGCGGTGGGGACGGCGTCGGGCGATGTCGTCGCCTCGATGATGCGGTTCTCGCAGCGGATCGAGCGGGAGATCGTCGGTTGGGATGCGCCGCCGGTGCATGATCCGTGTCCGGTGGCCTGGCTGCTGCGGCCGGCGCTGTTCGAGCTGGCACCGTGCCGGATCGCGGTGGAGACGGTCAGCGAACTGACGCGCGGCCACACGGCGGTGGAGTTTCGCGAGGGCGTCACGGGGGCGCTGAGCCATCGCTGGGCGATGTCAGCGGACGCGGACGGGGTGTTCGACCTGATCGGGGAGGCCGTCGGCTTCAGGGGCTCGAACGGCTGATGGTCTGGCGGCGCGGCTGAGGCGAGGGCTATAAGGGTACCGTCTGCGCGCACCGTGCGTTTTCCATGGAGCGCGAACCGGAGGAGGTCCGCAATGACGGCGACGAAAGAGACCACACCCATCCATGGCGGCGCGGTCGCGGCGGTGGCTGAGTTGCTGGGGTCCGCGCGACTGATGGCCCTGGGCGTCAACCGGCCCGATGGCTGGCCGCAGGTCACGACGATCGGCTATGTCAGCGAAGGGCTGAAACTGTATTTCGTGATCGCCCGCGAGAGCCAGAAATTCCGCAACATCCAGGCGGACCCCCGGGTCTCCGTCGCGATCCGGCCTGAAGGGCCCGACGCTGACACCGTCGGTGTGTCGATGGCCGGTCGGGCCGCCGAGGTCACCGACCCGGCCGAGGTCGAGCGGCTGAACCAGCTGGTGTTTGAACGCTATCCGGAGGCTGGCGCCTTCTGCCCGAGCGGGACGTCGGTGGCCGTGATGCGCCTCTGGCCCGAAATCGTCGCCCCGGTGGCGGTGATCGGCGGACGCAGTCGGGCCCAGACCTACGCCATCGGACCCGGCGGAGCGCCGCCGGCCGATCCCGCCGCAGGCCAGGGCGTCTCGCGCCTGTTCTGATCGGGGGACGTCTTGAGGATCACCGTCGTCGGCTCGCTCAATCTGGATTTCGTCGCCTCCACTCCGGCCCTGCCGCGCGCCGGCGAGACGGTGACGGGGGCGACGCTGGCGCGGCATCCGGGCGGCAAGGGGGCCAATCAGGCGCTGGCAGCGCGGCTCCTGGGGGCGGAGGTCAGCCTGATCGGCGCCGTCGGGGACGACGATATGGCGGGCGCGGCCATGGCCCTGCTGATGACGTACGGGCTGGATTTGTCGGGGGTCGGGACCGATCTGGCCGAGCCGACCGGCGTGGCCCTGATCGCCGTCGACGACACCGGCGAGAACCAGATCGTGGTCTGCGCCGGGGCCAACCACCGGGTCACGCCGGAACAGCTGCCGGCGCGGATCGACAGTCCGCTGATCGTGCAACTGGAACTGCCGATCGCCACGGTCGAGGCGGCGGTGGAGCGGGCAACGGGATTCGTCTGCGTCAACCTGGCTCCGGCCGCGCCGGTGTCGGATCAGATGCTGCGCCGCGCCGATCTGCTGGTCGTCAACGAGACGGAGGCGGAATTCTATGGCGACCTGCTCCATCAGGGGGCCGGCCGGGTGGTGATGACGCTGGGGGCGCGGGGAGCGATACTCTACCAGCGCGGGGTCGAACTGGCCCGGGCCACGCCGCCGCGGGTCGAGGCGGTCGATGCGACCGGGGCGGGCGACGCCTTTGTCGGGGCCATCTGTGTCGCCCTGCTGGAGGGCATGGAGGCAAAAGCCGCCCTGACCTTTGCCTGCGCGGCGGGGGCGATCGCGGCGACGCGGCCGGGAGCCCAGCCGTCGCTGCCGACGCGGGCCGAGGTCGAGGCGATCATTACGGCGACGTAACTTTGGTCCGGGACCCCGGCTGATAGGGTCCCGACTACTGTTCAGTCCTTGATCCCGGAAGCCGCCGCCATGACCCGTACCGCCGCACTTCTGGGGGCCTCGTTGCTGGCCCTGTGTCCCATGGCTTTCGGCCCCGCCCTGGCCCAGACCGCAGCGCCAGCGGCGATTTCGGTGCCGCCGCTGCAGTATACCCATCGCGAGCTGGCCAATGGGCTGGACGTCTATGCGATGCCTGACGCCACGGCGGGCACGGTGACGGTGACGCTCTGGTACGATGTCGGCGGCAAGGACGATCCGCAGGGTCGCAGCGGTTTCGCCCATCTGTTCGAACACATCCTCAGCCGCAAGACGGTCAAC
>Ga0105044_10012337_pt1 | contig 11618 bp, 13 predicted proteins | sample MAT01_FD_78092 | JGI IMG/M metagenome (GOLD analysis project Ga0105044, IMG submission 78092) | Freshwater microbial communities from Lake Fryxell liftoff mats and glacier meltwater in Antarctica - MAT-01 | ecosystem: Environmental > Aquatic > Freshwater > Ice > Liftoff microbial mat | place...
GCTCTACAGCATCCCGCAGCTCGCGAAGATGCCTCGCGATCAGAAGTATCTGCTCGGCGATCGCATCGAAACCAAGATGCTGGAAGTGCTGGAGCACGCCATCCGCGCCTCCTACCGCAAGGACAAGCGCCCGCATCTGGTGGAGGCCAATATGGCGCTGGAGATCATCCGCCATCTCGTGCGCCTCGCCTACGGCCTGCGCCATCTTTCGCCCAAAGCCGACGAAGTGATGTCCGAGCGCGTGGACGAGATCGGGCGGATGATCGGCGGCCGGCTGAAAGCGGCCTCGATCACCGACCAAGCGAAGCAAGGTTCTGGTTAGTCTTCTCCCCGGTGCAACTGGCGAAGGATCCAGGCCGGATCGCGACGCAAATCGAGAACGGCGTAAACGCGAACAGAGGCATCCTCAATGGGGTAAAAAATCCCGGCCGGGAATCGCCGCGAGAGCGCCCGATGGAATCCGGAGACGATGGGGTGGATGCCGGGCGTAAGCCCAATGGCCGCAATGTCGGTGGCGAGCGCCATGGCAAAGTAGTCGCCGACACCGGGCCGCCGCGCGTCGTAGAAGTCGCGACCGGCCGCGAGATCGTCCCGCGCTTCCTGCAGGATCTGGACTCTCACTGGCGCGGCTGCACGAGCCACGCCTTCACCTCTTCCCACTCCAGAAAGACACCCTCCCCACGCTGGACTCGAGCGCGCCTGTCGGCCAAAACCTCGGCGTGCCAGTCGGGAGAAGGAACGCCTTCGGGGCTGTGGCAAAGATCGTCCCAAAGCTCTTCCATCAGCCGCAGCTTGGTTTCGCGGGTGAGTTCATGGAGGGGCAGGGTGATCGCAGCGCTCATGGGTGGAGGGTATGGACGCAGCAGGAGCGGCGCAAGCGGGAGGAAGTCGCGATGAAAACTTACGGCCAGCTCTTCGAGGCGATCTGCGCCTTTTTCAACCTGCTCGCACTCTTCATCGCGGTGCCCGGTGCGGCCGCGGCCAACTATGCGGAGTCCCCCGTCTTCGCCTTCGACACCCGCGACTCGAATTTGACGCACTATGCGGTGTCGGGGGTCTTTGCTTTCAACCCGCGGGCCTTCGATGGGCTGAACGGGAAGAGTGCATCAGCGCTTTTCTCCTTCGACACGCGCCAAGCATTGGCGGCCCAAAACAGAGTTGCCGGCACGCCCTCCGTCATCGGGGGCGCTCCCGCCACCTATCGAGCAATGCTCCAATATCCGGGCGGGGCAGAGGTCGATGGCTGCGGCGGGTCTCGTGGTGGTCACTCATGGCATCTTCGACAAGACCAGCAGCCGATGGATGAAGGACATGGCTACGCGCTTCAGGCTTTGCCGGGCGGCGCACTTCCTGCAACTTCTCCTTCCCCATGGGTGCCACACTCCAAGTCCAGCCCGCGAGCGCTCCCGCTTTCGAAGTGCCGATCGGCAATACCGCGACGATCGGGCGGACCCGCGAAAACACCGTGTGCCTGCACTTCAGCCCGCAGGTCTCGCGGCAGCACGCGGTGATCCGCTGCCACAATGGCTGGCAATTCCAGCTCATCGACCTCGGCAGCCGCAATGGCACCTACGTGAACGACCGGCGCGTGATCATGCCCATGACGCTCGAAAATGCGGCCCGCATCCGGATCGCGGACAATGTGATCGTCTTTTCCGAAGACGCCGCCGCCGGCGAGCCCGGCAGCGAGCACAATGAAGCGACCATGGTGGGCTCGATGGCCGGTTCCATCCCCGAAGCCCGTCCCGTGGCGCTCCTCGTCTGCGATGTGCGCGGCTTCAGCACCATGTCGGAAAAGGTGGCCAGCGGCGATCTCGCGCAATTCATCGGCGCCTGGTTCCGCGAGGCCGGGAATCTCGTCCACGGCAGCGCCGGCACGATCGATAAATTCATCGGCGACGCCATGCTCGCCTACTGGGGCGCGGAGCAGCAGGGGCCGACGGATTGCGGTGCGGCCCTGGCGACCGCCCAGCAGTTGCAGGCACTGGCGGGCGCGCGCCGCTGGCCGAATGGCGATCCCTTTCGCATCGCCATCGCCCTCCACTACGGCCGCGTGACGTGCAGTAATGTGGGCCTCGCCGCCGCGCGCGACGCGACGATCATCGGCGACGCCGTGAATACCGTCTTCCGCCTGGAATCGCTCTCCAAGGAGCCGAACCAGCAGACCATCCTCTCGCACCCCTTTGCCGAGCATCTGCCCGCCGGCACCGCGTTGCAGGACTTTGGCGAACGCGAGCTGAAGGGGAAAAAGCAGCGCGTCCGCGTCCACGGCTTTGCCGGGTAAGGCGCTGCGCGCCCGCCGACCGTGCCCGCTCAAAAGCCGCGTAGCCGCGGCTGGCTCACCTCGGCGATGCGCGCCTGGTGATTCAGGAAGCTGTCGGCGATCAGCGAGTGGATGCCGAGCGTCGATTCGAGCAGGCCGCGGAGCAGCGGCTCGAGTTCATCGGGGTGCGCTTCGCGCGCCAGGGGTTCGTCGCCGCGCGGCCGGTCTTCATCCTCCGCCGGGCGCACATACGCGTGCCAGTCGATGCGCCGGATGCGGTGGATGAGCGCCTCGATCGCGCTCGCGGCATCCGGACTCTCGAGCAGTTCCGGCGGGATATTCGCCCGCAGGCGCGTCGCGCACTCCTGCAGGCAGCGCAGCACCGAGCGCGGCACCTGGGGATGCTGCCAGAGCAGCTCGAGCACGGCCAGCGGCTCGGCGCGCATCTGGAAGATGCGCCGATAGGCGTCGCGCGAGGCGAGCAGCCGCAGAAAGGCGCTCAGCTCGATCTCGCTCGCCTGGCCCGCATCGTCGCGCCCGGAGTGCGCGCCAAAGGTCCGCGCGATCGCGACCACCGAGTTCGCCGTGATCGTCGCCCGCTCGAGGAATTGCCCGATCTCGCAGAAGCACCAGCCGTCGTCCGCGAGCATGGTGTTTTCCGCGGTCGCGAAAAACTGCGGGACGAGCCGGGTGACGGCGTCGCTCAGCCGGCGGGTGAGCCGCACCGCGTCGCCCTCGGGCAGCTCCTCGCGGTAGCGGGCGCGCTGAAAGCGGGTGCGCAGCTCGGAGAGCGTGGACCACGCTTCCGGGCTCAGGGAATCCTGCATCTGCTCGGCGTTGAACATCGCGCGCTGAAAGGTCGCGAGCACCGAGCCGGCATCGGGCGCGAGCACCAGCCGGTAGCGATCGCGGCGATTGGCGATGCTCCGCCGGCTCGAGCCCGCGGTTTTCTCCAGCGGCGGGAGGAGCCGGTTCCACATCGGGCGGTAGAGCTTCCGCTCGGCGCCGTTCAGCTCCTCGGTCTCGAGCGTCTCGACGATGGAGATGAGGCAGGCCTGATGGTGCGCGCGCTCGAGGTAGCGCCCCAGCCAGTAGAAGCTCTCGGCCACGCGGCTCGTGACCTGGCGCGTGGCCATGGCCAGCTCGGGAGGACGTCGCCCCGGGCGCGGCGGCAGCGGGGCGAGCGCCGGCACCCAGGAGTCCTTGCTCGTCCAGCCGAGCCCGAAGTCGCCCCGCGCCTCGCGACTGGAGTGGACCCGGGTGAGGGCGCCCGGGAAGATGTCAAATTCACTCCCCGAGCGGATCGCATAGACGATGTGATCCTGCGGATGATCGACCTTGCGCCCGTCCTTGAAACAAAGGGTGCGCGTGCCCTCCTCGCGCCGCTGGGCGACGAAGCGGGCCGGCGCCTTGCGGATCTCCTGCAGCAGCATACTCGCGTCGCTCCGGTTCGCGTCCCCCCAGGAAGCGGAGCGATTGTCGCGGCCGATCGGCAGCACCCTCCAGTCGTCGAGATTTTCCAGCACCAGCTCGCGCTGATCGAGGTCGCCCAGCCAGAGGGTCGGCACGCTCGGCAGGATCGGCGCTTCATTCAGGTAAAAGCGGATGATCTGGGGAGCAAAGGCGAGCAGGCTGCGATCGTCGGCGAGCTGCGCGCCCACCGCGTTCACCAGCGCCACCGTGCCCTTGCGCAGGCAGTGGACGAGCCCCGGCACGCCGAGCACGGAGTCCGACCGGAAGACCAGCGGATCGAGCCAGGCATCGGCCACGCGATTGTAGATCACCTCGACCCGCTCCAGCCCGCGCACCGTCTTCAGATGCACGCAGTCGTTGAGCACCAGCAAATCCCCGCCCTGGACCACCGGGATGCCCATCCGCCGGGCGAGGAAGCTCAGCTCCGAAGCCACCGCGCTCTGCGGCCCCGGCGAGAGCAGCACCACCCGCGGATCGCCGCCAAAGGGCGCCGCCGCCTCGCGCAGCCGCTCGAGGATCGCGAGCGGCGTCTCGGCCAGCGACTGCACTGTGGCATCCTGGAATATCTCCGGCACCACCCGGGCCAGGGCGCGCCGGTTTTGCATCATGTAGCTGATGCCCGCCGCGTGGCTGAGGTGATGATTTTTCACCAGCCAGAAGCCGCGCGCGTCCCGCGCCACACACAGCCCGCTGAGGTGGAGGAAGGCGCCCCGCGGCCGCGGCAGGCCGACCGCCGCGCTCTGGTAGAGCGGACTCCCGAGCACCGCGTGGATCGGCACCGCGCCCGCGCGCAGGATCTCGCGCGCGCCATACACGTCGTCGAGGAAGAGCTCAAAGGCGCGCAACCGCTGCCGGAACCCGGCCACGATGCGCGTCCAGTCCTCGCCGGAAAAGACCTGCGGCAGCAGATCGCACGTCCAGGGCTCGCGCCCCCAGGGATCGTTCTGGATCACGTCGTAGGTCACGCCCATCTCGCGCAGCGTCGCCTCCATGCGATCCGAGAGCGCACGCAGATCGGTCGCGCTCAGGTCGCACAAGTCGGTCATCAGCTTGGCGTAAAGGGGACGCGGGGTCCCATCCGGCTGGTGGACTTCGTGCCAGAGCACGGGTCCGCCTTCGGGACTGCTGGAATGAGACCGCGCGGTGCTCGCCATTTGCGGGCGGAAGGTTTTCGCCGCGGCGGAGAACGTCAAGCCGCGTTCTTGCCGCGGCCTACTTTCCCTCGCGCATCCGCACCGGCGAGGCGGCCAGCCGGTCGAGGATCGGCACCCCTTCCTCGCCGAGCCGGCCAAAGGCCAGCACCCCGGTCGGGCACTGCTGCACGCAGGCCGAGCAGCGCACGCACTGGGGGTCTTCCATCGGCTGGCCCTTGTTGGCAAAGCTCATCACGTCGATGCCTTGATGACACACGCTGGTGCAGACGTTGCAGGAGATGCACTTCTTCTTCTCGGGAAAAATGCGGAACCGCGAGAAGCGCGCGTAGATGTGCATGAGCGCCGCGAGCGGACAGGCAAAGCGGCACCAGACCCGCCCGCTGAACCAGAAATACGCCGCGACCCCGACCACCCCCGCGAGCCAGAGATCGACCAGGTAGCGATACGAAAACCAGCTCAGCGGGCCGCTTTGCGCGAAGCCGCCGAGCAGGCCGTAGTAGATCACATTCGCAAAGCCGAGGAAGCCGAGCGCCGGCACCGCCGCGGCGATCCAGCCGAGGATCCGCAGCCCGAGCAGGCCCATCGCGATCCAGAGAATAATCTGCCCGGTCATGTTCCAGCGATTGGCGCGCGGGCCGTGCGGCATCTTGTGGCGGTGGGTGTCGCCGAGCGTCTCGGCGAGCGCGCCGCAGGAGCAGATCCAGCCGCAGTAGGCGCCCTTGCCCCAGCGCCAGACGATCAGCGGGATGATGACAAAGGTCTGCACAAAGCCGAGCACGAGCCAGCCGGTGGTCGGATGATCGGTGAAGACATTCCAAATGAAGAGCGGCCACGCGAGGATGAAGCCAAACGAACGCCAATAAGCCCGCGCGCCGTATTCCACGGGAAAAAATTGATCCGCAAAGCTCCGGCCGAAACCGGCGTCGAACCAGCCGTTCGCGCCCATCCACGGCAGCAGCAGATACGGCAGCAGAAAGAGCGGCACGAGCTGCACGGCCATGAGCGTGACGGTCTGCGCGGTGATGTAGGGCGTCTTCCTCCGCACGATGCGCTTCACGCCGAAGATCACGATGAGCGCGCTATAGACGACCGAGAAGTAGAAGCTCGGCGCTCCGGCGGCGTCCTTGAGCGTGCCGAGCATCGTGCGCGGATCGCTCGCGGCAGCGGAGAGCGCGGCCAGTCCGTCGGGGACATTGAAGGGGAACCAGTGGTGCGCTTTGAACGCCTCGTACACGCTGTGCCCGCCGCCCCCCTTCCAGTGGTAGAGGAAGATGCAGAACGCGGCGAAAAGCAGGAGGCTCGTCCACGTCTTCGTGGTCCATTCGCCGCGGATGGCGAGGCCGCTCCTCCGGAAAAAATCGAGCGGCGCCTCGCGACCGAGCATCGTGAAGACGACATCGTTTGGCAGGCCTAGCTCCGCGCCGGCGGCGTCGCGCAGCGTCACGGCGTCCGGCGTGATGCCGAGGATCTCCGAACCGAGCAGGAGCTTCACCGAGCCCGTGGGCGTGGCCTGCTGCATCGCGTGGGTCACCACGGTATTCACGCGCTCACTCGACGGATGGACGATCTCCACCGGATGGTCGGCGTTCGCGGCGAGCGCGTGCAGCTTCTCGATGTTCTCCGGCTTGGGCCGGGTAAATTCCTTCTTCCGATAGCTGAGCGTGACGTGCGCGCCGCACGCACCGAGCGCGATCGCGGTCTCGATCGCCGAATCGCCGCCACCGACCACGAGCACCTTCTTTCCGGCGAATTCCTTCGGGTCGTGCAGCCGGTTGTACACCTTGTCCAGATCCTCACCCGGCGCCCCGAGCTTCCGGAAATTTCCGCTCCGCCCGATCGCGACGATCACGTGCCGGGCGCGCGTCTTCGTCTGGTCGGCGTGATGCAGCACGAGTTCGCCACCGGCACTCTCCAGCCGCTCGATCCGCGCCGCCGTGACCTCGACGCCCGCCGCTTTCCGCTGGGCCTCCATCTCCGCGACCAGCGCCTCCTTCACGTCGGCGGTGAATTGCAGCCCGCCCTCGAGCTTCATCTCCGTCGGGTAGGTATAGATCGGTTTGCCCTTGGGAAAATTGACGACCGTCGAAAAGACCTCGCCCGCTTCGTAGATCGCAAAGTGCAGTCCCGCCCGGCGCGCCTCGATCGCCGCCGAGACGCCGGCCACCCCCGCACCGACGATCGCGAGATCGAGCACTTCCGACTTCCGACTTCCCGCTTCCGACTTCTCCGCCGCGATCTCCCGCACCGCCCGCGCGCCGGAGTCGGAGGAAAACTTGAGCAGCGGAATGCCCGTGAGATCGCCGACGATGCGCACCCCGGGAATCGCCGTGCGCCCGTGTTCGTCGCAGTCCGGCAGCTTCTCGACGGTGCCGGCGGGCCAGCCGGTGTGGAGCCATTGGGCGTAGCGGGCGTAGAGGGAACTCATGGGAAAGGCAGGAAGTCGCGGGGTGCCCGCCGCGCGGAGGCCACCCGGGGTGGGGGCCCCGCCGCACCCTGGGCCAGGAGTTTCCGCAGCTCCTCATCGCCGGCATCGGTCACGAGCATGCAGGCCAGTCCGCCTTCGCTCCACGTCGCGGTGTGCCAATTCCCGACCCGCGCGTAGCGCATGTGCCCGAGCGGCGGCGCGCCTTTCAACCCGCCCTGCCAGGTGCTGATGAGATGCGCGGTCGCGGAGCCGCCGAGATCGAAGCAAACCATCGAAAACCGCAGGCCACGCCACTCCCAGGTCTTGCAGCCAAAGGCGCGCCGCTCCGCGAGCGCGTCGGGCAGGGTCGCGAGCACCGGCGCGGATCGCTCCTGCAGCCAGGTCACGAGTTTCTCCGGCTCGGGCAGCTCGTGGTCCAGCGAGACTTTTTCCGCCTCCACGGCATCGAGCACGCCGAGGGCATGCCGCTGCCAGCCTGCCAGTCCCGCACCCGCCGACATCCAGAGCCCGCCGACGATGGCCGACCCCAGGAGCAGCGCCGCGAGCGCCCACACCCGCGGGCGAGCCCACCACTTCAGCGGCCGGCTCGCGCGTCCACCGGCGAGGATCTTGGCGCGCAGGTTCCCGGGCACCGGGATTTCGCGCAGCTTCCCGGCCATCGCCCGGTCAAAGTCCTGCGCCTCTCGAAACCACGCGGCGAGCTGCGGGTCGCGCTGCGCCGCCGCGAGCGCCCCCGCAAAGACCGGGTCCTCGGCATCCGCGCCGTCCGGGCGGCAGGCGCCGAGGATGAGCTTCGGGTCTTCGTTCATGCGACGCCTCCTTTTCGCTCCACGCCGGGGAGCGGGATCACCTTGCCGGCCACACTGCCCCGCGCCTCCAGCAGGCACTCGCGGAGCTGGGCCTTCCCCCGCGAGAGCCGCGACATCACGGTGCCGATGGGCACTTCGAGGATCTCCGCGATTTCGCGATAGGAGAGATCCTGGAGGTAAAAGAGGGTGAGCGGTATGCGGAAGATTTCGTCCACCTGGGTCAGTGCCTCGACGACCGTCGTGCCATCGAGATCCGCGACGATGGAAGGCGCGACACTCGGCAGCTCGGCGATGGCGTCTTCGAGTTCGATGTGCGGAAACTTTTTCGCGTGGCGGTAAGTGCTCAGATAAGCGCGGTAGAGGGTCGTAAAGAGCCAGGATTTCACCTTCGAGAAATCGCGCAACTGGTGTCCGCGCGACGCCCACAGGTAAAACGTCTCCTGCGTCAGGTCAGCCGCCTCCGCGCCGTTCTTCGCCAGGCTGAGGCCAAAGCGATAGAGCGCGGCGTAGTGGCGATCGACGAGTTGCTCGAAGTCGTGCATGGCCTCTTCAGCGGGCTGGGAGTGCACAGGCGGCGGATTTATTCCCAGTGGCTTAGCAGGCGCTGGCGCGCTTGTCCGCTGGGGAAATCGCCCCCACGCCGGCCGACATTTCCGCTTCCCATGCCCGCACCGGCGGCTAAGTCTTCGCGCCATGACCCTCGGCTTCCTCGGCTCCGGCAAGATGTCCACCGCCCTCGTGCGCGGCATCGTGAAATCCGGCGCCTTCGCCCCCGCCCAGATCGCCGTCACCGACTGCGTGGCCGCCGCCGCGCAGCAGCTCGCCAGCGCCGCCGGAGTCCGCGCCGTGGCGACGAATGCCGACCTCGCCGCCGCCTGCGACACCCTGGTGCTCTGCGTCAAGCCGGGCGACGCCCTCGACGCCCTCCGCGCGCTCGCGCCCCAGCTCGACGGCAAGCTCGTCCTCTCGATCGTCGCCGGACTCCCGCTCGCCACGCTCCAGCAGGCCGCCGGCCCGCAGGCCCGCGTCATCCGCGTCATGCCCAATACGCCCGCCCTCATCCACCAGGGGGCCGCCGCCTACGCCCTCGGGCCGGGCGCGACCGTGGCCGACGCCACCCTCACCGAGCAACTCTTCGGCGCCGTGGGGCTCATCGTGCGGGTCAAGGAACCGCTGCTCGACGTCGTCACCGGCCTCAGCGGCAGCGGCCCCGCGTACATCTACCTCGTCATCGAAGCCCTCTCCGACGCCGGCGTGCTCCTCGGCCTGCCGCGCGATCTCGCCTTGCAGCTCGCCGCCCAGACCGTCGCCGGCGCCGCGCAGATGGTGCGCGAGACCGGCCGGCATCCCGCCGCCTTGAAAGATGAAGTGACCAGCCCGGGCGGCACCACCATCGCCGGCCTCGCCGCCCTCGAAGCCGGCGCCCTCCGCTCCACCCTCATCACCGCCGTGCAGGCCGCCACCCAGCGCGCCCGCGAACTCGCCGCGGGATGAACCTCCACCGGCTGCCCGCCCTCGCCGCACTCCTCCTGGCGCTGGGCTCCACCCGCGCCGCCGAGTCTCCCGGCACGCGGCCCGGCGGCGCCCACGATCTCGAAAAAGACGCCCCCGGCGTCGCGCAGACCTTCTCCCGGGCCGCCACCGCGGCCCTCGCCGCGGGGCAGCTCGACGAGGCCGAGCGCGACTTCAAAAAGGTGCTCCTGCTCGTCCCGGATAACATCCCGACCACGCTCAATCTCAGCCTCATCGCCTATCGCCGGCGGGACTACCCGGCGGCCGAGGCGCTGCTCCGCAAAGCCTGCCGCCTCGCCCCGGAGAACGGTCTGCCATGGCTCATGCTCGGCATCCTGCATTTCGAGCGGGACCAGCTCGACGCCGCCCTCGCCGCCCTCGCGCAGGCCGTGCTCTACGCCCCGAAAGATCCCCGCGCCCATCACTTCCTCGGCATGACCGTGGGCCGCAAAGGCTGGTACTCCGGCGCCGAGGACGAGCTGCGCAAAGCCCTCGCGCTCGACCCCGCATTCGGCGAAGCGCACTTCAACCTCGCCGTCTTCTACCTCGAGCGGAAGCCCCCCGCCGTCGAACTCGCCCGCCGGCACTACGAAAACTCCGTGGACCTCGGCGGCGCCCGCGACTCCGACTTCGAGGCAAGGCTCGCCGCACCCGCCAGCCCTCCGAAGTAACTCCCGGGATCGGCCGCGTTCCCCCGAGCATCCCCAATCTCCAATCCCCAATTTTCAATTTTCAATTTTCAATCCCCAATCTCCCCTCACAAATCATCCAGCGGACTCGTGATCTCCCCCGCATCGCCCGCGCCAGCTTCGTATAGACCTCCGTCGTCCGCACATCCGCATGCCCCAGCAGCTCCTGGATTGAGCGGATATCCACCCCTCTTAGTAAGAGGTGCGTCGCATACGAGTGCCGCAGCACATGCGCGAAGCCGCGTGAGGCGAAGCCTTTTACTCGGCCGCCCGCGCCAGCTCCCGCGAGACATTGATCTCGTGCAAATGATGCCGCCGCACCACTCCCGTCCGCGGATCTTCCGATAGGCCGCAGGAGGGAAACACCCAGAACCACGGCAACGACAAGCCCGCCCGTGGCTGCTTCGTCGCCAACGCCTCCGGCAGATGCACCCCCGCCAGACCCGCCTCCCGATCTTCCCGGTGGATCATCTCCACCCGCGCCAAGTGCTCCCCCAGCGCCGGCCGCACCGACTTCGGCAGCGGGATCACCCACTGCGTTACGCGGAAGCGTGAACTTATAAGTCTCGGCGGCGGAGCCGAGACCTATTGGCAGGTCGCGCTGGAAGCGGGACAATCTTTGTCCCCCTTCCCACGCCGCACCTCCACCTTCCCCCCGCCCATGTCCACATCCTTGATCCGCAGCCGCAGCCCCTCCGCCAGCCGCAGCCCGCATCCATACAGTAGCTTGCACACCAGCCCCGCCTCCCCCTGCACCGCCCGCAGCAGCTCCCCCACCTCCGCCACCGTCAGCACCACCGGCAAGCGCGTCGTCTGCTTGGCCCGCAGCGCATGGATCCCCTCCAGCTCCACCTTCAGCACCTCTTTGTACAGGAAGACCAGCGCATTCAGCGCCTGATTCTGCGACACCGCCCCCACCCCGCGATTCACCGCCAGATGCGTGAGAGCCGAGCGCCGAAGGCGGCGCGAGACAGACTAGCCGGAGGCTAGCCCGAGAGGGTGAGCGAGTGGCGCGAGCGAATCAAAGGCCTCCACCTCAGAAGCCCCCATTTCCCGCGGATGCCGCTTCCCATGCCAGAGCACGTAGCGCCGATACCACCCCACGTAGCACTCCTCCGTCTTGTGGGAATAATGCTTCAGCCGGATCGCCCCCCGGAGCTGGTCTTCGAGCTTGGAGGAAACGGCCGGCGCGTTGTTCATTTCACCTGAAATACCACGCCCCGGCGCCTCGCAACAAACCATTTTGTTGACTACCGCACTATCTTCGCACTAAAACGCCACCCGATCACCCCC
>Ga0105044_10012338_pt1 | contig 11618 bp, 9 predicted proteins | sample MAT01_FD_78092 | JGI IMG/M metagenome (GOLD analysis project Ga0105044, IMG submission 78092) | Freshwater microbial communities from Lake Fryxell liftoff mats and glacier meltwater in Antarctica - MAT-01 | ecosystem: Environmental > Aquatic > Freshwater > Ice > Liftoff microbial mat | place...
ACGACACGGGCGCAAAGAAGAAGGGCGCATTGCCGACATTGCCTGCGGGCATCAGCACCACCATGGCGGCGCGTTGACGCGCACGTTGTGCCACGCGTTCGACATCGTTTTGCAGCGCCTTCATTCCGCGCAGTCGCACCACGTCGTTGCCGCCAGCCATCACCAGCACCATGTCGAAGCGTTCATCGCCGTCAAGTTGCGCCAGCAGCCCGGCAAACTTTGCCCCGTCGCTCGAGCGGTTGTCTATGTGCAGGCGCGGAAAGCGTTCCCCGAGCAGGCCCGCCACGCTGGCCTGGGGTGTCGTCGCGCCTGTGCCAACTGCGGTGCTGTCACCGACGATAAGAAGTCGCAACGAGGGCTGCACGAGCGTCCGCTGAAGCGGTTTGCTCAACTTCGCCAGCTCGACGGATTCGTACACCCTCCACCCGGTTCTTGCACAAAGCGCAAGGCCGATGACCAAAGCGCTCCAGAGCAGGATACGTGTTGCAAGCGGGCGAGCCGAATGAATCATGGTGGGTTCGCGGGATTCGAGCCAAGCGCTCGGAGATGTTGCCAAGGGATCACGTTCACCCCACCGAAGGCGCAGCAGATCGAATCGTGCAAGCTTCAGTTCGAGACGTCGGTGCGCTGCCGAACGGAGGGGTCGAAGGCCGCAGTCCGCAGATTTCGCCGATGCTGATCACGCAAGGACCGCCTTCTGACGGGATCTTCTCTCTGAATCCACTTACCCAGCCCTTGATCAATGTCTTGATCAGCGCGATGCCGGCGCCGGTCCATCCTGCACCCCGAAGACGGCGGTTTCCAGTTCACCGTTCCGCAACGCCAGGCGCACCCGGTGCGGTGCGAGGGGCAGGTCTGCCGGCGGCTGGACAAAGCGCTGCAGCGCCTCGAACAAGAGCTGCGGGTCGTGGGCGAAGTCGACCCAGGTGGCCGGCGAGTTGGCATGCTCAGGGTCGGGGTCGTGGCGCACACTCAAGGCCAGCGAGTAGGCTTGTGTTTCATAGGCCAGCACGTCCCGCAGGTAGGCCCGCTGCGGCTCACCCAGCAGCCCAACGGGCGCATCGGTCGCCAGCACGTGAGCCGTCACCGTGGCTGCAAAGCGTTCGACGTCGCCCGAGAGCTGGTAGTTGCCCGGCTGCTGGCTGCTCCACAGCGCATCGAGCACCGGCCGCAGCGCGGGCCCCAGCAGCACGCAGCACATCGCGAATGCGTCGTGCACGGCAGCGAAACGGTTGGCGCGGGCCAGGGTGCAGTTCAACGCCATGCCGGCTTGGCGCGCCACGGCGACCAGGCGGCGCTGCTCCAGCGCTGTCAGTTGCCAGCGGGCGAGCGCCAGCTCACCCTCGCGACGCACCTGCGCGGCCACGCCCGCGTCCAGCGTCATCGCACACAGTGCGGCCTGAAATGTGGCCAAAGACATGGTCGGCAGGGCCCCTCAGCGCGCTTCAGTGCGCTTCAGTGCAGCGGTGCCAGTGCGGCGATGGTTTCGCGGTCGAAGGTCGGCTCGGCAACGGCCGCTGCCAGCACCGCGCGCGCCCGCGCCAGTTGTGCCAGCACGCCTTCGGTGTGCAACAGCGGCCAGCTCGACTCATGAAACTCAAAGGTCACTGCTTGCAATGCCGACGCGCGCGCGGCCAGCACCGCCAGCAAGGGCCACACTTCTTCATGCACCGGGCCGGTGTGGCTGTCGGTGTGAAAACCCATCATCGGCTGGCCACCCGCCACATGCACCTCGACCACGTGCCCAAGGTCCAGTTCACGCAGGAACGAGAAGGGGTCGAACTCGAAATTGCAGGCGTTGGTGTACAGGTTGTGCAGGTCCAGCAGCAACGAACAGCCGCTGCGCGCGCACAGGCGGTTCAGGAACTCTGCCTCGCCCATGCCTTGTTCTGGAATGTTCACGTAAGTGACGCTGTTTTCGAGCAGGAAGGGCAGCCCCAGGCGCTGCTGCACGCAGTCGATGCGCGGCACCAGCAGGTCCAGCATTTCTTCGTCGCAGGCCACGGGCAGGGCCAGCGCAGCGTTGACTTCATGGGCACTGCCAATGCGGCTGAACGACAGGTGTTCACTGACCCAGGGCGCACGCCAGCGCCGGGCCCAATGCGCCAGGTTGTCGACATACGCAGCGTCAAAAATATCGGCGCTGCAGATCGACAACCCGATGCCGTGCAGGGCCGTGGGCCGGCAGGCCGCGATGCGGTCGATCATCGCCACCGGCGCTGACAGCGGCTCGAAACGGCCGCCCCCACCGGGGCCGGGATCGGTCCAGCAGCGGTCGGGGATGACGGCCAGATGGTCCAATGCCTGGCGGTGCTGCTCGCAAAAATCAATCAGCGCCGGGTTGAACAACACCCCGACGCCGGGCGTTGAGCGCGCAAGTTGAGCCCTGGCCATGGCACGGTCATCAGAACTGCACGCGCATGTCGAAGTCGTAGCGCTGGCGGATGTCGATGTCCATGCCCGAAATGCAGCCCAGGCAAGACTTCAGTCCCAGTTTCTTCAGCAGGTCTTTATTGCGGGTAAGGTGCTTTTGAACCAGGCCGGCAACGGTATCGGTGGAGACCGCCGCGTCGATCAAGATCGTTGCACTGGGGCGGCCGCCGCGACCGACCTTGTTGACCAGAAATGTGGCTTCTGCCATGGCTTGCTCCTGAGGGGGTTGGATGTCGCGGCCGGACCACCCGGTCGCCACCCGCGCATGGTCATCGAACCGGCGTTCCGCCCCTATCCCTAATCCGACACTGGCCGCGCCTTGAACTTGGGGGGCTGCAACGTGCCGCGCGCGTCGATGGCAGCGTCGGTCAACCCTGCACGCTTAGCAACATTTAGGAGCGTCTTCAGTTCTGCAAAGGACTTCTCCGCGCGGTCTCGGCACATTGGCCTACCGGGGTCGCCAACCCAAGCCCCTGCAGGTGCAGGACGGCAGAAGGGGCGATCACCGGGACTCAAGACCACACCAGGAGAAGCTCATGTTCAACGTTCAAATCCTGCCCACCCGGCAGGCCACCGTCGCCACCGCGTTGCCGCTCACGGCCGCCCCGGTGGAGAGCCTGATGAATGCCCTGGTCGATGCCATCGACTGCGGCGTCATCGTCAGCAACGCGCACGGCACCGTGTGCTTTGCCAACCAGGCGGCGCGGCAGCAGGCCGACCTGGCCGGCGCTTACCCATCGGCTTCCCGTGCCATGCACTGCGGCGCGCACGACGCCGCGGCGCTGGACGCGGCCATCCGCAGCGCAGCCACGAAGGGCAGGCGCCAACTGCTGGTGCTGGGCAGTGGCGAAGGCCGGCTCATGGTGTCGGTGCTGCCGCTGGCGTTACCCGAGGCCTGCGATCCGCGCGTGTTGCTGCTGCTGGGCCGCCGCGGCAGTTGCTCGACGTTGGCGCTGGAGATGCTGGCCAACGTGCATGGGCTCACGCTGGCTGAGCGGCGCGTGCTCGCCGGGCTGCTGGCCGAGTCCACGCCGCGCGAGGTTGCCGCGGCGCTGGGCGTGGCGCTGTCCACGGTGCGCACGCAGATCCTGTCGATACGCGCCAAGCTCGGCGTGCGCAGCATCGAGGCGCTGTTGCTGCGCGCGGCTGAAGTGCCACCCATGGCGGCGGTCGTGCGCCAGGCGTCCGAGGGCCCCTGGCAGGGAACTCTGCGGCACGTGACCGCAGCCCATGCCCGGGCGGCCTGATGGCGCCGATTTCTGACCTCACTCAACACTCAAGGGATTGATCATGAACAAGTTTGCATACGCTTCACCGGCCGCACCGCGCGGCCAGAAGGTGGTCTTCGCAGTCGCCGCGCTGGCAGTCAACACCGCGCTCTTCTCCGGCGTGGCCGGCCTTTTCGACCAGGCGTCCGGCATGCCCTGGCTGGCGGACACCCAGGCCAATGCGTTGCGCATGGCCGAGTGCCAGGGCGTCATGGGAACGGCGGCGCACCAGGCCTGCGTGGCCCGTGTCGTTGCCGAGGTGACGGGTTGGCCGGTTCCCGGCGAACCGCCCGTGCGCGTGGCGACGCGCTGGTCGTCCGCGCCGAACGCGGATGGCGGCGCATCCAGCCGATGAGGGAGGCGGGCCGTTCACACGGCCCGCCTGCTCTGGTACAACGGTGCGCAGACTCGGGAGGCCCTCATGAGACACCGCGACGCACCCGCCCATACGCCAGGCGCCGAGGAATGGTCGGCCAACAGTCCCGCGGTCGAAGTCGAGACCTTGGTCGACGACCAGGGCCAGTCTTACGTGGCCCTGCTGCGTCACCCGGCTTACCCCTTCGCGTGCCAGGTTCCTGCCGTCAGCGACAAGCTGCCCGAGCGCCTGCGCGAGGTCGCCATCGACTATCTGCGCCGCATCGAAACACGCCAGGGCATCGCCCCGATCGCGTCGAAATTTCAACGCCGCGACAGCACCGGCTTTGGCTGGCTCGACTTGGGTTGGGGCCAGGGCGTCGCGTCCAAAGCGCAAGACCCGCAAGCCTCGTTCTGGGTCGAACGCGCCGAGGGCTGTGCCGATGACGATGATGGCGACGTAGGGCCGGCCATCGACCGCACCGCAGTGCTGCTGGCCACCTACCGTGCGCGCGGCGGGGACAAGCGCCAGTTCAGCCTGGGCAGCGGTGTCGGCCTGAGCGTGGTGATGCACGTCGGCATGGCGAGCAATGGGCAGCATGCGGTGCGCATCACCGGGGCCAGCTTCAGCGGGCCGCTGGGCAGCGTCATCAACGGCGTGGACGTGGAAAAGTGTCTGGCTTACGGCGAGCGCGCGCGGCTGGCCGCGGCGGCCGCCCTGGGTTTCAATCCTCGAACCACCGCGCTCACGGGGCTGGAACCCAGCACTGGCGGCACGGTGCGCGTATCGGGCACCGCCTGGGGCTTGACCGGCAAGGCGGGCAAGGTCTTTGCCTGGGCGGCACGCTACGAAAAGGCCGGCGGCCGCATACAGCGCGAGTTCGTCGCTGAGCAGGTGGCGCATGCCACGCAGGGCGTGATCCGGGCCTTCAAGCAGGATCCGGCATCCTGCGGCACGGTGGCGACGATACGTTCGCGCCGGGCCACACGGCGCGGCAGCTTGCTCGACACTTATCGTCATCCCGCAACCCGGCTGCCGCCCGACGCACCGCCCTTTGTCCCCGGTGGCATGCCGCGCAAGCTGCTCGTCAGCCCTGGCGCCAAACCCTGGTTCGCGGTTCGCCAGTCGCTGCTGGGCAAGGACCCCGCCCAGGCGGACCCTACGGTGATTCAGTCCGTGCCTTCAGACACCCTGGCGCTGCGCGGCGACGACCTGGCTGCGGTGCATGCCTACCTGCGTGGCGACGAACTGTTTCAACGACTGGTCGCTTACGGTCTGCGGCCCGCCAAGTATTTCAAGTTCGCCCGGCTGCCGCTGCTGCTGCGCCACCACTCGCCCTTGCGCGGCGCGGCCGATGGCCAGGCAGTGAACGCCGACGTGCGGCCCGCCCAGAGCGGCAGTGCGAGCCCGTCGCTGGCGCCGACCGCACTGCGGCCGCAGCTCGAGGCCCGCTTCGGCGCGGCCAACCTGCGGCACCGCGACATCGAGCGCGCCGACGCCGGCCGCCCGCGCGCGCGCCCGCAGGTGCTGGGCCTGGCCGCCGACCCACGCTGGGCCTGGCACGAGTTCGGCCATGTGTTGTCCTTCGCCGCCACCGGCGTGCTGGAGTTCGGCTTTGCGCACAGCGCAGGTGATGCGCTGGCCGCCATCCTGGGTGACCCTGATTCGGCGCTCTCGCAAGACGGGCGGGTGCGCATGCTCACCTTCCCCTGGGTGGCCATCGGTCGCCGTCATGACCGCCCGGCCCTGCGTGGCTGGTGCTGGTGCGGTCCGCGCAATACGCGGCGACAGACGCCGCTGGCGGCCGGCAAGCCATTCTTCACAGGCTACTTCGCCGAGCAGTTGCTTTCGTCGTCACTCTTCAGGCTCTACCGGTCGATCGGCGGGGACACCTTCGGCAGCCGCGATATGCGGTGTGCCGCCGCCGACTACGCGGTGTATCTGGTGATGCGCGCGATGGCCTTGCTGGGCCCGGTGAGCACGGTGCCGGCCGCGTCGCCCGACCATTTCGTCAGCGCGCTCATCCACGCCGACATCGGCACGGGTGCCTGGACCGTGACCACGCCCTGGCCCCAGGGTGCCCCCAACCCGCACCCGCGCGTTGGCGGCGCCGTGCACAAGGTGGTGCGCTGGGCCTTCGAGCAGCAGGGTCTGTACGCCGCGGCCATGCCCCGTGCGGTGGTCGAGGGCATCGGCCAGCCGCCGGCGGCTGACGTGTACGTCGCGGGACTGCACAACGCCGAGCGCGCGGCCGGGGGCTACGACCCCGTGGCGCTGGACTGGAGCGCCGACCCGGACCAGCCGCCGCCGGGCTGGCATACCGACGACCAGGCAGTCTGGTGGCAGGCCGGGCGCTTGCACGTCAAGGTCAGCAACCGCGGCACGCAGCCGGTTTCCGGCGTGCAGGCCCGGGCCTGGGCCGCGCCGGCAGACGTGCTGCCGCTGCAGTGGCAGCCGCTGAATCTCGTACCCAGCGGGGTCGGCGCGCTCAGCGCCGCGGGCAGCACGACCTTCGAGTTCGACGGCCCGGCGTCTTCTTCGCCGCCGTCGACGGCGTGGCTGGTGTTGGCGGCGGCTGGCTGCACGGGTGACCCATCCAATCTCGACCCGCTGACCCTGCTGCCCTGTGCCGTCGGCGGCCCGCCCGGCAGCCGGCGGCTGTTGACCGACCTCGTGGCCTGCGACAACAACCTGGGCCTGCGTGTGATGCGCCTGCCGCCCTGAAGCCGCCCTGAAGCCGCCCTGAGGCCGTACAGCGGCCGCGCTCCCCGAGGCCCTCAGTGTGTCAGGCCGTCAGCGTCTCACTCCCACTCGGCCTGGGCGCGCGCCAGCACGCGTTGCAGCGTAGGCAGGTCGATCGTCTTGGCATCGAAGATCGCTCCCCAGATGCCCTGCGCGAGATGCCGGCTGGCGCTGCTGTCTGACGGGTAATGCACGCCCAGGCGTTCGCGGTTGGTGGCCAGGCGGTCGGCCAGCCACAGCAGCGAGCCGCCCACCGGCGCCGTGCCCGCCAAAGCGCCAGGCACGGGCTTCTTTCCAGGCGCGCCGTTGGGCAAGCCCAGGCCGGGCCCGTGCAGCCGAGCGATGCCGTCCACCTCCAGCAGCAGCAGCGCGATGATGTGGCCAAGGAAGGAATGCCCGCTCGGAAAGGCCGAGTGGCGCGGCGGGCCCATCGGCGGCACCAGCCCCGGGCAAAGGCGCGAGGGGCGCACGCGCTTGAAGCGCGCCTTGTAGTACATGTAGGCCACGTTGCCCAGCGCCAGGCCGCAACGGATGAGGTGCATGGTCCAGGGCTTGCCGGCCTTGTCCATCGCCAGCAGGTGCATGAAGTAGCGCGGAATGCCGTCGGCCTGCGCCAGCGTTTCGGCCAGGTAGCGCGCACGGCTGTCGTGCATCAGGTCCACCACCGCGGTCAGCTCGATCTGGATCTTGAGCCAGGCGGCATCGAGCGACTGCGCCTCAGTGATGATGGTCGCGGCGTCGGTCATCGCCATCTGCGCGGCGTCATTTGCCGCCTCGTCGGCTGGCGTGTGCCCTGCCGCGGCAGCGGCCGTGGCCGCGGCGGCGGCAGCGGCCGTCAAGGCGGCTTGAAGGCCGGGCAGGCCGGCGGTGGACGTGGGCATCCACCGCACATCGTCGGCCTCCAGCCAACGGTCGGTCAGCAGGGCGTTGCGTTGCGCCTCGAGGTCCCCGACCTCGTGCGTCCACAGGACATGCTGTTGCGCGAACTCGCGCGCCACCATCACCGAGGGCGCAGCCAGGTCCAGGTCCTGCAGCCACTCGGTGAGCTGCGGGTCGAACTTGGGCAGCGCCCAGAAGCGCAGGCCCGGGTCCCAGTCTTCGGTGCGCCAGGCGACACGCTTGGCCGGGTCGAAGTAGGGATTCAGGAAGGCGTCGGTCGGGTAGGCCGGGTCACCGTTTTCGGTGATGAAGTCGGCTGTCCAAGGCTTGTAGCCGAGTTCGACCGGCGTCGCGTAGGCGCTGCGACGAATCCTGCCGTAGCCGCCGACGAAGCCGCTGCCGCTGGGCATGCCGCCGCCCGTGCGACCGAAGCGCAGGGTCAGTCCGGGCAGCGCCGAACTGCCGCTGGCATCCTGGCCTTCGCCTTGACCCTCGCCCTGGCCTTCACCCTGGCCCTCGCCCTGGCCTTCTCCTTGACCTTCGCCTTGACCCTCGCCTTGACCCTCGCCCTGAGATCCGTAGCCGCTTCGCATAGGTGCCTCCTGTGGTGGTTGGTGGGTCGATGCTGCCTTGCCTTCAGTCAGGCAGCCCGGCGTCGCGCATGCCTTGCAGCAGCGTGCCGAGGTGGGGTTCGCGCAAGGGGTACCTGGCGCCGAAGTCGCTGACGCGGAAGGTCGGCTCGATCTTCAGGAACTCTTGCGCCTGCTCGCGAGCCTCGGACCTTTCGCCCGCAAGCGCCAGCGCCGAGATCAGATTGCGCCAGGCCGCGCGGTAGCCCGGGTTGAGGCGCCGCGCCTTGCTGAGCCAGCCCACAGCTTCATCATGGCGGCCGGTGACGATGGCCGCCGTGCCATTCGTGGTGCAGAACGCGAACATCTGCTGGTCGTACGGGCTCAGCCGCATCGCGTTGCGCACACGCTCCTGGGCTTCTTCGCCGCGGCCCAGGTAAGCCAGCGTGGTGGCGCTGCGCGCCCACGCCGAGGCGCAACTCGGATTGATGGCCAACGCCTCGTCGAACATTTCCATCGCCACCGAGAACCTCTTGCGCACGAAGGACTGGATATGCCCGGCCACTGACAGCGCCCAGGCGTCGCGGGGGTCGAGCTCCACGGCGCGCTGCGACAGCCGCTCCGCCTGGCGCGCATCATCGTTGAACTCCATGCTGCGGCCTTCCCCCAGCTTGAGGTTGTGCCACCACGCCAGATGGGCGTGCGCCTGGGCGTAGCGCGGGTCGATCTCGATGGCACGCGCGAACAGCGCGCCGGCGGCTTCGAAGTCTTCGGCGCGAAAGGTGTACAGCACCGACAAGCCGCGCAGCACGCAGTCGTAGGCGCTCAGGCTGTCGGTGGGTTGCGCGCTGACGCGGGCGATTTCCGCCTCCTGCACGCGGGGGTCGATGGCCGCGGCGATGCTGGACGCGATGCGCGCCTGGAAGCTGAACAGGTCCTCGTCCGCGCCCTCATAGCGCTCGGCCCAGATGATGCGGTTGGCACTGGCGTCCACCAGTTCGGCGCCGATGCGCAGCTTGTGCTGCAGCCGCCGCAGCGAGCCCACCAGCAGGTAGCGCACGCCCAGCTCGGCGGCGATTTCGGCCGGCGCGCGTGCGCTGCCGCGGTAGCGAAGCGTGGAGTTGCGCGCGATGACGAGCAGGCCGCGGTTGGCCGACAGCGAGGTGATGATCTCCTCGGTCATGCCGTCGCCGAAGTAGGGGTCGTCGGCGTCGGTACTGAAGGGCAGCACGGCCACGCCGGGGCGGGTCTCCCAGTTCAGCGCCAGCGGGCTGGTGGGCGTGGCCTCGCGCACCAGCGTCGGCTCGACGACATAGACGCGCCGCCCGTTGACGTCGCCCGGCGGCCCGGTGCCGCCCTCGAGGGCGCGAAAGCGCACCGGCAGCTTGCCCTCGGCCATGGCGCGCACGCGGTCATCGACGACGATCTGGTCGGACAGCCCCGCCTGCAGCAGCCGGGTCGCGGCCTGCCCGCCGTCGCCGACGAGCTTGCCGTCATCGACGACGACGTCTTCCACTGCGATGCCCACGCGCATGTGCAGCGCCGCGCCGCTGGCCTGCACGCGCCGGTCGGCCAGGCGTTGCTGCAGATCGACAGCCCAGCGCGCGGCATCCACGGCGCTGGCGAATTCCAGCAGCACGCCCTGCGCCGAGAGCTCGATGACGCGCCCGCCGAAGGCCGGCACGCCGGCCTCGATGAGCGTGCTGCGCGCCGACTTCCAGGCCGCCAGCGCGGCGCCGGTGTGCGCGGCCAGTTCGCCGGCCCAGTCCACGAGGTCGGCGCTGACGATGGCCGACAAGCGACGCACGATGTGGCTGTCGGGCCCGGCTGCGCCCGCGTGCCTCGCGCCGTAGTTCGCGCCCTGGGTGCCGCCGATGGTGGCGCCGTGGGTGGCTCCGTTACTGGCCGCCTGCGGGCACACGAAGCGGTAGCCGCGGCCGGTGACGGTGGCAATGGAGTCGGCGCCGATCACCTTGCGCAGCGTCGAGATCTGCACCGAGAGGTTGTTCTCTTCCACCACCACGCCCGGCCAGGCCAGGTCCAGCAGTTCGGCCTTGCTGACGACGCGCTCGCGCCGCTCCAGCAGCGCCATCAGCACGTCGAAGGCACGCGCGCCGATGGGCGCCGGCGTACCGTCAACGGCAAGCCGGCGTGCTTCGGGGTTGACCTCGAATCGGCCGAAAGACAGGGTGGAGCTCAAGGGGGGCCTCGCAGTGGGAGGAGCGCCGGGCGCGCTGGTGTGCACCAGGCTCGGGGCAGAAATCTACACCCGGGGTTCGTGTCTGGCCATCCCAAATATGTCGGATGAATATGTCGCCGTCCGACCGCGGCATCCGCATTGCGGGCGTGTCATGGGCCGTGTCATGGGCCTTGCGGGCCCGGCGTCCCTGGTTCGGGAACTCGGCGTGCCTTATGAATAAGGGGCCGGCCCTGGTCCGCCGCCAGTTCCTCGGGAGGTTCCTATTGAACCGGCGACGCCGTGTCAACCTGCAGGTGAGGGCGCGCGAACGCGGGAGCATGCGGTGATTACGTATTCCATCTGCAATGGCCGCGGTCAGACTACAAGGGCACTTCATTCACCTCCGCTCCGACATTGCGAAGACCGCTTCACGGCCTTGATCCGCTCCACACCCTAACAACAACCCTCGGAGACAACAACCATGAAACGACTCGTCAGCCTGGCCTTCGCCCTTACTGCTGCTCTGCCCGCGAGCGCGGCGCCGATCTCCATCCTGTTCGTCGGTAACAGCTACACCTTCGGTCGCCTCGACCCGGTGCTGACCTACAACGCCGCCAATGTTCGCGATCTCACCAAGCCCCAAGGTCCGTTGGTCGTGGGCTCGATCGCCACCACGCCCAAGTTCAGCGACGTAACGGGTACCAACTCTTATGCCTTGGGCATGATCAACCCGACCACGCTGGTCCAGGGCAACTCCTTCTCACCGCACTCGCAGACCATCGGCTGGGGCGGCGTGCCCGGCATCTTCAAGCAGCTCACGGTGCAGGCCGGTCTGGACTACGACGTGGCCCTTTCCACCCGTAACGCAGCCACGCTGCGCGGCCACTTCCTCAACACTGCCAACAGCACCAACTGGGACCTGCGCAGCAACATCAGCAGCCAGCGCTGGGACAAGATGGTGCTGCAAGAGCAGAGCGATGAGGCGCTGCTGCCACGGACGGTGGGCGGTGTACCCCTAGGTTCCAACTACCCGCACATCCAGGCCTATGTCGATCGGATCGAGGACTGGGTGCATCAGGGCGCGGCGCTGAGCTATACCGAGCGGGACATGTACACCGCCATTCATGGCAGCCAAGCCAATTGCGTCGCGGCGGGAGGTACGACGGGCTCCTGCGGCAATACCACCTTGCGCG
>Ga0105044_10012339_pt1 | contig 11617 bp, 4 predicted proteins | sample MAT01_FD_78092 | JGI IMG/M metagenome (GOLD analysis project Ga0105044, IMG submission 78092) | Freshwater microbial communities from Lake Fryxell liftoff mats and glacier meltwater in Antarctica - MAT-01 | ecosystem: Environmental > Aquatic > Freshwater > Ice > Liftoff microbial mat | place...
AAGGACGGCCGCTACTTGGGTGCCGTCGGGCTTGAGGACACCGTTCGTCCGAACACCAAGCAGGTTGTCCAGCAACTGCGCGATCTCGGCGTCAAAACCGTCGCGATCTTCACCGGCGACCGTCTGAGTGTTGCCACCCGTGTGGGCCGGGCCGTGGGCGTCGACCTCATCGAAGCCGAGTGCTTGCCGGAAGAGAAACACGAACAGATCAAGGGCATGGTCCGCACCGGATACCGCACCCTCATGGTGGGCGACGGCATCAACGATGGCCCGTCGCTCGCGGCGGCCGACGTCGGCGTCGCCATGGGCCTTTCTGGCTCTGATATCGCCGCCAACTCGGCGGGTATCGCGCTGATGACCGACGACCTCTCGCGGATCCCGTTCCTCATCGAACTCTCGCGCCGCACCCGCTCCATCATCAGCCAGAACATCATCGTCAGCGTGCTCATCGCCGCGGTGGGCCTGGTCCTGGCCGCCATGTTCAGCAGCCGCATCGGCCAGTTCGCGCTGCCGCTGGCCGCGTTCTACCACTTCGCGGGGGACATCTTCGTCATCGGCAACAGTTTCCGCCTCTTCCGCTTCGGCGAGAACTTCGCCGAGGCCGAGAAGCCCTCCGACGAACCCACGCTCAAGCGGCGTTCGGCGAGCGTGCGTGGCTTGGCGGCTCAGCCCGCGTAAGCGATCACCGCTTCGCGACGGGTCGGCCACCCACCGTGAGCGTCGCGGATTGTCCTTTTCGCTTCCGTCGGAAGGGGTTGACCCTCTGCGGCAGCACGGCCCGCAAGATCACGGCGAGCGCGATCACCGCGGCCGCCGTCACCACCCAGAACTGCCAGTCATGCACGGGGAACTTCACCACCCACCGTAGGCGTTGCCGCAACGCGGCCCGGTTCGCAATCAGTGCTGGCCGATCGCACCCGGGCGGGGTTCGATCGCGATGTTGGACTGCTGCCACTCGCCGAAGCGGATGAACCGGGTGGAACCATCGACCGCGAGCATGTTGCCGGCATCGGTTCCGCCGTGCCAAGAGGCCTCGAGCGTGGCCTCGGCGTTGCCCGGAGCGCGGGTGGCGTAATACCACGCGGCATCGCCCGTGAGCAGCAAGCGGGAGGGATCGACCTGCACCTCGTGCAGATACAGCGGGCGGTTGAAGCCGTCGAGGCCCGCCAGCGTGGAGTTGAGGAGCATTCCGTTGGCGCGGTAACTGGTGCCGAACTCGCGGAAGCAGGTTTCGCCCGCGAGGATGCTCGCGGGGTTGCGGCCTCGGACACGGGCGTTGCGTGCGTGAATCCCTGAATCACTCGGGCAATGGAACATGGCGGCTAACTCTTCGCTTTGCCCCAGCCCTGCGTTCTCGATGAGGTACGGATTGATCGGTCGGTCTGAGGCCAGTACCGGTCGGGCGTCGGGCCCGACAAAGTCGGCGCCGCCGTACGACCAGTCGGGCTGCTCACCGAATTGCGGGAAGCGTTCCTTGTGGTTTTGGAGGTAGGACGACCAACCCACGTTGATCTGCCGGAGATTTGAAGCGCACACCGCCCGGTAGCCGCTTTCGCGGGCGTGGATGAGGACTGGCAGGATTAGAGAAACCAAAATAGCAACCACCGCAACACTCACGAGGAGTTCGAGGAGTGAGAAGCCGCGGCGGCGTGTGAATGTTCCGATCACTGCTGACATTCTAACCAATCTTGACCTTGGGCACAAGGGTGCAATAACCTGTTCGGCCGGGAATCTTTCAGTCACTTCGTGGGCGCATCTACTTTGGCCGGCATGACTTCCACGACGATCGTCTTGCCGTCCTTCCAGTATTTCGCGAAGGTGGTGCGGATCTGGTCTGCCGTCAGGGCCTGAGCCATTTCCGGCTCGGCGAGGACATCGTCGAAGTTCGTGCGGTCGTAGGTTGAGGCTTCCATCTGGTTCATCCAGAAGCCCGGCTCCTTCATGCTTTCGTCCATGGCCTTGGCCGTCTGGGTTTTTGCGACGGTGAGTTCGGTATCCGTCGGACCGTCCTTGGCGAACGCTCCGAACATTTCTTGGATCTTGACGATCAGTGCATCGGCCTTTTGCGGCTGTGTCTGGCTGGCGGCTGAGAAGACGCCGAACCCGGGGAACGTGCTTCCGGGGTTCGAGTTGGAACGGATGCTGTAGACCAACTGGGCTTTTTCGCGGATCTCTTGCACCATGCGCGAGGAGAGCACACGGGCCGCCATTGACATGGCCCGGGCGTCGTCGAGATTGGTTTCATCGGGGCCATAGAACGCCACCATCGCTCCGCCCAGATCGGTGGTGGTATCGATGGTCCGCTTCACCGTCCGCGGCTCGGCGGGTTTGGTGATGGTGCGCAAGGCCGTGAAGGCATCGGGCGCGACTCTGGGCCGAACGGCGAGGGAACCGATGTACCTTTCGACCAGGGGGATCACGGCTTCCTGCTTCATGTCGCCGACGAAGGCGACCTCGATGGGGCTGGTCTTCATGGCATCGTCGAGCCACGCCTGGGCTGCTTCGATGGTCACGGCCTTCACTTGGTCGGCCGTTAGTGGCCGTGTGCGGACTTCGCCTTCGGGGTAGACGGCATCGGGGATCATTCTGCCGAACAACTGCGACGGATCCTTTTCGGAAGCCTCGATGGACTGCAGCGTCGCCGTCTTCCAATCGTCGAAGGCCGATTGTTCGATTTTGGGCTCGGTCAGAAGGAGGTAGGCCAACTGCATGCCGGCTTCAAAGTCTTCGGGCTGACCTGAAACGGAGATCTGGATGGAATCGGACCCGCCCGAAGGCCCGACGCGGACCTTTTTGCCGGACATGATGCTGCGGATGTCGTTGGAAGAGAGGCTCTTGCTGGCTGGCTGGCGTCCTAAGGCTGCTAACGCCGCGGACGTGACGCCCCGGTTGGCGGCGGTCTCTTGGAGCGGCTTGCCGAGGAGGGTGATGCTGATGCCTGCGGTGTTCTTGCGATAATCCATGAAGCGGTAGTGCACGCGGGCACCGTTCTTGAGCCAGCCCGACCAGATGCCCGTGGGTGTGTGCACTGAAGATTCGGCGACGCTGCCCATCTCGGGGATCTTCGCGAGCAACGACGTGGCCCGCGCGGTTTCCTTGTCGGCCTCGGGCTTCACCGAGAGTGCTGCGAGGCCCAGTTCTGTCAATTGGGCTTCGGTCGGCACATCGGCGTTGGTGGGGAGCGCGAGGAAGAACATCACTGCCTTGGGTTCAAACTCGGTGCGGAACTGTTCGGAGATTTCCGATCCGCTGATGGTGGGGAGGAGTTGGCCGACGATTTCGAGCCGCTGGGCCGAACTCATGTAGGGTTCGCCTGAAGCGATGCTCGAGTTCATGGAACCGATGATCCCCTGGGCGGGGATTGTGGCCTCGGTCGAGGCGGCCTGCTGGGCACGGGAGAGCGTGTCCTTTTTGACTTCCTCGATCTCGCGATCGGTGAAGCCGAAGGTGCGTGCTCGCTGGAGTTCAAGGCCGATGTCGGCGAGGATCTGCTTCCACAGGCCCGGTTCGCCGGTGGCCGTTACGGCGGCGATGCGGGCGATTCCCGCGAGTTCCTGCACACCTGCGGAGGCTCCGAGCATTTTGAGCGTGCCCTCGCTCTTCTTGTCTTCCATGCGGCGGTTGAACGCGATGGACGCGAGGCTTTGTACGAGGTCGCGGCGGTATTCCCCGATGGTCGTTGCGCCGCCCAAGGGGTTCATCAGCCGCGAAATGCCGACCTGGGCGCGGGTGAGTTCCGGGTCACTCGCGACCACGGAGAAGGTTTTGTCGTAGGGTTTGACCTTGGCGTCTTGGCGGGCGGGTTTGGCGACTTTGGCGGTGGGCTCTTTGAAGGCGGCCTCGATGAGCGGGACGACCTTGGCCGGGTCTTCATCCGCGACCACCATGAGGGTCGTGTTGCTGGGAACATAGAACTTGGTGTAATAGTCAAGAAAATCCTGACGGCTCATGCCCAAGATGGTTTCATCAACGCCGATCACGATGCGCTCGCCCAGGAGGCTTCCGGGGGCCATGGTCTTGAGGCGGATCTCACCGATGCGCTGCTGGGCACCCTTGCGGGTGGCCTTTTCCTCCATGATGATCTGCCGCTCGCTGTCGATTTCCTTCTCGCCCAAGAGGAGGTTCGAAAGGACATCGCTGAAGAAGGTGAAGGCCTTGTTGAAGGTCTCGGGTCGGGTGTCGGGCATCCGCAACTGGTAGACCGTCTGATCGAAACTGGTGAACGCGTTCTGATCGCGCCCGAACGTGAGGCCGAGGCTCTCGAAGTATGGGATCAACGAGCCGGGTTCAAAGTTCTTGGAGCCATTGAAGGCCATGTGCTCAAGGAAGTGAGCACCGCCGCGTTGGGCATCGGTTTCGTTGAGGCTGCCGGTGTCGATGTGCATCCACACGGCGGCGCGGCCCGGCGGGTTGGCGTGGCGCATCACCATGTACTTGAGCCCGTTGGAGAGTTCACCCCGCACCACGCTTGGGTGCCAGGGGAGTGCCTCGTCCGTGACGTTTGCTCCGCTGGCTGAGAGTGTTTGAGCGCCCGTGGTATCGGATTGTGCCAAAGCGACTCCATTGAGGGCACCTGCGGCAACGGTGAGGGCGAGCCCGAGACGGCCGGTTGGATTGTTCTTCATGTACCGGCATTCTTGGGGGGCTGGGGCCGGGGGGATGGGAAGTCCTTAGACCTCAGTCCTCGGTCCGAGTGCTTATTCCCTGTTCGCCGTTGCCCAGCGGCCGCTGCCAGACTGTTGTCAGTCTGGGGGCCTCCAATCAGAGCACGCACTTGCCGTGCGGTGTTCGCTATGCTATCTTTTACCAAACGGACCGAACAGAATGTGGACGGCTGCGTAAAGACAGGTCGATAGATCCTTCCAGACACCGAAAGTGGGACTGTTCTCGACTTTCTGCCAGCCGCGTTCTTTGGCCGAGTTTCTTTCCGTTTTGGCCGCACGTTTTCTGACGGTTCCCGCAAGCCCGGTTCACCAATGAACTCTTTCGCTCCCATTCTCACCCTTGGTCCTGGTGGTGATTACTGCCGCGACTTTGTGGCGTCGGCGGATCGGCCGCGTTGCCTTTTGGTTCGTCCGCATTTGGCGGACCCATCACCCTTGGTGGTCAACGCGGCGATTCTTGAGCGGGTTGCGTCGCATGCCGCGGCGTGGGGGCTGGCGGTCCAACATCTGGTTTCGCAATCGCCCCGAGTGCCGACCATTCAGGCGTGGGCCGCGGATGTTCTCGGGCAGGTGATTTCACACCCGGGGCGTGTTCCATCGGGCCCCACCCGAGTTTTGTTGCCGTTGCTTGAATCCAACGCGTTTCCGGTTCAGGCGGCGGCGGGTCGAAACGCGGCCAGTTCTGGGGTCGCGGGTTCAGGCGACAGGTCTTTTCATCGTTCCCATTCATCGCCCGATGCGGCAATCGCATCGGCTGATGTTTCCTTGAAGGAGGATTTCTCTCATGAATCTCACGCCCAAGCAACTCCGCATTCTCGGTCTGATTCGGGATTATCGCGTCCGCCGCGGCTACTCGCCGACGATGCAGGAACTCGCCGACGAGATAAAGGTGAGCAAGGTGACGGTGTTCGAGCACGTGGAGGCGCTCATCAAGAAGGGCGCGCTCATCCGCGAGCCCAACAAGGCTCGCTCTTTGTCGATCGCTGAGGGTGTATCGGTCCCCGATGAATCACGGCCGTTGCGCTTCCCCCTTGTTGGGCGTATTGCGGCGGGCAACCCTATCGAGCGGGTGGCCGATACCGATGAGATCGACATCGGCGAAGTCCTGGGACCCGCGCCCGGCAAGCAGAACTCCACGTTTGCTCTCAAGGTCGAGGGCGAATCTATGCGTGACGAGGGCATTCTGGACGGGGACTACGTGCTGATTGAGCGCACGCCGATCGCTCACAACGGCGACAAGGTGGTGGCCCTTCTGCCCGATGGATCGACCACGCTCAAGACGTTCTACAAGGAAGACGACCACATTCGCCTTCAGCCGGCCAACCCCAATTTCGACCCTATCCGTGTCAAGTTCTGCCAAGTGCAGGGGATTGTGAAGGGCGTAGTGCGGCGGTACGGAAGGTGAGCGATGAGGACCGAGGACTGAGGACCTACGCTGTCCGCCTTGACCTCTTTGCCGCGTTCAACCGAGCATTTTCCGATCCCGCTGCGCTTGGTGGCGTGGGCCTTCCCCGTGTTCCTGTGGTTTCTCGCCACGTTTTTTCTGCTGGGGGACTTGGGTTGGTGGAACGACGATTACTACTTCAGCAAGATTGACCCGGCCACCGGCACCTACTCGTCGATCATTCTCACCACGCGTGAGCCGTTTCTACCCGCCACCGGCCACCTCAATGCCTGGCGGCCGTTGCATTTCATCTTCACGCCCGCCGTCGTGACCTTGAGTTGGAACTCCCCTTGGATCGCCCACCTCGTGGGCGCGTTGAGCCATGGTGTGGTGTGTCTGCTTCTGTATCGCCTTATGCGGTCTGTGGGTGCTTCTTTGCATGCCGCGGCGGCCTGCGCCCTGCTCTTTATGGTGCATCCGCTGCACTACGAAGTGCCGTTGTGGCCCGCGGCGTTTGCGACCGGCGTCGCCAACGGTGTGTTCATTCTGAACGCGTTGCTGATGGCGCGGGCGGGTCGGTCGGGGGCGAGATTTCACTATTGGACGGTACCGCTGTTGACGGGCATCGCCATTTGTCTGAATGAGCAATCGGCCCCGTGCATCGGGGCTCTTCCGCTGCTGTACTTGGCCGTCTGCCCCTGTGATGAATCGCGGAAGTCGCGGCTGGTGCGTTCGTGCGTACCGGTCTTCTTGGGGTGCGTGGTGGTTATCGCGTATGTGGTGAACGTTCGCATCAACGGCCAGCAGGGGTTGGGCACTGACCCGCAATCGTACATTCGGCCGAGCGAACTACCGGCCCGGATCGGTGTGGTGCTGGGTGGGATGTTTCAGTTGCTGCAGATCAAGGAGTTTGGCATCGGCGCGGGGCTGCAGGCGTTGATTGAGTATTTTGAGTACACCGGCCGCACGGTGGTGGTGTTGGGCAGCGTGGTGGTGACGGGCTTGGCTGCCGCGTGGATGTGGATTCATTCGCCGATTGAGGGCCGAGTCGCGCCTTGCGAGACGCACACCGGGGGCGGGCGGGCGTGGTGGGTTCTGGCGTTCGCGGCGGGCTGGATGGTGTTGGCGTGCGTGCCGCAGGCGGTGATCATCGGCTACAACTCCAATTCGCGGACGTTTCACCTTGTGTGCGCTGCGATGTTCTTTGCCTTCAGCATTCCTGCGGATTGGATGGCGATGGCCATGGCCCGCGTGCCGGGTGCGGCGGCGCCTTATCGCGTCGTCTCGGCTCTCCTGCTGTTGATGGTGCTGGTGTGCAGCGCGACTCTGTATGTGGGCGTGCAGGGCCGCCACCAGCGTGTACATCGGGAGGGGATTGATCAGGCCCGCCAACTGCGGGAGTTGATCCCCGATCCGCAACCGGGGACGTACTTCCTGCCGGTGGCGCACTACGCCAAACCGATTCAGACGGGCGTGCCGGTGTTTGACAATGGGTGGTCGGATGTGTGGTGCGGCAACTGGGCGCAGCCCGCGTTCATCAAGCACGCCTTTCGGCGCAACGATGTGTACCAAGGCTTCTACAACCCGTTCTTTGATGGGCAACTGCGGGAAGAACCGGTGCTGGGCATCGATTTTGAGTTTGTAGATTTTGTGTGGAAGGCCGACTCGCCGTATGGCGTTGGCCCTGGCCTGAACGCCCGCATTCCGCTTGCGAAAGTGGTGCCGTTCCTGATCGATCCTGATGGACAGGTGCGCATCATCACCCACTGGTGGGTCCAGCCCCAGGGTGGGAGCGCGTTCATGGTCGAACCGCCCACGACCGCCGACCTGATGCGTGCGAACCAGTTGCCGCCGTTCATGTTCAATTGGCCCGAGCCGGACGCGTGGCCGCTTTCGCGACCGCAGAACGGGCCCACGTTTGACCCGAACCTGAAGATTGTTCCGCCCGGGCCGAGGCTGGTCGAACCGGTCGAGAGCACCGGGCCGGCATCGCCATCAATGACTCCGGCACCGTGACGAGCGTGCGGCGGTGGGTGAGTCGTGATGGGTTTAGGCGTTCGCCGCCTCAAGGGCGGCCCTCACGACCGAGTCTGTCTGTCCGGCGGCATCTCGGAAGAAGATCGGCGACCAGACGCGTTTCAACTTCCAGCCGTTGGCGGTGAGAATGCCCGTGCGGAAGATGTCCCACTCGACGGGGTCGGGGGCGAGCGCGAACCGCGCGAAGTCACAGAGCACACCGACCGTCACGTCTTCCGCCCGTTTGGGGTGGCGCACGGCAACATCGACGCAGAAGCCCTCGTTGCCCCAGTGCACGATGCTGCCGATTCCTTTGGCTTCGTGCAGGACGGTGCCCAGTTGGATGGCGAAACTTGAGGGTGCCTTGGTGGATGCGATGACGGTGTCGATGGGGGGAAGGAAGGCGGCCCCTTCGCCGCCCACACCGGTGTCCTCCACGTTTCGGGCCTGGGCCTGTTCGCGGTAGGCCTCGGCGAGTTCTTCGGCGAACTTGAGGTATGCGAAGAGGAGCCACCCACCGCCCGCCGTCACGCCGTCGGGCACGGGCGGCAGGGCGGTGTAGACCTCGCGCGGGATGGATGTGACGAGATGAACCTCGATGCGGGCTCGCGTGACGAGCACGTTGAGGCGTCGGCCGCCACCGGGCATGGCGAGAGGACCGAAGCGGCGGTAGAACTTCCCCGTGGGGTCGGGGCCGTAGGTGGTGCTGATGATGATGTGGTCGCGTTCATCGCCCTGCACGTTCTCGAGGTTTTTGATGAACAACCCCTCGTAGGTGCCCGCGCTCCGGCGTTCGCGGGCCACCGCGAGCGAACGCGCAAAGCCTGCATCATCGGCCGCCAATTCATCGAGCCGCTCGGTGATGAGGTCGCGCTGGGCGATGTTGAAGCACCCCACGCCGATGCTGGGCGGTTCGGCCCTCTTCAACAGGTCGCGGATGATCTTGACGACCGCATCGGCTTCCTTCTCGTTGGTGCGGTCTTCGTAGGTTCCGTCGATCTGGTAGAGCGTCAGCGGGGGCAGGATGGCGCGCTGGCTGGGGTGGCCGGGGATGGCCTGCAGGCGAGAGCCGTAGAAGTGGGCGTTGCTGAACTCGATGAGATCGGGGTTGCGCGAGCGGTAGTGGACATCGAGGTAACTCTGCTCGATATCGAGGCTCAGGGCAGCGGTCAACAGGTCTTCGACCTCGCTCTGCTGGGCTTCAAAGAGTTGCTCATCGTTCTCGATGGTGGTCGCCTCGCTCTGGGCGACCGCGCTCTCAAAGAACCGGGTCGGGGGCAACTGCTTGGGGTCGCCCGCGATCACCACGCGTTTGGCCCGCGTGAGGACGGGCAGGGCTTCCTCCAAGCGGCACTGGCTGGCTTCATCGAAGATGACGACATCGAAGAGGGCCTCGCGCGGGAAGATCTGGGCCACGGTTTCGGGGCTGGCCATCCATACGGGACGAAGGTCCATGAGGGGGTCGCCGCCCTCGGTGGAGCGGCCGAGGGCGAGGACCTGCCGCAGGCGCATGGCGTTCTTGCCGCGGGTCGTCAGGCGTTGGCGGGTTGAAGCGCCGAGGCTGTTCATCTTGCTTTGGGTGGAGGCGAGCAGCCTTGCCTTCTGACGCTCGACCCAGAGGTGGAGGGTGGCGTCGCGGACTTTGTCTTGGAGGCGAAGCCCGAGGTCGCGGGAACGGGTGAAGAGTTCTTCGATGCGTACGGCGTCTAAGCCGCGGAGGACCTTGTTTGAGGTGATGCGGCGGGCCAGTTCGCCCGCGAGGACGCATCGGAGGATGCGGCGGCTCGCGGCGTGGGGTTCGGTGCGCGACTCGACCAACACTCCGGCGGCTTTGGAGAGGTCTGGGGGCATTGCGGCGAGGGCCTCTTGCACCCGCAGCACACCCTCCAGCGAAACGACGCCCGACACGAGTTCACGGGCGGTGGGCTCGGCTGGGCCGCCCCGCCGCCACTTGGCACCCTGATCGGCGAGCCAACTCGCGCGGAATGCGCCGACCTTGTTCGCGGCGGCCTCTAATGCCACCAATGCAGCGGCCCGGGGCCCGGCGGCACGCAGCCCGATGACCACGGCAGAGATGTCGCCGCTGAAGAGAGCCGCGCGGATGCGATGGAATGTGCCGGCCGCGGCCGATGTGTTGAGCAGTGTGGCCGTGCGTGCGTGGGCCTTCATCGCCTCGGCCTCGTCGACGGTGGGAATCACCTTTTCGAACGGGCGGCCCAGCAGTTGATCGAGAAACCCTCGCACGATGGTCCCGCCGCGAAGCCAGGTGTAGAGGGCCTTGGCCCGCTCGGCCGAGGCGGTGGTGGTGGAAAGTCCGAGGGGCTTGAGCACTGCGGTTGCGGCGGACGTTTTGCCGAACGCGAGGAAACCCCACCAGGCCTTGGAGGCGGGAATCCAAGCGTCGAGGGCCGCGAGCCGGGTGCCGATGGCGGCCGCGTTGGGCGGATCGGATTGCAGAATTGCCAGCAATTCACGATCGGGCGGGGAGGCCAACATGGCGTCGGCGGCGGGCAAGACGGCGGCGGCATCTCGCCCGGCGCGGGCCACTGCTGAAACGTCTTTCGTGGCCCAAAGGGCTCGGAACGCTGCCGGCACTTCGCGGACGACTGATTCCAGTTCTGATGCCAGGGCCGTGCGTTGGGCGGCCTGTGCGGACACGTCTACGGCGGGTTCAAAGGGATCGATGATGACGCCCGGAAGCAGCGTTGCATCGGCGGCGGCAGCGGCCTGCGCGAATGCTCCGAGCCTTGAACGCAAACCGTCGAGCGGCTGCGCGAGAAGGGCGTCGAGCGAAAGCCCCGCGGCGGGGGTCCACGGATTGCCGGGGAAATCGACGTCGGCCGCCCGCGTCATGAGGTTGGTGATCGTGTGGCCGAGTTTCTCGGGATCTTCGATGCTGACGGCGGCGAGGGCAGCGTCGTCGAGCGTCACTGAACCTTCATCGCCGATGCGTTGGCCGAGGGTCTCGATCCACTCTCCGACGAGGTGAGACAGCGAGCCTTCTCCGCCGCCACCGCCGCCGCCCGCATCCATGAGCGCGTGATGGAAGGCCGAAAGTTCGGTGTGGATCTCGGCTTTCTCGGCCTCGAACTTTGCGACCTGTTCCGCGGCTTTGGGATGGGTTGAGGTTTCGGCGAGCGTCTCCATCTGGGCCCGAACGGCCATGTACAGGTCTTTTTGGTCGCGCTGAGGATCATGAATGACCGCGCACAGCGATGAGAGGCCGAGACCTTCCAACCGGTTGGCGACCACGTCGAGGGCGGTGCGCTTTTCGCAGACGAACAAGACGCGTTCGCCGCGGGAGAGATGATCGCCGATGATGTTGGTGATGGTCTGGCTTTTGCCGGTGCCGGGCGGGCCATGGACCACCAAGCCTCGGGCGGTGCGTGCCAAACCGACCGCTCGGGCTTGGCAGGGATCGGCCCTGGTAATGAGCCGCTCGCGTGGGCCGGGCGCGGGACGGACTGGCCTTGTTGGTTCGGCGTCGGGTTCGATCAGGGTTGGGGGTTCATCGAAACTGACTCCGGCTTTGACGAAGGCCTCCAAGGGGCCC
>Ga0105044_10012341_pt1 | contig 11617 bp, 2 predicted proteins | sample MAT01_FD_78092 | JGI IMG/M metagenome (GOLD analysis project Ga0105044, IMG submission 78092) | Freshwater microbial communities from Lake Fryxell liftoff mats and glacier meltwater in Antarctica - MAT-01 | ecosystem: Environmental > Aquatic > Freshwater > Ice > Liftoff microbial mat | place...
CCTGTTCTGATGACGATCACACGCCCGCTGGGACCGGCACAATATCGGAGCGCACCACGCGGCGCGCCGTCGCGGGATCGTTGAGCGTCCTCTCCTCGAGCAGGGCTCCGCTCAGTAGGCGTCTTTGATCTGCACTCCCTTTTGCGGCGATTGGCGACGCTGCTGGTTCCAGTTTTGGTTATTGAACTGCTGGATACTGTCGTTCTGATCGCCCAGGTTGTCCTTGTAGTCGACTGCATCCTTGCCCTGCGCCGCCGGCTGCGGCGGCGGCACCGCGGCGTTCTCTGCCGCGCCGAGCCAGGCGCTGCCGCGGAAGAATGCGTACCGCGAATCGCCCTCACGGGCGATGACCGTCGCCTTGCCCCGCAGGTTGTCGGCCACATAGATGCCCCGCAGGTCAGTCTCGCCAGAACGGAACTCACTGTCGGCGCTGCCGATGGCTTTGACGTGAACCCCGGGACGATAGCCCCCCTTCACGGTATCCAGCACGTTCGCGCGAACCCGTCCACTAGCGTTTTCCTCTTGCATCTCGATCTTGAGCGGCGTGATGAGAACCATCCCGCTCGTGAAGAGATCATCGCCACGGCAGATCACGAGATAGGCCGCCTCGTCCTCGAGCGCCAGGTCGATGGCCCGTTCCTTTTCGACGTAGTCCTTGCCGTCGCCGAGTTTTACTGTGATTTCGGATTCCGGCTTGATGCCCGCCAGCTGGACACTCGTGATGGCACTCAGATTTTTCTGTTGCAGGTAGAGCTTCATGAGGTCTACCCGATAAACCTGCACGAAGGCCTCCTTGATGTTGCGGTATGTGAGGGTGAGCGACACCGGAGCCCCCGGCTTCACCACCGTGACTTCCTCGAGGCCGATCCGCTTGTCCTCGAAGTAACGAATCGCCTCGGCGGCGTCGGGATACAGCGTTTTGACTTTCTCGTACCAGACAATGGCATCGGCCGGCTTACTCTCAGCATGAAAAATCTGGCCGAGGATGTAGCGGGCGAAATCGCGATCCTTGCTCTCGCCGTCGGCCACCACGCGGGCGGCGGCGAGAGCCTCGCCATACTGGCTCTGCCAGAAAAGACCAAGCGCTGTCATGTACTGAAAGCTCGGCGTCAGCTCGCTCTCAGGATGAAGCCGTGCAAATTCCTTGCTGAGGCTCACCACCACTGGAAAAGTTTTGAGATCGAGCATGGCGTTACAGAGGCTGAATCCAGCGTCGTCGGCGAGCGGGTCGGTCGGATACCGCGCCAGAAAATCCCGCAGCAGTTCCACCGTGCGGCCGAGCATCGCGATCTTCTCCGGTTGCGCGCCGTCTTCCTTCGGCAGCTCATGGGCCTTGGGAGCCTTTTCATAGAGGAGCTGCGAGATGGCAAACGAGGCCGCCACCACGTCGGCGGTGTCGGGATACTCCTTGCAGACCCGCTCCTGGAAGCTGATTGAGCCCAGGAAACGCCCCTCGTCTTCGAGCACGGCGCTGATGCCGGCGTCGTTGGTGAAACTGGCAGCGATCACTGCACGGTAGACGAGCCAGGCGCGTTCCTGTTCGCCGATGTCTCGGTAGGCTTTGCCCACCACGAGCAGTCGGTCGAACGGGATTTCCAGCGACGGGTACCGCTCCCGCAGAATCTCAAACATCTCGACGATCTTGCGGGCGTCGTAGAATGCCGGCTTCGTATGAATCCAGAGAAGCATGCGGGCCAGCTCGCTCTCGTTGTATTTCGGTTGCTCCTTGAATACCGCGGCGAGATATTCGAGGGCTTGTGCGTTGTCGCCGTCGCCAAAATGGCACTGGCCGAGGGCGAACCGCTCGTTGATATTCATCTGGTAGGGATCGGTGGATACTTCGCCGGGGGCGAGCACGGTCAGTTCGGGCGTCGAGCCGACCGAGAGGAACGCCGGATTGCCGATCTCGCGGATCGTGCAGGGCAGGATGCGGAACGCCCCGGGCACGTATCCAGCAAGCTCATAGCTGACCGAAGGGCATCGGTCCTGAAAATAAACGCGGATAATCGTCGGATGCACCTCGATGGTGGCGTTATCCGACGCCTGCCAGGTGCCGTCCACCAGCCGCGTGCCCGCGGGCAGCGGGATATCCAAGAAGAACCAGCGGCCGTGGTGCCAGTGGCCGTCGTGGCCGCCCACACTGACGCTCACCCGCTGGCCGTGCTCCAGGTTCTTGACCGGCGAACTACTCCCCACGGAAATCGGCTTGCCTCGGTATTCGAGCGGGGCGTGCACATAGCGCCAGGGATCGCTGAGCGGACGCACGTTATTGGCTGTGGACTTCGTGTCCGAAGAGAATCCAAAAAGCGTGGCGGCGTAGGTGTAGCGACCGCGGCCCCGCATCTTCAGTTCGACGACGTTCTTTCCGTTTGCAATTGAATCCTTCGGCACCTCGAGCATGTGAAGGCCGCTCGCTCCGACCGACTTCACGACGCCGATCTCCTTGCCGTTGACCTGGACGACAATCTCCATGTCGGTCGCCTGCTCCTTTCCGCGTGCAAACCACGATGCGAGCGCCGCGATGGCCGGGCCTTGTGCCCGTCCCGACGGAAACCCGAAACATCCATGGGATTGGAGCAAGGATCCCGCCGCGTCTTCGGCACGCGGGGAGGTCGGCTTCGATTCCGCGAGGGCCAGAAGTACGAGCGCCGTCGTCTCCGACGTGTCGGAAAGCCACGCCACCTTGGAGCCCGACTCCCAGACCACAGGCTGGTTCGGGGGCTGATTCGGCTCGGCCTTCGCTTTGCCTTCGAGGATGCCCGCGAGCTCGGTGGCAATTTCATGGCGGTCGATGTTGAAAAACGCCCGTGTCAGGTAGGCGAGCGTGGTGGACCCGAGGCTGTTGCGGTCTCGATAGAGCCGGTTGCACGCGGCAAAATCGGCCCGCTTGTCGGTGGAGAGAGCGTGCAGAACGATTGCCCGGCCGTCGGCATCGTTGGCGTCGAGGCTTTCGAGCTGCTTGAGGAGATACGCCGCCGCCTTGTCAATCGTGTCCTTGTGGACGGCGATGCCAGACCGCCGCGCGGCGATCAAGGCCCAGAAGGTGCGAGCCGCCGTGAAATCGCCCGCGATGCCGCTCGTCCAGCTTCCGTCGGCGGCCTGGCTGGCAACAAGCGTCGCCACGAGCCCGCGGCCCCGTTCCGCAAGCCGTCGAGCGTTTGTGCTGTCATCAGTGCCGGTGTTGGCATAGGCGAGCGCCGATGCGATCGCCAAGAGCTCATTGCCGACCGAATCGCCGAACACAGGGGGCATGATCCGGGCATACTCGGCCAGGGGGCCGTACTGCCGCAGCGCCATGTCGAGCACGGCATCTTTCACGTCGGGCCCCACCGAGAGCGTCATCCACATCGAGCCGTAGGGCCGGCCATCAGGGAGCGTCAGCACGGCCGCTGTGTCGGCGGTGGCGGAACCGCCGGCGTGAACTGCATAGGGAAGGCCCCACGGCTGCACGGGGATTGTCTGCGCGACGCTGTCCTTCTGGGCCCCAGCAGCGCCGGCAAGCTCAAAGGTGACATCCAGCAGATCCGGGATCACGAAGGCATCAAAAACCACCTCGGCGCCTCCCTTGGCAACCACCTCGACCGATTGTTCTCGTGTGGCGAGAACCTTGGAGGGATCGGAGGCGTCGAGAACCCGCAGGGTGAGCGGCACGCTGCCGGCAAAGTCGGTGAGGTTGTGGACCCGCCCAACGACGCGGAGTGAGTCGCCTTCGCGGAGGAATGACGGGGTCTTCAGTTCGACAAAGAAATCCTTGCGGGTGAGCGTGGCGGCCGTAGCCTGCCCCACGAGCGTTTCCACCGAGCAGCCGCGGGCCGTGAGCCGCCATGCGGTGGTGGTCTCGGGCATCGTGATGGTGGCCACGGCCTTGCCTTCGGCATCCGTCACGGTCGACGGTAGCCAGCGGCCCTCGCCACGCACTTCGCGACGTGGGGCCGAAGTTGTGGTGCTTGACGCGGCCATATCGCCGCCGCCGCCGTCAGCCGATGATTTGGCTCGAGTCGCCCGCATGACGTTATTCAGTTCGCCGCGAACTGCGTCCAGGGGAGCGTCAACGGGGAGTTCACTCTGATCGAATCCTTCCCGGTCAGCCATCTCCATCTGCCACTCAGCCGAAGGTGCCGGCCGTGACGAAGGATTCGCAAAAACGGTGCGTCCCCCCTCAAATTGGAAGCCTCCCGAGAGCTGTGGCATCTGAACTTGCCGCTTCGCCTCTTCGTCGGACGCTCGCACGAGCCTGTTCTTCTCGTCGGTGAGGGCCTTGACCACCTGCCGCGTGGTGCCCACGTACCGAAATCCACAGGTGGCCCCGGTGTGAAACTCCGCGTGCCGGCGGGCGTCCTTCTGGAAGAAGTCGAGGATCGACGGCGTCGTATCGGGGCACACCGCATAGAGCGCCTCGTTCACAAGCGCAAGACTCAGCTCGGCCTGCACCGGCTTGCCCGTTTGGTCGGTCACGGTGATTTCTACCGCGGCCTCCTCGCCCGGTAGAAACGCCTCCTTGATCGGCTTGAGTGCCACCGTCAGTTCGCGCTCAACCACAAAATCCTTCGACGCACTCCGCAGTTCGCGGCCATCGATCACCGCCGCCGCGAGCCGAAAATTCGGGAACAGGTCGTGCCCAACATCGATGGCCATTTCGTTGGAGCCGCGGCGGAGTTCGACGATCTTGTACTGGAGAATCGTCTCCCCTTCAAAAGTCACGAGCGCGAGGCCCTTGTCGAGCCGTGCATGGAGCCGCACGTGAGCATCCTCGCCGACCTTGAGCCTGGCCTTGTCGGCAAATATCCGAAGCTTTGTCGCGTCGTCATCGCCCGACACCTGCACCTCGGTCTCACGCGTGATCGTCTGCCCGAAGCGATCGGTGCCGGTGACTCGCATTCGATAGATGCCCCCCTTGGCAAGCTTCAGCGACACGGTCGCCTTGCCGGTCGTGGCGTCGGTGGTGGCGGCGAGCTCGGAATCCGCAACCTCGGCCGCCACGGGGCTCTCGGCCTCCTGCCAGGGAAGCAGCGTGAGGATGCGGCTCGTCTTCGGCGTGTCCATCCGCAAGACGGTCACCGCAAGCTTCTCTCCTACCGGCATGCCATCGGCTCCTGTCGTCATGAGATCGACATCAAAAAACTCGCCGGCGATGACGACGCTCTGGCTCGGTGTGGCCATGATCGAGAATCCAAGGCGAGCAAGCGTCAGGTTCTCAGTTGCAGTGACATTCTCGCCGTCGAGGACAGCAGAAAACGTGAGACGACTCCCGGGCGTCATGCCGGTGGTGTCGAACGAGAGTTTTGCTTTTCCTTCTGAATCGGTCGTGACGCGCTCGATCCGGCGATCCGGTAGCGTGCAGCGGAGCACGCGATTGGCGAGCGGCTCGCCCCAGTAGAAGGCCGTGTTCAGCGTGGCCTCGATCGTCTCGCCACGGAACCACACGCGGCGAGGGAACTCCATCGAGAGTTTTATTTTCTCGAGTTTGAATTCCCGCACCTCGAAGGTGCCCTGGAACTGAAGTGGGGCCTTGCCCGTGACCTTGCCCGTGACCTTGCCTTCCTGACTGGCGGTCATCGTGTACTGACCGATGGCGGCCTGCGACGGGAGATCGAGCGCCGCGTCGAACGTGCCAAACGGTCCAAGTTTTACTTTTTGTTCGGAAAGCAGCCGGCCCTGCGGATCGGAAAAGCGGATCGTGAAGTTCGGGTTTGCGGGGATGACGTAGGCGTCGTTTTTCACATCCCGCAAGACGCCCCGCATGGCGACCCGCTCGCCGGGTAGGTAGGCCGGTCGATCGGTGTAGAGATACCCCTTGCTCGCGAGCCCCGTGGATAGCTGGAGGCCCTCCAGGGGAAGGTTGTAGGCGGCGGCATGACCGGAACGAAGGGCGAAGACCCGCACGTCCTCGAGGTTCTTGAGCGCCTCGAGCGTCGTGCGATAGACGCCGTCGGCACCGGTCGCCCCGGTGGCGGCGACGGCCGAACCGTTGCTGACCAGGATCTCGACGCCCTTGGCGGGCTTCCCCGTGTGCATGTCTTGCACGAAGGCGAGCACCTCGCGGCGGCTCGACTTCACTACCACTTCGAGATCCGAGCGGAGCACGAGCACGGTGGATTCCAGGTCGTCGTCGCCGATCGTCACGACATAGGCCCCGGCCTCCTTGCCCTTGAACGGAATTTCCACCTCCTGCTCGAAAGGCTTGTACTTTGCGTAGTTCTTCGGTTCGAGTGTCCAGGTCTTGTCGGGCTGAATGAGCGAGACATCGAGCCCCTCGACGCCGGTGATGCCGTGCATCTTGCGGAAGTAGGCCTGGAGATCGATCCGGTAGAGCCGCACCTCGCAGCGCTCGATGTTCCGCAGCTTGACCTTCACCACCGGCGTCTCGTCGGTGCGAAACACACGATCGCTCGACACCTCGAGCGCCTTCTGCGTGAGCCTCGCGATGGCGAGCGCCGCATCGCTATCCTGCCGCTCGCGGACAAGCTTTTGGGAGAGCTCGAGGGCCTTCGTGAATTCGCCGAGCTTCGTCTCGAGGATGCGGCTGCTTGCGAGCATTGCCGCCCGGGCCGCGTCGCTCTCGGGATACTTGCTGACGAGCTTGGCCCACTCGTCGATGGCCTTTCGGTAGCTCGCGGCAACTTCTTTCGCGGGGCCTTTTGACTCTTCGAGATCGAGGGCATTCGCTTGGTGGACCGCGCCGAACAGATAGAGGATCCTGGGGGCCCGCTCGTCGAGCGGATGGGCCCGCAGGAACGCTTGGAATCGTTGCATCGCGACGTCCTCCTGCTTGTCGGCAAGGGCGTCGAGGCCGAGTTGAAACTCGGCATTGATGATTGCGTTCTGGCTCGCGGACCAATCGGGGCCGTTCGGATAATCCTTGACATAGCCCTGCCACGTTGCGATCGCCTCCTCATGCTTCTTCTGGCTGGCGAGGATCTGCCCGATGCGGAAGACCGCCCGCATCTTGAGGTTTGCGAGATGGGTGGCCGGGGTGGCGCGGATTTCATCGTCCATCGCGTCGGCGACATCCCCCTCGGGCAGGCCAAAACCCTTGGTTGCCAGAAAATCTCGGTAGGCGGCGATTGATTCATCGCTGCGGCCCGCGGTCTGCAGTGCCTCGGCGATCATCCACGCCACTCGAACGGCACGGCTGCGCTGATTGGAGCGGACTCCTTGAGGATGCGACTTCAGATAGGCCCGGCACGTGTCGAGGGCCTGGTCGAGATTGCCACTGGTGAGGCTATAGAGCTGCACGTCGCTCGTCGGGAGACCGCCGGTATTGCCGATGAATGCTCCCGTGTTCGAGACGATGTTTGCCCCTGGCGATGCGCAGTTCACATGCGAGACCGCGTCTTGATTGGCACCGAAAAAGGTCTGCACCTGCAGCCAACGAATCTCCGCCGGAAGGGCCTTTCCTTCCTCTGTGGCCAGTTCGGCCGAGAGTGCGGTCTTCTCTTCCACTGGTGCCGTCACCATCTTCAAGAGATCCTCGAGCTCCAGCCGCGCCGCGTCAGGAGTGCCCTGCTGATTGAATGATTCGGCGAGGTAAAAGCGGGCCCGCGCCACATGCTTGCCGGCCGGCGGCGGGTTCTGCATCGGTAGCCGCTGGCTACCTGACCCGGCGAGCCCGGTCCATGTTGGGTCGTATTCCGAGAGATACGCCTGAAACTCAGCGACGGCCTGGCCAGGGTTGCCAGCCTGCTGAATGGCTCTCGCTTTGCGAAACATGATCGCGTCGCGAAACTCTCGCGGGAGCTCCGTCGAGAGCGCCTTGGTGTAGAGCGAGTAGGCCTTCTGAAAGTTTGGCTGCGGCGCGTCGGGAACTTGTGGATCGGGCTTCGCCTCGAGCTTCTCCGCAAACCGAAGAATCTCGCCGACCAATTCCTGTTTGCGCTCTGGGGAAAGAATCCGAGCAGACTCCGCCTCATAGATCGCCGCGGCCTCGGCAAACTTCTTCTGCTCGATCAGCGCCTGGGCGGCGAGGAAGACCGCCTTGTGACGCCAGTCCGATTTTGGAAAGTCTTTGACGAGCTGGTCGGCCACCACGACCGCCTCGGGAAAGTTTTTATCCAGCAGGAGGGCAGTGGCCTTGAGGAAGAGCACCTGATCCGCGGCCTCGAGCTTGGTGGCCATGCCGGTCATGACCTTGTCTGCTAGCGCGATCGCTTTCTCGAACCGCTGGTTCCGCATCTCTGCCTGAATCTCGGGAAGGGCGGTCTCCGGGAGGGCAGATGGCGCTGCAAGCGCCGGCAGGCCGGCAGACGCAGCCAGAATGAGGGCCCAGAAAACGCGGCGAGCGGTCGGCATCATGTCAGGGTTCCAGGGAGTCTTTGAGCCAGCAGGAGCAATCCCCCACCGACTGTGCCGCAGGCGGTGCGCACCAACCCGAGTGCACACTTGGGGTGGTGCGACGTGCGGTCGCTGCGGAAGGTTCCCACGGCGCGCCCAGAAGAGCAAATTCCGTGACGAACCCGTTACACGCCGGCCCCCGCCCCCGACGCACAAGGGCCCTTAATCAGCCGATCCATTGGCCTTTCGTCCTGCCCGTCAGTCATCCAGCGGCAATGGACTCGCCAGCGTCCTTCCCAGGTTCTGGCGCACGAGGTACTGATCCGTCGAGTTGACGATGCCATCCCCGTTCACATCCGGGTTCAGGTTCGGCCCTCGGCGGCCGAGGTTTGCATTGACGTTACTGCGATCGATGAAATTCACCGTCCGATCGCCGCTCGTATCGCCGAGCAGGCGATAAAAATGCCGCAGGGTCTCAAACGAGCCGTTGCGGTCGGTGTCTAACGACAGCCGATAGTACCCGTTGCCGGCGGTCGTGTTTCGATTGCCCCCGATGCCCTGCACACCAAAATTGACGACGATCCGGTTGCCGACGACAGTCAGCTTGCCAGCCAGGGAAACGTTGACGGGACTGAGGCCGCCGAGGCCAAACCGCGTCAGTCGCACACGACCTTCAGCAATAAGCTGCGTCAGCCCTGCCCCGTTTTCAAAGACCAGATCGAGATAGCGGATGTACGACCGCTGGGCCGCGCCGCGCTGCACATCGAAACCGATCAGCTCGTTGTGGTTCTGCACGCTGATCGCAAACGCCTTGTCGAACACCAGGCCACCGGCGTCGGTCGCCCGCACGACGACGGTGTGGCTGGTGGCCGTCTCAAAGTCGAGCGGCCCGGCCACCACGAGCCGGTTGCCAGAAATCGTAAACCGCCCCCCCGCGTCGTTCACGAGCACAAAGGAGTGGCTGTCGCCAGCATTCGGATCGACGGCAGAGACCGTGCCGACGAGCGTACCCGCGGCAGCATTCTCGATGACGGAGCCGCCACTCAGCACAACGTCCGTCGGTCCCTGGTTCATCGGCGGTGGCGGTGGCGGCGTGACCGAACGACGCTCGTCGGCACCGATGTCGATGCCCACGCCGTGTGGCCGGACGTCCCCTTCGAAGTCAATGGCGGGCGCGAACTGCATCGTGCCGATGTCGATCGCTGCGCTCGTGGCTGAGAGATGAAAGTCGCTCGCCGGGTTGACGAACAACTGATTCGGCGTGGCGATGATCGAGTGCGTGTCGCGGCCGGACGCCTGCCACTGGGCCAGCGTCTGCACGCTGGTACCCCCGTTCGTCGTGACACGGTTCATCAGGACGTTGTAGTCGCTACTCAAGCCGGTCAGGCTGTCGGCGCTGATGTCGATGCTGCCGCGGAACGAGTGATACCCGTAGAAGATGTTGTTCCGGACCGTGTTGTTGACGCTGCCGTTTTGGATGTTGAGCGCCCAGCGGCCGTCCGCAGCGACGACCACAGTGTTGTTGACCACCAGGTTGCCCGACGAGCCACCACCGCCGTCGATGCGGTAGAGCGAAATGCCACTGGCGTGTGTGTCGTAGATCAGGTTGTTGCGGATCGTGGAATTCTGCACGCCGTCGCAGTTGATGCCCGAGCCACCCCCCACGCCGTTGCCGTAGATCACGTTCCCTTCCACGACGGCATTGGAAATGATTCCATCACCCCCCAGCGAGGCATCGCCATTCATGTGGATGCCGTTGCCGCGGTTTCCCCACGAAATGTTGTTTCGGATGATCGGCCGGTCGCCGCTGTTGCTCACATAGATGCCGTGCTCGTCCTGCGACCGGCTGGTGATGTTCCCTTCGATCACAAGGTCGTCGCTAAACCCGGTGAGAATGCCCCACTTGAAATTGTTGTCGGCCCGGTTGTTGCGGATGATGACGTGGTGGTTCAGGACCGAACGGATCCCGGTTCGGGGCATGTTGTTGACAGTGAAGCCCTCGATCGTGACGTAGTCGGCCCCTTCCAGGTTGATCCCGTCGGGCGTCACGGCGTTCCGCTGCGTGATCTGCACGCCGCTCTCAGCTAAAAATGTGATGCGGTTGGCCGCCGTGCCATCGCGGCGAATGTCGAAGCCGACGTAATTGCCCACCCGCACATGCACCGTGTCGCCAGCGCTGACCACGCTCGCCGCGTGCTGAAGCGTCCGCCACGGCGAAAGCTCGGAGCCATCGCCGGCATCGCTGCCGGCGGTCGAGACAAAGAGCGAAGCCATGGCCAGCCGCGACTCGAGCCGTTCGAGCCGCAATTGGCACCGGTCGCGAGCCTTCCGGGGCGACATAATGACTCTCCTGCGAGTGAAACGAGAAGAGGCCCGCGCGACGCAGTCGCCCATCGGCGCAGTCCCGGCTACCGCAACAAGCTAGGCGGCTAGCCGAAGGCAGCGATCAAGCAGAAACAAGAGCCTCGCAGAAACAAGAGCCTCGCAGAAACAAGAGCCTCGCTCCGATACCCCCAACGCATAAAGATACCGCACCTATCGGCTATCGGCAAGTTTCCGGCGCATCCCTGCGGTGGCCTGCTCCCGGCGTGAAGGTTGGTGCTTCGGCTATGGATGTGGGGCGATCTCACGGGGGGCTCCGACACCGGGCATCGCGACACAAGACAGACTCGGGCCGGATCGGCTACCCTCCCCGGATCGGCTCCCCTCAGAACCAAACCACCACCCACCCGCCACGTGCACGCTGCCAAGACCCGCCATGATCCCAACGTTGTCCGATCCGTCGCTCGCTCAGGCACTCGTGGAGAAGGGCTATCTCAAGTGTCCACTCCTCCGGTCCGACGAGGTCGCGCGTCTGGCAGCCGCCTACGAGGCGATCCAGCACCCCGCGACGCGCGGGTTCCACGCCAGCATGTTCGCGCAGGATGCCGAATACCGCCGCGCGATCTTCACCGCCATCACGGCAGTGATGGAGGCACCTTTGGCACGATGCCTCCCCGCTTACCAGCTGCGCGTGGCGAACTTCGTGGTGAAGGAAGGCGGCGCGACGGACAGCGAGGTCCCCTTTCACCAAGACTGGTCCTTTGTCGATGAAAAGCGCTTCGTCAGCCTCAACGTGTGGTGCCCTCTCGTCGATGTGGGATCCGACAACGGCTGCCTGAGCGTGGTACCCGGAAGCCACCGGCTCACTACCGATCCCCGCGCGCACGCCGACGCGCATCCGTTCGTGAATATCCTCGATCAGCTCCGCGAGCGTCATGTTTGTGAAGTGCCCATGAAGGCGGGCGAGGGTCTCTTCTACGACGGACGGCTCCTCCACGGCTCGCCACCGAATCGGACGAAGGCC
>Ga0105044_10012342_pt1 | contig 11616 bp, 7 predicted proteins | sample MAT01_FD_78092 | JGI IMG/M metagenome (GOLD analysis project Ga0105044, IMG submission 78092) | Freshwater microbial communities from Lake Fryxell liftoff mats and glacier meltwater in Antarctica - MAT-01 | ecosystem: Environmental > Aquatic > Freshwater > Ice > Liftoff microbial mat | place...
GCTCGCGCTGGGCTTGTCGCTCGTGCTGGGCTTGTCGCTCGCACTGGGCTTGTCGCTCGCACTGGGCTGGGGGCTCGCACTGTGCTGGGGGCTCGCACTGTGCTGGGGGCTCGCACTGGGCGCTCCTACCTGCGCGCGCGCGGCGTCGAGGATCGAAACGACCGCAAAAACGAGAACGGTCCACGCCGACGCGCGCTTCACTTCGGCGCCTCCTGTTGCACGATCAGCAGTCGATCGGCGGCGACTTCCTTCAACTCCTGTTCGGTCCCATCGGGCCAGCGCACGCGCAGCTCGTCGAGCTGCGACGTGGCTCCCAGACCGAAGTGCGCTTCCGCCGGACACGCGGCTTGGTAGCCGCCGCTCGTGCGGATCTCCGCGCTCCAGCGTTTCGTGCCCGCTGACGCGACGATCGTCGCGCCGAGCGCTTCCCGGTTGGCGCCGAGGGCCTGGAGCCGCACGCGCAACCAGTGTGAATTCTCGCCGCGCGGCGCATCGTTCCGGAAGACGCGCACCGGCCCGTCGACGGACAACGCGACGATGTCGAGATCGCCGTCACCGTCGATGTCCGCCGCAGCGCTCGCGCGTAGCACGAGCGGACCCGCGCCCGACAGCGGCTCGAGTCGGAAACGCCCCGTGCCGTCGTTGCGGTAGAGCTGCGCCTCCTGCGCGTAGCGCGTGTCCGTCCCGGGCTGATCCGCTTGCGGGTACACGTGCCCGTTCACCACCGCGATGTCGAGGTCGCCGTCGAGATCGAAGTCCGCGATCTGCGTCCCCCATCCAAGGAACGGGATGCTCGGGCCCCCGAGCCCCGAGGGCGAAGAACGCTCCCGGAACCCGACGCCCTTCGAGGCGTAGTACGCGTTGTTCTCGCCCGAGAAGTTCGTGACGAGGAGATCCGGCCGACCGTCGCCGTTCAGGTCGCCGGCGGCGATGCCCATGCTGGCCTGCTCCTTGCCGTTCGCGTCGTGGCTCACGCCGCGCGCGAAGCCGACCTCCTTGAACGTGCCGTCGCCCTGATTTTCCCACAGAAAGTTGGGCGTCGAGTCGTTCGCGACGAACAAGTCCGTGTCGCCATCGAGGTCGTAGTCGAGCGTCAGCGCGCCGAGTCCGAAGCCCGCTCCTGGCACCACGAATCCAGCCTTCTCCGTGATCTCCTCGAAGCGTCCGTCGCCGAGCCCGCGGTAGAGCCGGTCGTGCTGCGGCGCGAGACCCTCGGGACCGCACATCACGTCGTGTCCCTTCCAGCGGCACGAGCCCGCGCCGCGCTTCGTCACGGTCTTCGTGTCGAACGCGAGGTAGTTCACCACGGCGAGGTCGAGCCGGCCGTCGCGGTCGGCGTCGAAGAGCGCCGCGCTCGTCCCCCACTCCAGCGCGCTCGCGAACCCGGCGTCGGCGGTCGTCTCGCGGAAGCCCTTCGCCTCCTCGTTGAGCAGCACGCGCGTGCGGCCCCACTCCGTGATCACGAGATCGAGGTCGCCATCGCCGTCGAGATCGCCCGCCGCGCACCCCATGCCGAAGCGGCCCGCCGCGATCTTCCACGCATCGCCTGCCGGCGCGAACGTGCCGTCACCGCGGTTCAGGTAGAGGCGCGGCGGATTGCCGGGCTCGTTCTTCTCCGCGCGCTCGGCCGTCGATCCGTCGACGACGACGAGATCGATGTCGCCGTCGCGATCGAAATCACCCAGCGCGAGCCCGCCGCCGTTGACCTCGAGGATCCAGTCCTTCTGCGGCGATCCGCACATCGTCGAGACGCCCGGCAGCGCCTGCGATCCGGTCTCCGTGAAGAGCGGCGGTGGGACCGCCCCGGGCGTCGAACCGAACAGCGAGATCAGGAGTGCGTGCACGCGACAAGGCTAGCCCGCGCCCGACGCGCGTGGAACCGGAGCGTGAAACCGCGCCGTGCTCGCGCCGCTCTTCACGCGCCCCAGGTGATGGAGAGACCGTTCGAGAGGTTGAACGTGTCGCTGGTGCAGAAGGCCGCCGCGTTGCGGTACCACACCTGATACGTGCGCACTCCGGGCGCGACGATCAGCCCGCGCACCGACACGCTCGGGTCCGCGCCGACCGGATAGGTGGACGCTCCGGCCACGTTCGTCTTCGTGCCGAGGCGCAAGATCGATCCGCCGGCGCAGCGCAGTCCATCGCCGAAAACGGCGCCGAGTCCGGCGTTCTGTTCGGTGGTGCCTTGGAAGTAGAGCACCGAGCTGTTCGACATCCCCGACCCGGACAGGACGATCGTGTCGCCCGAGAGGCTCGCCGTCCCCGTCGCGACGAGGCGCGCGCCGCTCGCGTTCAACGAGTTCGCGCAACCGCGGCCCGCGGCGCCGGCGTTGCCGCACGGACAAGCGGTGCCCGATCCGTCGCCGAAGCAGTAGGCCGTCCCCGTGAGGACCGGCGTCACGTCGAAGCAGCCCGTGACGGCGCGGACGTTGCCCGGCCAGTCACGCGCGCGAAGCTCCCAACACACGCGCACGCCGGTTCCGCCGAGCGTGTCGGTCAGCACGTAGCGCTGGATCTGTGAACCAGCCCATGTCCACGTGCCGGTGGTGGTCGTCCCCGTGACCGTGACGTCGCACGTGAAGCCGCTCGTCTGGTTCACGAACTGGTACGCGCCGGGCTCGACCAGCACGGCGTCGTAGGCCGCGCCGTTCGCGAGCCCGTTGGCCTGGAACACGTACGGGCCGGTCTGGCAGTTCAGGTTCACCGCGCCGCCCGAGGCGTTGGTGAACGTGATCTTCGTGCCCGTCCCGACGTTCAGCGTCGGCGCGGAGAACGCACCGCCCGCGACGAGCGTGACACCGACGTCCGCCGCGATGGACTGGACCACGTACGTCGTCGATCCCGTGACGTAGTCGACGCCGTCGTCGAGCACCTGGTCGCGCACCTTGCCCTTGACGACCCACGGTCCCGTGGCCGCGGCGCCGACCGGCTGCTTCGTCGCGGTGAACACCGGCGGCAGCGTGTCCGCCGCGCCCGTGTTGCGCAGGAACTTGTTCACGAACGAACCCGATTCGCCTTGCACGGTGACGAGGTCGTAGCGGCCGTCGTTGTTCAGGTCCACGGGCGCGCAGTCGAGCGTGGAATCGGAGGTGTTCTGCATCTGCGCGCTCTGGTCGTTGAACGAGAGCCCACCGTCGTTGCGGTAGAGCTTGTCGCTGCCGACGCGCAGCGATCCGACCACAACGTCGTAGTCGCCATCGACGTCGTAGTCGAGGAAGGCGACCTCGTTGTCGTCGTTGCTGCCGAACGGGGCCTGATTCGTGAAGCTCAGCGGGCCGGACGGCGCGAAGTTGTTGCGCACGATGCCCTCCGAGAATCCGCTGAGCGACGTGAAGAACAGGTCGAGGTCGAGATCCCCGTCGAGGTCACCCACTTCGGCTTCGTACACCGAGCCCGAGTTCGCGACGATCGACGACGAGGCGTCCGTGAACGTCGCCGAACCGCTGTTCAGCATCACGTACTGACCGGGCGCGCTCGTCGCCTTGTTGGTGCCGATGAAGTCGAAGTCCCAGTCGCCGTCGATGTCGACGAGCTGGACGTCCATCTGCGAAGCCTTGTTCGGCGCGTTCAAAGCAGCGGCGTTCTCGGTGAAGAAGCCGGCGCCGTCGTTCAAGTAGAGGTGCGCCTTGCCCGCGGTGGCGGAGTTGTAGCGGTCGTTGACGATGACATCGAGGTCGCCGTCGTCGTCCAGGTCGGCGAACGCCGCCGAGCCCGACGACAGGTTGACCGCGAACCCGCGCGCCACGCCCTCGAAGTCGAAGAAGCCCGGGTTCGCGGCACCCCGGTTCACGTACAGGAACGGCGGCGAGGTGAAGAACGCGTTCGTGTAGAGCGCGTCGACCCAGCCATCCGCGTCGATGTCGCCGGTCGTGACGCCCTTGGCGTGCGATGTGTGCACACCCAACCGCGCGATGCTCTCGTCGACGAGACCGTACGGCGTGCCCTGGGCCGTCTGGTTGATCCACAGGAGGTTCTGGCGCGCCGTGCCCGCCGTCGCGAAGCCGTCGCCGTCGGCGACGAAGATGTCCAGGTCTCCGTCGCGGTCCACGTCGGCGCACTCCACGCCCTCGCTCCAGCGCGCGACGCCGGGAAAATTGGTCGCCATCTGGAACTGCTGCGCCCCCGCGGGGACGGCCAGGCAGCCGGCGAAGAAGGCGGAAGAAAAGACCGTGTTGCGCATCGAGGGGTCGCGCGGCCACCGATTCGGAGCGATCGGGACGCGCCACCCGCACCCCCCGTGGGCCGCGGCGCGACGCTCCCGGGTCGATGCCGCGGTGCCGACGAACGAGGGGGTATCTCCAGAGACTACCCCGGCGTGTCGTATGCGCTACGGGCGACACCCGAACCGCGGCCGACTTGCGTGGACGGAACGTCGACGGCGGGCGAGTAGGCTGGCCGAGAGATGCACGACCCTCTCGAGTTGCGCGACCGGATCGCGGATGCCCGGATCGTCCTGCTCTTCACGCCCGAGCTCACGGGAGGTCGGGATCCGCTCGCGGCGCTCGAGGCCGCCGCGCCGTGGATCGACGTGGTCCAGATCCGGCCCAAGCCGCTGGGCGGATCGTCGCGGGCCCCCTGTCCGGCTCGCGCGACCAACGACTGGGCGGTGCGCGTGCTCGCGCTCGAAGCGATCGCGCGCGCGCGCGTGCTCGTCACCGTGGACGACCGCGTGGACGTGGCGGCGGCGCTGTGGGCGCGCGGCCTCGCCGGCGTGCACGTCGGTCAGGACGACATGCCCGCGGTCGCGGCGCGCGCGCTGCTCGGACCTGGTCCGCTGCTGGGCCTCTCGACGCACGACCTCGAGCAGGTCGTCCTGGCCGAGGACGAGCCCGTGGACTACCTCGGGTTCGGCCCTGTCTTCGCGACGGCCACGAAGGGTTACGAGCGCGGGCTCGGGCCCGAAGCGTGCTGGATCGCGGCGCAGGGGACCGCGAAATCGCTGTTCCCGATCGGCGGCATCGACGTGCTGAACGCCGGCGAGTTGGCGCGCGTCGGGCGCGCGGCGGTCGGGTCCGCGATCCTCGCCGCGGAGGATCCGGCGGCCGCGGCGCGCGCGATCCGCGCCGCGCTCGAAGCCGTCGACTCGTGACGCTCGATCGCGCGCCGCTCGCTCAAGGCAAGAGCAGCATCGCATCCCCGTAGCTGAAGAACCGGTAGTTGCGTTCCAAGGCTTCGGCGTAGAGCCGCAGGATGCGCTCGCGACCCGCGAACGCGCTGACGAGCATCAAGAGCGTGCTGCGCGGCAAGTGGAAGTTCGTGAACAGCACGTCCACCACGCGGATCGGCGCGCCGGGTGTCACGAAGAGCCGCGTCGAGCCCGAGCTGGCGCGCACACGGCGATCCGGCTCCGCGCACGACTCGAGGACGCGGAACGAAGTCGTCCCGACCGCGACGACGCGGCCGCGACGCTCGCGCGCGGCGTCGACGCGCAGAGCCGTCGCCTGCGTGAGCTCGTAGTCCTCGGCGTGCATCGCATGCTGCGCGGGATCCTCGACCTCGATCGGCTGGAACGTGCCCAAGCCGACGTGCAGCGTGACGGACGCGCGCTCGACTCCGCGGGCCTCGAGGCGCGTCAAGAGCTCCGGCGTGAAGTGCAGACCGGCCGTCGGCGCGGCGATCGCGCCCGTCGCGCGCGCGTAGACCGTCTGGTAGCGCTCGCGATCGGCGGGATCCTCGGGCTCGGCGCCGCGCGCCCTGCGCAAGTAGGGCGGCAGCGGCATGCGACCGTGGAGTTCGAGCAGCGCGTTCACGTCCAAATCCCCGCGCGAAGGCGCGCGCAACTCGACGATCCATTCCGGTCCCGGCTCGCCGTCCTCGCGCCGCGGACGCTCGATCGCGAGACCCCGCAACGCGCCGCCCTCGAGTTCGAACTCCGCTCCTTCCGCGAGGCGTTTGGCCGGCTTCGCGAGCGCGCGCCAGCGCCCGTGCGCGAGAGGCTCGAGCAGCAGGATCTCGAGCGCGCCGCCGCCCGCTCGCCGCCCCAGGAGACGCGCCGGCCGGACGCGCGTGTCGTTGACGACCAGGAGATCGCCCGCGGCCAAGAGCTCGGGCAGATCGCGCACGCAGAGATGCCGCGTGCGATCGGCCGCGATCTCGTGGACGAGGAGGCGCGCCGCATCGCGCGGCTCGGCGGGATGCGCCGCGATCGCCGCGTCGGGCAGCGCGTAATCGAAGTCGGACGTCTTCACGCGGTCACGCGAGCATGCGCGCGCGCGTGGTCGCGCGCCAGGAGCAGGGCGAACGGCAGCGCCAGCACGGGCCACAGCCAGGCGGGCTCGATCCACGTGCCGGCGCGCTGCCAGCCGACGACGGGCGCGAACGCCAGGGGTGCGGCGAAAGCGAGGAAGGCGAAAGCGGTCGAGCGACGGAACGCCAACCAGGGCACGCACCAGAGCGCGTACCACGGATGCAGGATGGGCGAGACGACGATCCACGCGCCGAAGAGATCGAGCGCGGCGCGGACCGGATCGCGCTCGCGACGCCACGTGCGCCACGCCCACGCGAACCAGGCGAGCGCGAGCACCGCGCGCGCGAGACGCCGCGGGTCGGTCCAGGAGAGATCGCGCTCGTGTTCGAGCGACCACGCTCCTTCCACGAAGCGGTGCACGAGGTTGAGCCCATCCCAGCGGAACGCGTACTCGCCGAGGCCCGTCCAGAGGCCGCGATCGACGCCGCGCAGGCTCGAGAAGGGCGGCAGGAACGGCGCGAAGCCCAACACCACGAACGCGACGACGAGCAGGCCGCGCGCGAGCGCGCTCGCGGGGCGCGCGGCCGAGCCAGCGGGTCGCGCCGCGCGCGCGAAGAAGGGCAGCAGGAGGATCGGCAGCAACTTGGAGAGGATCGCCAGCGCGAACAAAGCAGCCGCGCCGACCTCCGCGGCTCTCGACCGCGATCGCTCGGCCAGCGCCAGCGCGCCGAGGAGCGGCGCGAGCGCCAGGGCTTCGAGGTGTCCGGCGCCGGCGATCTCGAACACGGCCAGTGGACACCAACCCCACGCGAGCGCGAGCCCGTCGGGGAGCTGGCGACGCCGCAACAGAGCGACGAGCGGGACGAGCGCCAAGAGATCCGCGAACGCGAAGATCGCGCGCACGGAGCGCACGCCCGCGTCCGGCGCAGCGAGGTCGTCCGCCATTCCAGCCGCGACGACGCCCACGGCTTGCACGAGCGGCGGATAGGACGCCGGCACCTCGCGGTGGTTCAAGGACTCGTGAAGATCCGGGTACGCGTCGGCCAGATGCTCGAGCTCGGGCGCGTCCGGCGCGTAAGCGTAGGGCGAGGCGCCGTCGAGGAGGACCGCCCCCTCCCACACGACCCTCTGCACGTCGTCGGATGTGCGCAGATCCGACGCGAGACCCGCGAGACGCAAAAGCACGGCTCCGGCGACGACCAGTCGCAGGGACACGTGGCCCTGGCGAGCACGCTGGAGGGCCCACAGCCAGCCCGCGCCCGCGGCGAGGTAGAGCGCCAGGCATTCCGCGGGTCGGGCGACGAGAGGACCGCGCAGCGCGAGCGCGAACGTCGCGAGCAGCACCAGCGCGAACGCCGGCCACGCGCTGCGCGTGAAGTTCCTCATGGTCCTTTCATGGGAAGACTGTGCGCGGCGAGCTTCGAGACACAAACTTCACGAGATCAGGGCTGCTACTTTGGGCGCGACGGTCGTAGAGGATGCCAGAGACCGAGAGGTTTCCCGACTGCATCCGCGCCCGGGGGGGCCACGGAATGCACCGGACCTTCCGAGGCGGTTCTGCCGGCGAAGAAGGTGAATCATGGCCGGTCGGCATCTGCCGACCGGCCCTTTTTTGTTCTGACCGTGCGTGAGGTCCAGTTTTTTTTCGCGCCAGGGTCCGCGCGTGCACGCGAAAGCGGGACCCGAGTTGGTCGGCGGCGCGCTGAGGACGGTGCTGTGCAGATGGCGCAGGGCACGCGGCGGCGCGCTGAAGACGGTGCGTTGAAGACGGCTCGCTGAGGACGGCGCGCTGAGGATGGCTCGCTGGAGATGGCTCGCTGAGGACGGTGCGCTGTAGGCGGCGCGCTGAGGACGGTGCGCTGAAGACGGCGCGCTGAAGATGGCTCGCTGGAGATGGCTCGCTGAAGACGGCTCGCTGAAGACGGCGCGCTGAAGACGGGTGCGCTGAAGACGGGTGCGCTGAAGACGGTGCGCTGAAGACGGTGCGCTGAGGACCACGATGTGAACCTGGCTACGGGCGGAAGTCGGCGTGGCGCACTCGGCTCCGCGTCGAAGACGGAGACGTCACGCGTGCGACGCATTCGGCGAAGCCGGGCGCACGGCGACGCGAGGTGCGCCGCAACGCAGGGACACGTCCCTACGTAGTGCGCTGCGAACGCTCCGACGCGCGCGCACGGGGAACAGCCAGCCACGCGCGGCGGAGTTCCGCAGAGCGGACGCGCGCGGCGTGAGGCGCGCGACGAAACAGGCTGTCTGCGCGCCGCGCGAGCAGGAAGCTGCGCCCGGTGTGTCTCAGGGCGCGGCGATTTCCGCGGAGCCACCGGCGAGGCTGTCCGACGTGCGCGCCCGCTCGTCCTCCACCCAGGCGGGCGCGTCCAGCACGCGGTCGGTCAGGCCGGCCGCGCTCAGCCGCACGACGAGCGTGTCGGGATCCCAGCCCAGATAGAGCGCCGCGCGCGTCTTGTTCGAGCGTGAGCTGGCCGTCCGCGTCGTGTGCAACGCCGCGGTGAGGTCGCGCCGGCTCGGCCTTCGCGAAGGGATCCGCCGCACGAGTTCGAGTCCGGAATCGGTGGCGACGCGCTCGACATCCTCGGCGGAGAGCTCGAGCCCCGGGTGCGCCAGCACGAGCTTGTAGACGAGGTTTTCGAGCTCGCGCACGTTGCCCGGCCAGGACTGGCGCCACAGCAGCGCGAGTGCGTCGTCCGCCAACCGCGGGCTCGCGCAGCCTTCGTCGACGGCGAACCGTTGCAGGAGCGCCTCGGCGAAACCGGGGATCTCCTCGCGGCGCTCCGCGAGCGGCGGCACCTGGAGCCGCAGTCGATCGAGTCGCAAGGCGAGCTCGGAGCGCAGCGTGTGCGTCGGCGGGCCTGAAGCCAGACCGCGCGTCGTCGCCACGATGCGTGCCGCGCCCGTGCGATCGCGGCCCTCGTCCCCCTCCAGCTCGCGCAGCAGGAGATCCTGGAACACGGGGTCGAGCGCCTCGACGTCGTCGAAGACGAGCGTGCCGTGCGCGGCGCGCGCGAGGAGTCGGTCCCACTCGGATCGGCTCGCGGGCACCGCGCAAGGGAAGACGACGAACGGTCCGCCGCGTGCCGACGAGTCGAAGTGGACCCAGCGCGCGAACACGAGCTTGCCCGCGCCCGCCGGCCCCGAGATCGCCACGGAACCGCGCGAGCGCGCCGCTTGCGCGAGGCGCCCGGCGAAGGCGCGGAAGTCCTCGCGACGCGTGTCGAACCACGGTTCGAAGGCGAAGTGCTCGCGATGCCAGGCCTGGAACTGCGCGGTTCGCAGCGCGACGGCGGCCGCGTCCGCGCGCGCTGACCACAGGTCGAGGTCCACGCCTTGGAAGTCGCGCCGGCGGCTGGACTCGATCGCCAGCAGGCCGCGCGTGGCACCTTCGAAGCGCAGCGGCAGGACTACGCCCGAAGCCGCCCGCGCGTGGACCGACAGGCGCTCGTCGGGTTCGTCGAACTCGATGCGGCCGCCGGTGGCGAGCGCGCGCGCCAGGCCGCGCGCGCGGCCGGGATCGAAGTCGGCGAAGCCCTGGCCGTCGCCGCCTTCGGCCACGCGGACCGGTTCGCCGGAATCGACGGAGAAGCCCGCCCAGCGGCGTAGTGTCGTCTTCATCCCCAGCGTCTCGACGAGGTCGAGGAACACGCTGCCGAGCGCGCGAGGACGAACGGGCACGAGCGGCCGCGCGGGCTCGGCGGCCTCGCGCGCGCGCGCGTCGAGCACAGCGCGCGCGAAGCACGCGGCCCAGCGCTCGAGCCGCGCGCGGCCGGGCACGAGGTGGTGCTCGAACTCGAAGTGGATCCAACCCGCGGCGTCGCCCTCGTCGTCCAGGATGGGTACGACGGCGAGACTGCGGGTCGCGTCTCCACCGAGGACGCCGCGCAAAGCCTGACCCGGCGGAGCGTGCTCGACGAGTGGCGTCGCGCGCGCCACCAGGATCTGCTCGCGCTCGCCGGGGACGGAGTTCGCTCCCTCGCGCTCGGCCAGCCAGGCCTCACGCCGTCCGGCCAGAGCGGGTGCCGCGTCGAAGCGCAACACGTGCTGGCCGCGCCCGGGACGGAAGGCGAAAACGACGCAGGCCGACGCCCCACAATCGCCGCGACCCGTCAACTCGCTGACGCGCGCGTCGGCCACCGCATAGCGAGCGGCGTCCCCGTAGCGAGCGGCGTCCGCGCGACCGGCGAGGCAGGTGATCCACTCCGGTTTCGCTTCCCGCAGCTCGCACAAGGATCGCGGGAGCGCCCCACTCCACGGCCGGAGCCCTTGGAGCGCGGCCCGCGCACCCGCAGCGTCCTCGAGGACGAGGCGCGACCAGGCGAAGAGCTGCCGCAGGCGCGGGTCGACCGAGAGTTGCAAGGCGTGCTCGCCCAGCCAGGCGCGCGCTTCGCGGACCGCGCCGCGCTCCAAGAGACACTCGGCCACGCCTGCGATCGCGCCGCGCTGGACCAACGCGCTGGTCCTCGGACGCCGCGAGGAAGCGACGATCTCGCGCAACAGGCGTTCCGCGCTGCGCGGCCCCTCGGTCGCTTGAACCCAGCGCGCGCGCCACAGACGCGCCAGCGTTTCGGTCGTGAGGGCTTCCAGCGCGCTCAGCACGCGCACACCACTCGAGACCGCGCTCTCCCCCGGACACGGGAGTTCGGGCAGGCCTTCGAACTCCGACCGAGCCTGGTCGACCGCGCGCCAGGCCGTCGCGACATCGACTTCGGCCTCGCCGGCCCACAGGAACGAGTCCTCTGCCTGGACCGCGTTCAGATGATGGCGCAGGAGATCGCTCAGCGAGCGCTCGATCGCCTCGCGCGCGTGGACGTCGAGCACGCCCCGCGCGCGCTGCAGATCGAGTCCGACCGCGGGCGCGTGCGAGCGGCGCGCGTCGTCGCAGAGCAGACGCAGGAACTGCGTGACTCCGCGCGCGCGCCGCAGCGCGAGGGCATCGGCACCGGGCATCAAGAGTTCGAGAACATCGTCGGCTCGGACCACGGGGGAGCTCCGTCGGAAGAGGACTGGGGGGAGGAGGAAATCGCGCGCGCGTCGCCGGTGCGAGATCGCAGACCGCAAGGCGCGCGTTCGAAAGCGTGCTTCAATCGACGCGCGCGCCCAGGCTCTGGGCGTCGCTCCGGAGCTGGCGCGCGGAGGGCCAATGGTGCAGCGGATGGGCCAGGCAGACCGCGAGAGCGGGCGCCAGCGGGTAGCCATCGTGTGCGCACAACGCGGCACACTCGGCGGCGCGCGCACGCCAGTCTCGCAGCGCACAGCGCCAATCAAGCAGCGCACAGCGCCCATCAAGCAGCGCACAGCGCCCATCAAGCAGCGCACAGCGCCCATCAAGCACCGCGGAGCGCCAAGCAAGCACCGCGGAGCGCCAAGCAAGCAGCGCGGAGCGCCAAGCAGGCTCAGCGGAGCGCCAAGCAAGCAGC
>Ga0105044_10012343_pt1 | contig 11615 bp, 8 predicted proteins | sample MAT01_FD_78092 | JGI IMG/M metagenome (GOLD analysis project Ga0105044, IMG submission 78092) | Freshwater microbial communities from Lake Fryxell liftoff mats and glacier meltwater in Antarctica - MAT-01 | ecosystem: Environmental > Aquatic > Freshwater > Ice > Liftoff microbial mat | place...
GGTTTGCAACTTCGGTTGTTGGAGTGCGGCGAGCGGGAGCAGCGTTTTCAGGAGGTCCACGAGTTTGGTCACAGTGCTGCCGAAGTCGTCGGCGGAATCCTGATCCTTCATGCCGAGGGCCATGTCGATGAAGATTTCTTTGCCGACGCGGAGGGTGAAGGCCATGCTGGAAAGGTTCTTCAGACCGTCGTTGATTTTACCTCCTTCGAAGGGCCATTCGCCGATGGGCAACGGCGGGAGCTTCGCTTCGGGGATCGATTTGAATTTGTCTTCGAGGATGCCGCAGTAGAAGAACGCCGCTTTATCGTCTTGCTTTTGAATGAGCAACGCGAGGGCTTTGCCGATCGCCGGTTTGGCCTTTTTCCCAGCCGCGGTCACGGTTTCGGCCACGAGCGTTTTATCCGAGCCAACCACGAGGGTCTTTTCGTCGGCCACCGCGGCGAAGCCGGGCTTACCATCGCCGCCGACGAACCGCACCAGTTTGCAATCGCCTTCTTCCACGATCGAGAGAACATCCGGTTTCTGCTTGGCGTACTTCTCGGAAGCGGTGAAGAGCTTGTTCGGGTCGAAGTTGCCGCGAATGATACTGAGGGTATCTGGGGGCGTTCCGCGTTCCCCTTTCTTCTCGGGGGGCTTGTCGCCCCAGATTGCCATGGTAATCGTTTCAATATCCTTCAGCGGGTCGAAGCCGATCTCTTCGAGGAAGTCTTTGGCTTCTTTCTTTTCGAGTTGCAGTTGGAGCGGAGGCAGGCCGTACTTTTTCACAATGTCCGAATCGAATGCCTTTTTCACGTTGATGTGAACGACCTGTTCGGTCTGCGCGGGGAGCAACGCTTCCACTTCGGCGGAGCGGGCGAAAGGGACAATGGTGAATGTCGCGGCGAGGGCGATCCAAGTGAGGGTGCGATTCACGGTTTTCATCCTGAAAAATGCGGGGAAGGGCAGACGGGTATTCTACCTCGAAACGCGCATGGTGTTTCAACGGATACGGACGATAAAAAATAACCACCCTGCGAGCCGAGAGCGTTTGCGACCGGAGGTATTAAATCCTCCGGTCGCTAACGCTCTCGGCTCGCAGGGTGGTTGTGGGGACAGTGGGAAGGTGTTGGGCTTGGAGACCCCCTAACCCCTAATCCCAAGGAGAGAGGGGAACAAGCGTCACTCGTCCGATTTGCCGGTGGCTTTGCCGATGGAGTCGGCGGTGATCTTCAAGGTCAAGCTGATGTCTTTGTCTTTCACTTTGCTATTCAAGGTATCCGAGATATTCTTGATGAGTTCCCCGGCATTCGGTTGTTGCATACCGATGAGAGGAAGGAAATTTTTCACGGTTTCGGTGAGTTTGGCCATGGTAGCGCCGAAATCGTCGGCGGCGTCAGCGTCTTTCATGCCCATGGTCACATCGAGGGCGATTTCCTTACCGAGGTTGATCGTGACGGCCACGCTGTTCATCTTCTGGAGGCCTTCTTTGAGCTTGTCGCCTTCGATGCCTGGCAACGGCACGTTGATGTCCGGGATGTCTTTGAGTTTGCCTTCGGTGACGCCGCACATGAACATGGAGGCTTTGGCGTCTTGTTTGAGCAAAAGCGCGGCGAGTTCCTTGCTGAGTGTCGGCTTCACTTTCTTGATCGCGGCGGTGAGGCTGGCGGCGACGATCTTCTTCTCGGAGCCGATGAGCACCGTCTTGTTATCAGCCACGGCGGCGTAGCCGGGCTTGCCATCTTTATTCACGAACTTCACGAGCTTGTAATCGCCTTCTTCCACGATCGAAACTTGATCGGCATTTTCCTTCGAGGCCTTTTCGGCAGCGGTGAACAGCTTTTCGGCATCGAAGGTTCCGCGGACCACGGCGAGCGTGTTCATGTTGTCTTTGTCTTGGCCCCACACGCCGATGTTGACGGTATCGATGTCCTTCATGGGATCGAGGCCGATTTCCTTGAGGAACTTTTGGGCGTCGTTCCCTTCCAACGTTTGTTTGATTTGGCCGAGTGCGAACTTCTTGATGATGTCCGAACCGAGGATTTGCTTCACGTTCATGTAAACGATTTGCTCCGTTTCCGAAGGGAGCAAAGCATCGACTTCGGCCGTGCGGCCCGCCGTGGGCAATGCCACGGAGAGGGCGGCGATCATTGCGATGCGGGAAATACGAATCATGGTGGTTCCTTCGACAAAAGGTTCGGCCGAACGCTCGGCCGGGATACTCCTACCCAATATACCTATGGCGGAACGGCGGAGTTTCGCCCCCCCGAAAAAAACTGCCCGCGAGCCATTCCACCCAAGTATTCGGAGCGAAGCCAATGATCGTCGGAATTCCCAAGGAAATCAAGCCCGATGAATACCGCGTCTCACTGATCCCGGTGGGGGCGGAAGAGCTCACCCGGGCCGGGCACACGGTGTTGGTGCAAACCGGGGCGGGGCAGGGCAGCGGCATACCGGACGAGTTGTACGCCGCCAACGGGGCCGAGATCGTTCCCTCGGCGGAAGATATCTGGAACCGTGCCGATCTGATCGTCAAAGTGAAGGAACCGCTCGCCGAGGAATGGCCGCTGTTGCGATCCGGGCAAGCCGTATTCACCTTCTTCCACTTCGCGGCGGACGAACACCTCACAAGGGCGGTCATGCAATCGGGGTGTACCGCCATCGCTTACGAAACGATCCGCGATACGAACGGCAATTTACCGTTGCTTACGCCGATGAGTGAAGTCGCGGGGAGGATGAGCATTCAGCAGGGGGCGAAGTACCTCGAACGACCGCAAGATGGTCGCGGCATTCTCCTCGCCGGGGTGCCGGGGGTGGCCCCGGCGAACGTGATGGTCATCGGCGGCGGTATCGTCGGGGCGAACGCGGCGAAGACCGCCGCGGGCCTCGGGGCGAACGTCTACATCCTCGATATCAACTTGGATCGTCTGCGCTATCTCGACGACGTGATGCCGCCGAACGTGACCACGCTCTTCAGCAATCGGCACAACATCCTCGATTGTTTGGCGATGAGCGATCTCGTGATCGGGGCGATTCTCATTCCGGGGGCCAAGGCACCGAATTTGGTTCGCAGGGAAGATTTGAAAAAGATGCCGCCGCGGGCGGTGGTGATCGACGTGGCCATCGATCAGGGCGGTTGCTTTGAAACCAGCCGGCCGACGACTCACGCGAAGCCGACGTACATCGTCGATGACATCGTTCACTACTGCGTGACGAACATGCCCGGTGCCGTGGGCAGAACGAGTACCTACGCCCTGACGAATGTGACGCTGCCCTACGTTTTGCAGTTGGCGAACAAGGGGATACTGAAAGCCTGTTCGGAGAACGCGGCCCTCGCCGCCGGGGTAAACGTTCGCGGGGGAATGGTGATGAACGCGGCGGTTGCCCGCACCTTCGGATTCGAATTGGCCGGGTGATGCCGTATTCTGTGCCACCTTCTGATTTCGGCGAACGAGTTGGCTCCGGTCGCTGACGCTCCCGGCTCGCCAGTGCTGTTGGCAATTGTTTGAACAATCCGAATTTCACAACCGCACCGGCGAGCCGGGAGCGTCAGCGACCGGAGCAAGTCAAACTGGAAGCGACCTGTCATTCCGGAGAACTGTCACCCAAAGGCACCCACCCACTTGGCGTTCGGAATGCAATCCATAATTTATGATATTCAATGATCCGTTGGGCACCGATTCCGAGGCGACCATGGCGAAGGGCAAAGAAGCACGCGGCTTGATCAAACTGCAAAGCAGCGAAAGCAGCCACGTGTATTTCACAGAGAAGAACCGCAACAACACCAAAGAGCGGATTTCGTTGAAGAAGTACGATCCCACCCTCCGCAAGCGGGTGATGTACAAGGAAGCCGGCAAGCTCTAATTCGCAACCCGACACCTTGATACTATTCAAGCCGACGGATGGCCATCCGTCGGCTTTGTTTGCGCGCTTCAAAATTTCAATCCGAGCGTGGTGAAGAAAGTCACGTCGTTCCGCAGGGCGGTTCCGGGGTCGCTGTCGTAGCGATCTTGAACGCCGATGCGGTAAATCAGGCCCATAGCCGGGTCGAGGATGTATTCGTAGGCGATTCGGCCGCGGAGCCGGTACTGCGTGAGGTCGCCGATGCGGGGGTAGTAGTCCATGATCGAAATGAGTGTGGAACGGTCGTTGATCTTCAAGCGGAAATCGTAACCGAGTATGAATTCAGGTACCCACTGGTTGGGTACGTCCGCCGTACCGATTTCCCGCGTGGCCCCGGCCCCCGCACGCAGCTTGAACACGAGTTCCTTTTCGTCGATCACTCGGTAGCCGCTCCCGGCGTACACGCCGACGCGGAATCGGTACGTGCGGAATTCGTCGTATTCCACCTGCGAAGCGCCGAACGGTGCCCAGGGGCTATTGGGCAGTAAAATTTCTTCGCGGATGTTGAAAAGCGCTTGCGAGGTTTGGGTCATGTTATTCTGTTGCGAGAAGACGTACTGCAAGTCGGAGGTGAGTGCGTTCCGTTCCGTCTTTCGCCGAACATTCCAACCCCCGCGAAGGTTCAAAAAGTTCGAGTTCCCGTAAGCCCCGTTCAAGCCGACGTCCGCACTGCCGGACCAATATTTTGCGGGTGGCTGCGGGGTCAAGAGGGAACCGGGATCGGCATCCAAAGGAATGATCGGTGCGGGTTGCGGCGGTGCGGGTTCGGTTTTCTTGGGGAAGAGCAAATCGGGCGTAAAGGTTTCGCTCAACGGTGGCCCGGAATTCGCGCGCCCCACAACCGGCGGCGGAGACGACAGTTGCGCACGGGCCATTCCGGCCACGCCCATCCAAGCGATCAGGAAGATTACGCCCCCCACCCGCATTCGGTATATCCCCAGGATTCGCAAGGTTCTACGGTGAAACACTTCTGCGGAGCAATTACCAGATGGGAAGAACGGATGCAATCGCTTTGTCCGGAATCTGGAACCGGGAGTGCCCGAGTTTGGGCGTGGCTATATTCTGATCGACATTTGTGCCCTCAGTTTCGCCCACCCACCTCCCCCCCGCTCGCGGGCACTAACTACAGTGGGCCTAATCAAATTTAAAGCATTGCCGGATAATATGTTGAAACAGCGACTTCTTCGCTGCTTGCAGCGGAAAATGCCTCCCACACAGCCTCGGGGCACAGTTGGAGAGCACAAAGAGTCGTTAGAATAACGTCGCCAGAGAAGGGAACCGATGGATTGCCAGTGCAATCCGCTGCCACAATCGACCTAACAGAAATTTCCTCCGTTTTTCATTTTTCTATTGACACACCCCTTGGCGAACGCCAAGCTATTAAATGAAGATGGCTTCTACCCACCCCCCTACTCACTTTTCTTTTCCGAGGTTCACTATGTTTTCCTCCCTCCTCGGGTCGACGCAGAAGTTCTGCGATGGCGCCAGCCGACGCAACTTCCTCAAAATCGGTGCCTTCGGTGCCGGGCTTACCCTCGCCGATGGCCTGCGATTGCAAGCCGCCGCGAAATCGAAACAAGGTGGCACGCCCACCTCCAAGATGAAGAGCGCGATCTTCATCTACCTGCCGGGCGGCCCATCGCACATGGACATGTACGACTTGAAACCGGATGCTCCCGCCGAGTACCGCGGCGAGTTCAACCCGATCAAAACAAACGTCGAAGGCGTCGAGATCTGCGAACATTTCCCGATGCAAGCGAAGATGTGGGATAAACTCTCCGTCGTTCGTTCCATCGTTTCGACCGATGAACACAGCGATTCGTCGACGCACACCGGCTTCCCGGAACGGGTCAACCGCCTTCAACAGCACCCCTCGTTCGGGTCGGTCGTTTCCAAACTCCGCGGCAACGATGCCGGGGCCGTACCACCGTTCGTTTCGCTCCGCGGCATGAGCATGGGTACCGAACCGGGTTTCCTCGGCGTCGCCCACCGCCCATTCACCCCGAGCGGCGCCGGAAACTCGAATCTCAAGCTCGCCTCGAACGTGACCGTGGAACGCCTCGACGACCGCAAACAACTCCTCGGCAGTTTCGACGACATCCGCCGCGATATCGATACCACAGGTTCGATGGTCGGCATGGACAGCTACTCGGAACGGGCCATCGAAATGGTCACGGGCGGCGTCGTTCGCAAAGCCCTCGACCTCAAGAACGAAGATCCGAAGACCCTGGAACGATACAAAGGCATCGAGCAATTCCTCACCGCACGGCGATTGGTGGAAGCCGGTGTCGGCTTCGTAACCCTCAGCTACGGCGGTTGGGATACCCACGGCGGCAACTTCACCACTTTGAAGAAGCAACTGCCGAACGTGGATCGCGCCATTGCGAACTTGATCCAAGACCTGCACGATCGCGGCCTGCAAGACGATGTCGTCACCGTGATGTGGGGCGAGTTCGGTCGCACTCCGAAGATCAACAGCGGCGCCGGCCGGGATCACTGGAGCCCGGTGATGGGCGCGATGGTGGCCGGGGGTGGAATGAAGATGGGCCAAGCGGTCGGCGCCAGCACCGCCAAAGGCGAACGCCCCAAGGATCGGCCTTACAGCGTTTCGCAAGTGATGAGTACAATCTACCGTACCATCGGCATCGACCCGAGCCAAACCTTCACGAATGGCAGTGGTCGGCCAATGTACATTCTCGACGACCGCGAACCCGTTCGCGAATTGTTGGGTTGATCGTTTTTCCGCGCCGGAAGCGTGAGCGCCGATCATTGTAGAATCGTCGTTCAAGCTTCCGGCTCGGAATTGAATAACCTTCTCTTTCACGGATGCAAGAGGTTTCCCATGCTCGGATGCTCCCGCCGTTTGTTCGTTTACATCGTCCTCGTCGGCTTGGGCTTCGGCCTGAGTTCCTGCGCTTCCAACAACGAGGGGAAGATCTTCGGCATTTGGGAAACGACGGACGGCGAGATGGTCGAAAAGTTCAAAGCGACTCTGCCGAAATCGACCGATCCGAAAACTATCGTCTCCGCCGTGTTCGTCTTCAAAGCCGAGGGGGATTTTACCTTCGGCTACCGCGTGGGTGAAAACTACGCTTCGATCATGACCGGGAAGTATAAACTGGGTTCGGGCGATTCGGTCGAACTGGTCGAAGTGAAAGTGACCAAAGCAAACGCGGAAGCGGGTGGCCAAACTGCCATGACCGTAAATGCGGTTGTCGGCGACACCACAATGGCGTTGACCGATAAAACCGGAACGACAACCTACCAACGCCGTGCCTTGGTGAAAGCCAATGCCACCGTTCCATCCATTGCCAAATAAGCGATCGGGGATCGCCTCTCACGATCTCTTCCGAGGTTCACACCATGCGGTTCCTACTTTCCTTGGCCGCGTTCGCATTCGCTTCGGCGACATTCGCCGCCGAGGCTCCACTCGCGATCACAAAGCTCTCCGCTTACCCGAGTTCACTCAAGATTCGCGGCGCCGAGGATGCCCCGCAACTCGTACTCACCGGCGATACGGCCAACGGCCGGCAAGTCGATGTTACGGATGCGGTGAAATACACCGTGGCCGATGCGAAGATCGCCAAGATCGACCCCGCCACCGGTCGCGTGTTCCCCTTGGCCAACGGTAGCACCACGCTCACCGCCAGTTACAAAAACCTCACGGCCCAAGTCGCGGTCACAATCTCCGGGATGGAAGCTCCGCAACCGATCAACTTCCCGAACCAGATTTCGCCCATCCTCACCAAGCTCAGTTGCAATAGCGGTGGCTGCCATGGCAAAATCTCCGGGCAGAACGGCTTTCGCCTTTCGCTCCTCGGCTTCGAACCCGAATTCGATTACATGACGCTGTTGAAGGAAAGCCGCGGCCGGCGAATCTTCCCCGCATCCCCCGATCAATCGCTCTTCTTGCTCAAAGGGGCCGGAATCGTGCCTCACGGCGGCGGCAAGAAGATGGACGCGAATTCGGAAGAGTACAAACTCCTCCGCCGTTGGATCGCTTCCGGTGCCCCGTACGGTGAAGACTCCGATCCGAAGCTCGTGAAAGTGACCGTGTTCCCCGAACACCGCGTAGTGAATCGCGAAGCGCGCCAGCAACTCGCCGTGCACGCCCACTATTCCGATGGTAACATCGAAGATGTGACCCGTCGGGCGCAGTACGAAAGCAACGAGACCGAAGTGGCCACCGTTTCGGAATCGGGCCTCGTGCATACGCTCTCGATTACCGGCCAAGCCGCGATCATGGTGCGTTTCCAAGGGAACGTGGCCACGTTCCGGGCGGCGGTGCCCAAGCCGGGCGATGCGGTGAAGTTCGAGTTCGCACCGATAACCTTGGTCGATCAATTCACGGCGGCCAAGTGGCGCGAGTTGGGGATTTCCCCCAGCGAAATCTGCACCGATGAACAGTTCATCCGCCGGGCGTCACTCGATATCACCGGCACGTTGCCGACGGTCGAGGCCGTGATGAAGTTTCTCGCCGATACTTCCGCGAACAAACGGGATCGACTGATCGACGATCTGCTGGAAACCCCGGAATACGCATACCTCTTCGCCAACAAGTGGGCCGATGTGCTGCGGGTGAAGCGGAAGAACCAACCCGATCGGGCAGCGGGTACGTTCGCCTTCCACACTTGGATTCGCGAAGCGGTCGCCCAGGATAAACCCTACGACGAATTCGTTCGCGATATACTGTGCGCAATCGGCGAAGAAGCGAAATCGCCACCGACGGTCTGGTACAAGGAAATCACCACGCCCGAACAATTCGTGGACGATGTGAGCCAAGTGTTCCTCGGCCAACGCCTCGCGTGTGCGAACTGCCACCACCACCCCTACGAAAAGTGGACTCAAGACGATTACTGGGGTATCGCCGCTTTCTTCGGCCGCGTCGGTAAGAAAACCTTGGCCACGCCCGGGAAGGTGCAGCAGAACGGCAACCAACGCCAAGCCATCTACACCAAAGCCTCTGGCAACGTGACGAACAAGCGAACGAACAAGACCGCCGATATGAAGCCGTTGGATGGCGAACCGATGACCGCTACGAGCGATGAAGACCCGCGCGTGAAACTCGCCGATTGGCTCGTGGATGCCAAAAACCCGTTCTTCGCCAAGGCCGTGGCCAACCGCTACTGGGCGCACTTCTTCACCCGCGGCATCGTCGATCCCATCGACGATATGCGAGTGACGAACCCGCCGAGCAACCCGGAATTGCTCGACGCCCTCGCCAAGAATTTGATCGATAACAAGTTCAGCTTGAAGACGCTCGTGAAAACGATCTGCAAGAGCCGGACGTACCAGCTTTCGAGCACGCCCAACGAGTTCAACAAAACCGATAAACAATCCTACGCCCGCTACTACCCCAAGCGTTTGCAGGCGGAAGTGGTGTTCGATGCGGTTTGCGCCGTGACGGAATCCCCGAGCGATTTCCCCGGCTTGCCCAAGGATCGCCACGCTCCGAACCGGGCGATTCAACTTCCGGATGAATCCTTCCAATCGTACTTCTTGGATGTGTTCGGTCGCCCGCAGCGAATCAGCGCTTGCGAATGCGAACGGGTGAACGAAGCCAGCCTGGCGATGATCCTGCACCTGCTCAACAGCGAAGAAGTGCAGGGCAAGTTGGCCCGCGTAGGGGCACGTGCCGAGCGCATGGCCAACGACCCGCGCCCGGACGAAGAAAAGATCACCGAGTTGTTCCTGCTCACACAGGCTAAGAAGCCGAGCGAGGAACAGATGAAGCTGGCGCTGGAGAACATCGAAAAGAACGGCAAGAAAAAGAAGGAAGCCTACGAGAACATCCTGTGGGCGCTCATCAACAGCAAGGCTTTCCTGTTCAACCAGTAATCGATTCGTTTATCCGCGACGCGGAGCGGAGCGATCTGCAATGAAAGGCAGATCGCTTCGCTCCGCGTAGCGGCTAAACGGGGCAACCGAATTCAGAGAGTTCAATGATCCGTGCCCTTTTTGCACTCGCTTTTGCCTTTGCAACCACCGCCATCGCACAAGAACCGAAAGCCACGTCGCGCAAGAAGGTCGTGCTCTCCGAAGAGGCCATCGCCATCCACAAGGATGCTCCGGTCGTCGACGGACACAACGACTTCCCATGGGAATTGCGGGAGAAGGGCAAATCCTCGTTCCAATCGTTCGATATTTCCAAGTTGCAACCGAAGATCCACACCGATATCCCCCGGCTGCGCACCGGCGGCGTCGGCGTGCAGTTCTGGGCCGCGTACATTCCCACCGACTACAGCCGCAAAGGTACGGTCGTCAAATCGACGCTCGAACAAATCGACGTGGTCCACCGCTTGGTGAAGCAATACCCGAACGACTTCGAGATGGCCGGTTCGGTGGCCGATATTGAACGCATTCGCAAGGCCGGGAAGATCGCTTCGCTCATCGGCGTCGAAGGCGGGCACTGCATCGACAACTCGCTGGCGACCTTGCGAATGTACCACAAATTGGGCGTGCGCTACATGACGCTCACGCACTCGGAATCGACCGACTGGGCCGATAGTTGCAGCGACGTGGCGAAAGCGAATGGCCTCACCGAGTTCGGCGAGCAAGTCGTGCTGGAAATGAACGCCCTCGGCATGTTGGTCGATCTTTCGCACGTCTCCGCGGCCACGATGAAGGCCGCGATCAAAGTGAGCAAAGCCCCCATCGTGTTCTCGCATTCCTCGGCCAAGGCAATTGCCGACCATCCGCGCAACGTGCCGGACGACGTTCTGGAGCTGGTGAAAGCGAACCGCGGTGTCGTGATGGTGAACTTTTATTCGGGCTTCATCACACCCGAAGGCACCCGGGCCACTCGCCGGATTTTCGAGATCGGCCGCGAGATTAAGAAAAAATATCCGGACGACGATGCAAAAGCCGAGGAGGCGATCCGCGAATGGATCAAGGCCAACGAATTTCCCCGCGGCAGCGTCCATGATGTGGTCGATCACATCGAACACATCATCAAGGTGGCCGGCATCGACCATGTGGGCATCGGTTCGGATTTCGACGGTATCACGCGCACGCCCGAGCAACTCGAGAACGTGAGCTGCTACCCGTACATCACGCAGGAACTGTTGAACCGCGGTTACAAGAAGCCGGACATCCTGAAAATCCTGGGGGGCAACGCCCTGCGGGCGTTTCGTGATGCGGAGTTGGCGGCCGCAGCGATGAAGCAGAAGTGAATGACCCGGCAAATCCCGTATCATCGAAGGCGTGGAAACTCTCGCTGAATCCCTGAGCGAATGCCGACGCATCACTCGCCGTTCGGGGAGTTCGTTCCGATTTGCCTTCGGTGTGCTGCCGCGATCCCAACGCGATGCCATGCACGCCCTCTACGCCTTTTTCCGCCTCTCGGACGATATCGGCGACGACGAAACTTCCGGAAACAATAACGAACGCCGGGGGCATCTCGACGCTTGGCAGAGGCAACTCAATGCGGCCTTGAACGGGAACTATTCCCACCCGGTGCATCCCGCGTTGCATTGGGCCGTGGAGCGTTTTGAGATTCCCCCCCGGCTCCTCTTTGAAGTACTCGACGGTGTGCGGAGCGATTTCGACGGTGCAACGATCCGCACGTTCGCCGAGTTGCAAGAGTATTGCTACCGAGTGGCCTCGGCGGTCGGATTGGCTTGCATCCGCGTGTGGGGGTTGAAGCCGGGGTATTCTTGGGCGGAAGCGGAGCCGCTCGCAATCGAATCCGGCTACGCATTCCAACTCACGAACATCCTCCGCGACCTCGGCGAAGA
>Ga0105044_10012350_pt1 | contig 11612 bp, 4 predicted proteins | sample MAT01_FD_78092 | JGI IMG/M metagenome (GOLD analysis project Ga0105044, IMG submission 78092) | Freshwater microbial communities from Lake Fryxell liftoff mats and glacier meltwater in Antarctica - MAT-01 | ecosystem: Environmental > Aquatic > Freshwater > Ice > Liftoff microbial mat | place...
AAGGAGTGAGGGTTCAAGTCCCTCCTTCGGCATTCGATGGCGGAGGCAGATGACTCGGGGCTGTGCGCTCTGCACGCATCACCCCGGGCGGACGGGGTGAGTGTGGGCGGTCTTTACAGTTGCTCGCGCGGACTAGTGAAATACTTATCAGTCTGAGTTGAGACTGAGGTCTATGCCGAGGCGTGGGACATGAAATCTTAAGTTAGGCTGGGGTATTCGCCTTTAAAAAAATCGCCGCGCGGCCTGATGGCCGCACGGCGATTGAGTTATATATAGTAAGCGGCTCAGCGTGAGGGGAAGGTGCGGGTGAAAAGCGCGTGTGAAAGGGACGTGGAGAAGTTAGCAACCCCCGTTTGACCACGCGCCGAAGAAGACATCGATGTCAGCCCCGTCCACGCCGCCGTCGGCGTTGACATCGGCATCGCAATCGCCTGCGGACCATTTGGTAAAGAAGTCGTCGATATCAGTTCCATCGATCCCGCCGTCTTCATTGAAGTCGGCAGAGCATTCGAGGCAGGCGCACACCGAGAGATAGGCGGTCTGCGTGGTGTAGACACCGCATCCTTGATAGAGGAGTACCGAGTATTCGCCCTCATCGGCCTCATTTATGTTGCTGAGTACGAGGGTGTCCGTTCCTGCGGAGGGGTTGCCGTTGGGGCCAGTCTGGGCGATCCTTACACCGTCCTTGTACCAGTAGCGGTAGTTGTACGAGTCATTGAAGTCTGCGGTGAATGTCATCGTCACGGTTTCGCCGGCGCAGAGCGATTGAGGCTGGGGCTGCTGGGAAATTTGGGCGAGATTCTTGTCAAATACATAAGCGGCGCCGGTTCGGTAAACACCGCCAGCACTCTTATATTTCGCACCAATGAGTAAGTGCCCGCCGCCGAGAGCGACTTCGGATCCGAACGCGTCGGAGGCTGAAGCATCATCAGCGCGCAACCATCCATGACTGTCGATGTCGCTGCCGAGATCGGAGAAAGCAAACACTCGTCCACCTAGGTTTGAGGAGAAGGACGGGGAGCCGATCAGTATATAATCACCGTCGACCGCAACACTGTCGCCAAAGAATGTACCGTCAGCGGCACCGTGGAACTGGACGCCCGTGACCCAGCCTGATGAAACCTTTCGGATCAAATAGGCCTTTCCCCAAGAAGGAATGTTCTGATAAGTAAACCCGGGCTCACCCACCATAATGCGCGTGCCCGAGACATCGACGCTTTGACCGAATCGGCCGCCATCTGTAGGGTTGTTCGCCACTTTTTTCTCCTTGTAGGTCCAGTTTCTGCCGGCTGCATCACCACTAAAAATGTGAATCGATCCGGCATCGGTCTTGTTGGAGTGGTCATCGTAAGCCGTGCCGATAACGGCCACGCTGTCAAAACTGAGCGCGACATCCTCCCCGAACTCATCACCCGCCGCGGCGTCGGGGGCTACGAAGATATAACTTTCCGTCCAAACCGGAGTTGGGGTGACGAGGTTCATCGAGAAGAGATAAGCCGCGCCCGCATTAATGTGGCCGTTGGTTCGATGCCACCTATCGCCAACGAGTGCCAAGTGGCGGGTCGGTAGCGCGGTGGAAATATCTACCGAGTATCCGAAGCGGCTTGTGAGCGAGGAGTCGCTCCCCACGAGCTTTACCTTTTGCGTCCACACCGTGCCAGAGCGGGTAAAAATATAAGCAGCGCCGTACGAAGTTGGGCTACTATTTACGTTGAGCGGCGCGCCCACGATAATAGTGTTGCCGGAGATCCCCACGGAGGTTCCGAAGGCATCGTTGGCGCTGATGTCGCTGGCGACCAGTTTAGCCTGCTGAACCCAAACGCCGTTGACACGCTCGTAGACGTAAGCCGACCCGGAGTTGACACCCGCAACACTGTCATCGTGGTGAGCCCCAATGACAGCGGTATTGAAGCTGATCGCCACTGACCAGCCGAAATTATCATCCGCGGCCCTGTCCGAGGCGAGAAGCCGAGCAATCTGATCATTCTGGATGCACTGGGCACCGCAGGGCATTACAAGCCCCGCGGCGAACGCAAGCAGTCCAACAGAAGATCTCAACGACATTTGACTAAACGGTTTCATGTTTCATCCTTTCAAACGTAAGATAGCAAAGCACCGACGGAGTGTCCCGCACAACATAATTTAATCTTGATCGAGTGTGGTTGTATATACGAACTATGCCGCAGCTTTACGTCGGGGCGTGGAAGCATCATGCGGGTGTCACTGGCAAGCTTGACTACGTTGAACGCCGACTATTAGAAAGCAGCACCGCGCTGGTTCCTGCGCGGATGGCTCGGAATCTGTAGAGATGGATGCGGTGCTGGCTAACGACTTCGCCCCAAGCGGAGGGCTGACGCGCTGCACGGCGGTGTCAGGGGCGATCTGCGTTCAGAGGCCTTCCACGCGGCGGTTCGTGGCGGCGTACCGCGTTGGACCGCGTTGGACCGCGTTGGACCAAGCCCGACGGTAATTAGCGCGGGCTTGTTGCGGGCTTGGTGTAGAGGCCGGCGCTCGTTGAAGAGCCAGCTTGCACAGACCGAGAGTTGCCGCCCCGAGGGCAATGCGCGAGTTTCATGCACGTGCAAGCAAACGCGCCGTTGTCAGGCAATGGCGTCGTTTCGTTACATCGGCTTCTTATTAATCGTTACATCGTACACGTGCAGCAGCTTTTCTTTATCAAAGATCATCTCCTGACGGGTCGAGCCTACCACGTCATACTCGGTGGTCAGCTCGATCGCATCGACAGGGCAGGCCTCCTCGCACATGCCGCAAAAGATGCAACGCAGTTCATCGATCTCAAACTTGGCGGGGTACTTTTCGCGATCGTCCCAAGGCGACTCTGCCGCTTCAATGTGAATGCACTTGGCGGGGCAGATCGTGGGGCACATCATGCAGGCCACACACTTCACTCGGCCGGCTTCATCGCGGTTAAGCCGGTGAACGCCTCGAAAGTTGGGGGCATGCAGGCCGCCATCTTCCACCTTCATGTTCTCGCGGCGTTCTTCGGGATACTGCATCGTCCGGCTGGTTTTGCCTTGGCCGAACGAGGTGAAAAAGTGACGCAGCGTGGTCCCGAACCCCTTAATAATGTTTGGGAGGTAGACGGCCTCAATCGCAGACATTGGCTTGGGGTCGACGTTGATCAGGTCTTCGTTGCGGATCGTCATAGTCTCCACAAGCGTAGCATCGGGCATAGCGGATTGCAGGGGCTAAACTCCGGCCCCATGTTCCCCGCCATCAGTGCTGTATCCATCTTTCCCGGCTTTAATCTAGCGCTTTTCGCGGCGACGGCCGCGCAGGGAGTGTCCACGGTGGTAGCGGAGAAGCTCACCCTGTTTCAGGCGGTGGTGCTGGGATTGGTGGAGGGAATTACGGAATACCTGCCAATCAGCTCGACGGGGCACCTGATCCTCGCCTCGGCATTGATGGGGCTGGGACGCACCCCGGTGGATCAGGAGGCGATTGATACATTTAACATTGTCATCCAAGGAGGGGCGATTGCGGCAGTTATTGGGCTCTATTGGCCGACACTGCTCCGGATGGCGCGAGGAGTGGCGGGCCGGGACCAGCAAGGCCTTTCGCTACTTATCAATTTATTTATCGCGTTCTTGCCATCGGCCGTGCTGGGACTATTGCTTAAAGACCAGATTGAATATTTTCTGTTCCGGCCCGTGCCCGTCCTGATCGCGCTCGGATTGGGCGGCATCTACATGATGGTGGCGGACTTACGAGCGCAAGGCCGGCTCGGGAAGTTACCCCCCACTGCTACGGTCCACGTGATGAACCTTACGCCGGGGCAAGCACTGTTCATCGGAGTAATGCAATGCGTCGCGCTCTGGCCGGGCACGAGTCGGTCGATGATGACCATCACCGGCGGCATCTGGTGCGGGATGAAACCTCGCCAAGCCGCGGAATTTTCCTTCCTTTTGGGGCTACCAACGCTGCTGGCAGCAACATTATATAAGCTTCTCAAAAACCTTTCGAACAGCCATCGAACGGGATCACCAAATATGTTTGAAACACTTGGTTTCACGTCGTGCCTAGTGGGGATAGTGGTCGCGGCGGTGTCGGCCGCGGTCGCGGTGAAGTGGCTCGTGGGGTTCCTTAATAAACACGGACTGATGCCGTTTGCATGGTACCGGCTAGTATTGTGTTTTGTCATGGCCGGGTTAGTGATGAGCGGTAAGGTGAAGGTTGAGCCACGGGAGAAAGTAAATAGCGTGAATCAAGAGACGCGCACGGTGGGCAGCATTCTCTGGGAAGATAGGCCAGCGGCGGAATAAACTCGCTTGCCGTTATTGCGGCTCGCGCCGAGCTGTGAGAGATCACCCTCCGCGCGATCTCCGCAGGGTGCTTGAGCCCAGAAGTGGGGTCAAATTAGTCGGACCGCCGTAAAAACCAGCTTGAGAGGACGCCGCCGAGTCCTTGTCCGCCAGTTTGATAGGAGGCGGGAGCAACTCCGCCGCGAGGCAGGGGTTGAGGCCTGCGTGCCTTCTCGTAAACGCACCGTTACCCGGCGTGCGCGCCTCCTCGGGTAAGATCTGCCTTTCTGAGAGCACTGGCGACGCTTCGTTCCCATGGTCCGCGCCATCTCGTCGCCAACCCACTCGCACGCGCTTACGCTGTAGCCGCGGCCCGCTCGTCCGGTTGCCAAAACTACCTCTGTTGATCCTTCGGAGTTCTCTCGCCATGCCCCAGATTCCCCGCTCCGCACTCTACGGAAAGCTGAACTCGGTCGGTTACAAAGCCTTTGAGAACGCAGCCACGTTCGCCAAACTTCGAGGCAACCCACTGGTGGAGTTTGTCCATTTTTTCAACTGCCTCTTCCAGGCCCAGGATTCTGATACGCACCGCATCGTGCGAGCATTCGGGATTGACCCCGCCAAATTGGTTGCGGACATGCAGTCGGCGTTGGAACGCTTGCCCGCCCGTGCGACTTCCCTAGATTTTTCTGCGGCGTTATTCGAAGCCGTCAACGAAGGATGGTCGTTTGCCAGTTTGAAGTTTGGCGAAAACTCGATCCGAACGGGTCACGTTTTGCTCGCCGCGTTAAGCAGCGCGAGCGGCGCGAAGTCGCTGGGTGCAATTTCCAAAGAGTTCGGCCGGATCGACGCGGACAAGCTGGGCGAAGAGTTCATGAAGATTACCGATGGAAGCCCCGAGGCAATCGCATCGGCGGTTGACTCAAAGGGCATCACCGGCTCGCCCGGCGAGGCATCGGGCGCGATGTCGCCCGCGGCGATGGGCAAAGAGCAGGCGATCAAAAATTACACTGAAGATCTGACCGAGATTGCGAGAAGTGGCAAGATGGACCCCGTGTTGGGCCGCGACGATGAGATTCGCCAATGCATTGATGTCTTAATGCGTCGTCGGCAGAACAACCCGATGTTAACCGGTGAGGCGGGCGTGGGAAAGACGGCCGTGGTCGAAGGCTTTGCACAGAAGATCGCCGCGGGCGATGTGCCGCCGCAGTTGGTTAATGTCCGGCTGCTTGAATTGAAGATGACGAGCCTGCAAGCGGGCGCGAGTATGAAGGGCGAGTTTGAGCAAAGGCTTAAGCAGCTTGTTGAAGAAGTACAGGCAAGTGCCAAACCAATTATTCTTTTCATTGATGAGGCCCACACGCTCATCGGGGCGGGGGGCGGGGCGGGCGCGGGCGACGCAGCGAACATTCTGAAGCCCGCGCTGGCGCGAGGCACGCTGAGGACGATCGGCGCCACCACCCAGGCAGAATATAAGCAATACTTTGAGAAGGACCCCGCGATGACGCGGCGCTTCCAGGTTATTAAGGTTGATGAGCCCGATGAGGCCAAGTGTTTGCTTATGATCCGGGGTTTGGCCAAGGCAATGGAAAAGCACTACGCAGTGCAGGTGCTGGACGAGGCGTTTGAGTCGGCGGTGCGGCTGGGAAAGCGTTACATTCAAGGCCGCCAACTTCCCGATAAAGCCGTAGGGCTGATCGACACGGCCTCGGCGCGAGTGGCGGTATCGCTCAGCGCGGTACCGGGGCCGGTGGATGATTCACGCAAGCGCATTCACGCGCTGAACACCGAGCTTGAGATCATCGACCGTGAAATTACAATCGGTAGTGATCACAGCGATCGCAAGGCCGATGTGCTTGCACAAATTGAACGTGAAACCGCGAAACTGAAAGCGCTTGAGATAAGATTCGAGCAAGAGAAGACTCTCGTCCGAGCCATCATTGAGCTTCGCGGGAAGTTAATCGGCGGAGTGACCACGCCCCCGGCCACCATCAGCGAAACATCGCCCGTCGAACGGGCTACACGCCCTGCGGAAGAGGACTCTGCGACGAAGACCAAACTTTCTGATACTGAGCGCGCTGACCTCTTAGTTCAGGTGCGTGCCAAGGCTGCGGAGTTAGCGCAGCTTCAAGGTGAGCACCCAATGTTGTCGCCATGTGTAGACGCCGCGGCGGTGTCGGCAGTCGTTTCGGATTGGACGGGGATTCCACTGGGGCGGATGGTCAAGAACGAAATTGAAGGTGTGCTGAAGCTGCCCGATACGCTTGAGAAGCGGGTGATCGGCCAACGGCACGGGCTTGAATCAATCGCGAAGCAGATTGGTTTATCGCGTGCGAAGGTGGCGAATCCAAATCGGCCGGTGGGCGTCTTTATGCTGGTGGGGCCCAGCGGCGTGGGGAAGACCGAGACGGCCGAGGCCTTGGCGGAGGCTCTCTACGGCGGGCCGCAAGGGCTGATTAGAATTAATATGAGCGAGTATCAGGAAGCCCACAAAGTAAGCTTGCTGATGGGTTCGCCTCCCGGTTATGTTGGTTATGGTAAGGGCGGCGTGATGACTGAGGCCGTGCGGCGGCGCCCTTACAGCGTGCTGCTTCTGGACGAAGTCGAGAAGGCTCACCCTGATATTCACGAGATATTTTTTCAGGTCTTTGACAAGGGGATCATGAAAGATAGCGAGGGCGTGGACATTGACTTTAAGAACACCATCATTCTGCTTACAAGTAATGTTGGCACCGAACTCGTCATGAAGATGTGCAAGGACCCGACGCTTAAACCCGATCCCGAGGGGCTGGTGAAGGCGATGCGGGAACCGTTGCTGAAGGTCTTCCCGCCTGCGCTCCTCGGCCGGCTTGAGATTGTCCCCTTCTACCCGATCAGCGATGAGATGATGAGGGCGATTATTAAGCTGCAACTCAAGCGAGTCGGGCAGCGAATCGGCGAGGGCCACAAGGTGCCGTTCACGCACGACCCGGCGGTCGAAGATCTCATCGTTTCGCGGGTGACTGAAATCGACAGCGGGGCGCGCGCCATCGATGCGATCATCTCTCGCCAGATGTTGCCCGCCATCGGGCAGGAGCTGCTCCACCGCATGGTGCAGGGTAACGCAATCAAGAAGGTCCACGTGGGGGTCAAAGAGAGCGAGTTTGAGTATAACTTTGGGTGATTGATGGCGTTGCTACCGCTGGGGCACACTCGGGGCCACTCGAAGCCATTCCGCGCATGGGGCGGTGGTCGTGGGAATGATGACCGCGCGATGCTTTTCAACGATGGCTTGGTTTGATTACATTTTCGGACTCGGCAAAGTCTTGATGTAGAAGTGAGTTGGTTCGGCGTGAGTTGGAACTCGGTGCGACCGTCTTGACAAACGGAGTCGCGCGGCCGTCGACGCGGCCGTGGGTCATTTTTTGGGTTATGCCCGGTCATGCCAGCTGGTCTAGGGCAGTGGTTAGCGACGTTTGGATGTATGGCGGTTAAGCGCCCTAGCTGACGGACCCCCGCCGCCCTAAATGAAGGGGCGGACGCTCGGTGGGCGGAATGGACAAGGGAACTGGAATGGTTGCGGACTCTGCTAACTCGCGGCTGTTTCACAGCTTGCGTGAAAACTTGTTTGCGGGGAGATTATTCTTCCTCAACGTTTGGTTTCTCCAAACGATAAATCAGTGTGCGCCCAGCCCGGGCGTGCGTCGCGGTATGTAAATAGCGTTAGACTCCTCTTCGTTGAAGTAGCTACGTATGGCCGAACAGTTTACTCAAGAGAATCGTGCGATTGCTATCACCACTCCCCTGGGTGATGAAGTGCTCCTCCTCAAGGCGTTTACGCTGAGCGAAGAGCTGGGCCGACCCTTCAAATGCATTTGCGAACTGCGTAGCATCAATCATAATATTAGCTATAAAGATATCGTGGGTCAGGAGGTTTCGATCCGTCTGCTTCTCGAAGACGGCACGATGCGTTATCTCTTCGGAGTGGTTTCGCAGTTCGGGCACGAGGGGACGCTCGCCGCGGGTCGGATGAATCACTATACCGCGGTGGTCGTTCCCGCGCTCTGGTTCCTGACTCAGACCGCCGACTGCCGAATTTTTCAGAACAAGTCGGCCCGCGATATTGTTATGACGGTGTTGGGTGACTGCCTAGGACTTACTGTCGAGAACAGGCTTCAGGGCAGCTATCCCGTTCGTGAGTATGTCGTGCAGTATCGCGAAAGCACCTTTGACTTCGCGAGCAGGTTAATGGAAGAGGAAGGCATCTTCTATTACTTTGAACACACCGAGATGGGTGCGACGATGGTTCTCGCCGACGACCCGGCCGTTCACTTGGAGGTGCCCGGGCTGAAAGAGGTGGAGTTTCGCGAGCAGGATGACGGCACCAGCGGCGAGCACATCAACGAAGTCACGCGGACCCAGCGGGTAGTCCCCGGGGAGTTCGTGCTCCGAGATTATGATTTCAAGGTGCCCACGAAGCTGCTGGAAAGCAAGGAGCAGACGGGCCTCCAGCAGCACACCATGTCGTTCCTTGAATCTTATGATTATCCGGGCCACTACACGGAAAAAAGTGATGGGGATCGGTACGCCAAGCTACGCCGCGAAGAGGCGGATGCAAGGCACGAGATGCTTCGGTTTAGCGCGGATGTGCGGGGTCTGTGCATTGGATGTAAGTTTAAACTGGCCAAATATCCCTTTGATGCGCTCAACGCGTCCTATGTGATTGTCGCCCAGACTTGCCGAGCCACCAGCGAGGAGTTTGGGGCGAGCGGTGAGGCGGCGGTGAATCACGAGCCCCCCTACCGGACGACCTTTGCCGCGCTGCCCGCCACAACGCCTTTCCGTTCTTCACCAATCACTCCCCGCCCGCGGATCAGTGGTCCGCAAACAGCGTTTGTAACCGGCCCCGAGGGCGAAGATATATTCGTTGATGAGTTTGGCCGCGTGAAGGTGCAGTTTCTGTGGGATCGGGAGGGTCAGGGAAACGAGAACAGCAGTTGTTATGTTCGTGTCTCTCAGGGGTGGGCGGGCAAGCGGTACGGCATGGTGTTCTTGCCCCGCATCGGCAATGAAGTAATCGTTGATTTCCTGGAAGGAAATCCGGATCGTCCGATCATTACCGGGCGGGTCTACAACGGCGGCACCGAGGGCAAGATCCCCTACAAGCTACCCGACGCGAAGACCGTTTCAACCATCAAATCCTGCACGAGCAAAACCGGTTCGGGTTTCAACGAGATCCGCTTCGAGGATAAGGCGGGTTCCGAACAGTTTTTCATCCACGCACAGAAGAGTTACGATATGCGGGTGCTGGGCACCGCGAAAGAAACAATCTATGGTAACCGCGAGGTAAGGGTGGGGTGGGAGAGCAGCACCGATAGCGGCGGGAGCCTGAATCAGCTGGTAAAGCTGGACGAGAACACGCACACCAAGGGTGGCCGATTTGATTTTGTTGAGAAAGTCGTTAATCACGCCGTGACCGAGGACGTGGTGGAGGACTTTCAGAAAAATCAAACTACTTTCATCAAGGAAGCCCTCACGGTCAACGCGAAGAAAGCGGTGGTTGAAACTCAGGAGCTACTGAGTCTTAAGTCCGGCGCGGTCAAGATGCAAGGCACGCAATCGCTTGATATTAAAGCGGCGGCACTGAAGATCGCGGGCGACAACAGCTTTGACGCCAAGGGCGCCACGATAAATATCGAAGGGGCCCAGACCGTTAATATCAAAGGCGGGATGAATGTTAATATTGAGGGCTCAACCGGCGTGAGCCTTAAGTGCGGCGGTAACGCGATCGTGCTTGACCCTTCGGGGGTCTCGATCCAGGGCACAATGGTTAAGATTAACATGGGCGCGGCGGGCCAGCCCGCCACGGCCGCCGCGGAAGCCGCTTCCGCCGAGGCGGCGACCGAGGGCAGTTTCCAAGACCCCATCGACGCGGCGGTTGCAAGCGACCAGCCCCCCGGCGAGCGCGCCAGGTACACTGGAACGGGCCAGCCGCGCGTCCGCACCGCACGCACGCTCTCGCCCCAGCATGCGCCCCCCCCACCGCCTCGTCCGCGCCCGCCGCGTCCGCCCGGCCCTGAGCCCGTACCGCCGCCGCAAGCAACGTCCGACCAGCCGTGCGGGATTCACTCCCTGCGCGGCAAGTGTGCCCATCGAGTCAGCGGACGCGAGCGAGAAGCGAACAACACCAATGGTCGATTGCAGATTGTTTGTCAGAGCGGCCCGCAACGCTCTATCAGCCAAAACTGGGGCGGCACGAGTGTAAGTCTGCGCGTTACAACCGAGGGGACCGACCGCATCAGCGGGTTTGTTGAAGTAAATGAACCTGCCCAGGCGACTCGCAAAGAAGTTATCTTGGTACGGGGCGAGGGATCGCCGCCGTCTTCGGGTTGGCAGACATCGGGCAGCGGCTTGGATGTTCAAGCGCCATCAAATGATGACTTATTTCCCTACAGTGCGGGGGCCGAGCTTTACACGCTTTACGGCAGGGGTTGCGACGACACCACCCAGCAGATTATCATCGAGAGCTTTCCATCGCAGCAGTACGAAGCCGGTGTGAGTCTGGATCGCTTTGAGGAGATGGCTGAAGCAATCGGCGATTTTCTTACCGAAACCGTGTTCGGCCCGATGGCGGCGACGACTCCCGCGCGACCCAGCCTAGAGGTAACGCTCCCCACGGGGAACATCACCGGAAAATGGGGCTGGACTGAGGACCAGGATTGGCGCGTTTTTTATGGCGTTGAGGTGACCATCGGGCTGACCCCCCTCATCGGTCTAACATTTCAACTTGACGTCAGCTTAGTTGAAGTCGCGGCGTGCTTTGTCGCTATACCTCCTGCGGTATCCAGTATAATTACGGAGTACGGAGCCGATATCTTTTTCCGCGTTCAGATCGGGGCGCAGATCGGCGCGAGCATGGGCCCGCGGTGTAAGTTTTATACCGATGGCAGCCAGGTGATAAGCGGTGTGGCGACGGCCTCGGGGCAGATACCCGTGCTTATCGGGCTCGGGGGGCGGGTGGGCAGCATGGATGTGCTCGGGGCGGAGATTGTGGGCGCGTGCCGCAGCGGCGTGGGCGGCCAACTTGAACTTGAAATCTCCGGTCAGGGCGCCACCGTGCAGCCGAGCTTCGAGATTCTCGCGGGCGAGATGCTGTTTACGCTCGAACTTCGGGCCGGGCTGCTACATTCAACCTCGGAGATGAGCACGCGGTTGTGGGAAAGGGCGCAGGTCTATCCCAACGCTAATACGCCGTCTGACCCTATCCGACTCTTTCCCAGATGATACCTCATGCGGCCGACCGCTCATGTAAGTTTACCCAAGGCCTGGCACATGATGTCGATTGCTGAAGGCAATATGTTCTCGGTTGTG
>Ga0105044_10012351_pt1 | contig 11612 bp, 10 predicted proteins | sample MAT01_FD_78092 | JGI IMG/M metagenome (GOLD analysis project Ga0105044, IMG submission 78092) | Freshwater microbial communities from Lake Fryxell liftoff mats and glacier meltwater in Antarctica - MAT-01 | ecosystem: Environmental > Aquatic > Freshwater > Ice > Liftoff microbial mat | place...
GAAATAGTTTGCTTCAAGAATAGGACGAAGGTAAATGCTATGTTTCCTGAAATCCGTATTTATTTAAATACTGTAGATTCTGATATAATATCTTTATGAATACCGTCAGACATGCTTTAATCAGAAAACTTTTAACTAAATAATTCAAGATAAATTTATTACATAATGTTTATTAGCAGTAGTTACTATTTTTACTAACGGTATGAATCCACAGCTTTACATTTTTGGCGCTATCTTACTTATCCTTAATGGAGTTTTAATATGGTTTTTTTTGCGTAAAAAAACAGATCTGAAAAATGAGGACGGTGCAGGACTTCAGCTTATCCTAAACCAGATAAATGATCTATCGAAAGTGGTGGACGGCAAGCTCCGTGAAAGCTCTAAGGAAATGCAAGAGTCTTTGAAGTACCAGTCCAGTGAGTCATACAAAGTGATACGAGATATTACAGAGCGTCTCGCACGACTCGATGAGACAAACAAGCAGGTCATCTCCTTTGCTGACCAGCTCCAGAGCCTCCAAGATGTTCTCAAAAATCCTAAACAACGTGGTATTCTCGGGGAGTACTACCTAGAAACGCTTTTAAAAAATGTTCTACCACCAGGGAGCTTTCAAATGCAGTATGCATTCAAAGATGACACGATAGTAGATGCAGTAGTTTTTGTAAAAGATAAAATAATACCGATAGACTCAAAGTTTTCTCTTGAAAACTACAATAGAATAATAGAAGAAAAAAATCCGGTTGAAAAGGAAAAGCTAGAGAAATTGTTTGTAAATGACTTGAAAAATCGCATCGTTGAGACATCAAAGTATGTAAAACCATCGGAAAACACTATGGATTTTGCTTTTATGTTTATCCCACACGAGGCGATCTACTATGATCTATTGGTAAACAAGATAGGGGCACTCAAAGAAGACAATGAAAACCTCATTCAGCGAGCAGCGGGGAAGTATAAAGTGATCATCGTTTCCCCTACATCATTTTTGGCATACCTTCAGACTGTGCTCCAGGGCCTGAAAGCCATGCAGATAGAGGAAACCGCCAAAGACATCATCAAGCGAGTGGAAGACCTAGGAAAGCATATAAAGAGCTATGAGGAGTATCACCAGAAGCTTGGGAATGCTCTTGGTACTACCATTTCCCACTTTAATGCATCGAATAAAGAACTGAGGAAGATAGATAAAGATGTGATGAGGATCACGGACGCATCACCTGGAATTGAGAGTCTTGTTTTAGAAAAGCCGGTTGATGATGACTAAAACATATATTTACTTTTGTTTTCTATTACATAATAAATTGATTATGATAAAATCCAATTATGGAGACGGAATGCATAACTGAAATAAAAAATGCTCGGGTGTATGTAAACACCACGAGCTTTTACTACAAGTTCTTGTGGGAGGGTCAGACTATCTAATCCACTCTCTTCCAATTTTGTATTTCCGAAAGGGCAATTACGATTGCATGAAACGTTCGGATGTGCTCGTTTGACCAGTAATTTTGAGTTACATACATCTCCTTTTTTCCCCGAAAAGAGTGTATGTAGATGCCCTCTTGCTCACCACACTTGCCATACATAGTTTCTAGTGCGTTGGGGAGACCCATTGCGGTAAAGATTCGCTACACCTCAATAATGGCCATTTTCACTAGGTAAGTTTGAAAACTTTACATCGATCAAAAGTAAACCGCTTCTTTTCATCTTCCTTTGAGGTCTAGTTGTAGCGCTTTCTTGGCTTGCGTATTTTTATGCTATAAAAATGGTGCCAATAGATAAAATAAGCTCAGCCGCAGCCATAGACAAACTGAACGCGGTCTTTGTATTTATTCTATCTTTTCTAGTCCTTGGTAGTAAGTTTTCTATGAAGACTGCTCTAGGTGTTATTTGTGTATCTATTGGGACAATACTAATGTTATGAAATATCTAGTACGTACCAGATTCTGTAAAGAAATAGTAGCTGAATTTTTAGAACCCCTAAGCCCTTCAAATAAAGTTGTGGTTTTGTGTTCGGGAATGCCCAGCTATCCCGCAAAAGAAAATATTATATACTTTGTGAATTTTTTTCTAAAAGGGGTTACTAGAGTTTCGTCACTAGATACCGTGGCAGTTGGGAAAGTGACGGAGAAATGTTTAGGAAATCACCACATCTTGATATTCATGACATCACGAACGCTGTCTCAAATGAGTTTGTCGATCTTTGGAGTGGTAAAAAATACATTGTTAAAGCCCTCAGTTTTATTTATTCGGTTCGAGTTTTGGAGGTCCATGCAACGTTACTGTGCTCAAAGGATGACAGGGTTAAGAAGGTGTTGTGCTTTTCTCTTGTTATCGATTGGACGACAATGGAAAGTAATGTTGAACCTATTCCTAAGTTATCAGGATTCGTCAAAGATGCGTTTGGTATGTGTTACCGTATAGTTAAGGATGGGTGACAGAAAATTGAGTCTGGAAAACTTTACAATCCAGCCACTGAATTAGATAAAATAGGCGGGACTAAGGTTATAGTTTTTCATGCAAAAGATGATGATGTTGTTTCATTGGCACCCCTGAAACGATGTATCGAAAAAACCGGGTCGAAGTTAGAATTGTTTAAAACCGGAGGACACTTAGGAATGTCTGTGCTTGAAAAGCGATTTTTAAAAATTTGCCTAAGATTTTTGAAAAAATGATATAATTGTTATATAATCTAAAATATGAAAAATGACACAAAAAATCAGTATGTGGGAATAGTGGTGGCTTTAGCGGTAGCAGGCTTTATGTTTTATGGGATGAGTTATATATATATTCACAAATTATTAGCAAAGATAATAAACAAGAAAGCAGTATGAATGAACTTAAACAAGAAGTGATAGTAGAGGGAAGTGGAGAAGTGATAGCAGAGGCAGGAGATACTGTGTATGTAAACTATATAGGAACACTCGAGGATGGAACAGAGTTTGACAACTCATACAAGAGAGGCGAGCCGATAGTCTTTGAGCTAGGAACAGGACGTGTGATAAAGGGTTGGGATCAAGGTATCGCGGGCATGAAGGTGGGTGAAAAAAGAAAGCTTACCATACCGCCAAACCTAGCATATGGTGCGGGTGGTGCGGCACCAATACCCCCAAACTCTACTCTTATATTTCAAACTGAGATGGTAAAGATAGATAAGAAATAATACAAACACTAGAACCAATGAGTGCAATTGAATTTAAAATCGAAAAAGAAATCAAAGACCGGCTCGGAAGAGCTGGTCTTTTGAAAACAGCACACGGGGATATCCTCACGCCTGCATATGCCTCAGTAGGAACCAAAGCCACTGTGAAAGCCCTCACTGCAGAAGATTTAAAAAATGCAAAGTCACAAATATTTCTATCAAATACTTATCACCTTCACCTTCAACCCGGCTCGGATGTCATAAAAAAAGCAGGAGGGCTCCACAAGTTTACAGGATGGTCGGGACCGATGATGACAGACTCGGGTGGCTTTCAGGTATTTTCACTGGGCTCTGCATATGGAAAAAATATTACCAAGCTTGCCAAAGGAGAAGACTCTCTTCTTTTAAGTGAGGGTTGTAGTGAAGATGTTGATGGAAACAAGCTGCCAAAGATAGCTCACATAGATGCAGATGGTGTATCCTTTCGGTCCCATATAGACGGAAGCTCGAATTACCTTTCCCCAGAAATTTCTATCGATATTCAGCACAACCTAGGAGCCGATATTATATTTGCATTTGATGAATGTACATCACCAACAGAAGGTGAACACTATCAAAAAGATGCGTTGGAACGGACACATCGTTGGGCAAAGAGATGTCTCAAAAGACACAATGAAGACAATTTACAAAACCAAGCTCTATTTGGCATTGTGCAAGGTGGGCGCTTTCCCGAGCTACGCCGTGAAAGCGCCCTATTTTTCTCCAAACTCGACTTTGATGGCTACGGTATAGGAGGGTCATTTGTAAAAGAAGACGTGGGAGAGCTAGTAAGAGTTGTCAATGAGATATTACCAAAAGAAAAACCTCGGCACATGCTCGGTATCGGAGAGCCGGGGGATATATTTGATGCAGTCGAAAACGGCTGTGATATTTTCGACTGTGTGGCTCCAACTCGTAATGGGCGAAATGCCACCCTCTACACACTAGATGGAAAAATAAATATAACAAATGCAAAATACACTGAAGACTTTTCGCCCATAGATCTTGGTTGTGAGTGTTATACCTGTCAAAACCACACCAAAGCATATCTCTCCCATCTTTTTCGCGCCAAGGAAATGCTTGCTGCTACTCTTGCTTCTATTCACAATATTTATTTTATTAACAACCTAATGAAGAATATTCGTCAGTCAATCTTGGATGACAAATTTGCAGATTTTAGAAATTCATTTCTTCTAAAGTTTGCAAAAATGAAATAGTTGTTTTTTAAAATGGTGATATAATATTTATACTATGAAAATCTTTAATAAAACCAATGTGAATATGGCAGACGAAAATTTGTCGAGGATTTATTCTTGCTATTGTTAGGTTTCTCGCCTAAAAACAATATTAAGAACAAGCTCTCGAACTACCGGGAGCTTGTTTTGTAAAATAAATTTGCAAAAAGTTCTTTTAACTATACGCAAAAAACGCAAAAACCAAAATGAAAGTATATAATCAAAAACTTGTTACTCCGGACGACAAGTTAAAAGACATCCAACATGGTTCCCATGGCTTTGCTCGACTACGTGTAGAATCCACAGCTATTGTTGCTGTGCAATTCTGGAAAGATTTCGGCTGGCTCGACGGGTACGAGTGGGCGAAAAAAGAACAACAGGATACGAAGAAAGATGATAAGCGTGCGAATGCTGTCTGAGGTTTGGAAGATTGGCAGTGTGTTTGTTCCATTTACAAACGCACTTTTTTATTTTACACACATCATGCGCTAAACGTATGATGTGTAGGTCAAATTTTTTTCATTCCGGAGACAGTTCTGGTATAGTATGTTTGTTCTAAATTGAAGTGTGATCTATTCAGGGGTTTTCGAGAGACGCCAGAAGGAGGGTCGAAATAGACAGATTTTATATAGATGTTAGGTAGTAATAAAAAAAAGTTATGTCAAAAAATTTATTTAAAATTTCAACAGAAATGACACCAGCAGGAGACCAGCCAAAGGCCATAAAAGGGCTGACAGAAGGTTTAAAGAAAGGTTTCAAACACCAGACTCTTTTGGGTGTAACAGGATCAGGAAAGACTTTCACCGCAGCTAACGTAATACAAAACTTCAACAAACCGACTTTAGTTATCGCTCACAACAAGACTCTAGCGGCACAACTTGCCCAAGAGTATCGCGAGTTTTTCCCGCAAAACGCGGTGCATTATTTTGTCTCGTATTACGACTACTATCAGCCAGAAGCATATATGTCGGCGTCTGACACATATATAGAAAAAGAAGCGCAGATAAATGAAGAGATCGAACGACTACGACACGCTTCGACTCAAGCCCTGCTGACACGAAAAGATGTGATCATAGTAGCATCAGTCTCTTGTATATACGGCTTGGGAAGTCCGGTAGAATATGAAAAAGTCAATTTAAAGATATGTGTCGGTCAAAAAATAAGTCGGAATGATATGGCCCGTAGTCTCATAGCAATACATTTTGAGCGGACAAACGCAGATCTCACTCCTGGACTTTTTCGCGCAATAGGAAACTCGGTCGAAGTGATGCCGGTAAATGAAAGGGTAATATTTCGCATTGATTTTCGAACACAGATTCGTGCCGAAGGAGGCCAAGGAAACATAGATGAGATAGAAAAAATACTAAAACTAGATGCAATAAGTCGCGAGATAATAAGTGAAGAAAAAGTATTTTTTTTGTTTCCTGCCAAACACTTTATTACAAACGAAGAAGAGCAAAAAAGAGCGATTGAAAGTATTAAAGCTGAGCTAAAAGAAAGACTGTTCGAACTTAATAAGATGGGAAAAAACCTTGAAGCAGAAAGACTAAAAAGGCGAACAAACTATGACTTGGCGCTCATCCGTGAAGTTGGTTATTGTAACGGCATTGAAAACTACTCTAGACATTTCTCAGGAAAGCTTCCGGGCGAGGCACCAGATACTCTTCTTTCATACTTCCCCAAGCGTCTCAGACAAACACAAAGTACACGTGGAATAACACAGAAAGGAGAAGGGATATGGGAACCAGATTTTTTGACTATTATAGATGAATCTCACGTAACCGTCTCTCAGATAGGAGGAATGTATGCTGGAGATGCTTCAAGAAAGAAAAATCTGGTAGACTATGGCTTCCGGTTACCGTCTGCGTGCGACAACAGACCACTAAAGTTTGACGAATTTGAAAAAAGGGTAGGCCAAGTCATATATACATCTGCGACTCCCGGCAAATATGAAGGAGAGAACAGCGACCATGTTGTCGAGCAAGTCATTCGTCCAACAGGACTTATAGATCCGGTGATTGTAATTAAACCTATTGTTTCAAGTGATACATATAAAGGCCAGATAAAAGATTTTATAGAAGAAGCAGAAAAAACTATCAAAAAAGGGTTTCGAGTGATAGCGACCACGCTTACAAAAAAAATGGCGGAAGATCTATCGGAGTTTTTAAAAGAGAAAAATATCAAAGCAGAGTATCTACATAGTGATATTCAGACACTCGATCGTATTCAGATACTGACCGAATTTAGAAAAGGGAAGTTCGACGTCATTGTGGGAGTAAACTTACTTCGAGAGGGACTCGATCTTCCTGAAGTGGCACTTATCGGCATACTAGATGGCGATAAGGAAGGTTTTTTACGGTCTGAAACAGCTCTTATTCAGACTATTGGCCGTGCGGCAAGAAACGTAGAAGGGAGGGTGATTATTTACGCTGACCATATGACCGGCTCTATGGATCGAGCCATAAAAGAAACTGACCGAAGAAGAAATATTCAGATCGCATACAACAAGAAACATAATATTACCCCAAAAACTATTATAAAAAACATCAAAGATATTACCGAAACTATTCAGAGTGAAAGAAAAAAAACTATCGCGGACCTACTACTTGTAGATAAAGTGTTATTTGAAAAAAGTCCAGCGAAGTTTATCAAAGATAAGGAAAAACAAATGGGGTATGCAGTTAAAGAGTTAGATTTTGAAACCGCTGCTATACTTCGAGATGAGATAGCGGAATTGACAAAGCGATACTTACCAAATAACAAAAAAATCAAAATTTAAATTACAAGTAAACAAGTGGCACCATGGTGCCACTTGTTTACTTATACTGTATATCAAGAAGAAAATAATGACGCACCCCCCCCTTCATACATGGATATAAGCAAATGTGTGGTTCTTTGTAAAAAAATCCGTGAGGCGAGGCCTTACGGAGTTGTTGACTATGGTTATGTTTTCAGTTGTTGTGGAAGAATTATTACGAATAATTCATTCTCAAAACAGATCCACATTCCTTCTTTGTGGAACCCCCAGTCGTACCACGTTTCGTTGGGTATCCTGTAGACCTCTGTTCCTTCAATGGTGACGAGTCTGTCCTCAATACCTTTGATTGGAAAGTGGTGGTCATTATCACGACCTGTTCTTGGTGGCGGAATCTCATCTTTTTTCCAGATGGTAATTGTACCGTTTTTGTCACAGATGGCTCCGCCTAATGGAACTATTTGGTCGGTGTTAGTGAATAAGATACACTTCTCAAACCCAACCTTGTTTAGAAGTGTTATACCAGTTTCAATTATAAACATACTAAATCATAGACTATACATATTTTCAATAATGTCAAATATCTATAAATCTGCTATACTTACGTTATCAGCTCAAGGAGCCCTTTTTTGAGATTATTCATAAATCCTAAATCTTAATTATTAGATCAAATATCAATGAAAAAAGACACTCATAAAGAAGAAAACAAAGATTTGATAGTAGTAAAAGGGGCACGTACTCACAACCTCAAAGACATTACTGTTTCAATGCCTCGAAACAAGATGATCGCCATTACTGGTCTTTCTGGTTCCGGAAAGTCATCTTTGGCATTTGATACTATTTTTGCTGAAGGACAACGTCGGTATGTAGAGTCGCTGTCTTCTTATGCTCGCCAATTTCTACGCCAAATGCAAAAACCAGACGTAGACGAAATCGTCGGCCTTTCACCCGCTATTTCTATTGACCAGAAATCTCGTTCAAACAACCCTCGCTCTACTGTCGCTACTATCACGGAGATATATGACTATCTTCGTATTCTTTATGCGCGCATAGGCAAACCTCATTGTCTGACATGTGACAGGGAGATCAAAAGGCTTTCTAAAGAAGAAATCATCGAATCTATTTATGACATCGTCAGCAAGATCGACAAAAAAGAAAACAGCAAAAAAGTACTAGGAGTGGAGTTCAACAAGCTTACTTTTGGCATCTATGCGCCTGTAGTACTAGGACGAAAAGGAGAATACTACCAACTACTTTACGACCTGCTCGGAAAAGGATACGAGAAAGTAATGATTAATGGCGAAGTCCATAAACTCCGTGAAAAAATAGTCTTAAGTAAAAATATAAAACACGAGATAGACGTGCTTGTAGATGAGTTTTATCTTTCCGAGTTTGAGGAAGCTACTCCAGGCTTTAAAGAGCGAATGAATGAAGCAATAGAAAAAGCCCTGGATCAGTCTGACGGTCTTTTACGCATTGTGACACCTCACTCCAATGAGCTGATTTCCTCCAAGTTTATGTGTCCTTACGATGGTTTTTCGTACCCAGAAGTAGAACCTCGTCTTTTTTCATTCAACTCTCCGTATGGTGCATGTCCCGAATGTAACGGTCTAGGCACCAGGCATTTCTTTAGCAACGAAGTCTGTCCAGTGTGTAACGGTGCAAGACTTCGTCCAGAAGCTCTTCATGTGTACTTACAAAGTGGAAAAAACGCAGACAGAACGCAAAATAACGTGGAAGAAAATAGGATAAACATTGTTGATCTGACATCTATGTCTATTCAGAAAGCGCAAATATTTTTTGATGCCCTCATTCTTTCAAACCGAGACAAAGAAATTTCTAAAGTAGTGATAAAAGAGATCCAAGCCAGACTCGAGTTTATGATAGATGTTGGTATTGATTATCTGTCTCTCAGTCGTAGAGCAAACACACTTTCTGGTGGAGAAGCCCAACGTATCCGTCTTGCATCACAGCTAGGCTCTGGACTCGTTGGCGCTTTATATGTCTTAGATGAGCCTACTATTGGACTTCACCAGCGAGACAACGATCGTCTTATAAAAACCTTACTCAACCTTCGAGATCTTGGAAACACTATTATTGTCGTTGAACACGACGAAGATACTATGTATTCTTCAGACTATATTATCGATATAGGACCAGGGGCAGGTGTACATGGTGGAGAAGTAGTAGTCTCGGGATATCTCGATGAACTTCTGACCGCTAAAAAGAATGATTCAAAGTCTCTGACGCTTTCGTACCTGCGTGGAGAAGAAAAGATAGCGATACCAGATAAGAGACGAGAGCAAGACAAAGGAAGTATCAAAATAGCTGGAGGTAAAATATTTAACATTAAAAATCTAAATGTAAATATTCCCCTTGGAAGGTTTATTACCGTTACTGGAGTCTCAGGTTCTGGTAAGTCATCTTTTGTGTATGAAATTTTATACAAAAACCTGCAGGCACGACTCGAAAGAAAACATAGGACTGCAAGTATCTTTAACTGCACATCTTTCACGGGCACAGAATACCTTGGCCGTTCGATACTCATAGACCAAAGCGCTATTGGCCGTACACCACGTTCAAACCCTGCTACTTATACTGGAGCATGGACTCATATTCGAGATATGTTTGCCGCCTCTGCTGAAGCAAGGGTGCGAGGATGGAAAGCAAACAGGTTTTCATTCAACGTAAAAGGTGGGCGATGTGAGACTTGCCAAGGCAACGGTATGATAGAAGTAGAAATGCATTTCCTACCGACAGTTTATGTCACTTGTGATATCTGCAACGGTAATCGGTTTATGAAAGAAACTCTTGAAATAAAGTATAGGAAAAAAAATATATTTGAGGTACTTGAAATGACGGTGGAGGAAGCCCTCAAGTTTTTTGAAGATATTCCATCTATATATGACAGGCTCAACACACTAAATGAGGTCGGACTTGGTTATCTACGTATTGGTCAGTCTGCTACCACACTCTCTGGTGGAGAAGCTCAGAGGGTAAAAATATCTTCAGAGTTATATCGCCCACATCTTCAAAAAACAATGTATATTTTGGATGAGCCTACTATTGGACTCCACTATGAAGACGTAAAAAAGCTTATAGAAATACTTGAACGGCTTGTAAAAAAAGGCAACACAGTTCTCGTCATTGAACACAACATGGACCTGATAAAGTCTTCAGACTATGTCATAGACATAGGTCCAGAAGGAGGGGAGGGTGGTGGGCAAATAGTCGCTAAAGGTACACCAGAAGAAGTGGCAAACAACAAAAAAAGCTACACGGGTGAATATCTAAAGAAGGTACTGAATAAGTAATATTTCCTGCTTAGTAGGAATATTCAAATAATCTTGATTATTATAGAAGTGAACAAATGAAGTAGATATCGGTAAATTTTTATCAATTTTTCTGTCTATCCAACTTATTTCTTGCCTCGCTGGAAATATAGTTGACAAATGCATGCATTGGACTTTCTTTATGTAATTCCGTGCTAATCCCACACTTGTTTGCAAGCACTGAAATAATTTCTCTAGTTGGTAGGCGTAAATTAGGATTGATATCCTCCCATAATTTATCTAATACTGATAAGTCGATGAGAGCATCATGTTCGTTTATACTTGTGTCTAGCTCATGCATAATAACATCCATGTGAGTAATCGGACCAAATGATTCTTCTTCTTTACCATTGCTTATCATAGTCACCTCATTATAATAAGTATATGAACTTAACGCAACACAATACCAAGTTTCTCCCAGACTCTCCTGGAGTCTATTTCTTCTTGGACAAGCATAAAAAGCCTATTTATATTGGCAAAGCGACATCCCTAAAGGATAGGGTAAAAAGCTATTTTTCATCAGATCTCATATCGACCAGAGGTCCTATACTTGTCAAGATGCTTTGTGAAGCTGTATCAATAGACCACAAAAGAACAGACTCTGTACTTGAGGCAATGCTTCTTGAAGCTGACCTAATAAAAAAGTTTCACCCGACCTACAACACCAAAGAAAAAGACGACAAAAGTTTCAACTGTGTAGTACTGACCGATGAGGATTTTCCACAGCTTCTCATTATCCGAAAGAAAGATCTTTTATCTCGTAACCTGCAACTCCTGTCTATTTTTGGGCCCTATCCTAATGGCGGTGAGCTAAAGGGGGCACTAAAAATCGTGAGGAAAATCTTGCCATATCGGGACGCGAAATGTAACCCTTCAGGTTCTTCAAAAAATAAAAACAGTAAAGCTTGTTTCAACTACCAGATAGGGCTTTGCCCAGGTGTTTGTGTCGGAGCTATAGATAAGAAACATTATGCAGTACGAGTAAGAAGACTAAAACTCTTTCTATCTGGTAAAGTGTCGGCATTGATAAAGGACTTAGAGCGTGATATGAAAACTTTAGCAAAAGAGCAAAAATTTGAGTCTGCAAAAATACTTCGCGACAAAGTGTATGCGCTCGA
>Ga0105044_10012352_pt1 | contig 11612 bp, 7 predicted proteins | sample MAT01_FD_78092 | JGI IMG/M metagenome (GOLD analysis project Ga0105044, IMG submission 78092) | Freshwater microbial communities from Lake Fryxell liftoff mats and glacier meltwater in Antarctica - MAT-01 | ecosystem: Environmental > Aquatic > Freshwater > Ice > Liftoff microbial mat | place...
AACTTTGTTCCGTTCTTCGCCGCCACCGCATGTTTCGGTTTTCCCACCTTCACCGTAAACCGATAATGGCCATTCTCAATGACCGGCTCCACCTAAGCTTCTTTACCGGCTTTGGTGGAGAGCATAAACGTAGAGGCCAATGGCACGGCCACTTGAGCAAAAGCAGGGTTTGGGCTTTTCACAGTTCGGGCCCAGAGCCAGGCAATGACGGTGAGTTCTCGGCCGAGGTAAGGCTTTAAGTCCGGTCGTTCGGCAACCATAGTTGCGGTAATCGCTACTTTGGGATAGAGGTGGCCAATGCGTTTTTCGGCTTCATCGCGCATCCATTGGCCATAGTATCTTACGTCTACGGCCAAGCCTTGTGCGCCCTTCCATTCTCGTTTAAACAAGTCTTTGTCCTTTTGAGCATCCGGGTTTATGGGGGGCTTGCCGGCAAACTTTGGCGGAATCTCGATCATGGCTTTGTTGATCAAGACAGCAACCGGGTTCAAATCGCTCGCATAACTTTCCAGTCCGAGTCGTTGGGCTTCAAGCGGTATGGCTCCCCCTCCGGCAAACGGGTCGTGAAAGGCGGGCAGTTTATGGCGGTCAAATAATTCCTTGGCCCTGGGGTGATCCGCATTTTCTGCGCAGGTGTACCGCCAACTTTGCCAGATTTCGTCGCGGGCGGCCTGAAGCACGGTTTCATTGGTCGTGTTTTCCCAAACTACCAGGTCTTCGATAATCTTGAACAAGCGCTGCCGTTCTTTTTCCTGCTTTTTTTCTGTGGGAAAGAGGTCCGGATGTGCCGAAGGGTCGTCCACCAATTGACTGAACAGCACAGCCCGGGCAGCCGCTAAAGGCCGGCGAGCCCACCACAGGTGCAAGGTACTCGGATGCCCATGACGAATGGACTTTTCTCGCGCAGATGCCTTGTTGATCGCTTCGAGGGGCAGCGCAACTTCAATCAGTTTTTTCTTGTAAGTCATGAGGGTTCGGAGCCTTGGGCAATCAATGCTTTCATGTCGTAATTGGAACTGGTCACGTTAAAGTCCGGCTCCCGCTTGAACGGATTGCGAACGTAATAAACCTGATGGTTCTGATCTTCTTTTAATTCAACAATTGCCAATATAAAATTTTCCGGGTTGTTGAGTGAATACAGAATTTCGTTCCGTGTCACCGTGATAGAATCTGCGCCGCTGATTCGTCCCTTCACTTCAATGAAGCGCAGTTTTCCCTGGCCGGGAACCCGGCTTTCAATGTCGTAGCCGAGCTTATCCAATTCGCGATCCACCGGCTCAAAGCCGAGGTTCTTTTCCACCTGCATGACAATTTTGCGGGCTAACGCTCCTGCCGCCTGGGTGTCTTTTGCCTGGGCTGTTAACGAGGGAAGGGGTTTTCCGTTCATGAGCGCCAGCAGGCCTGCCGGCACGACCACCAGGCCGCCCAAAACAGCGGGAGGCAGCGTGCTGAGCTGTGCTTCAGCGCTTAACTCTTCCAAGCGTTTATGAAGCCTGCCTTGCAAATCATCGGCACGGCGGCGCGCTTCCGCCGAGTTGAGTCGGGCTGCGGGCTTGCCGGCTTGTTCCTGCAATTTGAGCTGTTCTGCCCGGAGGTCCCAGAACGAAATTTCTTTGGTAAGGCGGTCTTTTACGGCCACTCTTGTTTTGTCAATCCAGTTTATGCGCCTGTCTCGCACTTCTTTCAAATGCTCGGGCACCATTTTGGCGATGGCGTGGTTGAGGGCGTCTTTTTCTAACTGCCGCGTTATCCAGGCACATTCAGGCCTGTTTAACAGGTCATCAATTTGCAGTTCCTCCTTTTCCAGAGGTCGGTAGTCGAGGTAGGGGGCATAGTGCAACGGCCGCGGTAGGTTTGACGGACTCAATTCTACATACAACATTCGCTTGCTGATTACCCGCCTTTCTTTTGAGGGCAAAAGACTGCCATCCTGGATAGCGTGCTCCAGGTAGAACAGTACGCGAGGTTCAGTTCCATAGTCTTTTTCGTCCACCAGGATGGTACCGCGGCGCAATAAGTCGCGTTCTCTTTCCAGCGTCAGGTCCAGTACACTGTCTAAAAGCGGATGTCCCGGACAGATAAAGGCAGCTTTGGGTTGCCCAGGCATTTCCAGCGCCTCTTTTTCAAAGGCTGCTCGCTCGTACCTCGGCAAAACGGGATCTTTTGTACCAATGATTCGGTCGCGGTTGCGAATGGTGGCGGGAACGTGCGTTATTTCGTAGCGCTTAATTTCTCTTTGTTTGATGCTTCCCCCAAGACGCTTAAAGGCTTCCAGAAAGAAAGCCTCCACGTAATGTGGCTGCAACCGTCTTGCTTTGGCGCGCTCCATGTCTTCGCGGACCCTCGCCACGCGACTGGCATCCATCACGTCCTGTGCCAAAGCGTTTTGGTCCATCAGTTGCACCAACGCGGGTTGATCGACAGCCTGAGTAACCGCCTGTGTTAAACGCGCTCTGACTTCCGGTTGATCGCCATATCGAATGGCTTCAAGGAGCAATTCACGAAGCGATTTACCTTCAAACTGCAGCTTGCCCAACACGTCAAAAATCTGGCCGCCAAGCGAATGACGGGCTTGTTCCAACTTTTCAAGCAGCGTGCGGTAAACGTCCCCTTCCCTCGTTTCACTGGCAATCAAGTTCCACAAATGGCAGACTTCCGTTTGCCCAATCCTGTGGATGCGACCAAAGCGTTGCTCCAGGCGGTTCGGGTTCCAGGGCAGGTCATAGTTCACCATCAGGTGAGCCCGCTGAAGGTTGATGCCTTCGCCAGCCGCATCAGTAGCCAGCAGCACCTGAACTTCCGGGTCGTGCAGAAAGCGCTCCTGGATTTTGCGCCGTTCATCACGCCCTAGACCACCGTGTATAGTTACCACGGCTTTAGGACGCCCAAGCAGGGAGCTTATTTGGCGTTCCAGATAAGAAAGAGTATCCCTGTGCTCTGTAAACACCACCAGTTTCTGCCGGGGCGATGGAATGAACGGAGCTATTTCTCCAGCCCCGAAAGGCGTTTCAGGGTCATCGGCCCTTCGACTTAAACCTCCTGGGGTAAAAATCTCGCCCAGCAATTGGGACAATTGCCACCACTTGGTGTCCTGACCGCTTCGGCGCACATCAGCAGCCAGTTTTTCCAATCGCGTCAGGGTAGCAATTTCCAATTTCAGTTCAGCGATGGTGCTGGCTGCCGTTGCTTCATCCAAGACTGCTTCTTCAGCAGCCTCAAACTCGTCGCCTGGGCCTTCTTCTAAATCTTCTACATCGTCTGCATCCAACAGAGGACCGGAATAGGCGATGGTTGCCTGAATGTTTGCCCCGCGCTGCAACAGCTCCATTTCGCGCGCTTTCTTTTCCAGCCGTTCTCGTCTGCGTTGCAGTGATTGAAAGATAGCCTCCGGCGAAGAGGCAAGGCGCCGTTGAAGAATGGTCAAGGCAAAGCCTACGGTTCCGGCTCGCTTATCGTTCTGGAGGGCTTCTGCCCGATTAAACTCGGCTTTGACGTACTCCGTGACCTCTTTATAGAGGACAGCTTCCAAATCTGACAGCTTGTAAGGAACCGTGTGTGCAATGCGCTCCGGGAAAAGGGGTTTGCCGTCAAACTTCAACAGACTTTCTTTGACCATCCGACGCATCAGGTCAGACACTTCTACTTGATGAACCCCGTCCCTGAACCTGCCCTCAAACCGATCCCCGTCCAGCAAGGCAAGGAACAACTGAAAGTCTTCTTCCTTCCCGTTGTGCGGCGTAGCCGTCATTAATAAAAAGTGGCGGGTTAACCCAGAAAGCTGCTGGCCCAAGCGGTACCGTTTCGTGTACTTGACCTCACCCCCAAAGAAAGTGGCCGACAGCTTATGCGCTTCGTCCACGACAATAAGGTCATAGCGGCATTCCGGCGCACTGAGCTTATCGCGCACGTCCTCATTTCGCGCCAACTTATCCAAGCGGGCGATGGTCAGGTCGTTTTCCAGAAACCAGTTTCCGGACCTTGCCGCTTCCAACTTGTCATTGGTCAGGATCTCAAAGGGCAAATGAAAGCGTCGCGACAATTCATCCTGCCATTGCTCCGCCAGGCTGCCCGGGCAAACAATAAGACACCGTTTGAGGTCGCCCCGAACGATCAACTCCTTGATTAACAAGCCCGCCATAATAGTCTTACCCGCCCCTGGGTCATCAGCCAAGAGGAAGCGCAAGGGCTGTCGGGGCAACATAGCCTCATAAACAGCCGTGATCTGGTGGGGTAGGGGCTCAACCTCTGACGTGTGCACCGCCAAGACAGGGTCAAAAAGATGGGCAAGTTTAATTCGGTAGGCTTCTGACACCAGCCGGAACAGGGCACCGTCACCATCAAAACTCCAAGGTCTACCTTCTTCAACCAATTGTAGGCGAGGTTCATCGTCTTTGTAAAGTATTTCTTCGGCTACTTTTCCGGCTTGCGTTCTATAAATGAGCGTAAGTGCTTCAGAACCATGCCACTGTACACTAACTACGGTTACTGTACTATCAGGTAGGATGCCGCGAAGGATGGCATTGGGTTGGATGTCAGAGAGGGTCATGGGGGAGATAAAGGTAGCAGATATGGGTTAATTGGTTTGGGTATAACATACGAAGGGTAGGAACTAATGAATTACTACTAAATTGAATCTCACTACGGATTTGTTGGCCCGATTAAAGGAAGTTTAGCATTAGCATAATCAACGTTCCACAAAAGTGCTAAATTGGCTTGCTTCCGGGCAGGAGGTCTTTAAGTGGTAAAATTCCTGAACGAATTTTACATGGTTGGCTGGCTTAGGACAACCAAGGCGAACAACCGGACCTTTGGGAAAACAAGGGATGAGTGAAAGCTCACTTCCAACTTTTAAAAATTTCTCAAATGGCAAAGGGTATTTCCAGATTCTTGAATTGAACACAGCATTGCGCTAAAAGCTAGAGAATACTAGTTATGGACAAGTACATCAGATCTATAAAGTTTGAAAACTTCAAGTGTTTCAAAGGTCCACATACTTTAAATTTCTCTGACTTGACCCTCATTGTCGGACGCAACAATAGCGGCAAGTCCACTATTGTAGAGATTATTAAGTACATTAATAAAATGTTTAAAGAGATTCCAAGCAAAGAAAAGATAAATGTTAGAGATTTTTATAATATATTTGGTTCTAGAGCGCATCCAGATATGGAGACAGGACGAACCTCCGCAGATATTGAGTTCACATGCATGAAAAGTTCGATGTTGGACAATATTGACAGTTCACATGAGCTTCGGATAAAATTTATTTCGGCTACAGATATAATGACGAAGGACTTAGAAAGAGTAAGTAATTATGTTTTTTATAAGGGAGGTTATGATAAGTTTACCGAATTTGCTATGGTTAGGGAACAATACAAATACATAAGCTTGGTTGATTATTATGAAAAGCCAAGGCAATATAGAGAGGAGATTAGAAATCTTGCTCGCTTGGAGCGTGAGAAAGAAGCGAAAAGCCAAGACATTAAAGCGCAAAACGAACAACCGACTGATGAAACTTTATCAATGAAAATCCACTGGTTCAAGTCGGAAGCATTTGACATATTCATGAAGACAGAGGATAAGCTTGATAGAGAAGATTATTTGCATCCCGATATTTTTGCAATGAAGGATATTTACCCAGGAGATATAAAATGTAGTGAAGTTCGTCTAGCAATTTGCGAATTGTTTTCATTCCAGTTTTTAACTCAATATAATGATGAGAAGTCAAAGAAATTAAAAAAATACTACTCGTCTATTTGGGATTTTGCATCAATTGAAGACGATTTAGATAAAACATTCGGAGATGTAATAGATCATTGTGTTTCATTTTTTGATGAAAGTAAATCTAAGGAATTCATTGAGGATGGCTCCGCCATGTTAGACAAGCTCAGCTTCATTAAAACAACACTAAAAGATTTTTTAGGAGTTCAAATTTATAAAGCTGTCCACATTGATAATATGCAATATATATATAGTTATGTTATGAATGAATTCAATGATGACATTGAAGGAGTTAAGTATTCTGCTGATGATGTAATATTTCTGAGTGCGTTTGAAGGATTTGAGCGAGTCTTTCTCAACGGGAAGAATTATGACTTTTCAAATGAGATTAATTTTCTTAAAATCATTCAAATAGACATTAATACACATTTTAAGGAAGGCATTTTGAGTTGGCTGAGTAAGTTTGATATAGCTGACGATATTCGTTTACTAAACATATCAAATGTTGGCTTTGCAATTGAAGTTTTAAATGATAGCGTTTGGAGGAATATATGCGATATAGGAAAGGGTGCACAAAGTATTATTAAATTGCTACTTGCCGTTCATACTAAAATGCATGAAATATCAAAGATTAATCGTTTACATAACTTTCGTTTACTGGTTACAGAAGAACCCGAACTTGGTTTGCACCCTATGTGGCAAAGCTTGTTGGCGGAGTTTTTTGTTGAGTGCGTTTCAGAGGGCTGGCAAATAATTGTAGAAACTCATAGTGAATATATTATTAGACGATTGCAATACCATGCTGCAAAGAACGAGAAATTGAGTAAAAAATTCCTGGTAAATCATGTGCTCTATAATCATATGATAAGAGAGATAGAGTTTGATAGTGATGGTTCACTGACTGATAGTTTTGAGTCTGGTTTTCTTGACGAAACCGACAAGTCAGTAATGGAGTTGTTGGCATTGAGAGGCAATAGGAAGAATTAGAATGGTAACTTTCATTCGTCTGAGATTTATTGAAAATATTATTAATAATAATTATTATTTAAACGAATACCAAATACTTTATTTTAATAAATATTTTTTTAATTTAATATTGGCATCATCGGAGATTAGAACTGATTACGAATTAAACCAACAGGATTTGTCCAATAGTATTCAATTATTTATTAATACTTTATTGCGGAGAATTGCTGAGTTAGGTGTGCGGATAAAGTATGAACCTGATCTGGATTTTTTGGCGGATATGGATTTGAGTGTTCTACATCAGAATCGTTTTGACTTCACTGCATGCCAATTTTTTTTCGAATCGGATTTAGATTATGTTGACATAGAAGCAAGCAATAAGTCTCATGGAGTAGTTGTAAACACTACGAGTACAATATTGACTAACTATTTGTATGTGTACCAGGATATAAAGTATTTTTCTAAGGGGTTTAAGAACTTGCGTGACAAATATATTTTATCTTCATATTATAAAACTCGATCTATAATTATCGTAGATCCTTACTTGATGAAAGGCCAGGCTCAGATTCTTATTAACGTACTAATTTGGTTTGTAAAATCAGTCGCAATTGATAACGCCAGCAAGCGCCCAATTGAGTTTTTAGTTTTTTTCAATAATGAAAAATGCGGTATGTCTAATTTTGATTTGGTAAAAACAATAAAAGAAATTAAAAACGGTTTCAAGAGATTAGTGGATCGGAATATCTTACTACAATTTGTCTCTTGTCGAGATTTTCACGCTCGTCCCTCCTTTTTAGGTTATTCCCTTGTTTCAAGTGACTATGGTTGGACTCTTTATGATACATTGCGAAAAGACGTGCACTTTGCTTCAATAATGTTGGGAGATAGCGAATTTCCAAACGCTTACATGCGACAAATCAAGCAGTACATGAAGATTTACTTGGAGGCGATTAACAGTCAATCAAACAAAGTATATGGTGATACTCTACCCCTAATGGAGCGTTCAGCTAAATTATTGTGAGGGTATTTCTAAAAGCAACCCTAGAAATTGGCTAACTTCTTATTTCAGTAGTTTTAGGTTTTTTGAAGAGAAAGTGGCTTGTGTTTTTTTTATCTTCTTGACAAGCATTCCAGTCCTATTTAATTCTTAATTTAACCGATCAAACAATTTATAAACCAAACTATCTTCCTGAAATCGCATATGAAAGTGCTAAATGGTTTTGTTGTAATGAACCTTGCGATGCATATGCTAACCCAAAGAGGGCATGAAACTGAAATGGTTTGTGATTTAAAATTTTATTTATTCATCTCTAAACCCGAAAAATTCCTGTCAAATCAGATTCCTAAACATCATCACATAGTAAAATTATGCATAAAACCTTGGCCTGCGGCTCCAACATGTGAATGACAATCCAACCTACTATGAAGAATGCATCATTAAATGGCTATGTTTAATTGATTCAAAGGATAATATAAATATATGAGTTGTTGTAATTTGTGCTCATTATCAATAAATGTGGTTGTCTTTCCCACTTTCTCAGATTAGATACAAAATCACTAGTGTCCGGTTATAAGTCAAAGATAATCAGTTGATTAGGATTATCTGTGTTATTGTTTCGGTTGTTCTCGCTGGAAAGTAGCTGATTTATGGGCGTTTTGTCAAAAGGCGACACGCTTAAAATTTGTAGAATTTCGTTCATGCTCATTGAAAGTCCTAATTTTTTCTTTAGGATTGCAACAAGTACGTAAGTGCATACACCAGCCCAAATCTGGGTCTTTACTGCGTTTGCACTTTCTCCCCAGAATACTTTCATCCGTTAGTGTTGCTTGATCCACTTGAAGAACAATTCAATTTGCCACCTAGACTTGTAAAGTGTTGCAACCTGTTGAGCTTCGATTTCAAAATTGGTGGTCAGAAAAACTAAGGTTCGGCTACTTTCCGCGTCATAGTACTTGATTCGCCGTAGGTGCATGGGATATTCTGTTGCTGCATAAAAGTTCTTGAGTCGAATAATTTGGTCGCATTTCAATCCATTTAACTTGTCAACCACATGGGAGTATATCCATATCAAAGGCAAGATTCTTTTTTGCACGAGTAACAAAGTATGCATCATTTTGTTAAATGCGATACAAACGTATCCAGTCAATGTAGCCTCTATCCATTAGGTAGAATGCATTACTTTCAAAATCTAAAATATCCAGAACGTTAACATCATGGCATAGACCGTCCGAAACATGGATAAAGCAAACGATTTGGCTTCGAATGTCGAACAACGTATGCAGTTTCACAGCCGCTTTGTGCTTTCGGAATTTAGCCCACCAGAAAACCTCCAAGCATAGATCAATCGTCGTTGAGTCTAATGCGTAGACCGTGTTGTTCAAATCAACATCCTCCAGAACCGACCCAACATTTAACAACCGTGCCCTCTGAATTGGAACTTGAGCCAAGTCAGAATAAATCCGCCAATTACGCAATTCGTTAGCATCAGCTAATGTGGTTCGGCTTATGCCTTTGCTTAGCCCTAGGTGATACAGTTTAGTATGGTGAGCTTGGAGGCAAAGCACTAAATCACGAAGACTTTCACGGTGGGTTAGTTGACCAAAACTCAAGCAAACGAACTGATGCCAACAGCTGAAACTTCGTACTCGGTAATGCCCATTGTATTTCTCAACGCAGCGATTAAACTCCTCAGGATGGACCAAGCTCATCAACTGCGCAAAAACATACTTCCCCTTGTTCATCGTGACTCATGTTTAGCCAACGAAGTTTAAAGGGCAATTCCAGTTTCAAATCGTTCACAAGAGAAAATTCCTTGAAAATCCTGAAAATCAGTAATTTAGAGCGAAGTGAAACTTGCTTAACCGGACACTACTGATACAAAATATGATTTTTATGCTAAATTTAGAGTATGTTTAGGAAGTTTTTGGAAGTCACTTTAATTTCTACGAAATGAATCACTCCGCTATAGTAGCCCAGCAACTTGAGTTCCTCCTGTTTGACGTAGTACCGATGAGGATGGAGACGGCCCAGGTGGGCCCTAAGTTGTTTGAATCTCAAGAGATATCTAAGATTCCGATTAAGGAATATGTTGCCCTTGTAAATGCAGATTCACGTGAAGTCTTGAGTGTGGTATCTGATAATTATAAAATAATTCCTAATAGACAAGCTATTCAGAAAGGAAAGGAGGCTTTTAACAAATTGTTTCCCATTGTTAAAGAGGATGATTTTATACCATACAAAATTTTTAGCTCAAAAAAAAGGACATTTTGCCATATTGATTTTATACATCAGAATTATAAATTTGATGTGTGGGAACAAGAGACATGGTTACCATTTATGCGTATAACAAATAGCTACAACAAACAGTATGCGTTATCTTATGATATTGGGTTTGTCCGCAAACTCTGTTCTAATGGTGTAATTTTTGTGAAAAAAACGTTTACCGTAAAAGTTTATCATAAAAAAGGTAATGAAATCAAAATACACTCAAACATTGATAAATACAAAGATCTGGAAGCTAGCTTTAAGAGCGCATTATTGAATCTACGCAGATTCCATCTCCCAAGTAAATATGCATTCCCTATTCTTTGTAAGGCATTGGAAATTAAATATAAGGAAGTACCTAAAGATAAAACTGAATCAGCTTTCGCCTTTGGAATAGAAAATGCAAGGAAGGAGACAACCGCGTTAGTAGCAAAGTATGATCAAACGGATTTCAAAGAATCAGCTTACGCTATATTCAATGTGATTTCAGACGCCATATCAAATCAACCGGTAAACCGTCCATGGTTGCCAAATTACACAGTTAGCACACATAGATACTACTCTAGATTATCTGACTGGATGACTGATTACGTTGAACAAGCCGAGAAGCGCGACTTTAATATAGAAAAATACTTAGGCGACTATCTTCAATTTAATAATTAGTTCATTGTGATTCTAGATTTTTGCATTTCCTTTCTTTATATCTTGTTACCTCCCTGTATCTTTTCTCCACGTTGAACACAGTATTTCCTCAGAGCTTTTCATTATGTATAAGTTATTGAGCTTAGGTCTATTTGTCTTACCTTGTTGTCTTAAATTATCTGTAAATTAGCCATATCAGTATGCAATCAATTTCCTGTAGCAGCGATGGCCACTCGGGCAATTCGGCCTGAATCAATTTTTTGTCGAGTAGTTGCAGTTGGTAATTTTCGTTCAGGGCTTGAGAGATATTACGCAAAAGCGCATATTTACCATATCTTTTTCTTTGCCACAACACAGTAACGCGCCGATGTTTGAATTTTAAAATGATGATTAAATTTATTTCAGGCGCCTCAAGGTTAAATAATTAATTTAAATAAGGTTCTTTCATGTATAAATTCGCTTGACCAATGTGTTTGGATGAGAATTTGCCTATTTTCAGTTCAATGGCCATAAGTGCGCTGAGGCCTAAAGGTTATTTCTACAAATCAGTGTAAAAGTCAAGGTTGCCTAACTGAATATGGTAGTATTCATTCTAAAAGATGAAATCACTACCAAATTCCAAGATGAAGTCCTTCATACGGCTTGTCAGGGCTTTCTGCAATTCGCTGTCCCTCTGTTTCTCGGGTAGCCCTAGAAACTCCAGCACCTAATGGTCCTTAATCACCTGTTAGTTGTTGGGGCCGATTTCTCTCAACACTGCTGAGAGTTTTTTAATGCCATTCGTGGCACGTTCTAAGTGAGCATCGTTCTTATTGAAAGCTCCCCTTATTTAGCTACGCTGAAAAATAAAGGTTTAAAAATCTGAGCCTCTCCCATTTTTCATTGCAACAGCTTGTTGCTCTCGAAAGTGATAACTCAGTCCAACACTGTGTTGGACTGAACAGTTTATTTTCTCGGTTCCAATTATCCAAACATGAAGGCTCTCCATTTTATGCCACGTTAAAAAGTAAAGGTTTAAAAA
>Ga0105044_10012355_pt1 | contig 11610 bp, 11 predicted proteins | sample MAT01_FD_78092 | JGI IMG/M metagenome (GOLD analysis project Ga0105044, IMG submission 78092) | Freshwater microbial communities from Lake Fryxell liftoff mats and glacier meltwater in Antarctica - MAT-01 | ecosystem: Environmental > Aquatic > Freshwater > Ice > Liftoff microbial mat | place...
CACCTACCCATCCAGGGGAGGCTTAGACCCCGACATGGGCGCCGCCCGTTCAGGGGCGCACCCGATCCCAGCAGGAGGGCGCGTATCCTCCGGTGCCCATGACCGAGCCCACGCCGGACGAGGAACCGACCATCGGGGGGAGGTCCCGTCGGGCCCTGGTCGCGATCGGTGCTGTGGTCGTGGTACTGGTCGCCTTGGTCGCGGTGATGGTCCTGACCCGGGACGGTGACGGTGAGGACCCGCCCGCCCCGTCGGGGACCACCGTCGCCCCGGCGGAGGACGAGGGGAGCGAGGACGACCCGGCCGAAGGGACCGTCGTCGGCGAGGACACGGTGAGCGACCCCTACGCCCCGGACAGCGGGGCCACGGGGTACGACGCCCTGCACTACGACGTCGCCTTCGCCTATGACCCCGAGGACGGGGAGCTCGAGGGGGTGACCACCATGGCCGCCCAGGCCGACGAGGCGCTGGCCGGCTTCTCGGTCGACCTCTACGAGTTGGCGATGGACGAGGTCACCGTCGACGGCGAGCCCGCCGAGTTCGACGTCGACGGGCGCGACGTCCGCATCACCCCGGCCGAGCCGATCGTGGCGGGCCGGGAGTTCATCACCGAGATGACCTACTCCGGCGTGCCCGAGCCGGTGATCAGCGCCGGGTTCCCCACCGGCTGGCTGACCACCGACGAGGGGGGGGTCTACGTGATCGGCGAGCCCGACGGGGGCGCCACCTGGTTCCCGAGCAACGACCACCCCTCCGACAAGGCCACCCTGGGCATCGAGGCCTCGGTGCCCCGGGGCTGGGTCGTGGCCGCCAACGGCGCCTTCGAGGGCCGGCGCCGCGACGGCGACACCGTCACCTGGGCCTGGTCCGAGGACGACCCGATCGCCACCTACCTGGTGACCGTGGCCATCGACCGGTTCCGGGTGGTGGAGGAGGAGACCGACAGCGGCCTCCCCCTCGTCAGCTTCTACCCCGAGGACGCCGCCGACCGCCTCACCGAGGAGTTCGCCGACGCCGGGGACATGATCGAAGCCTTCGAGGAGGTCTTCGGGCCGTACCCCTTCGACGAGTACGGGGCCATCGTCATCCCCGAGGCCCTCGGCTACGCCCTCGAGACCCAGACCCGGTCGACGTTCGGCATCGACGTCGCGTCCATCGACGAGTTCCAGGCCCACGAGCTGGCCCACCAGTGGTTCGGCAACTCCGTGACACCGGACCGGTGGGAGGACATCTGGCTCAACGAGGGCTTCGCCACCTACGCCGAGATGCTCTGGGCCGAGGCCTCCGAGGACGGCTACGACATCGATGCCGACGCCGAGGCCCGCCGCGACAGCCTGGCCGACTACGACGAGGACCCGATCCTGGATCCGGGCGTCGACCGCTGGTTCTCCGAAGCCGTCTACCAGCGGGGCGGACTCGCCCTCCACGCCCTCCGGCGCACCGTCGGCGACGACGACTTCTTCGAGATCCTGCAGACCTGGGCCGCCGACTTCCGGCACGGCAACGTGACCACCGACGACTTCATCGCCCTCTCCGAAGAGGTCAGCGGCGAGGAGCTGGACGACCTGTTCGAGGCCTGGCTGGAGGACGACGAGATCCCCGCCCTGCCCTGAGAGCGCGAGGCTGACCCGGACGAGCAGCTCCTGGGGGTGGCGATGACGGGACGGTTGGACGGACGGGTCGCAGTGGTGACCGGCGCGGGGGACGGCATCGGCCGGGCCGTCGCCGGGCGCTTCGCCGAGGAGGGCGCCCGGGTGCTGGTGGCCGAGCTCGACGCCGACAAGGGGGCGGCGGCGGCCGAGGCGATCGGTCCCGATGCCCGCTTCCTGCGCACCGACGTGGCCCGCAAGGACGACGTCCTGGCCATGATCGCCGACGCCGTCGACACCTGGGGCACCGTCGACGTCCTGGTGAACAACGCGTGGGGCGGTGGGCGCCTGAGCAAGGTGGAGAACAAGACCGACGAGCTGTTCGCCCACGGCTTCGGTGTCGGGTTCTACGGCCCGGTGTGGGCCATGCAGGCCGCGTTCCCCCACATGCGGGACCAGGGCTACGGCCGCATCATCAACCTCTGCTCGCTCAACGGGGTCAACGCCCACATCGGCACCGCCGAGTACAACTCGGCCAAGGAGGCCCTCCGGGCCCTGACCCGGACGGCGGCCCGGGAGTGGGCGCCGCACGGCATCACCGCCAACGTCATCTGCCCCGGCGCCAAGACGGCCGCGTCCCGGGCGGTGTTCGCCGAGCACCCCGAGCTGGAGCTCATGGCCGACGGCGCCAACCCGATGGGCCGCCTGGGCGACCCGGACGAGGACATCGCCCCCGTCGCCCTCTTCCTGGCCTCGGAGGACTGCCGCTACCTCACCGGCAACACGCTCTTCGTGGACGGCGGCAGCCACATCAACGGCTCGCCCTGGGCCCCCGACCTGCCCGACGACTGACCGCTGACCTTCCGACGACGACCGCGGCGCCGCTGTGGGAAGCTGCGGTCGGAATCGGCGCCTGGAGGGCTGCGGTGTTCGCACGGATCGTCGTCGGGGTCAACCAGGCGTCCACGGCCGCGCTGGCGGCCGAACGGGCCCTGCAACTCGGTGAGCTCACGGGCGGCGAGGTCCACCTCGTGTGTGCCCTCGGCGGGCCCGCCCGGGGCGAACCGCTGTCCGCGATGGTGCCCGGGGCCGCGCTGGTCGGCGGCACACCACCGGTCGATGGACCCGGCCAGGGCGACCCCCGGCTGCACGCCGAGCACTTCCTGGACCGCCTCATCCGCTCGTCCACGGCCCGCGCCCGCCGCCACGTCCTGCCCGGCGATCCCGCCGAGGTGATCCTCCAGGTGGCCACCGAGGTCGCCGCCGATCTCATCGTGGTCGGCAGCAAGGGCATGCAGGGCGCCCGTCGGGTCCTGGGCAGCGTCCCCAACACCATCAGCCACCGAGCCGACTGCTCGGTCCTCATCGTCCAGACCACCTGAGGGGGCGATCGTCCGTCAGCCGCCGGTCGGTGGGGCGATGTACTCGAAGTGACCGCTGTCGGGGACGAGCCAGAAGTCGCCGGACCCGAAGCCCCAGCGCTCGAAGACCGCCACCAGGCGAGGGTCCTGGATGGTGCTCGTGCCCGTGGGGTTCACCGAGAAGTTGAGGTCGACCGCCGCGCCCCACGCGTGCCGGGACAGCTGGCTGCTACCGGCGATGGTGCGGGGGTTGAAGCAGCCCTCGAAGCTGGCCACCAGATGGGCCAGGTTGGCGGCGACGATCTCGGCCAGCGCGCCACGCAGGGCGGGCAGCAGGGCGCGGTGGCAGGTCGTGGCCCCCAGGACGGGGAGGTCGACGGTGACGATGTTCTCCGCCACCCAGTCGGGATCGAGGGTGACCGGCCCCGGCCCGGCCGTGCGGTAGGTGAACTCACCGAACCGAGCCTTGATCAGCGCCTGAGGGAGCACGGCGTCGGCGTGCCGGAGGAACGGGGTCTCCCCCGCGGCCCGGGTGCGGACGGCCTCGCTGGTCAGGACCCGGATGGCGGTGTCCAGGGGGGCCCGGTCGCCCCGGTGGTGGAGGAGGAGGTAGCGCTCGGTCGTCACGCCGATCGTCGTCCCCGTGGCCCGGCTGACCACGGCCTCCGCGCCGGCGACGCTGAGATCGGGTACCACCCCGACGACCGTGAGGGTGGGTCCGGCTTCCAGGCGCAGCCGGCCACCGACGGCGAGGCGGCGCAGGGTGGCCGAGGTCTCGCTCAGGACGACCTCGCCGGTCCCGAGGCGACCGAGGACCCGGCGCGCCGCCCGGGGAAGGAACCGGCCGAAGCCCCCCGGATCCACGGCCAGGACATCGAAGGGGATCGCCCAACCCGGAGTCACCCGGTCCACGACCTGCCCGCCGCCGTCGTCGGTTGCGACCAGACCCCGCAGGTCGCCCCGGACCACGGTCAGGTCCCGGACGCCGGCCAGGCCCCGCACGCCGTCGGTGAACCCGGTGGGCAGACCGCCGGCGGTCCAGGCCAGCAGGACCCGGTCCTCGGGCGCCGGCACCGTGGCCGGCGGGAGGACCGTCGTGGGCGCCGAGGTCGGCGGGACGGTGGCCTCGGTGGTCGAGGGCGCCGACGAGGTCGAGGCCGGTGGGGCGGAGCTGCTGTCCCCGAGCGCCAACGCGCTGCCGAGGCCGACCGCCAGGCCGACCGCCAGGGCGGCCAGCACGAGGAGGGACCGTTTCACCGCAGGGCCAGCCCCTCGGCCATGGCCAGCAGTTCGGCTCGGTCCAGGCCGGTGCCCTCCAGGGTCACGACCAGCCCCGACTCCACCCACTCCAGGCGGTTCGGCCCGGGGGCGTAACGGGCGTCGACGCCCCGCACCCGGACGCTCTCGTAGACCTGCTCGGTGGGCTGGGCGATTCGCCCGCCGGGCGTCTGGGCCAGGAGGAGGCGCCGGTCGCCCGCGCCAGCGGTGAACTGCACCGCGGTCGGGCCGTCGACCCGTCCCGCCGGGGCCTCGAAGCCGTCCACGTCCAGGCTCAAGGCACCGGGGACGGACCGGCGGATGACGGCGGGCGACGCCGAGCGCACCTCGGGCCACGCCGTCGGGAGAGCGACCGAGGGCACGCCGGTCGCCGCCGCCACGGCCAGGAGGGTGTCGGTGCCGACCGAGCCGTCCACCACCAGGTCGAGGTCGTCGCCGTGCCAACCCACCTGCCGACCGTCGGGGCTCACGAATGCGTCGACGGCCCCCACCCGCACGGGGCGCACCAGGGGGCCCAGGTCGCCGAACAGGCGGGCCCCGGACCACGCGTCGGTGGCCTGCAGCCGGATCCACGCCCGCCCGTCGCTCCAGGACCAGACCGCAGTCGGCGTCGGGCCGTCGATGCGCCCGACCCGGCCGAGGGTGAACCCGTCGGGGACGGCCGGGGCGAGGTCCAGGCCCGTCGGACCGGGACGGAACCCGGCGTCCCCGGCGACGGTCCCGGCGGGGGGAGCGAAGCCGTCGGCCACGGGCGGGGCGAGGCGCAGGGCGGTGACCTCCATCTCGAGGATCGCCAGGCCCGGCCGATCGGCGTACCCGCGCTGGACGGCCCAGGCCCGACGGCCGGGGTCGCTCGAGGCCAGGACCCGCAGGCGGAGCGGGACCATGTCGGCGGCGTCCAACGACAGCTCGACCTCGTCGGTGGGATGGACCGCCCGGAGGTTGCCCGCCGGGGCCAGCCCTTCCAGCAGCGGGGCGACCTGGGCCGCGACCACGGTGACCTCGACGGTCGGGCGGCCGGCCACGGTGCCCTCGCCCGCCACCTCGGCGATGTCCTGGTCGGGGAAGCTGCGCACGGGAACCACCAGATCGAGGGGCACCGGGGCGTCGTCGGCGAACGGCGGCCGCCCGCTGACGGTCTGCTCCCGGGGGGCCGACGAGCACTCGGGCTGGGCGACCGACGGGCAGTCGGGGACGCCAGTAGCCACCCACGTGGCGCCGTCGGTGCGGAGGTCGACGTCGTTGGGCCGCCAGGCCCCGCTGGGGTAGGCGGTGGTGTCCCGCCAGCTCAGGGCCAGCGACTCCGGCGCCCGGTAGTGGAGCGACCCGGTGTAGCGCCGCTCGGGCACGGCCGGGTTCCAGCCCCTCTCGGTCAGGCGCAGCTCGGCCTGCAGGCCGTCGATCCGGGCCTGGGCCGCGGCCACCCGGGCCGGGAGGGCCTGGGCCGCCACCGGTCGGGGCCCGTCCTCGCCCACCCCGACGAGGTTGACCCCGATCAGCACCCCGGCGACCAGCGCCGCCGCCGCGACCGCGACCACCGACCGCCTCCCCCGCCGCCGTTCGACCGCCTCGTTCCGGGTACTCCGGTCCGCGCCCTGGTTCGGATACGAGTACCCAGAACGGAGGGGGGCGGCGGTCGGCGGGTCGGCGGCGAGGTGGGCGCGCACGACGGTGGCGATGTCGGGGACGGCGCCGACGGCCTCGAAGCGGATGCCCCGACGGAGGTCCTCGGCCGAGTCGAGGAAGGCCCGGCACGACCCACAGGCGGCAAGGTGCTCGTCCAGCCCCTCTGAGGCGAGGCCGTCGAGCCGCTCGGACACCAGGCGGCGGGCGTCGGTGCAACTCACCGGGCCTGGCTCCCGGCCTCGCCGGCATCCGCGTCCATCCAGGCGATCAGCCGCTCACGGGCCTGGTGGACCCGGCTCTTGACGGTGCCCTCGGGCACGCCCAGGATCACCGCCGCCTCCCGATAGCGGTAGCCCAGGACCTCGACGACGAGCAGGGCCTCCCGCAGCTTCGGGCTCAGCGCGTCGAGCCCGGCGTTGAGCTCGGCCTCCGCCTCGGGCGAGGGCCGGCTGCCGGCCACCGGGACCACCTCCAGCAGGCGGGCGCCCCGGTCACGGGCCCGCAGCGCGTCGATGCCGGCGTTGCGGGCGATCTGGAACAGCCACGTCGAGAAGCGGGACTGGTGGGCGAAACCGGCCAGGTTGCGGTAAGCCCGCAGAAAGGTCTCCTGGGCCAGGTCCTCGGCCAGGGCGGGATCGCGGACGAGGTGGCACAGGAAGCGCCAGACCGGCTGCTGGTACAGCCGCACCAGGGCCTCGAAGGCGTCGAGATCACCCGCGGTCGCCGCCCGGAGCACGACCGGATCCGGCTCTTCCACGCGACCCGGCCTACTCGCGGCCAACGGGCGTCGTCCACCCGTTCGGGCCTCGGGACTGCTGCACGGTGACTGTGACGCCCGCTGACCCCGAATGGTTCGGTGAACCCTGGGGCCCCCTGCGGCGTCTCACCGGGCATGCGACAGCGACCCACCCACCTCCTCGGCACCCTCCTCCCCCTGGCCGCCGTGCTGCTGCTGGCCACGGCCTGTGGCGGGGCCGACGCCGAGGGCCCGGCCGCGGCACCCTCCGTGATGCCCGACGGTCCCCTCCGGCTGACGACCGTCAACGGCCTGGCCGCGGTCGACGCCCGCAGCGGGGCGGTGGCCTACGAGGCCCCGGGGGCCGTGGCCTCCCCGGACGGGTCAATCGTGGCCCGCGCCGTCGTGCGCCCCGACGGGACCACCCGGGTCTTCTGGCTGGACCCCGCCGACGGGCGCCGCACCGCGGTGGCCCGCATCGAGGAGCCCGCGGCGATCCGGGTCGTCGCCCCCGACGGTCGGGTGGCCCTCGGCCCGCCCGACATCCCTCTCGGTGGCATCGTGCGCCCGGTGGCCCGGGCCGCCACGGCCCTCACGGTCGCCGCCCCCGACGGCACGGTCCGCACCTACCACCTGGACGGGAGCATCGAGCCCGAGGCCTTCAGCACCGACGGCGCCAGCCTCTTCGTGCTCGGCTTCACCCCGGCCGAGAACCCGACCGAGTACCAGGTGAACAAGCTCGACCTCACCACCGGCGAGATCGACGGCGTCTACGGCCAGGACAGCCCCGACGAACGCCAGGAGCGCATGGGCGGCATCGCCCGCACCCAGGTGTGGGATCCCGACGGGGACGTCGTCTACACGCTCTACAGCCAGGAGGTCGGCGGCCGACCGACCTCGTTCATCCACGTCCTCGACCTCGACGAGGGCTGGGCCTTCTGCCTCGATCTCCCCCAGGCCATCGGCTGGTCCTCCCCCGCCGCCCTGGCGGTGGCCCCCGACGGCGGCCGGCTGTGGGTGACCGACAGCATCGGTCACGGCGCGGCCGTCGACACCGAGGCCCTCGAGGTGCTCGCCGCCGGGCGCTTCCGGGCGCCCGGGCCCTACGGGCTCTCGGCGGTCAGCGACGGCGAGCGCCTCTACGTGGGCTCCGGGGACCGGATCACCGTGCTCGACGGCGACGACCTGTCCCGGGTGGCCCGGTGGCGGACGAGCCGCACCATCTACACGCTGCGGCTGGACCCCGTGGACGAGCGACTGGTGGCGGTGACCGACGGCCAGCTGACGACGTTCCCGTTGGGTTCCCCGGAACGGGATCCCGCGGGACGGGACCTCCCCTTCTCCCAACCCATCGTGGTCACCGACCCGACCCTGGTCGACGCCGAGTGTGCATGCTGATCTTCACGTCTGAGTGGCATCGCTCGCGGTTTCCCAGCGGCGAGCGCTCCTGATCATCCAGCTCGATCGCTCACCTGGCGTCGGTCGCTCGCTCAGCAAGTCCGGCGTCGCCGTCGTGGATCATCCTTCGAGCTGCTCCGCTCCGCTGCGCAGCGTTGCTAGCCGGGCGGGTTCTCCTGGTCCCGCTGCATGGCCTCGAAGGGGTCCTCGGCCGGGCGCGCCAGGATCTGGTCGGCGGACATGATCAGCGGGTCGGTGGGCGGCATCATCGGGTCGACCTCGCCGCCGGCCATCTTGCGTATCCGGCCCACCAGCCAGAGCAGGAAGATCAGGCCGTAGACGATGGCGGCGGTGATGGCGAAGAGGATCAGCAGCGGCTCCCAGGTGCCGATCTCCTCGATCTCGCCCCGCTCGCTCATGCAGAACAGGGTGAAGTTGGTCCCGGTGCCGTCGGAGGTCTGGACGTCGTAGCGGACGACGAACGCGTCGGGTTTGTCGTCAGCACAGAGCGTCGGGGCCGCGAGCTTCAGGGCGTTGGGATAGGCCACCATCAACATGACGGCGGTGAACAGGGCCAGCAGCGCCGGCCCCAGGAGGATGAAGAACCACTTCCAGAACCTCATCCGTCACCGGTCCGCAGCGGCCGGCCGTCGACCCGGAACTGGGCCTGCACGCTCTCCCGGGGGCTGGTGACGTTGACCGTGATGCGGGGCCGTTCCGTCGCCCGGTCCACCCGGAGCGTCTGGGCGTAGCCGCCCTCGAGGTCGGCCTCCTCGATGGCGGTGTCCACCACCTGGTCGAACTCGTCGAAGGCCACCCGCTCGGTGCGGAACAGCGAGCGGCGCAACGCCTGGGCCCCGCCCACCCCGGTCACCGGGGTCGGGGCCGACAGCCCGCCGCCGCCGTACAGGCCGGAGGTGCCGTAGCGGTAGGTGTCCACCTGGTCGTCCGTACCGGGGACGAGGACCTCCATCGACACCTGCCCGTTGGTCATCGTGAACGAGCGGAGGGGCGGGACCTCCCCGAGCTCGGCCTCCAGGGCGGCGAGGGCATCGAGGGCGAGGCCCGAGCCCAGGCCACCGCCTCGGGACTGGATCTCGGCCTCGAAGTCGCTGCGGCTCGTCCCCCCGCAGGCGGCGAGCAGCACGACGGCGCCGACCACCACGAGGACCCTGCGCCCGCCCGACACGGCCGAGACCCTAATCCGGGGGACCGGTCGTCCCGCTGGCATGAAACGTGGGGATGGTGGCATTGACGCCAACGGTCCGGCGGGTCACCCTCTGGGGGTGCACCGCGTGGTCATCGTCACCTTCCCCGGCCTCCAGCCGCTGGATGCCGTGGGCCCCCACGAGGTGTTCGCCGGAGCCAACCGCGGCCTCCCGGCCGACGAGCACTACCAGCTCGAGGTCGTGGGTCGGGAGCCGGGGCCGGTCACCTCCGAGAGCGGTCTGGTGCTGCACGCCGCGGGCCTCGGGGCCACCCCCGGGATCGGCACCCTCTTGCTCGTCGGCGGGGGCGGGGTACTCGAGGCCAGCCAGGACGAGGCCCTCGTCGGCTGGATCCGCCGCGCGGCGGCGGACGCCGACCGGGTGGCGACCGTCTGCAGCGGGACCTTCCTGGCCGGCGCCGCCGGCCTGATCGACGGCCGCCGGGTCACCACCCACTGGGCCCGGGCCGACCGACTGGCCGAGCGCCACCCGACGGCCATCGTCGACTCGGACCCGATCCACCTCCGCGACGGGGACCTCTGGACCTCGGCCGGGGTGACCGCCGGCATCGACCTGGCGCTGGCCCTGGTCGAGGAGGACCACGGGGCCGAGTTGGCCCAGAGCATCGCCCGGTGGTTGGTGATGTTCCTGCGCCGGCCGGGGGGCCAGTCCCAGTTCGCCGTGCCCGTGTGGGCCGATGCCGTGGCCCCCGGCCCCATCCGTCAGGCCCAGGACCTGGTCCACGCCGAGCCCGGGGCCGACTGGCGGGTGGAAGCGTTGGCCCGGCGGGTCGGCCTGAGCCCCCGGCACTTCAGCCGCTCGTTCACCGAGCAGGTGGGCCAGTCCCCCGGCCACTACGTGACCACCGTGCGGGTCGAGGCCGCCCGCCGCCTGCTCGAACAGGAGCCCACGGCCACCACCGCCGTGGTCGCCCGCCGTTGCGGGTTCGGGACGGCCGAGAGCCTGCGCCGGGCCTTCCTCCGCCGCCTCGGGGTGCCCCCCGAGCAGTACCGCCGCCGCTTCGCCGCCCGCGCCTGACCCTTCACCCGTCCACCGAACCAGGAGCCCCACCGTGCAGATCGCCATCCCCCTCTTCGACCGTCTCACGGCCCTCGACGCCATCGGGCCCTACGAGGTCCTCCAGCGCCTCCCGGGGGCCACGGTGACCTTCGTGGGGACCCGGACCGGAGAGGTCCGCACCGAGAACGGCTTCCTCGGCCTGACCGTGGACGCGCTCGTCGGCGACCTCCCCCAGCCCGACGTGATCGTCGTACCGGGTGGCATCGGCAGCCGGGAGGCGGTCGAGGACGAGGCGCTGGTCGGCTGGATCCGCTCGGCCCACGAGGCCACCACCTTCACCACCAGCGTCTGCACCGGGTCGTTCGTGCTCGGCGCCGCCGGCCTGCTGGACGGCCTGACGGCCACCACCCACTGGAGTGTCCTCGACGAGCTCGCGACGTTCGGCGCCGTGCCCACGATGGACCGGGTGGTCGAGCACCTGGACCAGCGGATCATCACCGCCGCCGGCGTGTCCTCCGGGATCGACATGGCCCTGCGCCTGAGCGAGCTGCTGGTCGACGACGTGGCGGCCAAGGCCATGCAGCTCATGATCGAGTACGACCCCCAGCCCCCCTTCGACGCCGGCCACCTCGACCGCGCCGGCGACGACGTCGTCCAGCGGCTCATCGAGTACGCCGCCCTCAAGGACTGACCTGGGCCGACAACCAGGCAACCAGGACCCCACGCCCCCATCCCGGCCTCGGTCCGCCCAGCCCGAGCGGTCGGTGCGCACCACGGGCTCCAGCCCGAAGGGCCGCCATCAGGTGGGCCCGATGAGCCGGCCCGCGACGATGGTGGCGGTGACGCGGACGTCGGCAAGGTCCTCGAGGGCATCGGCGAACGGGCGGTCGAGGACGCAGAGGTCGGCGGGCGCGCCCGGCTCGACCCGGCGGGGCGGGCCGCCGGGGGCATCGGGCGGGCCGAGGAACAGGTCGAGGGCCCGCTGGGGGGCGATGCGGTCGTCGGGGCCCAGCACGACTCCAGCTGCGGTCCGTCGGTCGACGGCGGCGGCCATGGCCCGCCAGGGGTCGGCCGGACCGTAGGGGGCGTCGGTGCCCCCGCCGACCGGTACGCCGCCGGCGAGGAGGGTGCCGCAGCGCCAGAGATCATGACGGTCGACGGGGTCGACCTCGGCCAGGTAACGGTCGCCCCTGTCGACGACGAAACCGGGTTGGGTGACGACGGTGACGCCGAGGTCGGGCAGGGCCGGGATGGCGCTGACGGGGATGACGGCACCGTGCTCGACCCGGTCGCCGGGATGGACCCCGACCTCGGCCCAGGCCGCGAGCAGGAGAGCGAGCGCTTCGGCGGTCACGCAGTGGACGGCGACCGGCCGGTGGTCGCCATGGGCCCGG
>Ga0105044_10012356_pt1 | contig 11610 bp, 7 predicted proteins | sample MAT01_FD_78092 | JGI IMG/M metagenome (GOLD analysis project Ga0105044, IMG submission 78092) | Freshwater microbial communities from Lake Fryxell liftoff mats and glacier meltwater in Antarctica - MAT-01 | ecosystem: Environmental > Aquatic > Freshwater > Ice > Liftoff microbial mat | place...
AGACTCCCGACTCTGTGGACGGACACTATATAGAGAGGGTTCTGTTAATAAGCCGTTTTTTTTTTACGTTTTTCATTTCCTACGAGCATATAATTCTTAATTTCGCGCCGGATTTCAGGCAGCTGTCTTTCCGACAAGCCTTTCCGCATAAAAAAACTTCTATGGCACAAAGTACCGGCAAGATTGTACAGGTTATCGGTCCTGTAATAGACATCCGATTCAACACAGAAAACAATGCACTTCCGAACATTCTGGACGCTCTTGAAATAACAAGAGAGAACGGTCAGAAAGTGATTCTCGAATGTCAACGCCACATCGGTGAGGACTCTGTTCGTGCGATCTCTATGGATTCGACCGATGGTTTACGTCGCGGAATGGATGTGGTAACAACTGGAAAACCGATCACAATGCCGATTGGCGACAAGGTAAAAGGGCGTCTTTTCAACGTTGTAGGAGAAGCAATTGATGGTATCGGGCCGGTAAGCAACGAAGGAGGTTATTCCATTCACCGCGATCCGCCACGTTTCGAAGACCTTTCTACTTCAAAAGAAATCCTTTTTACAGGAATTAAAGTCATTGACCTTTTGGAGCCATATTCCAAAGGAGGAAAGATTGGTTTGTTCGGTGGTGCCGGAGTTGGTAAAACCGTATTGATCATGGAGCTCGTGAATAACATCGCGAAAGCTTATGCAGGTCTTTCTGTATTCGCAGGAGTTGGTGAGCGTACCCGTGAAGGAAATGACCTTCTTAGGGAATTCATCGAATCAGACGTTATTAACTATGGAGATGAGTTCAAGCACTCCATGGAAAAAGGCGGTTGGGATCTTGATAAAGTAGACATGAAAGCATTGGAAGAATCTAAAGCCACACTAGTGTTCGGACAAATGAACGAGCCTCCTGGGGCACGGGCCCGTGTAGCACTTTCAGGTCTTACAATGGCCGAATATTTCCGCGACGGTGATGAAAAATCTGGTGGTCGCGATATTCTTTTCTTCATTGATAACATCTTCCGTTTCACTCAGGCAGGTTCAGAGGTGTCGGCGCTTCTTGGCCGTATGCCTTCTGCGGTAGGTTACCAGCCTACACTTGCAACGGAGATGGGCTTGATGCAGGAACGTATTACTTCAACAAAACGTGGTTCGATCACTTCGGTTCAGGCGGTTTATGTGCCTGCGGATGACTTGACCGATCCTGCTCCTGCAACAACATTTGCCCACCTTGATGCCACGACGGTATTAAGTCGTAAAATTTCCGAGCTTGGTATTTATCCTGCCGTGGATCCATTGGATTCAACTTCACGGATTCTTTCGAGAGATGTGGTTGGTGATGAGCATTACGATTGCGCGCAGCGTGTAAAAGAAACACTTCAGCGTTACAAAGAGCTTCAGGATATCATTGCAATCCTTGGTATGGACGAACTTTCTGAGGAAGATAAATTAACAGTAACCCGCGCCCGTCGTGTACAGCGTTTCCTTTCCCAGCCGTTCTTTGTGGCAACGCAGTTTACAGGATTGGAAGGGCGTTTCGTTCAGATTGAAGACACCATCAAGGGTTTTAAAATGATTATGAATGGCGAAGTGGATCAATATCCGGAAGCCGCCTTCAACCTTGTTGGAACAATTGAAGAAGCAATTGAAAAAGGCAAAAAATTACTTTCTGAAGCAAATTAAGCCAATATGCACCTGGAAATAATAACACCGGATAAAAAGTTGTTTGAGGATGAGGTTAAATCCGTTATTCTTCCTGGCATCGATGGTTCTTTTGGAATACTGAACCTGCACGCACCATTGATCTCTGTTTTGAAAAAAGGAGTTGTGAAGGTGACCGACAATTCTTCAGCAAAACATAACTTCCCGATCAATGGTGGTGTTGTTGAAGTGCTTCATAATAAGGTTGTTGTCCTGGCAGAGTAAAAAGAGAGTCTTAAATAAAGAAAGGCGTCATGTTTAGAGGGTGACGCCTTTTTTTATGGGTAAAGCTTTAAGGACGAATGACAAGGAACTGCGCCATGCTATTTTCACCCGTAGGTTTTCCTCTGCTGTCGACTAACTCGATTGAATCGGAGCTTAAACGCCGGTAATAACGATCGCCCGCCTTTCCGCCTTTCATAAAATAAACTGTGTCTGAACCGAAATCAGACTGATTTGTCATCAGCTGAAATGTACCCGAATCTTTAAGGGTCTTCATTCCTTCTTCCCCATTGTTATAAGTTTCGTTGAGAAGATAAGTAAATATATCAGCTCCCGCTTCACGAACCGTAAGTTCAGAAAACAACCCTTCGCAACCAACACATTTCATTTCTCCTTTATAGACTTTTTCAACTACAGCAGTTGGTTCCTGCGCAGGGTTTTCTGTTTTCGGGATCTGAGAATCGCCGCCGCACGATACAAACAGGGCAGCAGCCAGAAGATTGAGACATGAAATGATAATAGCTTTCATACAGATCTGCATTTAAGAATTGAATTTATTTCCATCGAAATGTTTAACAATAGTGCCATTCAGCCAAACGAGCCGGTAATTCTGCCGCCGAAACTTAATTTGGCCGCACACTAAAGAATGTAGGCCCTTTCTCTTGTGGCTGAATATAATTCCAAACTGGGTCATTGTAAAAAAAACTAAAATTTTCAGGAAGTTCTTCCACACTTGTAGGTCGAAACTCCGCAAAACAACGTGTAAACCCGCTGTGAATAAAATCATTAATCCAACGTTTACCTTCTATCTTGCGGCCGACCGCCAATTTACATTTCCGGCTTATGAAGCTATTAGGGCTCTTGCTTTTCATTCCTTTTCTTTTCATTGTATCGAAAGGCAGTTCGCAGATCATCATTGAACCTGGAACTCTCGATTTTGGTACAATCGAGGAGGCTGGCTACGTGAAATCCTACCTGGTAATCAGAAATACCGGCTCGAAGCCATTGATGCTTTTGCGGGTTGATGCACCGAAGGGGTTTACTGTTACAGCAGGAAGAAAGGCGGTTCCTCCCAAGGACACTGTACATCTCTCTATTGAAGTTCGACCAAAGAAGTCTGGCAGATTCTCTGAAAACATCCGGCTGTTTCATAACGGCTCAAATGACGCGCTCACTTTCAGAGTGAAGGGTGAGTTGAAAACACTGCTGGCCAACGATCTGACTTCCTGTGTAAGCTTCGATCCGAAAACAGGAAAAACGGGCTCCGGCAATTTAATGATTCCCGTGATCACCAATCATACTGCGAGATTTGCCGACTCAAAGACAGGTGAGCCGATTAGAGAAGCAGCTATCCTTTTCATTTCGACACTTTCAAATGAGAAACTCGAAAGAACTACTACTTCAGGAAAGCTTGTTTCTGCGATTCCAATAGGGCCCTATGCGCTAGTAGTAACTTCTCCAGGATTCGAAACCTACCTGGCCGAACAATATATTGCTTATAACGCCCCTAATCAGACTTTCATGCTTGTTCGTCAGAAGGTTTTGCCGAAACCTGACACGCTACCTGATCCTGCAATTCCTTCGGCAGAAAATCCGGCAATTCCTTTGATCGCTGTTAATTCGGAACTAGATGAAAGTCTGTTCAAGCCAAATAATATTGTCTTCCTGATCGATGTTTCTGGCTCCATGAAAGATCCGGATAAGCTTCCTTTGCTGAAAAAGTAGATAAAGCGGCTGATGATTCCCATCCGCGATATAGACAAGGTTACGATTGTAGCCTATTCAACTGAGTCGAAAGTTATTGTTCCAACGGTTACCGGTTCCGATAAAGAGAAGCTCGTGGCTGTAGTTGAAACATTGAAAGCAGAAGGAGTTACGGCAGGCAGCAAAGGAATCCAGATGGCTTATGAAATCGCAAAGGAACAATTTATCCCAGGCGGAAATAACCAGGTTATTCTTGCCACTGACGGTGTTTTCAGACTTAGTTCCAAAGACCGAAAAATGATCAGCAATTCAGCGGCTGCGCCAGATCAGAAACTTGTACTTTCTGTAATTGCATTTGGTGACGACGAGCCCGCGCTGAATATGCTTGAAGGGCTCGCAACAATTGGTGGAGGCTCAATGATAAAAACAAATACAAAAGTGGAGGCCGAGAAGGCTTTGCTGGAGGAAGTTAAGATGCGATCGCGGAGATAATGATCATTGGTGGTGAAACCGACTTCGACCTCGACAAGCTCGGTCGTCGGTATTGGGAATAATCTTTTATTTTGGGGGTATTTGATCTTCTGACGTAACATTTTACGCTACGAAGGCCGAGCTTTTAGAGGCCGGGGCGAGGCTAATCTGCAGGTAAAATCTTTGTTACAACTTCCCCAAAGCCAATCCGCACCCGTTCATTTTTAGCATGAGCCCGCATAATAACGGTGTCGTTATCATTGATGAACGTTCTCTCGGAACTATTAGGAAGCTTAACAGGGTCTGTGCCCCTCCAGCTCAATTCGAGCATGGAGCCAAAACTATCTCTCACTGGTCCGCTGATAGTCCCTGACGCATACATGTCACCAACCTGAATATTACAGCCGTTTGAAGCTTGATGAGTAAGCTGCTGCACCATGTTCCAGTACAGGTATTTGTAATTGGAATGACAAATCAGGGCAGGATTAAACCGGGTGCATTCAAGCAACACATCCAACTCGATATCGTAATTATGATCATCAGAAAACCGGAGATATGGCAGTGGTTTTGGATCCTGCACAGGTCCGGGAACACGGAAAGGTTTTAACGCATCAATGCACACAACCCACGCGCTGATTGACGAGGCGAAGCTTTTTGCAAGAAACGGTCCAAGTGGAACATATTCCCAGCTTTGAATGTCCCGGGCGCTCCAGTCATTAAAAATGACCATCCCAAAGATAAAATCTTCCGCCTCTTCCGTCGAAATGGTTGTTCCCAATTCGTTGGATCCACAGGTGATAAATGCCATCTCCAGCTCAAAATCCAGCTGCTTTGTCGGACCAAATTCAGGGGTTTCGCTGTCTGCCGGTTTGATTTGTCCTTTTGGGCGTTTTACCGGTGTACCGCTAAGAATGATGGAAGATGCGCGGCCATGATATCCAATAGGAATATGTTTCCAGTTCGGAAGGAGTGCATTTGCAGGATCACGGAACATTGAACCTACATTGGTTGCATGCTCTTTACTAGAATAAAAATCAGTGTAGTTTCCAACTTTAACAGGCATTGTAACCTCCACATCGTTGATGCGGAAAAGGCAGGACTCCCGTAGTTCCACATTCTGACGAAGGTCGTGGTGTTTGTCGTCGAGCAACCGGCTGATCCTGTTCCGCAAATCACGCATCAGCTCTTTTCCAAGGCCAATGCAGTCGTTGATGTATTCATTTTCAAAAACAGAATTGATAAAATCAACCCCGAGCAAACCACTTTTATTGAGTTCGGCCAGATCGAGCACGTGATCCCCGATCCGTGCGGCAACATGATAAATTTCGCCTCTTTTGATTACTCCAAGAGGAAGGTTCTGGATGGGAAAATCTGAATTTTCAGGAACCGGAACCCAGGAACGAAGATTCGGATCATTAGCGCGGATCATAATAGGTAGGTTTAATCAATGAACTGTTGGGACAAATTATACTTTCTAACTTAGGATTGAAATAACGGATATTCTTCCATCATCTCATTCACCTTCATTTTCAATGCTACTAATTTTGATTCATCGGTATGATTCAACAGCACATAATCGATCCAATCCACGATCTGCGGGATTTCCTTTGCAGTTATTCCACGGGTAGTGATTGCAGAAGTGCCGACCCGGATTCCTGAAGTTACGAAAGGAGATTTATCGTCAAACGGCACCATATTTTTATTTACCGTGATATCTGATTTTCCCAATGCGTTTTCGGCTTCCTTGCCTGTTACATTTTTGCCCCGAAGATCGATAAGCATCAGATGATTGTCCGTTCCGCCGGAAATAATGTTGTATCCCTTTTTCATGAATTCAGAGGCCATTAAGCTGGCGTTCTGCTTTACGCGTACCATATAATCCATGTATTCGTCGCTCAATGCTTCTTGAAATGCAACGGCTTTAGCGGCAATGATATGTTCCAGTGGTCCGCCCTGAGTACCAGGAAAAACGCCGGAATCAAGAAGTGCCGACATCATGCGGGGCTCGCCTTTGGGAGTCTTCATTCCCCATGGATTTTCGAAATCCTTCCCCATCATAATAACACCACCGCGCGGACCACGAAGGGTTTTGTGAGTTGTTGAAGTAACGATATGGCAATAAGGAAGCGGATCATTTAATAATCCCTTGGCGATTAGGCCCGCAGGGTGTGAAATGTCAGCTAACAACAACGCGCCCAACTGGTCGGCAATTGAGCGCAGACGTTTGTAATCCCATTCACGGCTGTATGCAGACGCTCCGCAGATGATCATTTTAGGTTTTTCCTTTTTCGCTATCTCCTCTACCCTGTCCCAATTGATCAGTCCTGTTTCTTTTTCAACCCCGTAAAACGAAGGCTGATAGAGCTTTCCGGAAAAATTAACGGGCGAACCATGAGTAAGGTGACCGCCATGGCTAAGGTCAAACCCAAGGATTTTGTCGCCTGCGTTAAGACAAGCAAGCATAACTGCTGCATTTGCTTGTGCACCAGAATGTGGCTGAACATTGCACCATTCGGCGTTGAACAAGGTTTTTAATCGGTTAATGGCAACGTTTTCAACCTCATCCACCCATTGACAACCTCCGTAATAGCGTTTGCCTGGAAGTCCTTCTGCATACTTATTTGTAAGCACCGACCCGGCAGCTTTCATCACCTGGTCGCTTACATAATTCTCGGAGGCTATGAGCTCAATGCCTTCTGTCTGGCGGGTTTGCTCTTCGTCGATGAGTTCGAATATTACGTTATCTTTTTTCATTGAATGATTTTCGGCGCGGCAAAAATAGTATTAAGTACTAAGTATTTCGTATTAAGACAGAGGAATCTTCGATTGTGTAAAATACAAGGTGTCGCAGGAACTTCAGGATATCAGGCTTTGCCTTTTGTTTTGATTAATATGTTATTCAAATACCTGATCCCTGATTTCTCATAGAATGCAATCGTACTACTTACTACCTTCCATCACTACTTTTGCACACAATGACTGACGAATTCTACATGCACGAAGCCCTCCGTGAGGCTAAAAAAGCTTTTGATGCAAACGAAGTCCCGATTGGCTGTGTGATAGTATGGAAAGACAGGATCATTGCCCGGGGCTTTAACAGGACGGAGCAATTGAAGGATTTTACCGCTCATGCGGAGATGCAGGCTTTTACGAGCGCATCAGAATACCTCAACAATAAATACCTTGATGAATGTATTCTTTATGTGACGCTGGAACCTTGTGTGATGTGCAGCGGAGCCGCTTTCTGGACGCAGTTGGGAAAGGTCATTTATGGGGCTACGGATCTTAAGAGAGGAGTTTCAACTATTTCAGCGGAAATACTTCATCCAAAAACGCTTTTGATGGGGGGAATCCTGGCGGAAGAATCGGTTGCTTTGCTTAGCAGTTTTTTTAAGAAAAAGAGGAAGTGAAAAAGGTAAATCCTTCACTACGTGTTAAAACTCTTCGGAAAGATCAGGTATTCCCGTTTTTTACCACGGAGGAAAAAATGGATGTATCACAGTTTCAAAAGGGAGCTTTTAAATAAGTTCCTACTGACATCTTAATCGATTCTATCAGCGCCTCATCCATAAACTGATATTCACCAGCAATATCAAAAACGATGATTTCCTTTTCTAATGTTTCGATGGGCAAAAGTTTCCTAAAGCCGTTGTTTGTGGCGCTTTTCCATGCAGAAAATAACATCCGCCGACGTGATCAGTTTTGCAGAAACTTTTATTTATGCGGAAGGTTCTGTTCCAGCGGATCGTGCAGAATGTTCAGGATGATTTTTGAAAATAGCTTCAGCCGTTGGACTGCGCCACTGACTGCGGGAACAGATGAACAGGAGATTCCATTTCCGAACTTTTATTTTTAATGAACAAGCTTAACCATCAGCCCAAATTCAAAATCTAAAATTTAGCATTCAAAATAAATTAATGCGCCTCCCACCAGTTCTTCCCTACTCCAATCTCCACCTCAATTGGAACAGTAGTTTTAAATGCGTTTTTCATACAATCCATAATGATAGGTTTAATGACTTCCACCTCATCCACATGCGCATCAAAAACCAGTTCGTCATGTACTTGTAACGTCATTTTGGATTTAAGATCGCGGTGAGCGAATTCATGATGAATCTTTATCATCGCCATTTTAATCAGGTCGGCAGCAGAACCTTGCACCGGTGAATTAATCGCCTCGCGCTCAGCAAATCCACGGACAGTAAAATTCCTGCTGTTGATGTCTTTTAAATAACGCCTTCTTCCCATCATCGTTTTCACATAACCGTTGGCGCGGGCGAAATCGAGCGTATCGTTCATGTAATTTTTAATTCCCGGATACTGCTCAAAGTAATTGTTGATTAACTCTCCGGCTTCTTTTCTCGGTATTCCAAGGCGCTGGCTCAGACCAAAAGCACTGATAGAATATATGATCCCGAAATTTACCATCTTCGCTTTACTACGCATTTCCTTTGTTACTTCTTCCAACGAAACACCGTAAACTTTTGCAGCTGTAGCAGTATGAATATCCAAACCTTTCGAAAAAGCCTCCATCATAGCTTCTTCCTTCGCAATTTCTGCAACAAGTCGCAATTCAATCTGGCTGTAATCCGCAGAAATCAAAATGTGCTCATCATCCCTTGCAATAAAAGCTTTACGCACTTGCTGACCGCGCTCTGTTCTTATCGGAATATTCTGAAGATTGGGACCAACAGAGCTTAATCTCCCTGTTGCGGCAATGGTCTGATTGAATGTAGTGTGGATTCTACCAGTCTTCGGATGAATAAGTAGCGGCAACGAATCCACATACGTTGATTTAAGCTTGGTAATCTCCCTGTAGTTTGAAAGTTTTTCGGCTATCGGATGCTCCTTCGCCAGCCTGCTCAAAACTTCTTCGCCGGTACTGAACTGACCGGTTTTGGTTTTTTCCGCACCAGGTAATTTCAATTTTTCAAACAGTATTTCTCCAAGCTGTTTTGGAGAATCAATATTGAATTCCTGCCCCGACATCTGCCAGATTTCGTCCCTTAAAATGATCAGGTCGGCATGTAAAACCTCAGAATATTTTTTCAGAAATGGCTCGTCGATCTTTACTCCGGTGCATTCCATGTCGGCAAGAACCGGAATAAGAGGCTGTTCAATATCCTGAAGCACACTCAAAACATCGCGACTTTCGACCATTGGGGAAATGATGTTTTTTAATTGCAACGTAATATCTGCATCTTCCGCTGCATATTCAGCTACGATCTCAATGGGAACATCCCGCATCGAGCCTTGACCTTTTCCTTTTTTACCGATCAGATCTGTAATCGGAACCGGTGTATAACCAAGATACGTTTCGGATAAATAATCCATTCCGTGCTTCATATCCGGCTCAACAAGATAATGAGCAAGCATCGTATCGTAAAATGGTAGCCGCACGTCAACATCAAATTGCTTTAGCACCAAAAGATCAAACTTTACATTCTGCGCAATTTTTATGATGCTATTGCTTTCCAGCGCTGGCTTAAAAAAAGACAGTATCCTGATCGTTTCATCCCGGTCGGCCGGAGTGGGAACATACCAGCCTTCTCCGGCGATGATGCTGAAAGAAAGTCCGACCAGCTCAGTACTTAAAACATCTAGTGAAGAAGTTTCCGTGTCAAAGCAAAATTCGGTTTGGGCAAGAAGAATGTCAGCAAGTTCCTTTAATTCCTTATCGGTTTGCGCGACTTTGTATGAGTGCGGCGTATTCTGGATTGTGCGGCCCTTTTCTACCTGAGGTTCAGGACTAAAGCCATTCTGCTGTGCGGAAGGATCATCAAACATATTAAGCTGACCTGGCTTTCCCGGTGAACCTGTTGTTGGAAGTGATGCAGGATCAACATTCTGGTTGACAGAATAATCTGCACCAAGAATCCTTTTACCAAGCGATCTGAACTCTAGTTCGGCGAAAAGAGGCGTCAGTATTTCCTTGTCTGGTTGTGAAATCAGAAGATCTTCATCACTAACCTCAACCGGAACATTCAGGATTATCGTTGCAAGCATTTTGGAAACAAGTGCCTGTTCAGCAAATTGGATAACGTTTTCTTTCTGTTTTCCTTTTAGCTCGCCTGAACGGGCAATTATCGCCTCCATCGAGCCAAACTCATTGATAAGCTTTTTTGCAGTCTTCTCCCCAATACCAGGAATTCCGGGAATATTATCAACTGCATCACCCCATAAACCTAAAATATCGATCACTTTGAGCGGATCGTCGACTTCCCATTTCGCACAGATTTCTTTTACCCCAAGAATTTCCACTTCACTTCCCTGCCTGCCTGGTTTATAAATGAAAATGTTCTCTTCTACCAGCTGTCCATAATCTTTATCGGGCGTAACCATATAAACGCAATGACCTTCGGCAGCCTTTCGCTTTGCAATGGTTCCGATAATATCGTCGGCTTCGTAACCGGGATATTCAAGCATCGGAATCCGGAATCCTTCAATGATCTGCTTAATCCAGGGTATACTCTTCTGAATATCTTCGGGCATTTCCTGACGGTTAGCCTTATAAAAGCTGAATTCCGCCGACCGATCGGTTTCACCTTCGGAATCAAAAACTACAGCCATATGTGTCGGCTTTTCCTTCTGAATAAGCTCAAACATGGTGTTTACAAAACCGGTAATCGCACTAACGTTCAACCCTTTGGAATTAACGAGGTGATTCTGGCTGAAAGCAAAATATGCGCGATATATCAATGCGTAGGCATCGAGCAGGAAGAGACGTTTATCGTTATCGGGGTTGATTTTCATAGGGAGGCGAAGGTAATAAATGTAGGTTCAATGTGGCCCTCTGGCCTTTAAATGGGAAAGGCATAAAAGGGCAGGTCCCGACCTGCCCGTGCCTGATGGGCAGGTCCCGACCTGCCCGTGCCTGAGTGTTATGCCCTGCCTGTGCCTGATGGGCAGGTCCCGACCTGCCCGTGCCTGATGGGCAGGTCCCGACCTGCCCGTGCCTGAGTGTTATGCCCTGCCTGTGCCTCAATGGCATTGTTATTAAATGCTCCTGAGTTTGGGCAGTTCGTGGCTTGCCCTTACATTTACCTGTATTAATGATTGGGATGTTTCGGATTTGCTTTTTTCTTTTTCTTCTTCTTTCTGCTGGTTCTGCGTTTTCACAGGATCAGAGAAAATACAGTTCGGCTCCGGAGCCTTCGTTTGCTTCAGATAAGCGGCCGCCGGAAGTTGATTATAGCAAAGATGAAAGCTGGGCGGCACTTCCCTGGCGCAAGGACATGGCGGATTCGCTTCCAAAACCTAATTTAACGGACGGTCAGAACGACGCTGCTGTTGATGTTTTCTTTGTTCATCCAACGATTTACTATAGAGAGCCTTCGGAAAAATATCACTGGAACGGTGACGTGAATGACCAGGGCCTGAATGGCAGCGTTGACGGGAGCACTATTCTCAACCAGGCAAGCGTCTTTAATGGGTCATGTAAAGTATATGCACCTCGTTATCGCCAGGCACATATCAGCGCTTTTTACACTAATGATCGGGAAAGCGGAGAAGCCGCATTGGAACTC
>Ga0105044_10012359_pt1 | contig 11606 bp, 12 predicted proteins | sample MAT01_FD_78092 | JGI IMG/M metagenome (GOLD analysis project Ga0105044, IMG submission 78092) | Freshwater microbial communities from Lake Fryxell liftoff mats and glacier meltwater in Antarctica - MAT-01 | ecosystem: Environmental > Aquatic > Freshwater > Ice > Liftoff microbial mat | place...
CATGGACCAGGCGAGCGTCGAGGCGTAAGCCCGACGTGGATTCGCGGACTCCCAAGTTCGGGCGCTATCACGTCGGGCTTACGCCTCGACGCTCGCCTGGCCGCTGCCTGGGTAAATTTGTTCCTGCCGCTCGCCTAAATGAATTCGGGTCGCCAACGCATCGCGATCGCTATCGCGCGAGCAACTGATAATGCCGGCGTGGCCAGGTTGATGGCGGTGGAGTCGTTTGAAATCGGATCGATCGAAAGTGAGAACACATCGCCCATCCGATTTCGCACGTTCAAGAACGCGAGTGTCGTTGCGACCTTGTTCTCCTGCTTCCTGAACGGTCAAAATGTCGTGGCCTAGAATCCGGAGTCGCTCGACTACACGATAGTCGAAGTTTTCATTTGCATAGAAGCGGGCCATGGCCGATCATGCCTCTGCATTTCGGCGGATGAAGCCCTCGATCTCGTCACGATTGGATTCGTAGTAGTCCCATGCGGCTTCCAAGTCCTCGACTTCCAGGTGGGGCAGAGAAGCGAGTATTTCGTCCTGACTCTGTCCCAATTGTCGCCACTCGATCAGTCCCCAGACATTGATGTTCGTATCTCGGACACAGGCCTCCACACCATCAGGATGCGGATGCCGAGTGATCCGTTGTGTCTCGATGAGCACTGCTGAGACCTCGAAGCCTTTATACAAGGGAGATTATACTCAACTTGTCTTGAAACTCAGAACGCCTCTTTCGCATAGCCCCTGTCTTTCCTCTTTTGACTCGACCCAAGCAAGGGCTGTCCTTGCTTTCCTGGACTACCTGCGTTATGGGGTCGAAATCATGGACGCGACGCCGCTGATTGAACGTGTTTTGGAAGACGAGGGTATCACTTCCGGCCTTGAGGAAAGTGAAGCCGCGTTGATGGTTAAATTATTGACGAACAAAGTTGGAGAGATCGCGGCTGGCACGAATGATGCAGCCTCCGCTCGACAGCGTGTCGATGGGTTATGTCGAAACGCTCGACGAATCGGCCGCGTTGTGGAATGTTATCGCGATGAAGGCGAAGCCAGTGCGCGATTGAAGGCAGAACAATTTGCAATGCGATGGCCGGATGACGCGAGAGATAGCAGTGCGCTCTTGCAGGGTCTACTCGGCCAATGACGACACTTTCAGGAGCCAGGGATGGCACGGTCCAATTCTTCTTCCGGTTTTCTCGGCTGGATGTTCGGGCGAAAAAAATCTCGTTCGCGAACGACCAAAAAAAGCGGTTTGATGCGCCGGCTCGTTTGGATGTTCCTTGTTTTCGTAACGGGCAGCGGGAGCATAGCGGGCGCGACGGAATACGACGTCATCATAACGGTCTGGAAGATCGTCCGCGAACGTCTTCATCAGCATGTCCTCGCACCAAAGGACATTTCCTCGACGGAGTCGGGGGCAGTCCGAGTTTACTTTACCCAGCCCGGTCGGGGTCCGCAGTCGGGAGATATTGCACATGCTGTGGTCGAGTTTGTCGATGCGACCGAGCGCACGCTGGATGTGTGTGCCTTCGAGTTGGACAACCGCATCATCACGGAAGCGATTGTCCGAGCGGCCAAACGCGGTGTTCGTGTCCGATTCGTGACCGAGACCGACTACTTGGACGAGAGCGGTGTTCTCTCGCTTCGCAATGCGGGCGTGCCGATCGTGGACGATCAACGTATCGGGGCGTTGATGCATAATAAGTTCATGATTTTCGACAAGCGAGCAGTTTGGACTGGCTCGATGAACTTCACCGAAAATTGTGCCTACAAGAACAACAATCACGGCATCTATATCGAAGATGGCCGCATCGTCGAGAATTACGCCACCAAGTTCTCGTGGATGTTCGAGCAACGTAAGTTCGGCTCACCGCCGAACCGCACTGATCGAATTCCGAACCCGGTTGTGAAACTCGCGGATGGAACGCAAATCGAGAATTACTTCTCGCCGCATGATCGCCCGGCAACGAAAGTGATCGAGTCCATCAAGCTTGCCAAGAAGTCCATACATTTCCTGGCCTTCAGCTTCACGCACGATGGCATTGGCCAGGCGATGTTGAGCCGAGCATCCATGAGTGTCGAGGTGGCAGGTGTTTTCGAGAAAACTCAAGCCGCCAGTGGCCACTCCGAGTACGAGGCCATGCGCCGAGCAGGATTGGCTGTGTTTCTCGATGCCAATCCGCGAAACATGCACCACAAACTGATCGTGATTGATGGTGAGATCGTGATTTGCGGTTCGTTCAACTTCAGCGAGAATGCCGACAAAACCAATGACGAAAACCTGCTCATTATTTACAACCGAGCGATTGCCGCGAAATTTGAAGAGGAATTTCAACGCGTACATCAGGCAGCGAAATCGGTTGAAGGGCGATAGCAATGTAGTTCCCAATGTCGCCTTTCGCTCCGCGAAAGAGCGTGAGGCGAGCCACTCAAGAGAGGCGATTGCCTGCGCAGTTGGCAAGTCTCTCGCACTTTCGCGGATCGAAAGGCGACCTATGTGTTCAATTTGGTGAATCCTCCAGGGTTCGGGCGTCTATAAGACAGCCAGAATCCCTCGGAGGCTTTCCCATGCGTTCCGTCATCGCCGTCATTTCTGTTAGTGTCTCAGTCGCATGGCCCGCCCCACAGAAAGAGGAACTGCCGGCAGGGGCACTCGCCCGATTGGGAGCAATTGTCACTCCCGTGAAAGAGGCATCTCCCACCGGGGAAGTCAACTCTCTTCTATTCCTCGACGACAACGTTCTTTTCTCGGGCAGCAATAGCGGCTGGACGACCTGGGATGTACAGAAACGTCAGACTCGTCAGGCCAGCCCATCGGCGCACCCGCCTTCATAGCCGTTCGCGATACCGAACGGCTGTGGATCGGCTCTGCGAAAAAATTGCACTCGATCGAGCCCCTCCTATCCGCGTCGGCCGAGCCGGTCCGGTCCTGGGATTCCAGTTCGGATCAGGTGATTGCCATCGCGAACGCTCCTGGCTCAAAGCGGATCGTCTTCTCGGATGGAGAACAAAAGCTAACCGTGTTGAATACCGAGACCGGAAAATCGACCGGAACCATTGAGTTGATTAGCCGTCCTGTCGTGGCCTCGCTTACCTCTAACGGGCGGGTACTCGCGGTTGTCACCCGAGATGGAGTGGCTCGGCATTACAATCTCTCCACGAACGGTAATCTTGAGCCGATTTGGTCGAAACGAGTTGCACGTTCAGATCGCGGGTCGGCAAGCTTCTCACCCGACGGCCGGCTTTATGCCGTGGCCACCGCTGGGCGAATCTTGATCGTGGATAGTACCACGGGTCGGCAGATGCTCGGCCTGGAGCGGTGTTTTGGCGAGGGGGATGTGCGTTGTTTATCGATCTCGGCCGATGGGCGGCACATCGCGGTCGGGAGTAACGGGCCCGAGGCTGTTGTTCGAATTTGGGCATTCGAAACAGGCCAGGAACTTGCGAGTCTTAAAGGGCACCTGGGAGATGTAAATGCCGTGGCGTTTTCGCCCGACGGCAAGACGCTGGCTTCCGCTGGCAGTGATCGAGGCGTTCTGATCTGGAAGGTTCCGTCAGCCGTCACTTCGGCAAAATCGATTCCGTTGAGCGAAGCTTGGAATTTGCTCGATACTCTCGACGCCGCCGAGGCCCACATCGCGATGGGCTCGCTTCTGGCGGACCCGAAAGGTGCAGCGAGGACGCTAGACGCGGGCATTCGGGGCCTGGCCGGCGAGCAAACGCGAATGTTGAACTGGATCGTGGAATTGGATCACAAAGAGTTTCGAGTGCGCGAAGCGGCCAGGCGTGGTTTGCTCAAGGCTGGTCTTCGTGGTGCGGCCCACCTGAACGACCCGAAGCGCAAGCCGCTGGGTGCGGAAGGGGAACAACGCGTGCGGCTGATTCTCGATGCCATCGAGGCCCAGGGATTACGTGTGCCGGAAAGCGGTCTCTATGGCGAGCAGTTGCGTGCGGTCCGTGCCGTACGCGTGCTGGAAACGATTGACAGCGCGGAAGCCAAGGCGGTCCTGCAAGAAGCCGCGAAGGGAGTTGCAGATTTGCGGCTCACCCGCGAGGCGAAGGGAGCATTGGAGACTTGGCCCGTAGGGAAATGAAGGCGAGCGGAGCACCGTCAGTGCCCGATGACGACCGCAATCCATCATCGGGCACCTGACGGTGCTCCACTCGCCCGATTAGCCCACGTGCCGCTTCTCTTCTTCCCAGCGGTTCAGCTTATTGTAAAGCGTTTTCAAGCTGATGCCGAGTTCCTTCGCGGTTGTCGGTTTGTTGCCGCCGTTCTTGTCGAGCGTTCGCAGGATATGCTCCATTTCAATATCGTGAAGCGTCCTCGTTCCACTGACGGGATTCATTGGCAAAATAGAAGGAGCGGCCGATGCCGTTGTGGTTGTGCCGGGAGTCGCTAGCCGGGCGAGTCGCGTGCGGACGTGCTGCGGCAAATGTCCCACCTCGATCGGTCCGCCGCCGGACAAAATGTACGCGTACTCCATGGCATTCGCGAGTTCGCGGACGTTCCCTTTCCAGTCCGAATCGAGAATCACGGCCATCGCGTCGGGAGTGATCAGATCTTTCACTTGTTCAATGGGCCTCTTGGCCGTGCGACTGAGTAAGTGGATTGCCAGGGCCGGGATGTCGATCTTCCGCTCACGCAGAGGTGGAAGATGTATCTCGAACGTATTCAGCCGATAGATCAAGTCTTCGCGGAATTCTTCCTCGGCAATCATCTTGCGAAGGTCGCGGTTTGTCGCACATATCACGCGGACATCGGTACGGATCGGTTCCGTGTCGCCGATGCGGTTTAATTCTCCCGATTCGAGGAACCGCAGTAATTTGACCTGAATGTTCTTGTCGAGTTCACCGAGCTCGTCAAGGAATAACGTGCCGCCGTTCGCGACTTCAAAGAAGCCCTTGTGGTCGCGGTCAGCCCCTGTGAAAGCGCCCTTGCGATGGCCGAACAGTTGGCTCTCAACGAGTGTTGGCGAGAGCGACCCGCAATTCACGGGCACAAACGGCATGTCCGCCCGTTTGCTGAGATGGAAGATCGTGCGGGCGACCACGTCCTTGCCGGTGCCGGTTTCGCCCTGGATCAGAACGGTTGCGTCTGTCGGCGCGATTGTCGCAAGAAGTCGCTGCACCGTCTGCATGGCCGGCGACTCGCCAATCAGGCGGTGAGTTCCCTCTGCCACCTGAATCCGCGTTTGTAGGGCGATGTTCTTGTTCTTGAGTTTTCGCCGCTCGACGATTTTGAGCAGAATCGCTTCGATCTCGACCAGCTTGCACGGTTTCTCGATATAGTCGAAGGCTCCAAGCCTCATTGCTTCGACGGCTGTCTCTTTGCTGGCGTAGCCGGTCATCATGACCGCTTCGGTGTCCGGCGATACTTGCTTGAGCCTTTCGAGAACCTGAATGCCCGTCATGTCGGGCATCTTGAGATCCAGGATGGCCGCATCGAACGTGGATTTCTCGATCGTCCTGAGCGCGGAGCGACCGTCTGGGCAGACCGTCACCTCGTGCCCGAGACGTGGCAACTCGGCGAGCATCAACTCGCGAAGCGAACCTTCGTCGTCCACAAAGAGGATCCGAAGACTGTTACTATTAGGCGGCGTGGCCAATTCCTTCCTCCGTCTTGATTCCGGCCGGCTTCCGTGCCGGTCCGTATGGCAAAACACCCTCGCGAGCGTCTTGCTCCAGGTTGGGCGTTAGCGGCACTCGTACCGTAAACGTACTTCCTTGTCCGAGGCCGGCACTCGATGCTCGAATTTCACCACCGTGCTGGGTCACAATGTGATGACTAATAAACAAACCCAACCCCGTACCCTTGCCCGTTCGACTCCGTGTATAAAACGGTTCGAAGATGTTGTCCAGCACATCTGCCGCCATCCCAACACCTGTATCCGTAAACATCATCTCCGCGTTTGCACCAATGACTTTGAGGGTGATCGTGAGAACGCCCCCTTCCTCCATATTCTCCAAAGCATTCACCACCAGATTGAGAACGACCGACTTGATGTCTTCTCCGCAAACCCCCGCAACCACTCGGCTATACGGCTGGAAGATGATGCGCTTGCCACGACAGTGTTGCAAATGCTGGGCGATTTCCAGAACACTTTGCACCAACTCGGCCAGATCGCTCGGCTCCCGGCGATGTTCGCCCATGCGGCTGAATTCGAGCAGCCGGCTTGTGATTCCTTTGCAACGGAATGCTTCCTGCTGTATCATGCGCAGGTATTTTTGAATGACATCGGTATCGTGTGGATTGCGGGCCAGATAATCCGCCAGTCGCGATTGCAGGGCCTCCGAGCAGAACGCGATACTGGCGAGTGGGTTGTTAATCTCGTGGGCTACACCTGCGGCCAAGAAACCGACGCTGACCATCCGTTCCGAACGCACCAGTTGCCGGCTGCGCTCGTCCACTTGATGTTCGAGATCCCGATAGACGTCGTGCAGGCGTGACATCATGCCGTTAAACGCGACCGCAAGGTCTTCGAGTTCATCGCCTGAATTCAAGGAAATGGGATGGCTAAAATCCCCATCGGTCACACGGCGAACACATGCTTGAAGGTCGCGAATTGGCTTGAAAACCCAGCCGGAGAATAAGCCGATCAGCGTGAACATGAGCAGAAGTGCGATTCCCGTGGCCGCAATGATGATCGTCACGGCTCGCTTGAATTCCGTCTGAGCCGTGGTGATTCGATCGTTCATGTCCTTGGCGACTTCGTTCCGCAAGTCGTCGATTGCCTTCAGCAACTGCAAATGCTGTTTGGCGACAGTGACATCGGCCGAGAGAGGTTTGCTTACCTGAACCGTTTGTGGGTTTGCAAATTTCTCGATTGCAGCCGCCAATCCCACGAAATGCTTTTCGATTACTGCGATCAGTTGCGTGTCCTGATACGGGTCCGGGTCGCGATTGCGACGAACAGTTTCGTCGAACTGGTCCTTGTAGTGTTTGAAAATTCCCCGGGCATGATCCAGCTTGAGTCGAGCCCGGCGCACTTCGCCCGTTCGGGAATCGGTGGGTAGCAGATCCATCCCCGGTTCAGGAGGAATCGCCGCAGTGGGCTCGGAAATAATCGAGGCGACATCGGGCTTGAGTTGATCGAGTGTGAGAAGCTCCCGAAGCTTGCTATCGGTGGTCTTCATCGTGACCATGTACGACGACAGGCCGTAAGCTGTCCCGGCGATGAGAGCGCCGAAGCACCCGACCACCAGGCCTAAGCCGAGCAACAGTTTGTTGCGAAGACGCCAGCGTCGGGCCACCGCGAACCTCCATGTTCGGGCGTCAGACCTTCAGCGGGGAAGCCCCATTTCATCCGTGACGGGTCGCCCCCCCAGGTCGACAGGGAAGAGACTACCAGAAGATTTCTTACAATGGGAGAGCAACTTTTACCGAATGAGGCATGTCATTCTTACCATCTTCCTTTTGGGGCGGTCTCCCGCTTGCCAGGCTTGCCCAGTCGAGAATTGGGGTTGATTTTCTGAGCGATTCATAGTGAGGAATTGCGACAGTATGAGCAAACCGACGGCACCGCCTCCGTTCGATCCGACGATCAAAACCATGGTCGAGATTTCGCCGCCAGACTGGGTGCGCGTGTTCGGGCAGCCAATGGGCTCAACGAAGGTCGTGGACACCGACATAGCAACTACGATTCGCGGTGCTGCAGACAAAGTGATTCGCGTGGCCGCGAAGCCCCCGTATTTGCTCCATCTCGATTTTCAGGCCGGTCATTTCGCCGCCCGAATGCCCGCGTCATTGCACTTGCGAAATGTAGCCCTGCAATATCGGCACAGGTTAGTAGTCGTCACGGGACTTGTGCTTTTGAAACCGGAAGCCGATTCGCCGAATTGGACCGGCCAACTTCGCTCGATCTATCCGGGCCAGGAGCCCGAGACCACTTTTCGCTATCGCGTGCTGCGGGTTTGGGAGCATCCGCCCGAAGTCTTCTTGAAAGGCATTGGGACTTTGCCATTGGCACCCGTCAGTGCCGTGACAAACGCTCAGATTCCTGACATAATACGAGAAGTGAAATCGAGGTTGGCCGGGCATCCCCTGGCACCCGACTTATGGGCGGCGACGTATGTCATGCTCGGCCTTCGTTATTCCAGCGCTTTCGCATCCATGGTGCTTCAAGGAGTTCTGACGATGAAAGAATCTGTTACCTATCAAGCAATCATTGCCGAGGGCAAAGCCGAAGGCAAAGCTGAAGGCGTCATCCAGGGTGCTCTTGAGGAAGCTCGCAAACTCTTGCTCCGCCAGGGCGACATTCGATTCGGCCCGCCAAGCAAAGCGAACCACGCGGCCCTGAATCGCATTATCGATCTTTCACGCCTGGAGGATCTGAGCGAGCGCCTTTTGGTCGTTGATTCCTGGCAAGATCTCTTGGGAACGAAAGGAACTTCGGCAAAAAAGGCACGCACCTAAGGGGAATGGGACAATGCGATTCGGAGAATTGAGAGTCGAATGAATGACGTGCTCGCCTTTGGATTGCTCTCGTTCGTCTCGTTGTTCGCCGTGGTCGAACCGCTGGGACTTATGCCGATTTTCATTGGCATGACGGCCAAACTCGCACCGGCTCGACAACGCTCGATCGCTCGTCGCGCCTGCCTGGTGGCCTTCGTTACCTTGTTGTCCTTCGCACTCACCGGGCAACTTGTGTTTCGCTTTTTCGGCATCTCGCTCGAAAGCCTGAAGATCGTCGGCGGCATTTTGTTTTTCATGATCGGCTTCGAGATGCTGCAAGCAAAACATACCCGCACGGCCTTCGACGAGAACAAACCCGAAGAAGACGAACACGATATCGCGGTTACGCCGCTCGGGATCCCCATGATTGCCGGACCGGGTGCCATCGCGAGCGTCACCGTTCGCTGGAATCAGGCTGACGATCTGCCGAAACAGGCGGCAGTGCTTGTCAGCATCACGCTCGTCATTTTGGCTACGCTTCTGATTCTGCTGGGAGCCCGCAGAGTCTCCCGTTTTTTGGGCGAAAGCGGGAACAAAGTGCTGCTTCGACTGATGGGCCTGATCACGATGGTGATAGCCGTGGAGTTCTTCTTCTCCGGGCTGACGCCGATCGTGCAGAAGATGATGAAGCCGGAATAGGTGGTTTTATGCCTTCTTCAGCGTGAAGATCGCGACCTCGGGCCGAACGCCGAAACGGAATCGCAAGCCGTAGCCGATGCCCTTGTTGACGTACACCGGCTTGTCGGCATGGGTATACAACCCCGCGGAAAAACGGCGTGCGTTTTTGCCGATGAACAGCCGGCCGACACCGGGCCAGTTCACTTGTCCTCCATGAGTGTGGCCGCTCAGCATCAGGTCGCAGCGTTCGTCCCCCAATAACTCGATCGAAAGCGGATTGTGTGCGAGGATCAGGCGTGGAGAGTTCGGGCACATGCCCCGGAGTGCGGCTTCCGGATTACTTTCGCCCGACCAAAGATCGTCAATCCCTGCGATCTGGAATGGCGTGCCACGATGATCGACGATGGCCGAGGTGTTGCGAAGAACTCGAATGCCACGTGTTTCCAATGAGTCGGTTACGGCCTGATGCAATCCGCGATGGCGTCGCCATCCGAGTGCATTTCGCACCGAGAAATCGTGATTGCCGAGAACCGCAAACGTGCCAAGCGGTGCTTTCAATGTCTCAAGTGCTCGGGCTACGTCATGTACGTGCCGATATCCTTTGTGAACGAAGTCACCGGTCAAAGCGATGACATCCGGTTTCATCGCCAGAGTGCGCTCAACGACTTCAGGTAGATAATGGGGTGGAAGATGCTCGCCGCCGTGGAAGTCCGTCAGGTGAGCGATCCGCAAGCCTTCGAGCCCTGCGGGCAAATTCGCAATCGGAAGCTCGATCTCGTTTGCCTCCAGCCAGGTTGGTTCGATTTTTCGGCCGTAGCTCAGTCGAGCCCACGTCCGACCGATCCAGCGAGCGGAGACATGACCCATAGGCGCGGTCGAGGCCGGCGTGGCACTGGCTGGTGGCATGAGTTCAAGGCCATAATGAGAAACCGATCGCAAGCATCACTTTACGCTTGCGATCGGTCAAAGGCAAAATGTGGCCGAGAACAGGCCGACTCAATCCTCGTCGTCGCCGAATTCTTCTTCCTCGTCATCGTCGTCGTCGTCATCGTCATCGTCATCATCGTCCGCGAACTCATCGTCGCCGAGTTCGTCGTCGTCCAGTTCGTCATCGTCCAGATCATCGTCGTCTAAGTCGTCTAATTCCTCGTCATCGAGTTCCTCGAATTCCTCGTCATCCTCGGCGTCGTCATCGACTTTGTCTTCCTCATCGTCATCGTCCTCGTCCTCATCGCTGTCCAGTTCTTCATCCTTGTCGTCGTCGCCGATTGCGACGGCAAACAGATCGCCGGGTTTCATCCAGGGGAATAGTTCGTGCTCGCCCGCATCAGCGAGCACGGCCGTGAGCATCTTGGTGCGGCCGGTCATGGGTTTTGTCCTCATAATTAAGTGAGAGATTCCGTGTTTTCTCAGGCTATCGGTATCCCGAAGAGGAAACTCCAGAGATTCCCATCGGGTTGCAATCTCGAACATTTCAAGCCGGTCGTATTAACAGTTGGTCCCATCCGAAGGTGGCGCAACAACCTGCGCCTCACAGGTGAGCCCCCATTCGTAGACGCTTCTTAGGAACCTGTTCCAACGGCGTCAAGCGGAGAAAATGGGACGATTTTTTTTCGGCCTCGTCCAACTCCGTTCTGACGCCTAACCTGGGGGTGTGACAGAGATTTCCTCGATCCAGAGTTTCTATGCCCGATCCAGCCGAAGTCGCCGTGAAGCCCGAACGAGGAGTGGATCGTGGACCACTTTACACCGAAACTCCACAAGAAATCCGCGAGCAACTGCCTTTCACCGGTTCTGTTGCCGAGCCTTGGAATACCGTTACCGCTTCCTTCTTCGTACTGATTGTCCTGATCTGGATCGTCCGATTACGAGGCCGACTTACAAAATTCCCGTTTCTCTTGCTCACATTACCAATTCTTCTCGTTGGGGGCATCGGGGGTACGCTTTATCACGGATCGAGAAGCTGGGTTGGCTACTTTCTCATGGACGTGGTTCCCATTAACATCCTCGGCCTGGCTGTCAGCGTTTACTGGTGGGTGCGTCTTGGCCCCAAATTTCGGCATCTCGTGGCCATGGTTGGTGTACTTTCCCTGATGATTTTGCTCGGTCAAAAAACCCTTCCACAGGTCTGGGCGATCAATGTCTCCTACGCGGGTCTAGCTTTGATTATCCTCGTCCCCCTCTCACTTGTCCTGATTCGCACGAGGTTTCGACACGTCGGCTGGGTGGTCACGTCTCTAGTTTCCTTCGTGTTCGCCTGGTTCTTTCGTCTGGCCGATTCCTGGACCCCGCCACTCTTGCCTATGGGCACGCATTGGCTTTGGCATACTTTCGGGGCCATCACAACAGCTGCACTTTGCGAATATGTCTTCCTGATCGAGGGAGTGAATTTGAAAAAAATCGAACAGAGTGATGAAACTCAATTGAACAAGAAATGACAAATGTCTCCGTCCTGCATGATATAGCTCTTTCCTTCTACTCGAAGCTTTCCAGCCGCCCGGATCGCCTTTTCGCTTTGATAGGTCTCCAGATCCGCGAG
>Ga0105044_10012360_pt1 | contig 11606 bp, 8 predicted proteins | sample MAT01_FD_78092 | JGI IMG/M metagenome (GOLD analysis project Ga0105044, IMG submission 78092) | Freshwater microbial communities from Lake Fryxell liftoff mats and glacier meltwater in Antarctica - MAT-01 | ecosystem: Environmental > Aquatic > Freshwater > Ice > Liftoff microbial mat | place...
CGCCGACCGCGCGCCCGCCGCGTGGAGCACGCGAGATCGCGCGTGCGAGCGCGGAGCAGTGGCGTCGTCAGATCGAGGCGATCACCAGCGCGATCGGTGCGGGTGCGTGCTCGAAGATCGTCGCGGCGCGAACGTGCACGGTCGACCTGATCGAGCGCGAGGATGCGCGGGCACCGTCGCACGAGGCATCACTGCTCGATGCGCTCGACGACCGCCACAGCGATTGCGTGCGCTTGCTCGTGCGTCCGCCCGGCGCCGGGGCGCTGGTCGCGGCCACGCCCGAGCGGCTGGTGCGCCGCGATGGCGTGATCGTGCGCTGCGACGCGCTCGCGGGCACGGTTCGTCACTCGGGAGATCCGGCGCGCGTGCGCGAGGCCGGGGCGCAGCTGCTCGCGAGCACCAAGGATCGCTGGGAGCACGAGCTCGTGGTGTCGGCGATCCGCGCCGCGCTCGAGGGCTTGCGCTCCGATATCGATGCGCCGGCGGAGCCGATCGTTCGCACGTTGCGCCACGTGCTTCACCTCCACACGCCGATCCGCGCGACGCTGGCGAAGCCGCACCACGTGCTCGAGCTGGTCGCCGCGCTGCATCCGACGCCTGCGGTCGGTGGCACGCCGACGCCGTACGCGATCGAGTGGATCTGCGATCACGAGCCGATGCCGCGCGGCTGGTACGCGTCCCCCGTGGGCTGGTTCGATCTCGATGGTGATGGTGAGTTCGCGGTGGCGATCCGCTCCGGCGTGATCGTCGGTGACCGCGCGCATCTGTGGGCCGGTGCCGGCATCGTGGCGGGGAGCGACCCCGACCGCGAGCTCGCGGAGACCGAGCTCAAGCTGCGCGCGATGCTCGGTGCCCTCGGAGTCGACCGGTGAATCCCGCGATCGTGCAGACGCTGTGGGCTGACGTCATAGCGTGCACGCTGCGTGATGCGGGTGTGTCGCCGATCGTGATCAGCCCGGGCTCGCGTTCGACGCCGCTGGTCGCCGCGCTCGTCCGTGCGAAGACACCTCTCGTCACGATCATCGACGAGCGTGCCGCGGCGTTCTACGCGCTCGGCGCCGCGCGGGCGACCGGCAAGCCCGCGGCGCTCGTGTGCACGAGTGGCAGCGCGGCCGCCCACTACCTGCCGGCGATCGTCGAGGCCGCGCATGCGGGTGTGCCGCTGATCGCGATCACCGCGGATCGGCCGCCGGAGCTGCACGCTTGCGGTGCCTCGCAGACCATCGATCAACACGCGATCTACGGCGGGTTCACGCGTGGTGCGTTCGAGCTCGGTGCGCCGGCCGCCGATGCGCTGCGTGCGGTGCGGCGGACCATGATCCAGGCGATCACGCGCTCGCTCGGTCCGGATCCGGGACCGGTCCACATCAATGTTCCGCTGCGCAAGCCGCTCGAGCCCGCGCAGCCCACGACGGCTGAGGAACGCGCGCTCGTCGCCGAGTTGCCGCGTCCGTCGATCGCACCGCCGGTGCTGGCGCCGGATCCAGCTGCGATCGATTCCCTCGCATCCGCGATCGCCGCGGAGCCGCGCGGCTTGATCGTCGCCGGTGCGCTGCCCGCGGAGTTCGCGCGCGCCCGCGAATCGGTGTTCGAGCTCGCACGTCGCAGCGGCTATCCGATCGTCGCCGAGGCCGGCAGCCAGCTCCGCCTGTGTGCCCGTCCCGACGATGTCACCGTCGTCGATGCGTTCGACATCATCGCCGGATTCGCGCCGCGTCCCGCGCTGATCATTCAGCTCGGATCGGAACCGGTCGCCGCCGCCTGGCCCGCGTTCCTCGCGTCGTCACGCGATGCCGCGCGTCACGTGCTCGCCGGTCCGCGCTGGCACGATGCCGGCTCCACTGCTGCTTCGGTGATCCTCGCCGACACCGCGCATGCGGTCCGCGATCTCGCAGCAGAGCTCGCGATCGCCGCGCGCACGAAGGCGTCGAGCCTGCGCCGCCAGATCGAGCGCGATGCCGCCTCGCTCGCATGGCGCGATGACTGGCGCACCCTCGATCAGCACGGTCGCGAAGCGCTCGATCGTGCAACGCGCGAGTTTCCCGCGACCGAGGTCAGCGCGATGCGCGATGCGCTCGCCGCCCTGCCCGCCGGGTGCTCGCTCCAGATCGGCAACAGCCTCCCGATTCGCGTCGTCGATCACGCGACCCTATTTTCACCGCGTGATCTTGGCGCGCTTCGGTCCGGACCCATCGATCTGGACTCGCGGGATCTGGACAACACGGTCGTGCTCACGCAGCGCGGTGCCGCCGGCATCGATGGCTTGATCGCCTCCGCGGCGGGCGCGACCCAGGCCGGCCGACCCGTGCTGCTGGTGCTCGGTGACGTCAGCTTCGCGCACGATGTCGGCGGGCTGCTCGCCGCACGCGCGGCCGTCGCACCGCTCGCGATCCTGGTGATCGATAACGGCGGTGGTCGAATCTTCGATGGGTTACCGATCGCGAAGGCGAACCTCGGCGACACGTTCGAGACGCACTGGACGACGCCGCCCGCGGTCGATGTCGTCGCGGTGGCGCGCGCCCTCGGAGTAGCTGCGCTGGCGGCATCGCCCGAGACGATCGCCTACGACGTCGCGACCGCCTGCTCGACCGAGCACGTCACGGTGATTCACGCAGCGGTGTCGCCGTTCGGCGCGCGCGAGGTTCGCACACGGGCGATCGAGCTCGCGTCTGCACCACGCGCACGCGCTTCGGCGATCACACGCAGTTCCGTTCCGGTCATCGCACGCACGGGAGAGATGCCATGAGCAAGACGAGCAAGAAGGTCACGATCAAGGACGACCCGGTCACCTGGACCCGTAAGGAGGGCTACGAGGACATCACGTACGAGACCGCGCCCGAAGGCATCGCGAAGATCGCGATCAACCGGCCAGAGGTGCGCAACGCGTTCCGCCCGCAGACCGTCGCCGAGCTGATCCGCGCGTTCGACGACGTCCGCGACGACGGCTCGGTCGGCGTCGTGATCCTGACTGGCGCCGGCGACGAGGCGTTCTGCTCGGGTGGTGACCAGCGCGTGCGCGGCCACGGAGGTTACGTCGGCACCGACGGCGTGCCCCGCCTCAACGTGCTCGACCTCCAGATGCGCATCCGCTACCTGCCAAAGCCGGTGGTCGCGATGGTCGCGGGCTTCGCGATCGGTGGAGGCCACGTGCTCCACCTCGTCTGCGATCTCACGATCGCCGCCGACAACGCGCAGTTCGGTCAGACCGGTCCGCGCGTCGGTAGCTTCGATGCCGGGTTCGGCAGCTCGTACCTGGCGCGCGTCGTCGGCCAGAAGAAGGCGCGAGAGATCTGGTTCCTGTGCCGCCAGTACGATGCGCAGGAGGCGCTCGACATGGGCCTCGTCAACACCGTGGTGCCACTCGCGGAGCTCGAAGCGACGACGGTTCGCTGGTGCCGGGAGATGCTCGTGCAGTCGCCGACCGCCCTGCGCTTCCTCAAGATGGCGATGAACGCCGACTGCGATGGTCAGGCCGGCATGATGGCGTTCGCCGGTTCGGCGACGCTGATGTACTACACGACCGACGAGGGTCGCGAAGGCAAGGAAGCCTTCCTCGAGAAGCGCGAGCCCGACTTCAAGAAGTTTCCGCGCTACCCGTGATGACCGGCGATGGAGATGATCGACGTGGCCCGTCCTACCAGTGAGCTCCCGATGACCTCCTCTCGAGTCGGAATCTGGATCCAGGCAATGCGCCTCCGCACGTTGCCGGCGGCGATCGTGCCAGTTGTCGTCGGCACCGGCGTCGCCGCTGCCATCTCGCACGTCGCGTGGCCCGCGGCGCTCGCCGCCCTCGCCGGGGCACTCGCGATCCAGATCGGCACCAACTTCGCGAACGACGCCTTCGACGCCGAGACGGGCGCCGATGGCCCGGATCGGATCGGCCCGACGCGCGCCGTCGCCGCGGGCCTGATCACGGGCGCCGCGATGAAGCGCGCGATGATGCTCGCCTTCGCGATCGCCGCCGCGTTCGGCCTCTACCTCGTCGCGATCGCCGGCTGGCCCGTGGTCGCGATCGGCATCGCCTCGATCCTCTCGGGCATCGCCTACACGGGTGGCCCAGCGCTCGGCTACCGCGGCCTCGGCGACATCTTCGTGCTCGCGTTCTTCGGCTTCGTCGCCGTGTGCGGCACCGTCTACGTGCAGCTCTTCGAGGTCCCCCGCCTCGCGATCGCCGCGTCGATTCCCGTCGGTGCGCTCGCCACCGCGATCCTGGTCGTCAACAACCTCCGCGATCGCCACACCGACGTCCGCGTCGGCAAGCGCACGCTCGCCGTCCGGTTTGGCCGCAACGCCGCGCTCGTCGAGTACGCGCTGCTCCTCGTCGCCGCCTACGCCGTCCCGCTCGTCCTCGCGCTCACCGGTCGCCCGTGGGCTGCGCTCCCGCTGATCTCGGCGCCGCTCGCGGTCCTCCGCATGCGCGGGCTCGGTGTTGCGGTCACCGGGCCCGAGTTCAATCGCCTGCTCGCCTGCACCGCCCAGCTCATGATGCTGCACGGCGCGCTGTTCGCCGGCGGCCTCGCGTTGTCGGCGCGCGCCTCGTGTTGCACCTGAGCAAACGACAACTCGCCTCCAAGATCAGCGCGCGCTCGAGCGCTGGCCGACGCGAACTGCATTCTTCAACGGAGATCTCCATGCCGGACAGGAAACTCCGCCGCAAGCTCGCCGACTCACGCGATTCCTGGCGGGGTTGGGCGGGAAACCCTCGACGGGGTAGCTCCTGGCCCCCGATCAGGACAGCGCGGATCGACCGCCTTGTCGCGGTCGAGTGTACGGATCGTCACCGGACACGTGGTATCGCGAGCGCTGTGACCGGCAAAGGGTTTGTCGAGACACCATCGTCAAGGAACGCGTGATCAGAATCGTCGCGACCTCGTTGCAGGACATCGCGTGGACGCTCGACGGGCGTGGCGCCGCGCGCGGGCGTGGCGCCGCCCAGCGCGAGGGCCTCGTGATCGAGCTGCGCTCAGCCGATGGCATCGTCGGGCGTGGTGAGGCCTCGCCCTTACCGGGCATGTCGCGCGACACGCTAGCCGAGGCGCGCGGAGCACTCGTTGCTGTCACCGCACCCTTCGAGCTCACCGACGAGCCGCACGCGATCTTCTCGCACACCGAATCGATCACGTCACCGGCGGCCCGCTTCGCGGTCGAGACCGCGCTGCTCGACGTGCTTGCACGCTCGCGCGGCACCTCGATCGCGGCGTTACTCCACACTGGTGAGGAGGGCCCATTCGCCGAGACGGTCGCTCGAATCCGCGCGATCATCGCGGGCGATCCGGCGATCACTCTCGAGCTCGACCAGACCGTCATGTCATCGGTCGTTGTCGACGACACGACCGAGGCGGCGGCCGCCATTCGTGGCGGTGCGCACGTGCTCAAGATCAAGATCGGCGATCGCTCGATCGACGACGACGTCGTACGCGTGCAGGCGATCGCGGCCGCTGCCCCCGAAGCTACGCTGCGACTCGACGTCAATCGCCGGTGGCCGCGCGCGCTGGCGGTCGAGCATCTCGCGAGGTTCGCGGGCCTACGCGTCGAGTACGTCGAGGAGCCTTGCTCCGCGGCGCACGAGCTCCTCGGCTCCGAGGTGCCCGTGCCGATCGCCCTCGACGAATCACTTACTATACTCACCAGCGACGAGATCTTCTCGGCCCTCGCGTCGCCATCGCTCGGTGCGATCGTGCTCAAGCCGACGCTCCTCGGTGGGTTCGGCCCGTGCATCGCGCTGGCTGCGCTCGCACGGATGGCGAACAAGCCCGCCATCGTCACGCATGCACTCGAGGGATCGATCGGCAACTCCGCGTGCGTCGAGCTCGCGCGCGTGGTCGGCGACGACCGCGTGCATGGCGTCCACGCTTCGAGCGGCGCGCGCGCTCCACGTCGAGTCGAAACCAGAGCTCATGGCGTCCCACCCGAGCTCGTGTCGGTTCACATCGCGACGCCGGAGCTCGGCACCGTCGCCATGGTGTGGGTGGCGCTCGAACAACGCGTGCCGATCGCGCTGATCCACCACGCACTCCCCAGCGCCGAGATCGAGCGGCGGCGAGCGATGATCATCGCCACGACGCTCGGGGATGACGATGCCGTCGTGCTCTTCACCTCCGGCTCGACCGCCGACGCGCGCGGCGTCGTGCTGTCACACGCGGCACTCGAAGCGGCGGCCGCCGCCAGCGAGCATCATCTTGGCTGGCGCGCCGACGATGCCTGGTTCGTCCCGCTCTCCCTCGCGCACGCCGGCGGGCTCGCAGCGATCGTTCGCTGCTGGAAGGCGCGCAAGCCGATCGTGCTGCTCGACGGCGACTGGAGCCGCGCGCGCGCCGCGAAGCTCCTCGAGGGCTGCACGCTCGCCTCGCTGGTGCCGACGCAGCTCGCCGACTTGCTCTCCGATCCGGCGTGGCGTCCACATGCACGCCTGCGCGCCGTGTTGCTCGGCGGTGCCGCCGCGAGCCCGGCGTTGCTCGCACGAGCCGCCGCACGTGGCGTGCCGTTCCTCACCACGTATGGCATGACCGAGTCGTTCGGTCAGCTCGCGACCACACCGCTCGACCGCGCCGGCGATGCCGACGCCCCGCTCGTTCCCCTCACCGGTGTCGAGCTCCTCGCAGGCACGCGAGAGGCCCCGGCGACGATTCGTGTCCGCGCGCCGATGCTCGCCACCCGCTATCTCGACGGCGCCCCGATCGCGCCCGAGCTCGTCACCAGCGACCTCGGCTTCGTCGAGCAGGGCGCGCTGGTCGTCGTCGGGCGCGCTGATGACGTGATCGTCACCGGTGGCGAGAACGTCCACCCGGCCACCGTCGAGGCCGTGCTCGCCGCCACTCCCGGCGTTCGCGCCGCGATCGTCTTCGCCGTTCCCGACGAGCGCTGGGGGCAGATCGTCGGTGCCGCGATCGCCACCGATCGCGACCTCGACGCGGCCGCGCTCGCGTCCTGGCACGCCGCCCTCCCCGCGCACGCACGTCCGCGCGAGCTCGCGATCGTTCGTGAGCTGCCGCAGCTCGCCACCGGGAAGCTCGACCGACGCGCCGCCGCCCAGCTACCCCGCGCGCCCATTCGCTACTGACCGCATAGCGAGCCACCACGTGCCTGCGCTACCGTGATCCGGTGAGCGCACGTTTCCTCGATGAGCCGGCACGGGCCGCGTTCGCGAAGGCGATCAAGACGATCGAGGACCCCAGCGCGATCGAGGTCGTGATCGCCGTCCGCCGCAGCAGCGCGGGCTATCGCCACGCGAACGCGATCGTCGGTGTCGCGATCGCCCTGGCCGGGCTCGCCGCGATGCTGTTCGCAGCGTCCGAGTTCAGCACGCTCGCGATCCTCGTCGATCCGTTCATCGTCGGCGCGATCGCCGCCGGCCTCGTCGAGCTCGCCCCTCCGATCAAGCGCGCCTTGACACCCGCGCGCCTTCGCGAACGCGAGGTGCGACGCACTGCACGGGCCACCTTCGTCGAGCGTGGCGTCCACAACACGCGCGATCGCAGCGGCCTGCTGGTCTACGTCTCGTGGCTCGAGCGACAGGCCGTCGTGATCGCAGACAGCGGCCTCGACCACCCCTTACCCATCGGCGTCCTCGCGACCATCGAGCGCGCCCTCACCGCCGCGATCCCGAACGGCGGCGTGGCCGTCGCGCGCGCCCTCGAGACGGTGATCGCGAAGCTCGCACCTGGCATGCCGCGCCGCTCAGACGATCGCAACGAGCTCCCCGACGCGATCGACAGCGACCTCCAGCGAGGTCCGCGATGACGTGGCGGCTCGCCCTCGTCATCGTCGCGGCTCTCACGATCGACGCCTTCGCACGTCCCGGCGACGGCGGCTCGTACTCCGGCGGCGGCGGACACGGAGGTGGCGGAGGTGGCGGAGGTGGCGGAGGTAGCGGAGGTAGCGGCGGCGACGGGGCCGGCTTCCTCGAGCTGATCTACTGGCTGATCCGGCTGTGCATCGCGGAGCCAGTGATCGGCCTGCCGGTGGTCGGCATCGTGATCGGCTATTTTATTTTCCAGGCCTATCGGAAGCAGCAGAACAAAGACTGGGACAGCGGTCCGCCCGTCGAGCTCCAGCACGCGATCGATCTAGAGGACGTCAAGGTCGTCGATCCCGAGTTCTCTCCCGTGCTCTTCGAAGACTTCGCGTTTCGCCTGTTCTCGACCGCGCAGCGCACACGCCACTCCGGCGCGACCCTCGCCACCGTCGCTCCATACGTCACGCAGACCGCACGCACCGCCCTCCAGCTCCGGTCCCCCGAGAACACCCCCGTGCTCTCCGTCGTGGTCGGCGCGATGCGCGTCGTCGAACTCGATCTCCCGAACGTGCTCTCCGACGCTGCAGGTCGCGCACGGATCTCGGTCGAATTCGAGGCCAACGTCACCACCGCCGATCACACGTACTACTCCGTCGAGATGTGGCGGTTCTCGCGCGATGCCGCGGCACGCACCAAGCCATCGACCACCAGGACGTTCCCATGCCCGAACTGTGGTGCACCGTGGCAGGCGGCCGAGTCCGGCACGCAGAAGTGCGCGAGCTGCGGCGAGATCGTCGACAACGGCCGGTTCGACTGGGTCGTCGATCTGATCGGCCTCCGCTCGATCGACGAACGTCCACCCACGATGCTCGCCGACACCGTCGAGCGCGGCACCGAGCTGCCGACCTACAAGCAACCGCGCGTCGACCAGAACATGATGGCACTGACGCAGGCCGATCCTGAGGTCACGCTGCCCTCCCTGATCCTGCGCCTCGAGCTGATCTACGACCAGCTCAACCGCGCGTGGGACGCCAACGATCTCCGCCCCGCACGCGGCCTGGTCTCCGACGGTCTCTACGACTACCTGTCGTACTGGACCAGCGCCTATACCCAGCAGGGCCTCCGCAACGCGCTCGAGAAGATGCGGATCACGCATCACTCACTCGCGAAGGTGGCGCGCGACAAGTACTACGACGCCGTCACGTTCCGGATCTTCGCCACCGGGCTCGACTACACGGTGCAGACGGCGACCGACAAGGTCCTCAAGGGCAGCAAGCGCGAGGAGCGCGCGTACAGCGAGTACTGGACGCTGATCCGCTCCGCGACACGCAAGGGCTCACCGACCACGCAACCGAACTGCCCGAACTGCGGTGCACCACTCCAGATCACGCGCGCCGGCGAGTGCGAGCACTGCAACGCGCACGTCACCGCCGGCGAGTTCGACTGGGTGCTGTCGAAGATCGAGCAGGACGACAGCTACCGCGGTTGACGATCAGCACCAGCTAGAACCTGACTCCGAGCACGAACGCGACATCCAGATCGACCCCGGTGTACCCGAGGTCGGCGTCGAGACATCGAGCCCGCGTGGCCCCGATCGGGTGCCGAGACGAAGGCCGAGCTTGAGGCTCTCGTCGATGTTGGTCTCGTATTGTCGTCGCCGAGTGGCGCCATCAGGCCGACGTCCCCCTCGAAGAACGCTCCATCGCCATGCGCCGGCCAACACGAGCACGGTTGCGATCGCGATCCTCATCCCGCGATCCTATCAGGGCAGCTTCGACCGCAGCCAGTCGCGTGCCTTCTGCTCGACCAGCTGCTCCGCGAGCCGCTTGCCGATCTTGACCAGCCGTTGCAGCTCCGCCAATGGTTCCTCCGCGAGGTTGGTGACCGGCATCTGGAACGGCAGCGTGACCGGCGTCTTGCCGAGCACGCCACCACCTGCGCGCAGCATGCCGTGATCGTAGTCGAGGCGGATCTCGCCGAACGGCGTCTCCAGCGTGGCGTGCAACGTCTCGAGCTGGAACAGCCATGATAGCGGCGTCTTGAGCACCGTCGGTCCCGCGCTCGCTCGATCGATCCGCAACGCGATCCGCCCGAGGCTCGGCACCACGGTGGCCGGGGAGAACACCAGCGTCGCGTCGTCGAGCGTCACCCTCTCCGCGCGGAGCGGCCGCCGCGTCGGCTTCCTCAGCTTGAACAGCGCGAACGTCGACAGCTCGAGGCGCAGGTCGGAGATCGCGAGCTCGCGACACGAGCTATCGAACAGCGCGCCGCCGACCGGCAGCAGCTCGCAACGGATCGCACCGACGTCGAGCGACAGCGTGCCGGTCACGTCCTCCCGACGGACCTCGAGCTGAGCGATCGACAGCCGCCCGCGGATCAGCCCGAGATCGTGATCGCGGATCGTCGCCTTCGCCTGCAGCGACTCGCCGATCCGATCGGCCACCGCCTGCGCCTGGCGCTCACCGAACACCGCCCCGATCACGAGCAGCGCGACGATCCACACCACGAGCACGCTGCCCGCGACGATGCCGATGAGTCGAAGCCGGCGCACTGCTGGCAACCTTACTCCGGGAGATAGAACGACTGCAGCTTGCCGGCGGTATCCACGGTCATCGGGCGGACGCGCAGCTGCTCCCCGTCGACGTCGATCAGCACGAAGGCGTTCTTGTGGTGCTGGAGATGGCGATGCTTGCGGCCTCGCGCGAGCTCGAACACACCGCCGTTCGGCATCTTGCAGCGCACCGGCTCGCGCTCGCCTGGCCGCACGACGGGCAGACACTGCGCGCGGATCTTCGACGGCTCGCTCGGCGCGTAGTCGTAGTAGCCCGACGCGCATCCCGCGAGCACCTGCCGCAGCTTCGTCCCACCGGGCAGCGCGACATCCTCGTCCCATATTATGTGCTCGTGTCCCGCCGCGTACATCGAGACTCCCCCTCGCGCCAGGATCGTCCCGAGCTCCTCGACGAACAGCTTCGCCGGCGACCAGATCACCGACGACAGCGGCACGTGGCCGAACACGATCCGATGTCTCGCAGCCCGCGCGCTCTCCAGGTCGTGTCCGAGCCAGCTCGCGACATCCGGAGCGAGCTTGGTCGCCACCACGTGCACGAGCGAGAGGTGCACGCCGTCGACATCGACGCTGTACGAGAACGGCCACCGCGTGAGCTGCGTCGTCCCCGCGTCAACGATCTTCAACGGTCTCGCCCAGCCTGGATCGAACGTCGCCGCGTAGCCCTCGCGCTGGACCGGGAGATAGCTATCGTCATTACCGGCGACCGGCAACACGGCGATGCCCGCCTCGCGCAGCGGCGTCAAGGCCTTCGCCAGCGCGCCCCACCACTTGTCTCGCCGGCTCGGTCCGTCGAACGGACTGCCGTTCGTGTGATCGCCCGTGATCACGACGAACCGGACCTTGGCCTCGATCAGCGCGGCGACGGTGCGATCCACCGTGGTCGTGAAGTGGTTCGGCAGGTGCAGATCCGAGAGCACCGCGAATGTCCAGGCGCTCGGTTGTGGCGCCGCCTTCTGCTCGAGCTGCTGCTTCGGCGGCGCTTCGACACGCGCAGCATCGCGCGGCACGTCACTCGACGAGCACGCCACGACGGCGATCGCGGCCACCCAGCTCCGCACTCCTCGAGCGTAGCAGTCGGTCAGTTGCCGAAGTCGGGATTGCGCTCGCACGTCTCTTCGAGGATCTGGTACTTGTCGGCAACCCCGGCGATCGTCGGGAACACCGCCACGAACCGGCCGTCGATGTGCGGCCACTCGCTGTACCAGGACAGGCTCGCGGCGAGCACGCGCACCAGATCGGCGCTGGACTCCGTGCGCTTCGGATCGTCCTCCTCGGTCTTGACCGTGCCGTCGGCGTTGA
>Ga0105044_10012361_pt1 | contig 11606 bp, 7 predicted proteins | sample MAT01_FD_78092 | JGI IMG/M metagenome (GOLD analysis project Ga0105044, IMG submission 78092) | Freshwater microbial communities from Lake Fryxell liftoff mats and glacier meltwater in Antarctica - MAT-01 | ecosystem: Environmental > Aquatic > Freshwater > Ice > Liftoff microbial mat | place...
AACATATCGTGTATCTGGCGTATCATCAAAGAAGCCACCTGATTGGGAATATGTTTTCCCAGATCTATTTTTTGCTGGACTTCTGGTGGCAGATCATCAAAAAGTTCGATGCGGGTGTCTTCGCTGCATAGGTGGTTTTTTAACGCGGAAGCGTACATCGGAATGACTTGTCGGAAGAAATTGCGGTTTGAATCCCCGGCAGGCAAAATGGCGGAGAGTTTCATGGCCAGGTTGCGGCTGTTATTCGTTAAAGCGCCCCAAAGTTTACGCCCCTCCCACCAGCGTTCATAAGCGGTATTGGTGCGAAATACCAGTAAAAACGAAATGACAAACCCCAACAGCGTGTGCATGATGGTGATGTTGCGGAGGTGGCTTTTTTCACTGAGTTGCCAGACTTCTATTTCCAGCCAGGCAATGAAACCTGAATATGCAAAAACCAACAAAATCCAGGGAAACAGTCGCCGAACTGTGTCGGAGCGGTGAAAATGGTAGGGCCAGGAAAACCATGCTTTCGGATCATGTGCAATCATTGGAATACTTTTGCTGGCAAAGGAAAGTTACCTGAAGTGATTTGGCCAAAACAAATACAAAACCCTCCTCACAGCTGATACTTCTCCAACCTTCGATACAGCGATGCCCGCGTCAGCCCAAGTTCCGTTGCCGCTTCCGTAATATTGCCGTGATATTTCTGTAAAGCCTTCATAATCAATTGTTTTTCCATGTCGTCAAGGTTCATGGTGGGCAAATCCATTTCGGAATTTTGGCCCGCTTCACGGAAAAAGAAATCTTCTGGCTGAAGCTTTTCGGTTTTTGACATGATGACTGCCCGCTCCACGGCGTGTTGTAATTCACGAATATTACCTGGCCAGGGATAGCGGTGCATTTCTTTCAAAAGTGCCGCGCTGAGTCCATTCACAGGCCGATTGTATTTTCGGGCAAAATCCTTCATAAAGTGTTGTGCGAGCGGCTCAATATCTTCCGTACGGTCACGAAGCGGCGGCAATTGGATTTCGATGGTATTGATGCGGTAAAGCAGATCCTGTCGGAAAACACGGTTTTTCACCCCATCAAACAGGTTTTGGTTGGTCGCAGAGATGACCCGCACATTCACCTGGCGCGAACGGTTAGAGCCTACCCGTGTGACTGTGCGGTTTTGTAATACGGTAAGCAGTTTGGCTTGTGACCCGAGTGAAAGATTACTGATTTCATCTAAAAAAATGGTGCCTCCATCCGCAGCCTCGAAGCGTCCCGGACGATCCTCGCGAGCATCCGTGAAGGCGCCTTTGACGTGGCCGAAAAGTTCGCTCTCAAACAAGGACTCTGTGATGGCCCCCATGTCTACTTTGACAAAATTTTCCTTAGACCGACCGCTTTGCGCATGAATGGCTTGCGCTACCAAATCCTTGCCCGTACCGTTTTCGCCGAGCAGAAGTACATTGGCATCCGTTTCGGCCACACGCTGTACGGTTTCCCAAACCTGCTGCATCGCGCGGCTTTGGAAAATCATTTCTGGCAGATCGCTGGCAGCAGCCAAGTTTCGGCCTAACTGCTTGGTTTTTAATTGGTTGTTCTCCTCTCTACTGGCCTTAAGTCGCAGGGCGGAGGAAAGTGTCGCGAGCAGTTTTTCGTTGTCCCAAGGCTTGAGCACGAAATCTGTCGCGCCGTTTTTGATGGCCCTTACGGCCAATTCAACATCGCCATAAGCCGTGATGAGTACTACCACGGCGCCTGGGTCAATCTCCAAAATACGCGCCAACCAATCGAAGCCCTCCTGCCCGGTGTTTTTGGCGCTGCGCCCAAAATTCATGTCGAGCAGAATGAGTGCGTAACGTTTTTCCTTCAAGTATGCGGGGATCTCCTCGGGATCTTTGGTTGTATCCACCTCAGCGAAGTGGCGTTTGAGAAAAAGTTTGCCCGCGCTGAGCACACCTTGGTTGTCGTCTACGATAAGTAGGGAGGATTCGTTCATATCCATAATTTGTTGCTGGCGTAAAGACAACGCTTGCAGCCAGGCGAATGCAAATCAATGGATTTTTTTTGAAAGGGTGTCCGATTTCGGACAGAGCTTGGGATGAATATGGGCATGTTATTTCACGGGCAACCAAAACGAAATCCGAGTTCCTTTCCCCTGCTCAGAAGAGATTTTCAGTTCACCACGGATGTCATGCGCACGCTTTTGCATGCTACTGAGCCCAACTCCTGAAGTCCCTTTTTCCATCATGTCGAATCCAATGCCGTTGTCGGCTATCAAAAGCGTCATCTTCTCCGAGTCCGCTAAAAGGCTGATATCCATACGAGTACACTCGCTGTGCTTCATGGCATTGTTGATGGCCTCTTTGAAAATGAGGTAGGTATTGCGCCGGGCCTCAATGTCGAGTTCCATCACTGGGAGATTTCGCGGGATATTGAGTTGATAATCAATGTCCTTTGCGTCGAGAAACTTTTGTGCATACTCGCGCATTCGGTCAGCAATATCGTTCAGATAGTCGGGGTGCGGCTTCACGGCCCAGATGAGGTCGCTGATGCTTTCCAGCGTGCTTTGGGCGCTCTTGCTGATTTGTTCGAGCAAGGGAGCGGCTTCGGGCACTTTGTGCGCAAATTGCTGGTGTGCCACCTTACTCAGGATGCGGATTCCTGACATAGAGGCTGCGATGTCGTCGTGCAAATCGCGTGCGATTCGGTCTTTTACTCTTTGTTCGGCAGCCTGCACCGCGAGCAGATTCTCTTGCTGCTCCATCGAAAGTTTGAGCTGAAGCACATGACGGTCATGATCTACAAAGCCATGCCAACGGATGAATGCGACCGCAAAAATTCCGGCCTCCAAAATAAAGCCCCACATCACCGCATATTGAATAAACGGATAGTTAGGCAGCACATTGATGTTGCGCAACAGATTGAGGATGAAGGCCAAAGCTAGTGGCAAGAATGCGAACACAACAATCCGGGCGCGAATACTCGTTCGAAAATTTCGGATAATTACCACCACCGAAACGATGGTGATGACCAAAATGGACAACATTGCGGCGGTGAAAATCACCTGCATCAAGGGCCCATGTTCATATTTGACCAAAATGCCAAACACTCCTGTGAGCACAAACATGCCAATCAGGTACCATTTTGTCACACGGTCGAGCCATTTGTCCAATTCCCACAATCGAATAAAGTAGCGGTAAAAAAGCCCGTAAGTCGCCACCATCAGGAACGATATGCCATGCCGTTGCATCACCGGGAACAGATTGATGACAGCGGAGTGATTATATGCCTCGCGCAAGAGTACCACGGCCACATAAGCCAGGTAGAACAGGTACATCGGGTCGCGGTACATGAAATAGAGCTGGAGCGCGAACAAGATAGATACCAGCATTGTACCCAAAAACAAGCCAAAAAGCAATACGTTTTGGCGGCTCTTTAGCGCAAAATGATCCGGGGAGTGCAGGCTCAAGCCAAGATACATGGAGCCTACTTCGTTAGAGGCTTTTGCCCAAAATTTATTCTCCCCTGGCTGCATCAAAACGGCAATGTAATAGCCATTAGAAAGTGCAAAACGCGAATCATCGTAAAAGGCCGCGCCCACTTCGCCATAGGTCTGAAAAGTACCGTCGGGCTTTTGTTGCAATAGGGAAAAGGCATCAAAATTTTTGCGGTTAAGCCAAAGAATCAAGGTCTTGTGGTTTGGCAAATCGTTGTTCACCGTAAAATGAAGCCACCAGGTGCTTGCATCTGCCCCAAAAGTCAGATAGGGGCTTTTGGCAAGCACAAATTGCGACGCAAGGGCATCCTGCCGCACACTGTCAAAACTGAAAACGTGCGCTGAATCTCGAAGCAATTTGGGCGTGATGAGCGCGCGTGTGAAATCGGGGCGTATCACTGTCTGCTCTTGCGCCATAGCAAGGGAAGGCAACAGCAACAGCAGCCACAGTACAGGGGGAAAGGCTCGGTTTCGTTGTCGGGTCGGGGAACCGTTCATAGCGTTGTATTAAAGAAATGAAGTCGCGCCGAAGGACAAGGGATTAAAAAAGAATAAAGGCAAACGTAAAGGATTAGATTGGGCTGATTGTCAAAATTTCATAAGATTTTTTGCGTTCAGAAATCAGTGCCAAGATATGGTATTTACGAGCAGATATCCAAAATCAATGTTTTGATTTGCACTCAAAAACCTTGATTTTGTTGTTGCTAATGCCCAAAACCAGTACATTTTTACCAGTACTAAGACGGATAGCCGACACATCTCTGACCTCCTCAGAGGCCCAAAAACCCGTTTCCCAATTGGGCACAAAACTGAACCCACCCTTGCCGTCCCCTTCTAATAGGCAACCATTAGAAGCGTCTAGGCGGTAGGTTTCGGCATCGGTACCGTATTCGTTCCCGACGCTGAGCAAGTCCGTTTTTCCATCGCCTGTGAAGTCGGCAGCCAGGATTCGAGAAACGGGGGCGAGCTGCGTTTCATTCGGTAGTTTGTGTGCAATAAAGTGCCCATTTTGGTTTTCAAACCACTGTGTTTCTAATGTTTTTGCTTCAAGACAAATGTTCCCGAGCAGGTCTTTTTCTGAAAAAATATCCGTCACAGATGCGTTGGAATAGGGGGTGTGCCGGGGAAATTTCTTTTTAACTGAAGGGAGTTGAGAAGCCAAAAAGTCGCGTTGTGCCAATGGATAATATGCCCCTTCCCAAGGTGTGCACAACAAGGGATCCAGACTGCCATTGTGGTCAAAATCGTTGGCAAACAAACGCAGAGGCGCAGCTTCTGAAGCATGAAACCGCGAGTTTAATCCCCAATTGCCGGCAACGATGTCCAAATCTCCGTCGCCATCCAAATCACTGATTTTCAAGCTTCTCCACAGGCCGCTACTGTTTTCGAGGCCGTGTCTTTTAGTGCGGCGGTAACTTCGAGTCAGCCCCTCAGTCCCCTTTTCAAATTTAAAAACCTCCAAAGCCATCCAGTCGCCCGACACCACCATTTCGGCCTTGCCATCGCCGTCCAAATCACCAAACTGGATATCCGTCACCATCCCGATTTTTTGAAATTCGGGAGCAACCGTTTGAGCAACATTTTTGAAAATCCCCCCTTCGTTTTTAAGAACAAACGATTCTGCCGCTTCGGGAAATCGGCCTGATACGGCCCGTCCACCCACGAACAAATCCAGTTTACCATCGGCATCAAAGTCAAAAACTGCAACACAACTGCCTGATTGTGTTTCGGTTGGCAACGCGTTCGTGACACGGGTAAAGTTTCCATACCCATCGTTCAAATAGAGCCGGTCTTGATAACGCGATGACTTGGCAGCTTGCTCGTTTCCCCCACTCACGACGTACAAATCCTGATCGCCATCGCCGTCTGCATCAAAAAATGCGCTGGCGGTGTCTTCAAAATCTTTGTCTGTTTCGAGCGCAGGTTGAGGGAATCGCTCGAAGTGCGGCACTGGTTGCCTGGCCTTTAGTCCGTCGGAATCAGGGGCGTTTACGCCCCGGATTGATTTGTTTCGCGCGGTAAACGGCGCATTTCCCGACGCTCTAAAGGCCACTCCACCAATGTTTTGCAAAAAAACAGCACCCGCCTGCCCAGCCGCTCCTCCAATGAAAACATCCTCGGCACCGTCTCCATTCAAGTCTCCCGTCGAAATGCTTGGCCCTGTTCGGCTAAGCCTATATGGCAAGAGTTTTTCGCGGTCAAAATCCTCAAACGGGTTTTCCCGATGTCCAAAATCGAACCCACTGGAGGCCGTGATATCTTCAAAAAACAGGTTGCTTACGAGCGGTTTGCGCGGACAACGCCCCGGCTTGGCATCTTCGATTTTTAACAAAATGCGCTGGTCGGCTGGCACATTGCCCAGGATTTGGAACCGCTGTTCCTGCCAATCTACTTCGATTTTGTCTACGGTTTTTAGCCCGCCCAAACCAACCTGAAATATCGCCTCTACGCTGGAGTAGAACCCGCGCACATTCGTCATTTCCTGCGAAAAAACCATTTTACCACCTGCCCAAACCCGCACCTTGGCGCCGATGCCGAAAGGATTTTGAGCCGTTCCCCTGCACTTGATTTGCAGCCAATGGTTTTGGTTAAAACTGGTGGCTTTGTTCTCGTAGATACCCGGCGGACTTTCCAAGTTGTTGGTAATCAAATCTAAATCACCGTCGTTGTCGAGATCGGAGTACGCAGCCCCATTGGAAAATCCGGGTTTACTGAAGCCCCAGGTTTCTGAAACATCCATGAGATGTGGCACCCCTTGAAGGTGTGCAACATCTTGGCTTGCTCCCCTATTTTGAAAAAGATAATTGTGCGAAGGCGAGGACGGCATCAAACCCACATAATCTTCGAAATTAGGAAAACGCCCTTTGCTCACACCCCCTGTGCGGTTGATGCTGTCGGCGGTGTAGAGGAAAAAATCGAGGTCGTTGAGGTCGCGTTTTACCCCGCTCGTAATGAACAGGTCGCGCCAGCCATCGTTGTCAAAATCGGCCAGCAGGGGCGCCCAACTCCAGTCGGTAGCCGCCATTCCCGCAAGGTTGCCAATTTCAGAAAACCCTCCATTCCCATCCGATATTTGGAGCGCATTCCGCATGACTTGCCTCCCGTAGCCGCGTTGTTGCATCTGCCGGTCGCGCTCTAGGCTCATCGTAGACATGAGTCGTTGGCGGCGAGGACCTGCTTCGGCAAGCATATCGAGGGTCGCGAGGTCTGCAAAACCGTCGCTGTTTAGGTCGGCGAAGTCTGCGCCCATGGTATGGTTGGAGGTATGACGGAAGTAGGAATCCGCTTGGTCTGAAAAAGCACCTTTTCCATTGTTGATGTACAGGAAGTCGGGCATCACGAAATCATTGCCCACAAAAAGGTCCGGGAAGCCATCGTCGTTGAAATCGGATACAATGGTAGAGAGGCCAAAGGCGCGGTTTTTTATCCCCGCCTTTTCTGAGACGTCCAGAAATTTTCCACTTTCATTTTTCAACAGGCGATCAGATTCATACTCGTCTTTCGGGGCTTGATTTCTCGCAGGCCCTGCTGTATAGTCCAAATTGTTCATGTTTTTAAAATCCACCGGGTGGTTCAAAACGTAGCAATCGAGGTCGCCGTCGAGGTCGTAGTCAAAGAAGTTGGCGTGTTGAGAGGCCGAGAGATCGTCCAGGCCGTAGGTGCCAGCCTGTTCCAAAAACGTGTTGTCTTTATGGTTGATAAGCAATAAATTGCGTCTGTCAGGCAAAGGCGTGAGCCAGGTGCGGCACACATACAAATCCTGCCAGCCATCGGCGTTGATGTCCACGACGGTGACTCCTGTTTTGAGGCCGCCAAACTTCGAAACTCCTGATTTTTCTGAAATATCTTCAAATTTCAGCCCCCCTTTGTTCAAATACAAGCGACATCCTTGCAGGCGGGCGGTAAAAAAAAGGTCTTGCAAGCCATCGTTGTTTACGTCTATCACTGCCACGCCACCGCCGTTGTAGATGTAGGGGTCTGCGATAAAATTGTAGCGGAATTCTTCTTGTATGGTTGGGATGAAGTCAATCCCCGTGCGCTCAGAGGGCAGGAGTTCAAATTTCGTAGTAGGCGTTATGTCAGCCTTTCCCTCCTTGACAGGATTCAGTCGAGTGTCGGAGAAGCAGGATGCAAAAAACAGGGTGCTGGCAAGGGTTAGCACTAATGATCTCATGTGCGCTGGTTTGTGGGGTAAAAATAGGTTGGTAGTGAAAAATAGAACCTGAAAATTTTTTGCGAAGCAGTACTTGGTTTTACTAAACACTGTTCAGTAACTTTGTGGCGTTTAGCAAATACTACATGAGCATCGCATCCAGAAAAGAACGGGAAAAGGCAGCAATGCGCGCACGCATCCTGAGTGCCGCGCACGATATTTTCAAAGAGAAAGGCTACGACGGGCTCAATATCCGCAGCATCGCGGAGCGCATTGAGTATAGCCCGGCTACTATTTACCTTTATTACAAAGACAAGAACGAGATTTTCTTCGCGCTCCAATATGAGGCAGCAGCGGCCAAGCGCGACCACTTGCTCCCGGCGGCAAACATCGAAGATCCATGGGAACGATTGGTGGAATTCGGGCGACTCTATGTAGATTTTGGTCTGAAACACCCTGACTGGTACGACCTGCTTTTCCTTACCCGTGCGCCCATGGAACACATTGAAAATCAAGACTGCTGGACACTTGGCATGGCAACGCACGCTTTTTTTGTGGAGACGGTGGAGGCTTGTGTAGCGGCGCGTTATTTCAAAAGCACTGATTCATCTACGATTGCCTACACACTTTGGTGTCATGCGCACGGCTTGGTTTCACTTTTTGTGCGCGAACGGATGCGGATGTACCCGCCAGAAGAACGCGGGAAACTGGCGAAGAAATCCTTTGCGATGATGGTGAAAATGGCGGAGTCACTGTAGCGAGGACTAGACTTCCCAAGCTTATAACCTTAAAAAGTCTAGGCCTACTTGAAAATTTCGGAGAGTGAAAATTCTATACCTAATAAAGGGTCTTTCAGCACCTCACGATAGGAAAAAACCTCAAATTCATCGGGATTGGAATAGACATACACAGATTTTGGATCGGGGAAAACAAGCCAGTAAGACTTCACTCCAGCATCGAAATATTCGCGGCGTTTGAGGATCAAGTCAATATGATTTTGAGTGGGAGAGAGAATTTCAACCAGACAGAGCGGGATTTGGGTCATTTTAACCTCTTCTTCTCCATACTCCAGGGACGAATATATGGCAAGATCCGGTACGCGGTCGCGGGAAGGTAGTTTAAGGCTGATTTCTGGAAGTATACTAAACAATTCGCCATATTTCAGACGAAGGTAGAAGATAAGGTTGCCTTGGATAAAAGCGTGATGTTTGCTGGGCATAGGTTTTTCGCGTTCGGTTTCGTATTCGCTGAGGGATGCAATTTCTTCGGTGAACATGGCGTAAATATTTTTACAAAAGTAATCAATCTATTCAAATTATGAAACCATGCAAAAAATCATTTGTTCCTCAAATTTAAGGAAAATGAGTAAGCAAACAACCCTATTCTACCATTCAACCCATGATTTCGCCGGTTCACCGCTTTTCGATTTGTGAGCCCGCGACAACTGCTTTTTTTTGCACCATCAATAAACATTGTTCAGAAAGTTAAACCCGTTTTTGGAAATAGCCCATTCAATATGAACAAATACTTTACTCAGTTCACCCGCCGAAGCCTTGGCGTAGGAGGGTTACTTGTTTTCACCTTTTCATTCCTGTCCGCCCAATCTGCAATACTCGAAGGCTACATCCAAGAAGGGTTGAACGCCAACCTCGGTTTAAAACAACAAAGCCTTGACATAGCCAAAACACATGAAGCCGTGCGGCAAGCCAGGGCACTGGGTATGCCCAAATTGACTTTCGATGCCAACTACACCTTAGCAGGAGGCGGTCGTAAGATTGATTTTCCAATAGGCGATTTATTGAACAATGTTTATGGGAATCTGAATGTGCTCAATGCGGTTCCAGGCAACCTGCCGCCAGGCATTGTTCCCGGACAATTTCCCACCCTGGAAAACCAGCAAGTGCAGTTTTTGCCCAACAATTTCCACGAAACCAAAATCAGTTTTGCCTACCCGATTTTCAATTCCGACCTGAAATACAACCGCGAGATCCAAGGGTTCTTATTACAAAGCAAGTCGGCGGGGAAAGCGGCTACTGAACACGAACTTCGCTACCAAATCACGGAAGCTTACCTGAACTACCTGCGCGTTTTGGAAGCCGAAAAAATCTGGGGCAACGCTAAAACGGTCCTGAGCGAACTCCGCCGCTTCAACGAAAGTCTTGTGAAAAACAACGTGGCCACCCGCGATGTGGTGGCCACCGCCGACTACGAATTGAGCAAGGCCGACAACGAGATTTTCAAATTCAAAAGCCAGCAAAACACAGCCCGGGCTTACTTCAACTTTTTGATAAACAAGGATTTACAAAGTGATGTGGTAGCAGATACTGCCCTTCTCCGCACTGTTTTACCTGCTTACCAAGCAGAGCAGTTGGTTCAGGAAAGTCTCCTTAATCGCCCTGAAATTGATGCGCTTCGTGCCGGACAACAGGCGGCCGAAACGGACGTCCGCCGAAACGCGGCCCAATCCAAATTGCCCGACTTTTATCTGGGGGGCTCGTTCGGTTTTCAGGGCTTTGGCTATAAATTCAATCAGGAACAAGCCTACGCATTGGCACAGGTCGGATTGAGCTACGATCTTTTCGACGGTGGCCTCCGTAAAAGCAAAACGCAGGAGGCAAGGCTTCAAGCCGAAAGCGTTCGGAACCAGACCGAGCAGGTGCAACAACAGATCGCGCTGCAAGTCACCGCAGCCTGGAACGAACTGGAAGCCGCTCAAAACTCCTTCCGAACTGCCCAAATTGGCCTCCGAGCCGCCGAAGAAACTTTCCGCATCGTGAACAACAAATACCGCGCAAATCAGGTGCTGCTTCTCGAATTTTTGGATGCCCAAAATCGAGTGACGACCGCTCGATTGCAACAATTGTTGGCCTGGTCGGAAGTGTTGTTGAAGGAAGCTGGCTTGCGAAAAGCGGCCGGGTTGTAGCCCGGAACTCCGTTCCGGCATCATACTCTAACAAACCTTCGGAACGGAATTGCGGCATCATATTGACAAACAAACCTCCGGAACGGAGTTCCGGTCTACTCTATGAACAAACAAGCAATTCTCGAACAACTCGACATCCACCATGCCGAGTTCCGGCATCTGCTTGGTTCGCTCAACGAGACGGACTACCTCGCTGCGCCCATTGGGAAATGGAGTGCCGGGCAGCAACTCGACCATATTTGCCGAAGTGTGGGGCCTGTAAACATGGCCTTTGGGTTGCCTGGCTTTGTACTGCGATTGTTGTTCGGCAAATCCAATCGGCCTTCGCGCAGTTATGAGGGTTTGGTGGAAAAATATAAAACCAAATTAGCAGAAGGGGGTCGCGCAAGCGGGCAGTTTATTCCCGCACAGGCAGATTGGGGCAAACGAGGAAAGTTGTTGCGAAAATTAGAAAACTTGGTTTCAACTTTGATTCAAAAAGTTGAAAAAACTCCTGAAAGTCAATTGGATACGCTTATTCTCCCACACCCGATTTTGGGAAAATTGACCCTTAGGGAAATGCTCTTTTTTACCATTTACCATGTGCAGCACCACCAAAATTTGGTGCTGCGTACCCCGGAACTCCGTTCCGGGGTATACAAAGACCCGGAACGGAGTTCTGGTGTATAAAAGACCCGGAACGGAGTTCCGGGGTACCTAAAAATCGCTTTCGACATGAAATATCCAATACTCAATGCCATCGCTATTCCAGTCCTTCTTTCCACAGTAGCCCTTGTTGGCTTATGTAGCTTATTGGGAGGATGTGGCTCCAATGCCGCTACCGATGCTGCCCCAACAGTCGTTTCGGACGAATCCATCCCTGTCCATACTGCTACTGTGCAGCAAAAAACGGTGGCATCGCCCATTCACGCCAGTGGTATCCTGACCTCTTCGGCAGAACAGCGATTGTCGTTCAAGATTGGCGGCATTATCCGCAAAATTTATGTGGATGAAGGCGATGTGGTGCGCCCGGGCCAATTGCTAGCGGTATTGGAAAAGACCGAAATTGACGCTCAAGTAAA
>Ga0105044_10012362_pt1 | contig 11605 bp, 5 predicted proteins | sample MAT01_FD_78092 | JGI IMG/M metagenome (GOLD analysis project Ga0105044, IMG submission 78092) | Freshwater microbial communities from Lake Fryxell liftoff mats and glacier meltwater in Antarctica - MAT-01 | ecosystem: Environmental > Aquatic > Freshwater > Ice > Liftoff microbial mat | place...
ATCTTTACGGGCCTCCGGGACTTGAAGAATATTTGCAAGCTGGTGTTCGCTATTCTCAAACTCATTTTTCTTATCCAGTTAAGGTTCACAAAAGTCACGAAGGAGTCATCTATGAAGATGACGAATATATTGTGAGTTGCGCTCCTTTAAAGCATCGAGTTACTGCTTTTGGTTATCGCATCACTGAGAAAGACCGTCCGGGACATTTTGATGTCGAAAAAGCGAAGGCTGTAGGTATTCCATCGGGGCCGCTTTACGGTCAATTAAAACAAGGAAAGACAGTCAAGTTATCAGATGGGCGGGAGTTTAAAGGTACTGATTTTTGTGGCCCGGATCAAGTCGGGCGGAAGTTTGTTTACTGTACTGACACGGTTTTTTGTGACAGCGCGGTGGAATTGGCAAAGGATGCGGATTTGTTGGTGCATGAAGCGACTTTTGCTCATCAAGATGCTCAAATGGCCTTCGATAGATTGCATTCAACTTCCACAATGGCGGCTCAAGTTGCTTTGATGGCTGGGGCGAAACAGTTGATAATGACGCATTTTAGTCCGCGCTATGCTCCGGGAAATGCGATCGTCCTGGATGATTTGCTCAAGGAAGCGCAGGCTATTTTTCCGAATACGAAAATGGCCTATGACTTTTTGACTTACGAAGTGCCTAGGCCTGTTGAATAGTAGGGTTAAAGCCCTAGGAGGGCAACCACGGGGGGATTGCCCCTACAAAGAATCAAACGGCCCTGCCTTTTGTAGGGGCGGTGCCCCCGTGCCCGCCCTGATTTGACATTAATACCAATCTCTCTTCCACAAACACCACAATAAAATCTTAAATATGACTCGAATTGATAATAATACCAGTGTAAACTATATTAAACACAAATATTTAAAATTACCATGATAATTGAATTTGGCACATTAGGCTTAAAACTAGCACAAGCAATCGGGCCTAAACTTGCAGAAATAGGATTCAAAGAAGCCATGAAGAAATTCAATCCTAGCGATTTTGAAAAAGCTTGTATTTGTGGCATTAAAACTGCCGATAAAACTCATGAATTATTCTATCCTTGCGCGCAGGGTGTAGTCGAAGATTTTCTTAAACGTTTCTTGGCTGGTGCTGCACTTCCAGAACTCCTGAAACCTTTCAACAATCAAGGAACGCCTCAAGTTGAGTTGTTAGTTGAAGCTTTTAATGCGACAGTCGCAGAAAACAATAGAATTCAAGACAGATTCATTCCAGAAAAAGTGCGTGACTGGCTGGATGTTTTTGCTAGAACCTATTTCGAGCAAACAAATTGTTATTTAAGTTTTCAGGTTGCCAAAGCCGACTACTTTAAGCAAGTGGCTAACTGGTTTGATGATGTCAAATTTGCTGGCATTGCTGTCGAAGGTCAGGAAATCGAAAAATCGGAAAAATTGGCTCAGATTTTTGTGATGCCAGATGTCTTGGAAGAGGAAGAGGTAAATATTTATAGTCGCTTGGTCCAAGAATTGGGAGAAGGCAAAAACCTGCAACTGTTGCAGAGAGAAACTCGCTCTGGGAGAAAGTTTTTAGCCTCAGAATTATTGAAGCAAAATCAATCAAATAAATTTGTGTTGCTGGGCGCTCCTGGTTCAGGAAAAACAACTTTACTGAGCTTTTTTGCGGTGATGTTGGCTCAGAATTCTCCAGAAAAACTCGGCTGGGATTCAGGGATAGATTGCTTGCCGATTTTGATTAAGATTCGGGATTTTGCTAGGCTTTCAGATATCAATCTCCTCGACTATGCCCGCCAGTTTGCCGAGAAAACTATGTCCGTGAAACCACTGCCCGAAGGCTTTTTTGAGTATTGGCTGGCAGACGGTAGGGCGATGATTTTGTTGGATGGATTGGATGAGGTTGTAGAAGAATCCAAGCGCTATGCGGTGGTGCAGCAGATTGAGAATTTTTTGGGGCAGTATTATCAAAATCTGGCAATTATTACTTCTCGCCCTGCTGGTTACAAACGCGATTTTTTTAATTATTCGGAGTTTGAACATTATCAGTTACAACTGTTTAATGATGCTAAGGTTGATGAGTTTATTAATCGCTGGTACGACAGCCGCGTTCGAGATGCGGCGGAAGCTCAACGTCGCAAAGATAGCATAAAAAAAGCTCTCGATGAAAATGACCGCATTAAATTGTTGGCGCGAAATCCGCTATTGCTGACAATCATTGCTTTGATTCACCGCTATCAGGCGGTACTGCCGAGGGCACGCCACAAGCTTTATGACAAAGCTGTGGAGACGCTGTTAAAGAATTGGGATGCTAACAAAAACATGACTGAGCAGTCGGTATTCAAATGTTTAGATGTAGATGATTTACGGCGGGTGATGGAAATTCTCGCCTATTGGATTCACACTCAGGGTAGTACGGATCATCCTGAAGGCGGGACGCTGATTCTCAAGGAGGATTTGTTAGATCAGTTAACTAAGAATATTAAAACCAAAAAACAAGTTGAACGGTTCCAGGCAAGAGAGGAAGCTAAACGATTTGTTGATTTTATTCAACAGCGGACGGGATTGCTCAACGAACAAGGACAAGATTTGTACGCTTTTGTACACAAGACTTTTCAAGAATATTTGTGCGCCCAGGAAATCAGCTATCTGGCAGATGATAACGATGATTTTGAGATTGTTCTCAATCATATTCGAGAGCATTTGCATGACCCCCACTGGCGGGAAGTGTTGCTGTTGTTGATTGCTCAACAAAAACCGAAGAAAGCGGCGAAAGCGATGGGGGCAATTTTGGCGGAAAATAGCGAGCATGAGGAATGGTTGCACCGCGATTTATTTTTTGCTGGCAGTTGCCTTGCTGAAAATATTAAAGAGTTAAAGGTTGCAGATTCCAGTCTAACTGTGGAGATTTTGGAGAAGTTGGTTGAGTTGGAGGTAAGGGATGAGAAACAGGTTGGTCGCAGAGTTTGCTCTCAGGTTTTTCAAATCCTTTGCAGTATGAGTGAGACTGAGTTTGAGGAGCCAACTTTGCAACTTTTGAAAGCAAGGGGCTGTGGTGGATATCGATTGGAGGAATATCAAGCAGCATTAGGGGAAAAAGAAGCTGTCATCACTGCCATGCTACTACGCCTCGAAGATGGGAATGAGGCTGTGCGTAGGTCGGCAGCATTTACCTTGGGCAGGTTGGGAAATGCTTCAGAAATCGTCATTAATGCCCTGTTGTTACGCCTCCAAGATGAGGATTTGTTGGTACGTTTTTTGGCAGCATTTGCCTTGGGTAACTTGGGAAATACTTCAGAAGCCGTCATCAATGCTCTGCTACTAGGTCTGGAAGATGAGGATAACTCAGTACGTTTTTTGGCAGCATCTGCCTTGGGCGAGTTGGGAAATGCTTCAGAAGCCGTCATCAATGCCCTGCTACTAGGTCTGGAAGATGAGGATAACTCAGTGCGTCGTGAGGCAGCATCTGCCTTGGGCAAGTTGGGAAATGCTTCTGAAGCCGTCATCGATGCCGTGCTACTAAATCTGGAATCAGTGTGTGCCAAGGCAGCATCTGCCTTGGGCAAGTTGGGAAATGCTTCTGAAGCCGTCATCAATGCCCTGCTACTAGGTCTGGAACATGAGGATAACTCAGTGCGTCGTGAGGCAGCATCTGTCTTGGGCAAGTTGGGAAATGCTTCTGAAGCCGTCATCAGTGCCCTGGCGCAACGTCTGGAAGATGGGGATAAGTCAGTGCGTGGTGAGGCAGCCCAAGCCTTGGGTAACTTGGGAAATGCTTCAGAACCTGTCATCAGTGCCCTGCTGTTACGTTTGGAAGATGGGGATGACTTTCTTGTGTACTCGGCAGCAGAAGCCTTGGGTAACTTGGGCATGAAATCAAGGGAGGTTTTGCCTGCTGTCGTGCAATGGGTTGAGCAGCATCAGGATACAGCATATGTCGGTTCAGGTATTGATGTGTTGTGGGATTTGGTGGCAAGTCAGGGGAATTAATCCAGGAATTACGCACTCCGACTCAAGAAACCGGGTTTTTCATCAAATCTGCTGGCTGCAACGCGTCTTGTCGTAAAAAACCCGGTTTCTGGCCCCCATGCGTCAGTCAATTATTCAATCGAAAATCCAAAATCGAAAATCCAAAATCGCTCGATCGCCCCCAACAACTCCTTCGACTCCTGAGCAGAGCCAATGCTTGCTACAATCGGGAAAGGTAAACGCTGTAGCTCACACTACAGCCCCCAATTCTGCAAGCTAATAGCTAAATTATTAAAAATCTGCCTCTCCTGCCATGTTTAAAAATCTACTCGGCGACCCCAACGCACGTAAGCTTAGGAAATTTCAGCCTTGGGTAGCTGATATCGCAATCTTAGAAGAAGACTTCCACGCCCTCTCAGACGACGGCCTCCGAGGCAAAACCGCTGAGTTTAAAGAACGTCTGGCAAAAGCTAAATCTCTCAACGACGAGAAAGAACTCCTAGACGAAATCTTGCCAGAAGCCTTTGCAGTCGTGCGGGAAGCGGGACAGCGAGTTTTAGGAATGCGCCACTTTGATGTCCAACTCCTCGGCGCCATCATCCTCCACAAAGGCCAAATTGCCGAAATGAAAACCGGTGAAGGCAAAACTCTCGTAGCCACACTACCGGCATATCTCAACGCCCTCAACGGCAAAGGCGTACACATCATCACCGTCAACGACTATCTCGCCAGACGGGATGCCGAATGGATGGGGCAAGTCCACCGCTTCCTGGGATTGACTGTGGGACTGATTCAGCAAGGCATGGATCAGGTGGAACGAAAGAAAAATTATAACTGCGATATTACCTACGCCACAAACAGCGAAGTCGGTTTTGACTATTTGCGCGACAACATGGCTACTGTCATGGAAGATGTTGTGCAGCGTCCTTTCAATTTCTGCGTGATTGACGAAGTGGACTCGGTGCTGATTGATGAGGCCCGGACACCTCTGATTATTTCTGGCCAAGTAGAACGCCCTAGCGAGAAGTACATCCGGGCGTCTGAGGTGGCCGATTCCTTGAGAAAGGAAAATGAAGAACATTATGAAGTTGACGAAAAAGCTCGGAATGTGCTATTGACCGATGAAGGGTTTGGCGAAGCTGAGAATTTGTTGGGAGTTACGGATTTGTACGATCCGGCAGATCCTTGGGCGCACTACATTTTTAATGCGATTAAGGCGAAGGAATTGTTTATTAAGGATGTCAACTACATCGTCCGTGAAAATGAGGTGGTGATTGTTGACGAGTTTACCGGGCGGGTGATGCCGGGACGACGCTGGAGTGACGGTTTGCACCAGGCGATCGAAGCTAAGGAACGAGCGGAAATTCAGCCGGAAACTCAGACGCTGGCGACTATTACTTATCAGAATTTCTTTTTGCTTTATCCGAAGCTGTCGGGGATGACTGGGACGGCGAAGACGGAAGAGGCGGAGTTTGGCAAGATTTACAATCTGGAGGTAACGCTGATTCCAACTAACCGGATTCCCAGTCGCCAAGACTTGTCGGATATGGTTTATAAGGCGGAAAATGGTAAGTGGAATTCGATCGCCCAAGAATGCGCGGAAATGCACAGCCAAGGCCGCCCGGTACTGGTTGGTACTACAAGTATCGAAAAGTCGGAATTGCTGGCGCGGTTGCTGACGGAGCTCAAGATTCCTCACAACTTGCTGAATGCTAAACCCGAAAATGTCGAACGAGAGTCGGAAATTATTGCTCAAGCTGGACGCAAAGGTGCTGTGACGATCGCCACTAACATGGCAGGCCGCGGTACTGATATTATTTTGGGCGGGAATTCTGAGTACATGGGCCGCCTGAAGTTGCGCGAATATTTCATGCCGCGGATTGTCCGCCCCGACGATGAGGAAGGGTTTACCTTAGCCCAAGTCCCCGGTATTGGCGGCCGCCCCGCTGCTCAAGGTTTTGGTCCGAGTACGAAAAAGGTGAAGTCTTGGAAGGCTTCGCCCCAGATTTTCCCGACGCAAATCTCGAAAGATGCCGAGCAAATGTTGAAGGCGGCGGTGGAGTTGGCTGTCAAGGAATATGGAGCGCGATCGCTCTCGGAATTGGAAGCCGATGATAAGATAGCTGTGGCTTCGGAAAAAGCCCCGACAAATGACCCAGTAATTCAACAACTGCGCCAAGCTTACAAATTAATTCGCAGCGAGTACGACGCTTTTACTAGCACCGAACATGATGAAGTTGTCAACTTCGGAGGTCTGCACGTAATTGGTACAGAACGCCACGAATCGCGCCGGATTGACAATCAGTTGCGCGGCCGCGCCGGACGTCAGGGCGACCCTGGTTCTACTCGGTTTTTCTTGAGTTTGGAAGATAATTTGCTCAGGATTTTTGGTGGCGAACGGGTAGCCGGTTTGATGAAAGCTTTCGGTGTTGAGGAAGATATGCCGATCGAATCTGGAATGCTGACTCGTTCCCTCGAAGGCGCTCAGAAAAAAGTCGAAACCTACTATTACGACATCCGCAAGCAGGTATTTGAATACGACGAAGTGATGAACAATCAGCGTCGAGCCATCTATGCGGAACGCCGTCGGGTATTGGAAGGTTTGGACTCAAAGGAACAGGTAGTTAAGTATGGCGAACAGACAATGGACGACATTGTGGGAGCATACATCAATCCCGATTTACCTTCGGAAGAGTGGGAACTCGAAAAACTTGTTAGCAAAGTGAAGGAATTTGTTTATTTGCTGGCTGACATGACAGCCGATCAACTAGAAGATTTGTCAGTTGAGGAAATTAAAACTTTCCTGCACGAACAAGTCCGCAATGCTTACGATATTAAGGAATCTCAAGTTAATGCGACCAGAGCTGAATTGATGCGGGATGCTGAGCGGTTCTTTATTTTGCAACAAATTGATACTTTGTGGCGGGAACACTTGCAACAAATGGATGCTTTGCGTGAGTCTGTCGGGCTGCGCGGTTACGGCCAAAAAGACCCGTTAATCGAGTACAAGACTGAAGGTTACGAGCTGTTTTTGGACATGATGACAGATATTCGTCGGAATGTGGTTTATTCGCTGTTCCAATTCCAGCCACAGCCGGCAATGGTTTCCACTGAGGTGGTTTGAAGATAGTTAATTGTTGACAGTTGACAGTTGATAGTCGATAGTTGACTGGTTCCCAGCTAGAGCCTGGGAACCAGTTGAAATTTTACAAAACCCGTGTCAGGGAAGAATAATAAAAGAAGACAAAATACAGAGATTCCTATTGAAATATTGTATAACCTGGAATTATGCCAACTATTTTACGAATAGGCCCTTACCGACTTTACTTTTACAGCCATGAACCAAATGAACCGCCTCATGTTCATATTGACAGAGACAAATCATCGGTTAAATTTTGGTTGGAGCCAGTCAATCGATTTTAGATTTTAGATTTTAGATTTTAGATTGACCCCACGGATAAATGCGGGGGCTTGAGGATTTTAGATTTTAGATTTTGGATTGATTCCACGGATAAATCCGGGGGCTTGTACCATCAAGAAATTCTTGGTCAGTTTAGGGAACAACCTTGGTTTTAGTGCTAAAGAACTTCGTAAAATACAGTCGGTAGTACAAGAAAATCAACAAACACTTTTGGAGGCTTGGTATGGGTATTTTGGCGATTCGAGCAGATGAGAGAGTTAAGCACATTCATTTTACAGAAGACACAATTAGTGTTGATTTGATGGATGGACGAATCATTACCGTGCCTTTAATTTGGTATCCCAGATTGTTTGATGCAACGCCAGATCAAAGGACAAAATGGGAAGTATGTGGAGGAGGCTATGGCATTCACTGGGAAGAAATTGATGAAGACCTCAGTACAGAAGGAATGCTCCGAGGTGCCCCTGCTCCGAGGCCTAAAATAACTGATTAATTGCGATCGTTACTTCACTTCTAAGCTTTCATAAATAACATCGGTGCGTAAGTCTTCTTGATCGGTTTTTTGTTTCCTGTAAACTTCACCTTTGGCGTGAATTTTGCGAGTTTGTTCATAAAGAGTTTCTTCGGTATGATTCCATTGTTGCAGGACTTTTTTTAAGTCTGTTTGGATATCTCTAGCGCCGGGAAAGCCTCGGTAGCGAATGATTAATCTGGCTAATTCTGATAAATTGTGGTCGGTTGTTTCTGAGGCTAATAAACTATTGACTGTAGCGCGATCGCGCTTGTATTGCGGATGCTGCTGATCTTGAGTTTTTTCTACTGAATCCATACTATTTTATGTTTTGGAATCATCTTAAGATAAGTCGGACACGGCAGTGCCGTTTCCCTACCGAGATTAATTGTAGGGACTAAGGCCAAGCCGTGTCCTAACTATGGGTAACATTAATTCCGATGCTACCCGATTTGATATAACTCCGGGCGAAATAATCAAGGAGACACCTGCCAAACCTTAATCGTGTCATCAAAACTGCCACTGACCAGAGTTTGATCTTGAGGATTAAAAGCCAATTTCACCAAAGTAGAATGCTCCTTAAGCGTACCAGTCATTTCACCAGTATTTGTCTGCCACAGCTTGATAGTTCCACTCAAATCGCTGCTGGCCAATTTGTTTCCGTCGGGACTAAAGGCTAGAGACTGAATAGGATCGGAATGATCTGTCAAAGTCCGCAACAGAGAACTGTTGGACAGCAGAGATTCATTATTGGCCTTGATTTCCCCATTGAAATCTGGAGACTCAATGTAATAGGGTCTCGGAAAAGTCGGTAACTGAGACTCCCTAAATTGTTGAGACTCATGATTAGTGCTGATATCCCAAAGCTTCACCGTCTTATCCCAACTGCCACTAGCGAGAGTTTTACCATCTGGACTGATTGCAACAGACGTAACTTCCTCAGAATGACCCGTGAGAATTTGTTTCAATTCCCCTGTTTGCCAATTCCAAATTTTGACACTACCGTCGCTATTGCCAGTAGCCAAAGTTGCTTGATTGGGACTAAAAACTACTGACTCTACCTCGTCATAAAGTCCTTTAAAAGTTTCTAACTCAATCCCATCATCTACTTGCCATAGCTTCAAAGTTTTGTCTTTCCCAACACTGGCAATTGTCCTGCCATCGGGACTGAAAGCTACGGAAAATACACCATTTGTGTGTCCGTCCCAACTCCGAATCAATTTGCCGGTATAGAGATTCCACAATTTAATTGTATTATCAGCACTACCACTGGCGATCGTCCTGCGATCGGGACTAACAGCCACCGACCACACCGGGGCCGAATGTCCAGTCAAAGTCTTGAGCACTTTGCCCCTATGTTTGTCTAGCAAGTGAATTGTCCCGTCGTTATTTCCGCTAACTATCACACCGTTGGAAGTAACAGCCACAGCCCAAACCGGGTTTTTGTCCAGAGTCGCCAGAGTTCGCACCGCCACAGCCTCTATCGACGCCTGACGCTGGAAATCCTGCATTGGTGGGGGATTGAACCGAATTTCGGGAATAGCAGAAACAGGTTCACCTCTGGTGAATGCCTGCGGTTGCGGAGACTGGAAACGAGAACCTAGCACCAGCGAGATCAGGGCAACAACCGCCCCCGCCCAAACGCCCAAAGTCCACTGTGGCTTGCCCAGAATCAGATTCACGGGTGTGGGGCCGTGTTTGATGTCTTTGAGGATTTCGTCTGTCGATCGATAGCGTTTCGAGGTTTCGCGGTCTATCATTCGATCTAGAATGTGGCCTAGTCTCGCTGAAACTGGCACTTTCAAATAATGTCGCCAGGCCCAAGCGTCTGCTTTGATATCAAACAAGTCAAAGGTTGACATTCCCGTCAGCAAATGGATGCAGGTGACGCCCAAACTGTAGATATCGCTGCTAAGAATAGCTTGACCTTGGATTTGTTCTGGGGCCGCGTATTCGGCAGAACCTGTCACTGTGTCTGTTTTCAGTGGCCCGCTGTTAGCAGGAATTGCCGCGCCGAAATCTACTAAAGCCAGTCCCCCCGAACTTTGCGTGGACAAGAGATGCAGATTTTCAGGGGGGGATTTGCGGTGAATAATATTGGACGGTTTGATATCTCGGTGAATCAGTTGATTCTCGTGTACAAATTGCAGTACGGGCAACAATTCGCTCAGTAGATACCAAATTTGAATTTCTTTAAAAACACCTTTTTCTGAAAGTTGAGCGGCCAAATTGCGGCCCTCAATGTATTCTTGTACCAAATACTGGCAGCCGTCTTGTTCAAAAGATGCCAGGAGTTTCGGTATTTGGGGATGTTTTCCCAACTCGTCGAGCGCTGCTGCTGAGGCGCGGAATCTCCGATTTAGCTGTTTTTGACCGTCAGCTAGAATTTCTGCGCCTAAAAATTGTTTAATAACGCAGCGGGGCCTTGAAGGTTGGTCTTCATCGACTGCTAAGAATGTGTGGCCAGCAAGATTTTGACCGAGGGTGTGAAAAACTCGGTAGCGACCTTTTAGCAGCAAATTCGATCCGCAACTTTTGCATACTGTAGCGCGATCGAGATTTTCGGGGTTCTGACAATGGGAATTGATGCAGTAACTCATCTTTTTTTCCGCTGGATACCCCCATCGTACTTTTGGCTGGTGGGGGAGGAAAGCGGGGCGGTGCGTGCCGCTTCCTGTGGACAAATTAGATCGTTGCAATAACTTGATATATGATAATTGTTTCCCAGATTTTCGACACAATTGTCAGAGTCGATCGCACTTAAATTATCTCTGACGGCAAGCATCCACGGTACAAGCCCCCAGATTAGTCCGCTCAACTCAATTCTCAAATCCAAAATCGATCGATCGCCCCCTTGTGAGATTGTTTGGGAGACTGGTATTAAGTTATACTGTTATGGATTGCGAAATATCCACTCTACCGCGTTGCGATCGCTGCGGACTGTTTGATAACTTGTTGAATATTCCCAAGCTGGTAACTACTAACTTTTAACTATTAATTATGCCACTAATTCGCGTCCCCAAATCTTGGGAAATTCTCGATCGACAAATTACCCCAGAAACAGTCTTTCACAACCGTCGCCGCTTTATGACCAATTTAATCGGTGCCGGTGTCAGCGCTTCACTCCTCCCACTTGCGGGCTGTAAGAGCAATTCTGGATCAAACTCAGCTTTGGATCGCACCGCAACTCAAGCATATTCCGACTTGACCCGCAATCCTGCTTTCGCTAAAGTCGATCGACCAATTACTGACGAAGCCTTAGCTACAAAATACAATAATTTTTATGAATACGGCGGCACAAAATCTATTTGGGAAGCAGCCCAAGCTTTGCCAACCGAAAACTGGAAAGTTGAAGTGGCCGGTTTAGTAAAAAATCCCCGCACTTACGATATAGACGAACTAGCAAAAAAATTCCCCATCGAAGAACGAGTTTATCGATTTCGCTGCGTAGAAGCGTGGTCAATGGTAGTTCCTTGGGTCGGATTTCCCATGAAACTACTGATGGCAGATGTCGAACCGACATCGAAGGCCAAATTTGTTCGCTTCACCTCTTTTTACGACCCAAAAATTACCAAAGGTGCTAGTGTATTATCGCAATTTTATCCTTGGCCGTACACCGAGGGAATGCGAATTGAGGAAATGGCGAACGATTTGGCATTTTTTGCTACAGGTTTGTACGGTAGAAAACTACCCAAACAAAACGGCGCACCTCTGCGGCAAGTGATTCCTTGGAAG
>Ga0105044_10012368_pt1 | contig 11602 bp, 8 predicted proteins | sample MAT01_FD_78092 | JGI IMG/M metagenome (GOLD analysis project Ga0105044, IMG submission 78092) | Freshwater microbial communities from Lake Fryxell liftoff mats and glacier meltwater in Antarctica - MAT-01 | ecosystem: Environmental > Aquatic > Freshwater > Ice > Liftoff microbial mat | place...
AAAGTAATTACAGTTATGTTATCTTTTACTGCGACTTTAAATCCGTTAGTAATATTTTCAGCTTTAATCCTTTTGAATTCTTTTTTTAAGAATTCGGGTGATTGTTGATTCTTACCAAATGTAAATGTAAACTTTCCTTTGCCTTTAAAGGGTGTTTTAGATTTATCTTTTAAAGTGAACCTTGTAGGTTTATATCCTTCGAATGTGCATTTGAGTTCATATCCTTCATTATTTGTTATTGAATATACTTTCTGAGAAATTGGGGATGTCATAAAAATTCTCCGCTTAAGCTATTTTTTTGTTTGGGGAAATAATATAGAAACGACACTAAAGATTCAAATAAATTAACAGAATTCATAGTTAATAATTAGATCGTTTAATTTACTTACTAATTCATTAATACAAACACAAACGAATTCCTCTTTGTAATTTTCTAAGTAACATATTTTTCCTTCCATCTACTATGAACCTATCTCACTAATTTATCAATCCAAAAAGTTATCATGTAAGAATTAAATATAGGTTACTCATAGATTAAAGCTTTTAATTGTAAATCTAATTAACTCTATACTCGCTATTTAAAATAATTTTACGCACACATAAAGCACTAATACTTAAAGCGCTTTTTATTTACATTATTCCCATCATTAAATACGATTAACTTTAAAAAATTTTACTAAGGTTAATAGTATGTTCTCTCCATCAATTCAAAGAAGCAACACAATCATTCAACATTCGGGGCAACAACCAAATCAAGCTGCCATCATTCAACAACCCCCGCCACCTGCTTCTTCGGCTAATGAAAAGGAAATGCAGGAAATAGATCCTCTTATTCCCTTAGTTTTCGACAGTGACAGTGATACTCCCGACATTCAACCACTTCTCCTACCCTTAAGCAAAATACGGCTGTGGGGAGAGCTTGTGACGCATCACACTTCTTATGGGGATGAAATAAGGAAGCAGTTTAATTCCACAACTAGCATACACGTCCCCTGTAGTCGAGAACTTTTTGAGAAGCTGTGGAACAATTTTAAATTTTCTAATGAAGCTGTTACATTTCCTGCAGAAGAAATATTTTCCGACTTAGATGAGTTGATTGCAATGATCCACTTGAGTGATTATTATAACATTTCTTTCTTAAGAATATTCGTAGCCACAAGAATAAAAAAACATGATTTTTCAGACTTAATGGATGAGTCATGCCTCGAAATGATTTTAACACGACTTAATGAACATCAAGATACCCCAACCTTGATCATATTGCTTGACCTTTTATTTTCTAAAACCCTTGCGACAGAAGACCACATATTTTTCTTAAAAGGATTAGATACTTTAATTAAAAAGCATAGTGATGAAGATAAAGATAAAAATGCTGCTGTATTAATTGCTTGGGCAGATCAGCTAATGATTAATTGTAATCTTTTGCCTCGCATTTTCAACTGCCTCTTTGCTATTAACTCCGAATCCTCTCTTTTTAATGCTTTCGACTGCGCTTATGAAATTCTAATTCTCAAAACTACAAAATTTTTTGGAGAAAAAAAGCAAACAGGCTTCTCTATATCAATCCCTAAAACTTATGTGGAGAGATTGCGAAAAAGTCATGGATTAGAAATAAAAAAGTTAAGAGTGACGCCACCATTATCTCCAGAACTCGTAGCCTCTTCGAAATCTCTCTATGTAGAAAAATCTAACGCGTATCTCTCCTATTTTTGCGCGCTTAAAAATTTGTGCGATAGGGTCGATTCTCCCGATCAAATTTTTAAACTCATGAACTTAGTAAAACTCACTTCTTTTGCTCAACCATACATTTCTCAAATAGAGCTAATATTAGTAGCAACTCCTCTTTTAAACCATAAAAAATCTGCATTATTATGCAATATTGTAACACTCGCCTTGGGGAGTGATTTCCTAAAAAAAGAAACCCTTGGAGCATGTCTTTATGATCTAATTAGATTTTGGAGAGAATTCTTGGTTTCTCTACAACCCTTTGAAAACAAAGAATCGCAAAGGAAAGTAGTCAATGATGTAGGTTTATCTACCGTAAGTCTTTTTGAAGCTGTTCTAAAAACTTGTAAAACTCAAGAAGAGTATTTACGTTTTTTTTCTATATTTCTTGCAGTTAATCGAAACCACATGGAGTGGGCAGCAGCTTTACCCTTTCATGAAAGCTCAGATCTTGTGAATAAATTGCCTTGCCCCAGCACTCTCTTTGGCATCTTTGACGCTGATGCTAATACTTACACCCCTAGAATTTGGATTGATACAGAAAAACTTGATCAATATTTGAAAACTCTAATTCTTAGGGATTTGGATTATGATTATTATAATCATTTACATGATCTTTTTATGGAGGGAATGCTTAAGCAAAATAGGGTTTCAACAATTGAATTTAAGGATTCGTTTAATGAAGCATTAGAAAAAATCGTTCAATTTATTACCCTCGACAAAGTAGCAGAGGCTGCTATTGTTTTCCGCGAATTCGAAGACAAATTCCATGTACCAAAGGACTTTATCGAGTTAATAAAGCGAGTTGCAAATAATATTTCAGTGGAAAAGTTTGATTATTTTATTAGGCTTTTTGGAAAAAAAAGACAAAAACAATGGAACCAACTTTTGGCTCGACCTGGCGTTTTAAAAGAAGCTCAGGAAATAGAATTAGGTCTCCCCCGTCTGAATTTTATTACAGCCCTGCTGTTAAAGGGAGTAGAAAATCAAAATTTACGCCAAGAGTTAGTGTTAATGAGCCTAAAGTGCATTGATGAATTGAAATTGGATCAACCTGAAGCTAATTGGGACGTTCCTGCAATAAGCAATGTTAGAAAGGTCTTACGTCAAGTTGAAGGAACGGATCAGTTAACCACCTCTATGGCAACGCTTTTATGTAAAATACCTCCCAGTAGAAAAGCTTCTATTAAAAAAGCTATAGAACGACTCTTTGTTGGAGTAATATTAAGGCACATCAAAGAAGGTCAACCAATTGGATCCTTATTGGACAAACAATCGCCTGCCTCGGTCATTAAAATCCTCTCTAAAGTATTTCATGTAAAAGGTACTATTTATTTTTCCTCCTTGTCACAACCATTAAGAAACTCTTTAATAGAACTTAAGGACATTTTTGAAAATAAGTTAAATGTTAAAGGCAAAAAAAAAGAACAACTAGAATCTGTCAATGCGGCAAAAATAAGTTTTATTAGAAATTGGTTCCATCAACTGATTATAACCGAGGAGGACTTTCAACTTACAGCCCGTAGGGCTAAGGAAATATCTATGTTTCCACAAATGCCTCAAAATAACTTCCCCGCAAAATTTGACTTAAGAGTTAGCCTTTTCAGCTACCGTTTAACTGAATGTGAAAAACTTACCACTCCTATTTTACGAAATAAGTTTTATTTTCAAATGATTAAAGAATTAGGCTCCCTACCAAAATCTTTTTTTGAAAAATCTAACTATCTTTTCCGGCTTTTGGGCTCAGCGGCATTTATTAACACTTTTTCTTCCTATGCGGATCGAAAAAAGTTATTTGTGGAATGTGTGCAAAAATCCGTATTTATGGTGCCTAATTATCATTGTGGATTTTATGAAGCATTACTTGTTGGAAACCTCTTCCCTTTCAAGCCTATTGAAGGACTCGCTTTTCACGAAAAACAAGGGACAGGCGATATAGAAAGCAATAAAGAAAAGGGAAAGGAAAAAGAAAAGGAAAAGGAATTCAGCTAATTTTAGACTGTCGATTTTGTATAAACTGATTCGTTGTAAGCAAAAGCAGGAATGAGTGTTTCTTCTGGGTAATCATAGCCATTATTTGGTCACATCATTGACTAGGAAAAGCTTTACAGCTTCTGCTCAGTACGCTTTAAGCATTCTGGATTTAGATAAGTTTGATTCAATCGACCAACTTGCTACATTTAGCTGAAGCAATGATTGTCTTTACTCCTGAGATATAGAAATCAGTAATAATGGCGTTTTCCAACCCTTAGAAGTCGCTACTTATCTTGCAAAAGGCACAATACTTGCATGCGAGGGAGAATCACATATCCACAGGACAAAACAATCTTAAGTATGGCTTATAATACGAGAAGAATTTCTTCATTCGAGAATTCATTGTATCTCTCCTTTTCCAGAGGTATATGCTTGATTAGGAGAATCCTCATCCTCTGGAAATAAGTATTTTAGCGTCTCTTCTTTAATCATTGGCGTAAGATGACTTCTGACGAAGTGCTTTTTATCTTTTCTTTTCAAAAGATCTACTAATTGCTGAGCTGTTAGTGGTTGCCATGCACAAAGTTTTTGAATTAATAAACGTAATCCTTTGATATTAGAACGTTTATTAAATTTATTAATCAATATCTGCAACTCTTGTGGCAAGGCTTCTAATGGAAACACACCGGTATACCGGTGTGTTTTATCGCCAGACACACCCATATACCGGTGTGTTTCATCACCAGACAAACCGGTATTAAGTTGTATTTGCTCCTCTATTGGTGCGTTTTGATTGGCAGCTGTTGTTTTTCTTGTTGCTTCAGGATGGATAGGTAAGACTGTGAGGAAGTACTGGCATCCTTGGTCAGTTTCAAAAATTGCAGGAGGCGAGCCGTTTGCTTCCATAGCTTTATGAATTTTTGGCACTCCTGTACAGCGTCCTTCCGTTAAATGAAGCTCTTTGAGAAAGTCCCCTATTCTCCGATTTCTATATGTTCGAACCCGAGCAGCCCCCTTGTTTAAATCCTCTATTTTTAAAGGAGGTAATGGACCAGGGAATGACAAAATTTCCATCCGATCTGGTTTAATACTGATTTCGATTGGTTCTCTTTGCGCATAGTCTTTGTGGTAGACTGCATTAGCTAAAGCTTCCTCTAACGCATCATATGGATAGTTGTAAAAACGATCAGCTTCGGCGCGATCAGGTCTTTTGCGAATCTCTTCCTTTGATAAACATCGATTGAAGGTATCTTAAAGCCTCTTTAAGTTGAATATGGATAGGGCCTTTAAAAATCTTTTCAGAAAAACTATCACCTACATCATCGTGAAAATCAACGATTTCAATTCGAGCGTAAGGAAAAAATTGTTCGGGATTACTATTGAACATCATTAAGCCAATGTTCAATGGCTTCAGGTACTCTTCAGGGCCTTGAATAATTTGCATTTGGCGACAGAGTTGTTCGAAAGGAATTTTGTCAACTTCTGTAACGAGATCACTTTTAACATCTCTTAAAAAGTCTTTAATAATACCAAACTGGAGATCTTTCAGGGTAGCTTGATGACGGATTCTTGATTTGCCATCTCATGAAGCCTTTGAATATCCTTTGTCTGAGCCTTTACAGTTGTAGAATTGCGCCTTATGAAATATGAATAAGCTGCATTTTTGCCTAAACTATCAGGTGCTTGATAAGGTCTCGTTTGACCACCAGGACACCAGATCAACAAAATCATTTTCTCTTGAAAAATGACAGGTGCAACTATGGGATGATAATTGGGACGTAGCCTGTAACTTAAGTTGACTAGTTCTTTTTGAATTTCGTCGATTTTATTGGCCGATAAGCCGACTGGAGGAAAAATTGGTTGACCTTTGTCATCTTCTATACCTACTATTAGATAACCTCCACCCCAATTGTTGATGTCATTTGCAAAAGCGCAAATGGTATGAATGATTTCTTCAGGATTCCATCCTTTCTTAAACTCAAGACGCTCCCATTCAACAATCTGTCCTCTCAATAGCTCATCAACATTAATGGGTAGCGCCGTCATACTGTAGCCTTATTTACAATTTTTTTGTGTTGTGGCGCATCATTCGCCTCAATTTCTTCCATACTCTCCTGGGAAGTACTTTTCTTTTTCTTCAGAGCGGATAAAAGTTTTTGTAGCTTCTGAATAGCAAGAGGAGAGGGTTTTGTTTTTTTGTTTTCCCAACGATTGACGGTTGGAAAAGAAACACCAAGCTTTGCTGCGAACTGTTCTTGTGTCAAGCCCATCTCAAGTCGAATTTCAAGCACATGTTGAGCTATCTGCTCTTCTGTGTTGGACATATCTGTAAATTGGAACATCAGCTTGCCTTTCATCAGAATTTTTGATATATCATATGTTATAAATTATGTGGGCATTGGGAACAAGTAAAACGTTGGAATTTGACGCGATTCTAATCAGAAATCAAAAGGAAAGCATACGACACAAGCAGGTGTTAATGGGAATAGAAGGAAAAAATCTTGACACCTTGGTTCTTGCCGAATCAAAGCTCTCTGCATTTTTAGCTGCGATACTCATTTCAAAATGGGGATTGCTTAAACTGTTATTTTTCAAAAACCCTCTTAAAAAATGCCACAACACGGCATCATAATCATTCAATCCAGTACCCCAAAAAATAAATGACTTTGCATTTTTTAAACATCTTTCCAAAAAAGGCCCTGGAAAAAAGCCACTACCAAATTTTGTAAGATCTTCTGATGTCTTTGGCATCAGAGACGATATGTTTTGAAGAGGTAAAATCGCTTCATCGGGATAGTCACATCTACCATGAAGCTGAACAACGCTTTTGTATTCTTGAAAAAGTCCTAAATCCCAATTTGTTGTAAGAATAAGTACCTTATCCGAATTTGGAATTCTTAGCTTTTTATCACAACAAATACAATAAACTTCACGCGATTTAGTCCCACACTTGCTAAGAGGACCAATTATCTGACGCTTATAGTCTGTGATTTGATCCAATGGGGCACTGGAATTGACTGTACGACCGAACATATCATTATGTGCAACTATCCAAGTCAAGGCATCCAACCCATTCCCATATCCATTCGGGCCAACAAGCCCCAATTTTTTCATTCCATCATTCAAAATTTCCCAGCAATCCTTTCCCTCAGGCATTTCAACCGAGCCATTGCCTGCCAACACTATTGTGTCGGGCACATAATTTGCAACCGTTTCGCAAATGATCTTTTTGTCAAAAGCGAAGTGAAGGCAATCATTAATCTTTGTAAATGATCTTTTTAGATGAGAGGGGTCGGGATTTTTCGTTTTCTTAATGAATTCCGTACACGATTTGCAAGTCTCTATCATAAGTTATTGTATGCTTAGTGGTTTCCATTGAACTTGGCTTTTTCTACATTTTCTAGGACATAACCTATCATCTCTACACCAATTTACTCAATTGACACTGTAGCAGAAAAGTTGAACAAGGTTGGAAAAACCGGCCTCAACAAAAAAGGGCTTAAGCTAGTGAAAGCTTAAACCCTTGTAATTATAGATGCTCGGAACTGGACTCGAACCAGCACGGGATTGCTCCCAAGGGATTTTAAGTCCCTAGTGTCTACCATTTCACCATCCGAGCAAAGAAAGAAACAATAAGGTACGTTTTTTGAAATTTATCGTCAACCCCAAAAAACGCACCCTGATTTTTTTCTTAAATAGACTCAATAGGCAACACAGGCTTTCCTTGTTTCTGAAGCACTGCATTTTCTTGCTCTAGCAGCTCTCTTGAAGCAAACACAACAGTTGTCGCTGCAGACAACTTAGGTACGATGTACTTTTTAATGGCTTGCTTCACATCTTCACCGGTCAAAGCGAGCAGTCGTTCCCTAAATTCTTGACGAATTTCTGAGGTCTTTCCTTGTCTCAACCATTCATAACCCAGACTTGCTCTGCTCCCTGGAGCTACAGGTGAATCCATTCCTTGGATCGTTTCAAATTTAGCTTCTTCGATATCTGAATCCTCAAAGTCACCTTTCAAAATTTCTTCTACGGCTTCATTAAAGGCTTCTAAAGAACTTGCGATATTTGGATCGCGATAAGCAAAAAAGTAAAATCTCCCTGCCAGTGAGTTGCTAGAAGCACCTGCACCATAAGCACCACCTTGTTCCCTCAACTTGGGATGCAGAATGAGGTTGTCGAAAAGACGCGATGCAATAGCCAAGGCTGGTGCTTCTGCATCCACATAAGACAACGTATCCATCATCGTACTAGTGAAAGCCACGGGCGTCGTGATTGCCCTCCCTTGTGAATGTATCTTTTTAACATGATAGGCAGAACGATCCCAAGGTGTATAAGGCTTTTGTTCTATTTGCGCTAATCCATAAAAACCCTTGCCCTTGAGTTCATCATACATCTCTTGATCACATCCTAACACTAGATGAGGACCTTGCAAGCAAGTAATCTGATCATATAAAGATTTTAATTTCGCAATCAATTCCGCCGAATGTTGATCAAAATTTGTGGCAATCTCTTTAATTCGATGATAGTACTCCAAGCCATACATTGCTGCTGCCATACTTCCCGAAACGTCAAGGCCGCTGCTAGAAAGATTGATCGCATATTTCATCGCATTTTGATTAAGACTACTTTCCAAACCTGTATAATGTTTTGCCAGCAACTCTTTAATGCGTTCGACATCGTTAAAATCTACAGAATGCGCAAGATGATGTAAAAGTGGAAAAAGCTTATCCACTTTACGCGAGAGCGATTTGCCTCGTAAAGAAAAACTTGGAACAAAATCCTTCGAATTCTGCACTTGATGGTAGAAGGAAAGGATAGTGTCCACGCCACCCGTATGGGCTTGTATATAATCTAAATTTTCAACATAAGATCGACCGCCGCAACCTAATTGAGGCATTAACAATGTCAATAAACGCAAGATAGGAAGGTCTTCTTGGGCGATTTTAGGGAGTGGGAATACCAATTCGGTATAGACAATATGGTTTGTAAAACACGGATGAGAAAAAACTTCCAGGTTCCCAACTTTTTCTTGCACTAAGGGAAAGGTTTGAATTTCTTTGGGAATATCTGAGATGGAAACACAGGGAAGGATGCTTAAGTCCTCTTCGAGTTCCTGGTAAGCTGCGAGTTCTTTAGCTTGCTTGAGGATGCGCTGTTTGTCCTCTTCTGAGAATTTCTCCTGAATTTTTCGCAGCATTTCTTTTTCTTCTTCTAATTCAGCGGCAACTAAATCTTTGCTTGGCTGCATGACTACAGTAGCGCAGTGAGAGTTATTAAGAAAATAGCGATCGATTAAATCCACTAACATCTGTGGATTTTTTGCCAAATCATCTCGTAATTCTTTGAATAAGGAATGAATCACCAAGCCTTTTTCTGGAGCAGCTCCATGCTGTTTCATCAACGCACTGCGGAAATAGAGAGAGAGCCCGTAAGGGGCTTGATTTCCGGTTATTTCCGTGCGATGAAACTCTACCTGATGAATCGCACTTTCGATCAATTCTTGCGGAATGCCTTGCTTTTTAATCTCTTGCAGGATCATTTCGACACATTTTAGGATTTGATCCACGTTTTCCTTCTCACACCCTTTAAAAAAGAGAATGTAGGGGGCTTCGCTGAGCTCACTATCCATTGAGGAACTAACTTGAGTGCAGAGGCCAGATTTCAATAGCGGCATTTTCAAAAGAGAGGCATCAGTATCCATTAAAACAATATCCAAGATGGTAAGGGCCAACAATTCTTTCTGATCCAAAATATGGGCCGTTAGCCACCCGTGTCCAATCATTGTCTTTTTCTCTAGACTCTCCTCCTGACTTACTGGATAAGTGGCTTCGATTTTTTTGGGAGCCGTAAAGCGCTTCTCCTTTGGAATCTGAGGGAGGGCTTCTTTTTTGCTAGCTTCCTCTAAAGCATTTTTATTGATGAAATCTAAATGAGGAATTAATGGCATGTTGCCATAAAAGAAAAACAAACAGCGGCTTGGGTGATAGTGTTCTTGATGAAATTGACGAAGTTCTTCATGGGTGAGCTGGGGAATCACTTTAGGATCACCACCAGAATTAATGCCGTAAGTCAAAGAAGGAAATAAGGCTTCAGACATGACTTCTGACAGACGAGAAGATGGAGAAGACATAGCCCCTTTCATTTCATTGAACACCACCCCTTTAAATTCGAGAGATTGCGCTTTGTCCCCATCGCTAAAATCAAAGCGATGCCCTTCTTGCAAAAAACTTAATGGCGTTAGATTAGGTTTAAACACTGCATCGATATACACATCTAATAAATTGTAAAAATCTTTTTTTAAAAGAGTCGCAGCGGGATAACAAGTAAAGTCTGAACCTGTAAAAGCATTCATAAACGTGTTCAAACTACGGTGCGTCATACTCATAAAGGGGTCTTTTAGCGGAAATTTCTTCGACCCGCAAAGCACAATGTGTTCTAAAATATGTGCCACACCATTGGAAGTCTTTGGAATCGTTTTAAAAGATAAACAAAACATGTTTTCAGGGTCATCGTTGCCCAAATGCAGCACTTCAGCACCAGTGGGGATGTGTTTTAACTCTGTTAGAAAACAGTTTATCTCTTTAATCGGCATGACTTTAGTCACTTCGAAATCTAAATATTTTTGTCCAACTACACTAAATTCTTGCTGATAAGATGTCATAAAAACCTTTAGAAATGTTTAACGCTAGATCATCATTGAATCACTAGCTCTTAAGTAAAAAAAGCTATGCTAGAAGATTGCTTCTTTTTTGCCAACAAAGAGGAATTTTCTAACTAATCAAAGTGATATGGGGATGCTGTTTCAAAGCTTCAAAGGAGCGCTTTGTTAATTTTGAACAAGCCCAAATATTTAGATATTTGAGAGTTAAATTATTTCTGAGTTCAATTATGCCCTCATCAGTGAAATCGCAACCACTTACATTCAGAGAAATCAGGTTAGAATCTTTGGCTAGTGCAAATAAACTTTCATCTGTAAGCATTTTGCAATCACTTATCTCTAGATGAGTGAGGAAGGGATTTTGCGCTAAGGCAATGACACACTGATCAGTTAATTTAGTGCAAAAATTTAACTCTAGATGAGTGAGCTTTGCATATTTTGCTAATTCAATAATTCCCTCTGCGAACAAAAAGTCATTGAAATAGCTAAGATGCAGATGCAGACGCCTAAGATTTGCATGGTGAGCCAACGCTTTTATTCCTTCACAGGTTATCTTTGGGGTAATAATCACATTTAACTCTACAAGAGTTTGATGATTCGCTAAAGCTAACAGGCTCGCGTCAGTCAGATCTTTACAACCGCGTAGATCTAAAAAAGTTAAGTTTAACCTTTGTGCAAGTACTGTGATGCTTTTGTCTGTTAAATTTCCACACCAACTAAGATCTAAGTGGCTGACATTTGAATTTGCTAATGCCATAACACCCACATCAGAGAGTTTTTCGCATTTTGACAAAATTAATGACCTAATATGGGGATTTTTTGCTATTTCTGTTAGGATTTCATCAGTGAGCTCATTACATCCTTTTGCATATAAAGAATAAATGCCTGAACTACTTGCAAGCACTTCTAAGCTAACTTCGAAGATGCCTTTATACTGTCTTGCCCATTCAGTCTCTTCTAGGGCTTGGCCCGGACAAATCACCCTCCAACCCATATTGGGAATTTTTTGGGCTAACTCGAAAAATTTTATCGGGACTTTAATTTGACGACTTATGGTTTGGATATCAAGAAGCTGGAGATAGCTTTCACACTTAGCTTTGATCACCTCACTTTTTGAAATCAAATACTTAACGCGATGTGCGAGTTTTCCTAACGGAAAACTGCACATGTAAATAAATTTTAGCAACTGAGAAGATGCTCAAATTGCAGTGGTTCATTATCCATATTCAAACTGAGCCTAATACT
>Ga0105044_10012373_pt1 | contig 11599 bp, 10 predicted proteins | sample MAT01_FD_78092 | JGI IMG/M metagenome (GOLD analysis project Ga0105044, IMG submission 78092) | Freshwater microbial communities from Lake Fryxell liftoff mats and glacier meltwater in Antarctica - MAT-01 | ecosystem: Environmental > Aquatic > Freshwater > Ice > Liftoff microbial mat | place...
CGGCGGTCTCCGCGCCGCTAACAATCGCAGGGGCGCCGGCGCCACCCGAACGGGTCCGCCGCTACACGATCAGCGACTGCGACACCGGCCCTGGCCTGCTCCTCGCGCTGGACGGCCGAGTCGTCGCTCGGGTCGGGTCGGCGTCTGCTGCCGCCGCGCTCGCGGTTTGGCACGCCAACCAGCTGATCAGCACCGAGACCACCCGCCTGCTGCAAGTGCACGCCTCCGCGGTCACGATCGACGGCGCGACGGTGGTCCTGCCCGCCGTCATGAACTCGGGCAAGTCGACGCTGGCCACCGCACTGGTGGCCGCGGGGGCCGGGTACCTCACCGACGAGGCCGTGGCGATCGACCCCGGCACCGGCCTCGTGCTCCCCTACCCCAAGGCGATCACGCTCGACCCCGGATCCTGGACGCTGTTCCCCGACCTCGAACCGCCCCTCGTTCGCGACCTGCCCGGACTCCACCACGCCAAGTGGTACGTCCATCCCGACGCGATCCGCGCCGGTGCGGTCGCCTCGGCGGCGGCACCGTCGGCGCTCGTGTTCCCGGTCTACGACCCCGAGCGCCCCACCTCGCTCGCACCCGTGACGCCGGTGGACGCCGCCGCCGAACTGGCGCGCCACTGCTTCAACCTCCCGGCCATGGGCCAGGTCGGCGTCGACCTGATCGCCCAGCTGGCGTCGACGATCCCCTGCGCGGCGTTGTCGGTGCACGACCTCGACTCGGGCGTCGCTGCGGTGCGACGCGCCGCCCGCGCCGCTGCCGACGCCGCCCGTTGACCATCTTTCCATCCTTTTCGTTCTTTTTCCTTCCTTTCCCTGTCATCCCTGGCTAGCGTCGCCCGGGTGAGCCCATCACCCACCGACCACAGCGTGGTCACCGTCGTCGCCGCACCGGACGGGCGCGCCGAGGTCCACAAGCGGGCGTGCTCGACGGCGCGAGGGGCGAGACTGCGACGCGAGGCCGCGGTGCTCCGCCTCGCCCGCCATCCCGGCGTGGTCGATCTCGTGGCGCTGCGCACCGAGGAGGACGGCGCCGACGTGCTCGTCACCCGTTTGGCGGGCGCGGTCACGCTGGCGACCTGGACCCCGCCGTCGCTCGACGAGCTCGCTGGCGTGCTGGTCGCCGTGGCCGAGACCCTGGCCGACCTCCACCACCTCGGCCTCTGCCACGGCGCGCTCATCGACGAGCACGTCGTGATCGACCCGACCGGCCGCCCCGTCCTCTGCGGGTTCGACGGCGGGGTCGACCACCGGCCCGCCGGCGACGTCGAGGCGCTCGGGCGGCTGACCCGTCACCTGGTCGGCACGGGCGGTGCACCCGGATCCGACGACGAGGTCCGGTCGTGGCTCGGACCTCGGCGGTCCACCGCGGCGCGGCGTCGCCTCCTCACCCTCGCCGACCAGTTGATCGACGGCGAGACCGCCACGAGGCCGGGGGCACGCCGGTTCGCCGCGGCCGTGGTGGCGGCGGTCCCGACCGCCGTCCTCGCACCGCCCGGCGTCGGCCCGGGGGACGGTCCGCCACGCGATCCCACGGGCGCGCTCGGGCCGGACGCCGGGCGGGACGTCGCCGTGCCCGACTCCGATCGCGACCCCGACCGCAGCGCGGGCGCCGAGCGCGACCCTGCGGCCCGGCGACTGCGTCGCCCCGACCCCACCCAGTCCCTGCTCGACCCCGATGCCGACCGTGATCCGGACCCCGAACGGGACCCGGACCGGCGGGACCCGTCGGAGCCGAGCGGCGACGTCGGTACCGGAGCCGCCCCCGATGACATCGGACGAGCACGGCCCGGCGACGAGGTCACGAACCGCGCGCCCGACGGCGGGTTGGCGACCCTCGTCCGGTCCCGGCGGGGCGCGGATCCGGACCGACCCCGGCGCGGCGCGATCACCGCCGTCGTGATCGTCGGCCTCGCCCTCGTCGTCGTCGGCGTGCTCAGCGCGTGGAACGGCGAGCGGCCCGAGCTCACCACCTCGATCGCCGCCCCCGCTCCGACCATGTTCCCGGCGCCGGGTGCGCTCGCCGGCGCGAGCCCCGAACCCACCCTCGTCGAGGCACCCGCGGGGACCGGAACCGACCACGCGCCGGCGGCGGGCTGCGTCGCACCGGAGCGGTGTTCCGACGTCCGGCCCGGCGGGGTCATCGACCGAGACGGAACCAGGTTCGCCCTCGGCAACCCGGCCGACGAACTGGTCGTCGCCGATCCCCGGTGCCCGACCCCACCGGCCATCGCCCTCCTGCGTCGGGCCGACGGGGCCACCTACCTCTTCGACGGGTGGGCCACCGCCGGGCACGACGTCGCCCCGCGAGCGGGCCCCGCCGTGGCTCCGGGATCGAGCTGGGTCCCCCAAGCCCTCGACGCACAGGGCTGCTCGACCCTCGTCGTGCGGGGGCCGACCGGCGCCGTCGAGCGGTTCGACCCCGGCCAGGAGCCTCCCGGGACCCCCGACGAGGATCCCGCCGTGCCCACCCGAGGCCCGTCCACGACCCCGCCCGCCGACCCGACCGGAGCCCCGCCGTGACCCCTTCGACCGCCCCGCTGCGCACCATCGCCTGGCTCGCCGGCCTCGCCGCCGCGCTCGCCGGCCTCGTCCGGGCCGGCGACCACCTGACGCCGCCGCCCTGGCCCGTGCCCGACGCCTCGGCCACCTGGCGCTGGATCGAGCAGACCGATCCGGCTCTCACCACCTTCTCGTTGATCCGCGTCGTCGCCATCGTCGCCGTCACGTCGCTGCTCGTCTCGACATCGGTCCTCGTCTCCGGGCAGGTGCTTCGACTGCCTGCCCTCGTGGCCGCCGCCGACCGCCTCACCGTGCCGGCGGCGCGCCGACTGATCCACCACGCCGTCGGAGCCGGACTCGCCGTCACCCTGGCGAGCGCCACGGTGCCCGCCGTCGCCACCTTCGGTCCCCTCCCCGCGGCGACGGCCGCGCCGTTCCTGCCCACGGGCCCGCTCGCCCGCGGCGACGGATCCTCGGGCACCACGCCGGGGACCGCGCTCTCGGCACCGCCACCGGTGCTGCGCGCCCTTCCGGACGAGCCGGTGCTCGTCCACCTCGGGCCGGCCGATCCGACGCCCGGCCTCGGCCTCCCCCGCGGGGGTGGCGGGGCGGTCGTCGGCGCCGGACCTTCCCCGTCGCCGTCGGCGGGAACCGGCCTGGACCCCACGAGCGGAGGCGGAGGCGGCGACGGTGACGTCGCCGTGCCCTCGGCGCCGGCGGAACCCGACGCACCGACCCCGCGTCCGACCGACACCGGGACCGGCAGCGGCACCGGCACCGACGACCGCCTCGCGCCGGCCGGCTCGCCGACCTCACGACCTGCCACCCCGACCGACGCCACCCCGACCGACGGCGCCTCGACCGACGCCACCTCGACCGACGCCGCGGCGACCGACCTCGCCGCCCACCACCACACGATCGTCGCGGGTGACCACCTCTGGGCCGTGGCCGAGCAGACGCTCGCCACCCAGTGGGGGCGAGCGCCCGAGCCGGACGAGATCGCGACGTACCTGCACCGCCTCATCGAGGCGAACCGCCCGGTGCTCGCCGTGCCCGGCGAGCCCGACCTGGTGTTCCCCGGTCAGGTCTTCGCCCTTCCCGACGTGCCCGCCCCGTGATCCACCCACCTCACCGCAGTCGGGCGGCGGCGATCACCGGAGGCGCAGGGCCACTTCGTTGGCGAGCAGGCGTCCGTCGACGGTGAGCACCGCCCGCCCGTCGTCGCGGACGACGACGAGCGCGCCGAGCGGGCCGTCGGGATCGTCGAGCGGAAGCGCCGACGGGGGCACCCCGTGTCGGGTGCGGAGCGCGAGCTGCAGGCCCTCGATCCGGCGGGTCTCGGGGTCGAGGACCTCGTCACCGGCGACGGGCGACCGCCTGGCGCCGACGGCGTCGATGTAGCGGTCGGGCGTCCGCACGTTCCAGTAGCGCCGACCTTCGCGGTGGCCGTGCGCCGCGCAGCCGAACGCCAGGTAGTCACCCTGGGACCAGTAGAGCTCGTTGTGGCGGCACTCGTGGCCGGGCTTGGCCCAGTTGGAGATCTCGTACCAGTCGAGCCCGGCCGCAGCGAAGCGCTCGGTGGCCAGCAGGTACTTGTCGGCCTGATCGTCGTCGTCGGGCTGGCGCTCGGGGTCGAGGGCGAGCGGCGTCCCCGCCTCGACCGTGAGCCCGTACGCGCTGATGTGGGGCGGGTCGAGGGCGAGCACGCCGTCGAGGGTGCGGGACCAGTCGTCGAGCGACTCGGTGGCGCCCCCGTAGATGATGTCGAGGTTGAACGAGTCGAAGCCGGCGGCACGGGCCCAGGCGACGGCCCGGTCAACCGTGCCCGGGCTGTGGACCCGGCCCAGCGCGCCGAGAACCGACGGCACCATCGACTGCACGCCGAACGACAGCCGGTTCACGCCCGCCGCGCGGTAGGTCTCGAGCAGCTCGGGTGTGACCGTCTCGGGGTTGCACTCGACGGTGACCTCGGCATCGGGGTGCCGCGGCACCACCTGCAGCACCGCGGCCAGGCCTGCCGCCGGCACCAGCGACGGGGTCCCGCCGCCCACGAAGACCGAGGTGGCGACGGCCGCAGGGACGCGCTCCACAGTGGCCTCGATGTCGACGCGGAGCGCGTCGAGGTAGGCGTCGACGAGGTGCTCGCGGTCGGTCCACGTGGCGAACGCGCAGTAGTCGCACTTGGACGAGCAGAACGGGATGTGGATGTACACCCCGAGCGGACCCATGGACCCGATGATGACGGGTGGGCCGGCGGTGGGCCAACTCACCGATCGGGGCGATGCCCCGGCGGTGGGTTCAGCGCTTGATCTCGACCTTGAGGCCGAGGTCGTCGAGCCGGTCGCCGGCACCGTCGACCGTCACGCCGAGGATGCAGGCGATGGCCCGCAGGTCGTCTCGCCGGATGGTGAGCATGCGACCGTTGAAGTCCTGACGTTGCACCTGGATCATGGTGAGGTAGCGGTTCAACATGTCGGCCTCCGAACCGCTCATCTCCTCGAGCTTGCGGAGGTCGATCCGGACCGTGGCATCGTTGCGCCGGGCGGCGTCGTCGGCGGTGAACGCCGGACCGTCGTCGTTGGGGAGCAACTGGTCGACCGGCACGTTGTAGAAGCGGGCCAGGCGCTGGAGGCGGGGCACCGAGATGGCCCGCTCCCCCCGCTCGTAGGCGCCGAGCACCGAGGCCTTGAACTCCTGGGCCGAGACGGACTCGACCTCCTGGAGCGACAGGCGCTTCTGCCGACGGATGGCGCGGAGACGCTCGCCCACCTTGCGGCTGTAGCTGGCCGGGACGATGTTCGCCTCGCTCGGGGCCTTGTCATCGGGGCTTGCGGTGACGTCCACGGCTTCCGTCGGTGCCTGCATGATGCGCTCCAAGGGGTTCGACCTGCGTGAGGGGTGGGGACGCGGGTAGGGCGAACGACCCACGCGTCCGCCACTATACGTGGCGAAGTCCCCGCACGGAGCGTAGCGACGCTGCAAATTCCCCGAACGACCCGCACGCAGGTCCCAGGACGGGCGTGCGACGCGGACGTGCACACGTGCCGGTCCGGATCACCCGGTCGTCGCTGGTCGCACGAGACCGCTCCGCAACGCGCCGAGAAGCGCGGCGGCGGTGAGCGCCGCCGTCTCGGCGCGCAGCACCTGGTCGCCCAGGCCGACCGTGGCGGCGAACCGGGCCCGCTCCTCGGGTGCCCAGCCGCCCTCGGGCCCGATGAGCAGCGTCGGCCGGTCGAGGGACAGCGGTTCGCCGCCCCGGTCGGCCGCCGCGGCACCGGGGAGCGCGACGACATCGGCGAACGACGCGAGTGGCGCGACCTCGGGGAGGCGGGTGCGCCGGCACTGCATCGAAGCCTCCCGGGCCACCCGCCGGAGTCGCTCGACCTGCTTGTCGGCCTTCGCCGGCTCCCAGCGGACCACCGAGCGCCGGGCGGTGAACGCCACGATGTGATCGATGCCGAGCTCGGTCAGCTTCTGCACCACCAGCTCGGGACGGTCGCCCTTCACCAGGGCGAAGGCCACGGTCAGCGCCGGCACCGGCGCCGCCTCGACCTCGACCGCGCCGACCGGTTCGACCGTGACGCCGAACCGGCACGGTCGCCACCGACCGCGACCGTCGGACACCGTGAACGGATCGCCGGGGCGAACCCGCAGGACCCGCTCGAGGTGGTGGCGATCGGCGTCGTCGAGCTCGGGCTGGTCAACATCGACGACGAACACGTGGGGACCGTCGCCGGCGACCGGGGCCATGGACCTCGCCTACTTGAACGCGGAGCGGATCCGGGAGAAGAAGCCCTCGTCGGCCGGTGCGACCTCCTCGCCGCGAAACGCGGCGAGCTGGCGCAGGAGGTCCTCTTCCTCGCTCGACAGGTCGCTCGGCGTGTCGACGGTGACGCGGACGACGAGATCGCCCCGGCCACGGCCCTCGACGTGGGGCACGCCGCGACCCCGCAGGCGCAGGAGCCGGCCGGTCTGGGTGGCGCGCTCGACGACCAGGTCCTCGGCTCCGTCGAGGGTCTCGAAGTCGAGGTGGCAGCCGAGCGCGGCCTGCGCCACCGAGAGGTGCAGGTCGTAGAGCAGGTCGTTGCCGTGACGCTCGAAGCGGTCGTGGGACCGCACCCGGACGTGGATGTAGAGGTCACCGGGGCGCCCGCCTCGGGGCCCGACCGCGCCCCGACCGGTGAGCCGGACCGCTCGGCCGTCCTCGATGCCGGCGGGGATCTCGACCGTGTAGGTCTGCTCGCGGACCACGCGACCTTCGCCCGAGCACGACGGGCAGGGATCGTCGACGATGGTGCCGAGGGTGTTGCAGCGGGGGCACGGCCCGGCCGTGACCATCTGCCCGAGGATCGATTGACGCACGCGCCGGACCTGACCGGCGCCGCCGCAGTCGGGGCAGGTCTGCGCCGAGGCGCCGGGCGCGGCGCCCGATCCCTCGCAGTCGTCGCAGGTGACCGCCGTGCGCACGCTCACCGGCGCCTGGGTGCCGAAGACGGCTTCCTCGAACGCCAGGGTGATCGTGGTCTCGATGTCGGGTCCCGACGGCGGTCCGCCGGGCGCACCGCCCGCGAACCCGCCCCCGAAGAAGCTCTCGAAGATGTCGCCGAGACCGCCGCCGCTGAACGGGCTGCCGCCGCCGGTGGGTCCGTCGCCCTCGTCGCCGACCATGTCGTAGCGCTGCCGGCGCTCGGGGTCGCTCAGGACCTCGTAGGCCCGCGAGACGTCCTTGAACTCGGCCTCGGCCGCGGCATCACCCGGGTTGGCGTCGGGGTGCACCTCGCGGGCGCGGCGCCGGTAGGCCCGCTTGATCTCGTCGGCGGTCGCCTGGCGGCTGACGCCGAGCGCTTCGTAGTGGTCGCGGGCCATCGTCATCCTTCGCTGAGGCGGTTCCCGAGGCGCTGGCTCACCACGGCGACCGCCGCGAGCGCCTGGGGGTAGTTCATCCGGGTGGGGCCGAGCACGCCGATGGACCCGGCCGTCTCGCCGTCGACCACGTACGGCGCGACGATCACCGAGCAGTCGGCCAGCGGCTGCATGCCCGTCTCGGTGCCGATGGCGACGTGGAGGCCGCGGTCGAGGACGTCGCGCAGCAGGGACACGACGACGTACTGCTGCTCGAGGATCTGCAGGATCTCGCTCACCTGGGCCACGGCGTCGAAGGACGACGCCATGCGCGACGCGCCGCCGATGAACACGCGGTCGCGATCCTTGTCGTCGGGCTGGATCTGCAGGGTGGCGAGCGCGCTGGTGACGATGGGATCGGCGGGGCCCGCGCTCGCGATGGTGACCAACGGGGCCGACGCCGGGGTCTCGCCGATCAGGTGCTGGGCCAGCACCGCACCGGCGCCGTCGAGTCGCATCGCGTCGGTGTCGTCGGCCAGTTCGATCGAGTGCTTCTCGACCACGCCGTTGGAGAGCACGAGCACCAGCAGGGCCAGGCGCGGGGCGAGGCCGACGAGTTGGACCGACCGGATGGTGGCGGCCTCGTGCGGCGGCCCGACGACGACCGCGGCGTAGTCAGTGAGCCCGGCGAGGAGCCGGCTCGTGTCCTGCAGCATCTGTTCGAGCTCGCCGTGGGCCTCGGAGAAGAACGTGCGGACCTGGTGGGCGTCGCGACCGGCGAGCGGCGACGGATCGCCGAGGCCGTCGACGAAGAACCGGTAGCCCTTCTCGGTGGGCACCCGCCCGGCGCTCGTGTGCGGCTGGCGGAGGTAGCCCTCCTGCTCGAGGGTCGCCATGTCGTTGCGCACCGTGGCCGACGACACGTTCACCCCGGACGCGCTCGCCACGCGGCCCGAACCCACGGGCTGAGCCGTGTCGATGTACTCCGCCACGACGGCGCGGAGGATCTTGGCCTTGCGGTCGTCGAGGCTCATGGCGGTTCCTGGCGTCGGCGGGCCCATCGCGGCGAACCCACAGTTCAGCACTCGATGATACCGAGTGCTAACCGGCGACCGTCATTCGCCGGTCACGGACCGACGTCGCGACCCGACCGACGGCGAGGATCAGTCCTCGAGCTTGAGGGCCGAGACGAACGCCTCCTGGGGGACCTCGACCCGCCCGATGTTCTTCATCTTCTTCTTGCCCTCCTTCTGCTTCTCGAGCAGCTTGCGCTTGCGGGAGATGTCGCCGCCGTAGCACTTGGCGAGGACGTCCTTGCGCTTGGCCTTGACGGTCTCGCGCGAGATGATCCGGCCGCCGATGGCCGCCTGGATGGGGACGTCGAACATCTGCCGCGGGATCAGCTCGCGGAGCTTCTCGGTCATCTTCTTGCCGTAGGTGTCAGCCTTGTCGCGGTGCACGATCATGCTGAACGCGTCGACCGGCACGCTGTTGAGGAGGATGTCGACCTTGACCAGGTTGGCGCGGTCGTAGCCGGCCGGTTCGTAGTCGAGGCTGGCGTAGCCCTGGGTGCGGCTCTTCATCTGGTCGAAGAAGTCGGTGACGACCTCGGCCAGCGGCATGCGGTACACCAGTTCCATGCGCTCGGGCGACAGGTACTCGAGCCTCTGCATCTCGCCGCGCCGGTTCTGGCACAGCTCCATGAGGGTGCCCGTGTAGTCGGTCGGGGTGAGGATGGTGACGGTGAGGTACGGCTCCTCGAGGTACTCGATCTCGCCCATCGGGGGGAGCTCGCTCGGGTTGTCGACGACCTCCTCGGACCCGGTCACCTTGTGCACCACGTACTGCACCGAGGGGGCCGTGGCGATGAGGCTGAGGTTGAACTCGCGCTCGAGCCGCTCACGGATGATCTCCATGTGCAACAGACCGAGGAAACCGCAGCGGAACCCGAAGCCGAGCGCACCGGAGGTCTCGGGTTCGTAGGTGTAGGACGAGTCGTTGAGCCGCAGCTTCTGCAGGGCGTCGCGCAGCTCGGGGTACTCGTCGCCGTCGATCGGGTAGATGCCGCAGAACACCATGGGCTTGGGTTCGAGGTAGCCCTCGAGCGCCGCACCCGGGCGCGATGCCTCGGTGACGGTCTCGCCGGCTCGGGCCTCACCCACGTCCTTGATGCCGGCGATCAGGTAGCCGACCTCGCCCGGCCCCAGCTCGGGCATGGCGGTGTGCTCCGGGCGGCGGGCGCCGATCTCCTCCGCGTCGTGGGTGGCCTTGGCGTGGACGAAGCGCAACTTCGTGCCGCTGCGCATGGTGCCGTTCATCACCCGGACCGACGAGATCACCCCGCGGTACTGGTCGTAGTGCGAGTCGAAGATGAGGCCCTGCAGGGGCGCGTCGGGATCGCCGACCGGGGCAGGGATGCGCTCGACGACGGCGTCGAGCAGCTCGGGGACGCCCTCGCCCGTTTTCGCGCTGATGCGCAGGATCTGGTCGGCGGGGATGCCCAGGACCTTCTCGATCTCGGCGGCGTAGCGCTCCGGCTCGGCGGCTGGGAGATCGATCTTGTTGAGGGCGGCGACGATCTCGAGGTCGTTCTCGAGGGCCAGGTAGCAGTTGGCGAGGGTCTGGGCCTCGATGCCCTGCGACGCGTCCACCAGCAGGATCGCCCCCTCGCACGCGGCCAGCGAGCGCGAGACCTCGTAGCCGAAGTCGACGTGACCGGGCGTGTCGATCAGGTTGATGACGTGGTCGCGCCAGTCGAGACGGACGCTCTGGAGCTTGATGGTGATGCCCCGCTCCCGCTCCAGGTCCATCGAGTCGAGGTACTGCGCCCGCATGTCGCGGGCGTCGACGGCCCCGCAGAGCTCGAGCATGCGGTCGGCGAGGGTGCTCTTCCCGTGATCGATGTGAGCGATGATGCTCAGATCTCGGAATCGGCTGATGTCGGACATCGGGGAACAGGGCTCCAGGACTGGTGCAGCGCGAGGCGCAGGACGAGCGCGCACGGGCGCGAGGTGCGATCGTAGCGGCCACCCCGACCGACCCCAGCACCCGATCGCGGTGCCCCGCGGCGCCGAGATGCCCACGGGACCCCGGCCGGCCGGCCCCCAGATGGCGTCGCCGGAGCCACTCCCGCTATCCTCGTCGGTTCGTGCCCGGCCACCGCCGCGCACCACCGATCGACGACACCCAGGACATCACGTGGCGAACATCAAGAGCCAGATCAAGCGCAACAAGCAGAACGAGAAGCGCCGGGTCCGCAACAAGGCCGTGCGCTCCGAGCTGAAGACCCGGGGCAAGGTGGCCGTCGCCACCGCCGAGGCCGGCGAGGACACCGTCGAGACCACCCGCCAGGCCATCAAGCGGATCGACAAGGCTGCGGCCAAGGGCGTCATCCACAAGAACAAGGCCAGCCGGGACAAGTCCCGCCTCGTCAAGCACCTCGCCAAGATCGAGGCCGGCGACAACGCCTGACCTGCTCCCGACCCCGGTCGGGTGATCACGAGCGCTCCACGGACCCGCGGCCGAGGCCGCGGGTCCGTCGCGTCCGGCCGGCGTCGCCGGGCGTAGGTGGTTGAGGGGGCGGTGGTTGAGGGGGCGGTGGTTGAGGGGGCGGTGGTTCAGGGGCGGTGGTTCACGGGGCGGTGCGGTACTCGTGGGGGAAGGGCCGGTCCGTGGGCACCTCGACGCCGAGGAAGGCGCCCAACTCGTTCCACCCGTCACCAGCGGCGGCATCGAACACGAGCAACGTGCCGGGCCGGTCGGCGAAGTGGTCGACCACCGCTGCGTTGTGCGCCTCGTACCGGGCAACGTGCAGATCCTCGTTGCCGGCCAAGTCGTTCGTGCCGTAGATGATCCGTCGGGCCTCGGTGGGTCCGACCCGCTCGGCATGGCGGCGGAGGCTGGCCACCCACGGCGCCGGGTCACGGGTGGTCAGGATGAAGCGGGCGTCGGGGTACCGCTGGTCGAACTCCTCATAGAGCAACGCCCACGGCCAGTCGCGGAAGGCATCGGCGTGTCGGGCCGCCCGCCAGATCGGCCGGAGGTCCCGCCGCTCGTAGGCCGCCATGAGCTCGGGGTCGAAGCCGGCCATGCGGAACCCGAGCGTGCGCAACGCCGTCGTCAGCGACGTGGTGGCGGTCTTGTGGAACCCGCAGCCGAGCACCTTCGGGGTCCCCCGACTGACCGATCTCACCGTCGCTCCCCTCCCGCTTCTCGCTCACGTGGGCGTCAGCGTACGACAGCCGCCTCGC
>Ga0105044_10012374_pt1 | contig 11599 bp, 8 predicted proteins | sample MAT01_FD_78092 | JGI IMG/M metagenome (GOLD analysis project Ga0105044, IMG submission 78092) | Freshwater microbial communities from Lake Fryxell liftoff mats and glacier meltwater in Antarctica - MAT-01 | ecosystem: Environmental > Aquatic > Freshwater > Ice > Liftoff microbial mat | place...
ACCCAGACCTCCCCTTTGCCGTCCGGAGTAATCCGACCGATTGTCTGCTGCTTCGCGAAGTTGACGACGTAGACGTTACCCTCCTTGTCGCAGGCCGGGCCTTCGATGCCAAGGGTGAACGACTTTTCGTCCGTGAACGGCTTTGCGATGAACGGCGCATCGTCGGCGAGAAGCATCAGCAGCATGGATGCGTAAAGCATGAAACCTGCTCCATTGAAGGGGTATCACTTGATGCCGAGGAACCAGCGCATCAGTTTCCAGCCGGGGTCGAACTCGAGATCGCTGGCAGCGGCGACGACTTCGTCGTACTGCGTCTGCCCTTTGGGAGAAATACCGGTGCCCGCGACGGCGAACGGCACGGCTCCGTAGGCATGTGCGCGGGTCCGCAGCGTCGTGCGGTGGTCGGGTTCCACAAGGATGCGCCACTCGCCGTACGACGGAAGCACTTCGAGCAGTGGACCGACGATATGCTGGTCGATCTCTTCCAGCGCCTTGATCTTCGCGTCGGTGCGGCCTTCATGTGATGCCTCATCCGGCGCTTCGACGTGGACGCAGACCAGGTCATGCGTCTTTAGTGCCGCGATGCCGGTACGGCCCTTGCTGGCGTAGTCGGTGTCCAGGTAGCCGGTGGCTCCCGGGGCGTCGATGCGCTCCCAACCGATCAGCATGCCGGTGCCGCGCACCAGGTCGACGGCACTGATGATCGCCCCGCGGGGTCCGTAGGTCGCCCCGAACGGCCGGACGCTGGGTGCCCGCCCCTGGCCCCACAGCCAGATCTGTGTGGCCGGCTTCTCGCCGCGGCCGATCCGCTCGCGGTTGACCGGATGATCGGCGAACAACGGCAGGCTGCGTGTCATCAGGTCGCGGAGCAGTTCCGAACCGGGGCCAGAGGGGAGATACTCTGCGACCGGCTTCTCAGGGATGTCATGCGGCGGCTGAGCCTTGGTCTCGGCCGCGAATGGGGCAGGCTTCTCGCTTGCACGGTAGACGAGGATGTTGCGGTACTGCACGCCGGCATGAAACTCGAGCGTGCCGCCATCGACCTTGCCGCCCAAATGTTCGTGGATGGTGGCCATCAGGCGGGCACCGTCCTCGTTGTTGATGTGCCCGGCCGTGAAGTCGTGCATCTTGCCGTCTTTGACGCAGACGAGATTGCAGCGTACAGCCCAGTCGTTCGGCCCCAACTTGATGCCCATCGCCACCGTCTCAAGCGGGGCGCGTCCCGTGTAGACTTCGAGCGGGTCGTACCCGAACAGGCTCAGTGTGGCGACATCGCTGGCCGGCGTCAGCGGTTTCGGCACGTTGTTCGATCGACCGACGACGCCTATGCGGGCGACCCGATCCATGTTCGGCAACCTGGCTGCCTGCAGCGGCGTCTGCCCCTCCAACGAGTCCTGCGGTTCGTCGGCACAGCCGTCGGGGATGATGATCGCGTATTTCATGAATGTGGTCCGGACGAAGATTGTCGAGAGTTCAGAAGGAACGGGACAGCGATTTCACCCGGCAATCTGCTCCTTGAACTGGTTGATCGACTCACAGTCCAAAGCGAGATAAAAGAGGCGGTCAAGGTCGTCGATGTTCTCGATCGGCGTCATCAGTTTCCGCACTTTGGCTGCGGGCCTGGCGCCGAATCGCTTTGCAAGAATTCTAAGCGTATCATCGCGTCTGGCGTTGACCGCGCCAAACTGCATCACTTCCGCATAGAACGGTGATTCTTCCATGTTTGTTCTCCCGATCAGTTTCACGATGTCCAGCAGCGGGAACGCCAATTTTCCCATGAAACCAAGGATCGACAGATAGTCGGCCTTGCGGGCGCTGTCGATTTCAGCGACTTCGATTCGCCGGGCCGCATGGGAAACAACTACTTCCGCCGGCTGTTGATTTCGAAACAACGGCAGTATCGCCATCAGCCCGGGCTCGTTGTCCCACCATGTTTCCGGCTTAACTTCCCAAAGCTTGATTTCTTCGAACCATACTTGTTGAGTCGGTCGATTCGCCACCGATAGCTTCAGTGTTCCCTCCTGTCGAGTATACCCGCGCCGACTGAGAATGTAGAGAAGATTGATCACCGGCAATCGTTCGCGCTCGGCCAACAGCGCCGACTTGTTCAGCAGGCTCCACGGAATGGCCCGATTCCAAGTCGTGGCGAACTCCATGTACACCACGAACTTTTCGGGTCCATGCCTCGCCTGAAACACGCGGTCCGCGAGCCGTTCGGTGGTGGCCTGAAGCGTACTTTCGATGGGCTTCCAATCGTCGCAATCAACGCCTGCCACACGCGCCAGAGCCCGGCCGGTGGTACGTGCAATCATCTTGAATCCATGGTCGATGGCGGGCATTTCGAGTCCTCAGTCATCCACCGAATAGAACACCGCCGGCGGCACCACCCCCTTCAGCAAGTTGATCTTTGCTACCGCTTCGCGGAACCGGCCGGTGGGGGAATAGTGCGTCATGATCACCAGCGGGACCACCTGGCCCTGGTGCTCTTCCAGTGCTTCGTGCTGAATCAGCGAGGCGATGCTGATCGAATGGTCAGCCAGCACCCGAGCGACATCCGCCAGCATGCCCGGTTGGTCCTGCACCAGCACGCGCAGGTAGAAGCGGCTGCGCACGCCTGTCGACGGGCGCAGCGTGTAGCCACGGTTGTTGGCCGACCAGAGTTTGGCTGCAGCAAACGTCCGTTGCGCCCGACCGACGGCAATGTCGATCAGATCGGCGAGCACGGCGCTGGCGGTCGGCATCGACCCGGCCCCGGCCCCCTGGAACATCATCTCGCCGACGGCGTCGCCGATCACCTGCACCGCGTTGAATGCCCCGCGCACCTGAGCCAGCATGTCTTTCTCACGCAGCAGTACCGGGGCGACTTGAAGGGCGACTTCCTTGCCGTCCAGCCAGGCCTCCGCCAGCAGCTTGATTGTGTAGCCGAGTTCCTGTGCAAAGCGCAGGTCCATCGCATTGAGCCCGGCAATGCCGTACCGCTCGACTGATTCGAACGGCACGGTGATCCCGAAGGCGATCTGCGCGAGGATCGCCAGTTTGTGCGTTGCGTCGCTGCCATCGACATCGAGCGTCGGGTCGGCCTCGGCATAGCCCAGCTGTTGCGCTTCCGCCAAAGCGTCTTCGTAGCTGCGGCCGGTCTCGGCCATGGTGGACAGGATGAAGTTGCTGGTGCCGTTCAGGATACCCTGAAGGGCCGAGATCTGGTTGCCGGCCAGTGATTGCGAGATGGCCGCGATGATCGGGATACCGCCCGCCACGCTGGCCTCGAAGGCGACAACGCGGTCGGCTTTGCGCGCCGCTTCGAAGATCTCGCTGCCGTGGTCCGCCAGCAGATGCTTGTTGGCGGTGACCACATGCTTGCCGGCCGCCAGTGCTGTCAGGATGATTTCGCGCGCCTGCGTCACCCCGCCGATCAACTCGACGACGACATCCACATTGGGGTCGAGAATCGCGGGCTTCGGATCGCTGCCGATGATCGACGCAGGCACGTGCGGCCTGCTGCGCGCGGTATCGCGCACAACCACGCGGCGAAGCTGCAGATGCCGACCGGTGCGGGCCGACAGCCGATCCTGCTGCTCCGCCAGGAGGCGGGCGACCCCGCCGCCGACAGTGCCGCAGCCGATCATCGCGATGCCGAGTGATTCCATGTAACCAGGTTCCGAGTAGCGTAATGGTGCCGGCGACTCAGCATGATTTATGAGGCCCGCGATGAGTCGCATATCGACCCGGCCGAACAGTTTCACCGATTTTTCGCTGGAAACACCCATGGGTAGTTCCGAATAATCACAACACCTCTCCCGTCGTCCATCCCATCGGAGTGATCCATGTCCGAAGTTGACCAACCAGCGCCAGCACGCAAGTCCTCGATCTTCAACATCCTGCTCATCACGCTGCCGATCGTTCTGCTATCCGGCGGATTGGTCGGCTGGTACTGGCTCGAGACAGAGAAGGAAGCGAAGAAAGTCACGGATGTGACGCCGACGTTTCAAGTGTCCACCGACTACCCGGTGAAGCTCGATCAGAAATTCAAAGACGCGGACGGCGACCTTGTGGCCGATGCGCCGACTGACGCCGCGCAACAACTCGATCCGGACGTATTGATCTTCACCACGCTGGGTTCTGATGCGAAGGAAGAAGAGGCTTGGGCCGACTTCATCACTCATCTTAAGGAAGTGACGAAGAAAGAAGTGAAGGTCATGCCGCGGACGTTCCTGCGGAAAGAGCAGTTTGAAGAGATCGCGCAGGGAAATCTGCACGTGCTGGCGCTGAACACGGGCAGTGTGCAACCGGCAGTCAACATCGGCGGCTTTGTGCCGGTCTGCGTGATGGGCGATGCCGACGGCAAGTTCGGCTACGAAATGGAAATTATCGTCCCCAGCGATCGCACGTCGATCAACTCACTGCAGGATCTGAAGGGAAAACGCGTCGGCTTCGCGAACTTCCAGTCGCATTCCGGCTTCAAGCTGCCGGTCGTCACGCTGTGGGAAGCCGGCATGCTGTACGAACGCGACTACCAGTTCACCTATACCGGCGGTCAGTCCGGCTCGGTGCGAGATGTGAAAATGAAACGCTGTGACGCCGCCGGCGTTGCCAACGACGTGCTCAAGCGGGACCTTGCCAAGGGCACGCTGCTGCCATCCGACTACCGCACCATCTACACGTCGGGCACGCTGCCGCCGGCCTGTTTCGGGCATGTCAATACGCTGAAGCCGGAACTGGCCGCCAAGATCCGCGAGGCGTTTCTCGAGTTTCCCTGGGCGGGAACGTCGCTCGAGAAAACCTACAAGGATGCAAACCACGTGAAGTTCGTGCCGATCAATTACGCCAAAGATTGGGCAGGCGTGCGCTCGACGGACGAGTCACTGCGGAAAGTGTTTCAGCAGAAGCCGTAGCTTTCGTTAGCCGCGACGCGGAGGGTCTCCGCTGGGGTGCGCGGACCACGCAAAACGCGCTCCGCTGCGGAAACCCTCCGCGTCGCGGCTAAACCGGGCTACTTCTCCACCACCCAGATGTTCCGGTAAACCATCGGGTCGCCGTGCCATTGCAGATGGAACGGGCCGGGGGTGGCTTCTTCCTTTTTGCCGCCGGGGGTTGAACCTTTCAGTTCCACCTTGTCCTGAATGGCGACGCCATTATGCTTGACCGTCACGGTCGCCGGCTTGGTTCGCTTGCCGTCCTTGTCGAACTCGGCCGCGGTGAAGTCGATGTCGTACGTCTGCCACACCATCGGTGGCAGGCACATGTTCACGCTGGGGGCGAACTGGGTGTAGAAGCCGCCGCACTCGTTGTTTTCACCCTTCAGGCCGAAGCTGTCGAGCATCTGCAGTTCGTAGCGATCCTGAATATAGAGGCCACTGTTGGCACGGCCCTGGCCGGTAGAGTTCGGCATCCACGGCAACCGAAATTCGAGATGCAGTTGGAAGTCCTTGTGGCCGGACTTGGTGACGATGTTCTTGCCGGGCGTGCATGACAGGAACTTCCCGTCCGACAGTTCCGCGATCTGGCCATTCTGCCACTTCTCGACATCTTCCGGCTTATCGAACAGGATCGTCGCATTGGCAGGGGCCTTCGCGCCCAGCGTCGGGCTGGCGCGCTCGACGCGCTTCAATGTGGCGTCGATCTTCGTCCCATCCTTGATCTTCATCGCTCCGTCGGCGATTTCGCCGGAGATCTCCTTGCCGTTGATCGCGATCTTGCCGTCGGCTCGCTGGCCGGTGGCCTGCATCTGCGTTTTGCCGTCCCAACCCGCGCCCGGCAACCCGCCGGGCAGAAAGCGAATGTCGAACTTTCCGTTGCCTCGGGCGATCACCTGAGCGGCAAACTTCGTGGGCCCGGCGTTCAGCACGATCTCGCCCAGGTATTCCCCCTGCACGGCCAGATCGGCGTCCTTGGCCGCCTCCGCCGGATCACGCAAGGCAATCTTCGGCGGCTTGGGGTCCTTCTTTTCCTGAGCGCCGACAAGCGCGGATGTGAGCAGCAAGACGGTGAATGTAAGTCGCATGGATGCAATCCTCGGAGAGTAAAGGAGGGTGTTGATGGATCAATGTAGCAAGGTCGCAGTGTAACGTGCATCCCATGGCGTTGCACGCGAAACGATGGGAAAGCGCTGCCGCGCCGTGCTTCGCCCCGTACGCCTACTGCATGTTGCTTCCCGCCGCACGACCCACGATCCCGCACCTGTTCACCGACATGCCGACGCATCGCGTCGTGGCATTGCTGGCGCTGTATGTGGTTGCCTTCCTGATGTCGGTGGGGTTGTTCCTGATTCCCGTGTACCAGGTGGTGCTTTACCTGGGCGGGTACGACGTCTGGGGAGTCGCGAAAAACTTCGGGATCGTCCTGCCGCTGTTCCTCGCAACGGTGTCGACCGGCTACGGGCTGCGCTGGATCTTTCTGATGGTGATGATCGCACAGAACTACTGGCGCGAGTACCGCTCGCCGATTCCGGTTCCGGATGAGTGGCCGTTTGTTTCGATCTTCCTGCCCGCGTACAACGAAGGCGATCAGATCGAAGGGGCCCTCGAAGCGTTCGCACTGATGGACTATCCACGTTTCGAAGTCATCGTTCTCGATGACGGGTCGAAGGACGACACTTACGCGAAGGCCAAGCGATTCGAAGGCGAGTACACCTGGGGCAGCGTCCGCGTGCTGACCAAGCCGAACGGCGGCAAATGGTCGGCCTTAAACCTGGGCTATCAGGTTTCCACCGCGGAGATCATTCTCACGGCGGATGCGGATGGCCGAATCGATCCCGATGCGTTGAAACGGATGGTGGCACGGCTGCTGAACAATCCGAAGACCGTGGCCGTGTCCGGCTACACTCGCGTGATGAATCGGCCCAACCTGCTGACCAACTGCCAGACGCTCGAGTTCGTGATGTGGTCAGGTGCGCTGCGCATCCCGCAGAGCTTGACCGGCAACGTGCTGTGCCTGCCGGGGCCGTTGTCGCTTTTCCGCCGGGACGCACTGGCGGAGGTGCATCGCCGATTCGGCACAATCAACGCCGCGGAAATGAAGCCCGGTGAGTACGACGGGCCATTTGAAGGCAGCACCTTCGCGGAAGATTTCGACGTGACGATTGCTCTGCTGCAACTGGGCGGCCGGATCGAGTATGATCCGTTGGCCGGCTGCGATACCGACGCGCCGGAAGATGTCTTCACATTGATGAACCAGCGCTACCGCTGGGCTCGCGGCTCGATGCAGGTGATCGTCAAGTACTTCCACCGGATGCGCGAGTTCGGCCTGAAGGGGCACTTCAAGCTCTTCTCCTGGCTGATGTCGAGCTACATCTACGACATGGCCCTGTACGCGTTCGGCGTCGCCGCCCAGGCGACCGTCTTCGTCATGGCGCTGACTGGCACACCGGGAGCGCTGGCCATGCTCACGGCCTTTCTGCTGTACCAGTTCGTCTTCCGCCTGGTGATCGGCTCGATCATGATCACCACGCACCGCGAAAAGTTCAAGCCGCTCCACGCCATCCCGTTTCTGGACATGTACGGCAGCTTCCTGCTGGGCGGGGCATTCGTAATCTCGCTGCTGGATGAAGTCTTTAAGACGCGGATGCGGTGGTAGGGTTTCCGCATGAACTGGACTACCGCAGATCGACTGACGGCCTCGCTGCGGGATGCTGCGTTGGCCATACTGTTCCCGCCAACTGACGACCCGGTCGGCGGGTCGCTGGGGCAGTCGTTTCCGCCGCATTTGTTGACTCATCTCTTCGCTGTTGTCTCTGAACGATCGATCCAGGCAGTGGCGTTCGTGGAACCGTTGGCGGGGCAATGCGCCACGGTCTGGGGGCCGCGCTGCGTGGATGCGGCGGAAGGGGCCGGGGAACTGCTTGTTCGCGACTTGCGGGCATATCTCGCCCGGCAACGCTTTCGGCTGGTGCAGGCGTTCGACCGGATGGGTGACGATGCCGACCTGCGGGCACGCATCGGTTTTCGGCCGGTCACCGAAATCGTTACGATGGTATTGTCCTTGCCGGCGGCACCGTCGGACCGTGTATCGGATGTTCAGATGACCAGTCAGGCCGACGGCATCAGCCCGGCCTTCGGCGATACGCTGATGGAGTCATTCGAAGGCTCGCTCGACTGTCCGGAATGGAACGGCCGACGGACGCGTGAAGAGATGATCGACGGCCACCTGGCCACGGCCGCGGACCCGGCCCGCTGGTATCTGGCCGAGCGGAACGGCGTACCGGTTGGTCTCGTCATCCTCGCGGACGGCAGCGACGCGGGCGTGGTCGATCTGGCGTATCTCGGGGTCCGGCCCGAGTTTCGGGCGCAGGGGGTCGGCCGGGCGTTGGTCGATTTTGCCAACCGTAAAGCGGAAGAGCTTCACGCCAGCGGCATAAGCGTGCTGGTCGATCTTCGCAATGCACCGGCTATCCATCTTTACCAATCGGCCGGGTTCGACGAGGCGCATCGACGACAGGTTTTCCTTCTCGATGACCAGCTGCATTGAGGCCGGCCATGGAATCGGTTTTCAGCCCTCACGCCAAACCAGTGATTCCGATGGTGACATTTCCGGCATCAACTCGTTGGCGATTGACGGAAGTGTTTGAGGACACGGGTGGAACGTTCATGGACAGGTCGTCCAGAGCAAAACCTGAATTTGAAGTGACCATGATTTTCGTATGTGGGTCACATGATGGATATGTTCGATAGACGTTGGCCACCCATGGGCGGTGAATCTAAGATCTTGTTTCCAGAACCGGGCGTGACAGGGCACTTCCCAGCCCTTGCGATGCCCAGCCTCTCTTGCGATGCGACCTGTCGGATACCGCGCAATGATGCGCCTCGCAAGGAGTGTTTGCCGTGCCAACGCGTTTCGCGCTGGTCAATCCCCGTCTCGCAGCGGGTGGAACGACCGAATCGACGACTTTTGAAGATCGCCTTGAAGCTGCCCTGATCTCCCGCGTCAATGCGGATCGCTACAACCTCTGGTTCCGCGGTCATACGCGGTTCCTGCTGCACGACGATGCCCTGATCGTCGGCGTGCCCAACCTGATGCTGCAGGAATGGCTGCAGAAGACCTTCGGCGACGATCTGCGTGAGGCCGTCCAGGAACTGCTGGGTCCGGACTTCCCCGTGCGCTTCGTCATCGACCCGCTTCTGTTCCAAGCCGCCCGGGCTGAGCAGGAACGCGTCGCGGCGCCGCCGGCATCCCCGGCCGCATCGCCCCGTGCTGAACGGCCGGTGCGTGTCGAGCGCCCGAAGTCGCCGCGCCGCTGGCGCTCGCTGGGCGACTTCGTCGTCGGCCCATGCAACCGCGTGGCCCATGCCTCCGCACTGAGTGTGGTCGAGGAACCGGGGCAGGGGGGCAATCCGCTGGTCTTCTTCGGGCCGGTCGGCACCGGCAAGACGCACCTGCTCGAAGGGATCTACCTCGGCCTGCGCCGGCGTTCTCCCGATCTGTCGGTGCGCTACGTGACGGCGGAAGACTTCACCAACGCCTTCGTGCACTCGATGCACGCGCACAAGCAGAGCAGCTTCCGGCAGAAGTACCGTGACTGCTCGGTACTGCTCATCGACGACGTCGACTTCCTGAAAGGGAAGCAGGCGACGCAGATCGAGTTTCTGCACACCTTCGACTCACTGCTGGCTGATCACAAGCAGGTGGTGCTGACGCTCGACTGTCACCCGCGTCTGTCGGACGATCTGCTTCCTGAACTGGTCGATCGGCTGTTGGGCGGAGCGGTTTGGAGCCTGCTGCCGCCGGATGCGGATACCCGCCTCGACATCCTGCGAGCCAGGTCGGCCCGGGGCCTGCACACGATTCCCGACGACGTTCTCGAATTCGTTGCCAGCCAGCTGCGTGGCAACGTGCGCGAACTGGAAGGCGCGATCCACAGTTTGCGGCACTACGCTCAAGTAACCCAGGAAACGATCACCATCGAACTGGCGCGCGAAGCGCTGGGCGAACTGCTGCGACATGCGGTGCGCGTGGTGGGGATGGAAGACATCAGCAACGCCGTCTGCCGTGTGCTGCGACTGCCCGAGGGAAGCCTGAACGAGAAGAAGCGTGCATGGGCCGCCAGCCAGGCACGGACGCTGGCGATCTACCTGTGCCGCAAGCATACGGCAGCGACATTCGGCGAGATCAGCCGGTATTTCGGCAACAAGACGCACTCATCGGCGGTGGCCGCGGAACGCAAGGTCCGCGACTGGCTGCAGGGCGATCTGCCGATGCGCGTGAACGACCGCGACTGGCCGGCCCGCGATGTTGTTGAACGCGTGGAGCGCGATTTGGGGCGGTAGTCAGCCGCTTGCAGCGTCGACCATGGATTTCCAGCAACTAAACCACCGGCACTTTCGTCTACTCTTCAGTGGAACAATTGCCGATGGGTAACTGTAACGTTTGCGTAAAACGCGGATTACGCGTTTGACATGTTCGGCCATACATCGGTATAGTAACCCGCGTTCCTCTCTCCCGCGTGTCTCAGATAGAACTTCCTGCCGGGGAGGTGGTTTGTGCGTTTGCCAATTCGTGGTCGCGGCTTCGTGCCGGGATTGCTTGTCGTCGTCATGGCGCTGGCGGTTCCGTCGACGGTGCCTGCTCAATCGACTGCCTCGACTGTCGATACCATGCAGGCCCGGGCGACCACTCTCGAAAAAGACGGCCGATGGAACGATGCCCTTCAGCTTTGGTGCAAGGTCTACGGGCAGGATCGCCGCAACGAAGAAGCCAACAACCATATTCAGATCTGTCTCCGCCGAATCTTCCAGACGCAACGTCAAACAGATAAATCGCTCCGCGAACGGGTGATGTCACTTTCTCACTCGCAGGCGCTTGCCCTGTACGGCGAAGTGCTGGCGACGCTGCAGTCCGCCTATGTCGATCGCGCGAAAGTCTCGCCCGAACGACTGTTCCAACAGGGTCTCGATGAATTTCTGCTGTCGTTGAACGATGCGAACTTCCGCAAGCTGCATCTGCCATCCGCGACTGATCGCGAAGTGCAGGCCTTCCAAAAAAGGTTGCGCGAGTTCATGGCTCTGCGTTCGGTGGACACTGTGAACGAAGCGGTGCAGATCGTCAAGCAAGTGGCAGTCACCGCCCGGCGGGACCTGCAGATCAATCATACCAGCGTGATCGTGCTCGAATTCATCGGCGGGGCGTGCAACTCGCTGGATGAATACACTTCGTACCTGTCCCCGGCTGATCTGATGGCCGAGGCCGAGATGGCGATGACCGCGTCAGTCGTCGATGCCGCCCCGTTGAAGGATGGCATCGGATACCTGCGAATCAGCCACTTCCGTGATACGACTCCCGAGGAACTGGACAGCGCGATCGCGGCGTTGAAGCTGGAGATGCCACAAGGCCTGCGGGCGTTGGTGATGGATCTGCGTGGTAACACCGGGGGCCTGTTCTCTTCAGCGGTACAGGTGGTCGAACGGTTCGTTCCCGCCGGCGTCATCGCCTCGACGCAGGGCCAGCTCGATGAATTCAATAAAGTCATCAGCACCAATCTGCGCATGAACAATGTCCTTGATGTGCCGCTGATTGTGCTGGTCGACGCCCGGACCGCGAGTGCCGCCGAGGTACTGGCCGGGGCATTCCGCGATCATCAACGCGCAACGCTCGTCGGCGTGGCAACCTA
>Ga0105044_10012375_pt1 | contig 11599 bp, 6 predicted proteins | sample MAT01_FD_78092 | JGI IMG/M metagenome (GOLD analysis project Ga0105044, IMG submission 78092) | Freshwater microbial communities from Lake Fryxell liftoff mats and glacier meltwater in Antarctica - MAT-01 | ecosystem: Environmental > Aquatic > Freshwater > Ice > Liftoff microbial mat | place...
GAATTTTCGTTCAATTGATTTCTCTCTTAATTTTAAGCACCTGGGCATATAAAAGCTCCCGCAATCATTACCATAATTTTGGAGGATAAATGGTATCGCTACTACTTTTATCTTTTAAGCACCAGTGGTCCGCGCAAATAAAAAAACCTCTAGAATTTATTATAGGTCTAATTGCACTTATCTTAAACAATAGTTTTTATTTGTATGGGATCTATCTTTTAGCTATTCTAACCAGTGACGACAACTCTTTAGCAGCTAAAGAATATTTAGTATCAACTGGAATTGTCCTTACAAGCTGGGGTCTATTAAATGTTCTGGGGGGGGGGTTACATCAACTGGGAAATTTAATCGAGACAGGTGAACTAGAAGTGTATCTGGCAAAGCCTCGATCCCCTTTATTCCTTGTGGCTCTATCTAAATCTAATCTGATGTCTTTTGGAGAAGTCCTTCAAGGAATTGCTACAATTGGAGTCTGTGCTATTCTGTATGATTTATCTCTAGGTTTAAGAATGTTTGCTAGCTCTGTCATATTGATATTTGCCTTTGCCAGCGTTATTATCATGATTGGAACTTTTTCTTTTTTTACTTCTAGAGGAAGCCAAATCTCCTATGTGATCCTTCAAGTTCTTCTTAATTTATCTCTTTTTCCTGTTAGTCGAGCACTTAGAGGAAGAGAAAAATGGATATTATATTTTACCCCCTTGCTAGTGACTGCAACTTTTCCTCGACTAATGGTTATTCAAAATGACTTGACTACTTCCCTAGCATTTATTGGCACCACAATAGTTTTTTTGTGGGCAGGAATATGTTTTTTCAATTTTGGTTTAAGATATTTCAAATCTAAAAATTATATATTTCTCAACGAATGAAAATCACTTGAGGACTTTAAAAAAATCCATTTTTAAGTTTCTAAGCTTCTTTTCAATATTTCATCAACAAAATCATTGAATATAAATCTTAGATCTTCCATGACTATACCTTAATTTAAACTCATAGAGGAAGCTGCTATGCCCCATTCAACTCTTGCAGATCCGTTTAAGGTATTAAAATCATTAAAGAATGATCAGAAGCATTTTTATTACTCGCTGCCTGCTTTCGAAGAGCAAAAAATTGCCCAGATCAGCCGCCTTCCTATCTCCATCCGCATCATGCTCGAATCCCTGATACGCAATTGCGATGAAAAAAGAGTTCGCAAAGAAGATGTGTTGAGATTAGCACGTTGGTCCTCCAAAGGTCCCTACGAAGGAGAAGTTCCTTTCGTAGTTTCACGAGTCATTCTACAAGATTTCACAGGGGTTCCTCTATTAGTTGACCTTACAGCTATGCGCGACGCGGTTGCCGCTAGAAATTTCAAAGCAAATCTGATCGAACCGAGAGTCCCTGTAGACCTTGTCATCGATCACTCTGTGCAAGTCGATCGCTCAGGCACTGATGACGCTTTTCAGTTTAACCTTAAAGTTGAATTTCAGCGTAATCAGGAGCGGTATGAATTTCTACGTTGGGGCCAGCAAGCCTTTAAGACATTTAAAGTAGTCCCTCCGGGAATTGGAATTGTCCATCAAGTTAATTTAGAATACCTCTCCAAGGTTATTTTTATAAAAAAACATGAAGATATTTTTATTCTGAGCCCTGATACATTAGTGGGAACAGATTCCCATACAACTATGGTTAATGGACTAGGTGTTTTGGGATGGGGTGTCGGCGGGATTGAAGCCGAGGGTGCCATGTTAAATCAACCTTATGTTTTGCAACTGCCTGAAGTCATTGGCGTGCATTTAACTGGCCGTATGCCAGAGGGAGTGACTGCGACAGACCTCACTTTAACTATCACACAAATGCTGCGTAAAGAAAATGTTGTGGGTAAATTCGTCGAATTCTTCGGCGAAGGTGCTGAAACTCTCACGGTAGCAGATCGTGCCACGATAGGGAATATGGCGCCCGAATATGGTGCCACTGCCGGATTCTTCCCTGTCGACGAAAAAACTTTAGAGTATTTACGCCTCACAGGCAGAGAAGAAGCAGAAATTGCACTAATCAAGGAATATCTCAGTGCACAAAATCTTTTTGGTATTCCAAAAAAGGGTGATATTGATTTCACCAAAACGCTTGAACTTGATTTAGCCACGCTTAAATCAGGCGTTTCAGGTCCTAAAAGACCGCAAGATCGCATTAATCTTGGACAGCTAAAAGATAAATTCCGCGAACTTCTGGGGGTATCTCCAGAACATGGGGGCTATGGCAAGGATAGAGAGGCCCAAAATTTGCAAGTTGGAGTTCAATCAAATGGCAAGGTCTTAGAACTCCCTCAAGATACAGGGGGTACCCAAACTCTGGATAATGCTGAAACTGAAGATCCCGCCTGGGATGAAGTGGAGATGGTCACCAACCGCCCTTTCAATAAAGTTGTCAACGATCCTGGTTACTGCGATGGACAATGTGATATCGTTTTGAAACATGGTTCGATTGTTATCGCTGCCATCACCAGTTGCACAAATACCAGCAACCCAAGCGTCATGCTAGGAGCAGCCTTACTGGCTAAAAAAGCGGTTGAAAAAGGCTTAAAGGTCAATTCTTTAATTAAAACTAGTTTAGCTCCTGGCTCTAGGGTTGTTACAGATTACCTTGCCAAAGCAGATTTACAAAAATATTTTGATCAATTAGGGTTTCAGCTGGTGGCCTATGGCTGCACCACTTGTATTGGAAACAGCGGTCCCCTTGAAGAAAAAATCGAGAAGGCCATTAAGGATTACGATATTATTGCTTCAAGCGTCTTGAGTGGTAATCGCAATTTCGAAGCGCGCATCCATAGTGCCGTTAAAGCTAATTTCTTAATGTCTCCTCCTTTAGTGGTGGCCTTTGCCTTAGCTGGCAGAATTGATATTAATTTGGAAACAGAACCTCTTGGCATTGGAAAAGATGGACAGCCAGTTTTCTTAAAAGATGTTTGGCCCTCTTCACAAGAGGTTCAAGAGACTATTTCTAAATGTATTGACCCAAGCATGTTTAAGAAGCGTTATGCTCGAATTCTCGAAGACAACCCAATTTGGCAGAATATTGAAATCAACAAAGGGGAATTGTATCAATGGAATCAAGCGAGCAGCTACATTCAAAAACCTCCTTATTTCGATGACTTTTCAACTGAACTACCTCCGCGCCGATCTTTAAATCACATGCGTCCTCTAGCGCTATTCGGCGATTCAGTCACGACTGATCACATTTCACCAGCAGGATCAATAAGTCCGGATACCCCAGCAGGCAAATACCTGCTTGATCTAGGAGTAAAGCGCGAAGATTTTAATAGTTATGGAAGCCGCAGAGGCAACCATCACGTGATGGTGCGAGGCACTTTTGCCAATGTTCGCATCCGTAATAAAATGGCAGATGGTAAAGAAGGTGGATACACTAAGCTAATGCCTGAGGGCACTTTAATGCCTATTTACGATGCATGTCAAATCTATGCCCAACAAAACACCCCCCTGATAGTCTTTGCTGGCAAAGACTATGGAATGGGCAGCTCGCGCGATTGGGCCGCTAAAGGCTCCGCTTTGCTTGGTGTCAAAGCCGTGGTGGCACAAAGTTTTGAGAGGATTCATCGCACGAATTTAATCGGCATGGGAATTTTACCTCTACAATTCAAAGAAAATGAAAGCTTAGAAAGCTTAGGAATCACGGGGGATGAAACTTTTTCATTAGTGGGGATTGAAAACGGATTATCCATTAAACAGGAGATCACTCTGGAAATAAAAAAGGAAGGGCAACTAAAAAAAGCAAAACTTATTCTACGCTTGGACACTCCCATCGAAATCGAATATTTCTTAAACGGAGGCATTCTACCTTATGTTTTACGGCAGATTCTTTCTTCAGCGAAAATTTAATTTTTTAGGTCCGTGTTAAGTACCTTTTATTTGACAGAAAATATTTTATAGATCATATTCGATTCGATTAATTTGTTGTTGAACAACCGGATTATTTATAAATGTCTTCAATTTATATGCATTTAATAAATAAAAAAATTAAAATCGTAGATTTTATTCTTTTAATCATCTTCATTTGCTTTTCCTTTCAAATACATTCAAACAATTCCAATAAATATTTCCAACTTGATCAGGAATTCGAGGCTGAAAATTCGGCGCTCGATAAAACTGTAGATTGCTTAAATCCACTCTACGAATCAACTGCAGTGAAATTTTGTCAAAAATTTAAAAAAATCAACGATGAAATTAGCCATTATGGAACTCTATTAAGCGAAAAATTACTGACATGCAGTTACTTCCAAGAAAATTGGCTTAATTTTCTGCATGAAGCTGAAAATGTTAATGAATATTATAGAGGAATGCAGCTATTCGAAAATCATACAAATGGCTTTCGCAATACTTGTCACTATCTCACCACTGCCTTCAATTTTTACACTGGAGATTACCATACCCCAACACCTCAACTGGTCGAGGTTAATTTTGAAGGTGAAAATGTCCCCGCTTTTTTAAATACCTTTAAAGTCGGTCGAAACTTAAGCCCTGAAGAACGAGAGCTCTATTTTGCGCATGAAAAAACTTGTTACTCAGGTGATGCTTTAAGCGCCCCCTTTATTTTAGACGCCTCGAATCTCAATAATCTTCAAGAAGAAACCATTTATAATTTTGCACTGCTGCCTGATGGCACCATTCACGTGGCTTTGGAAGAACCGGGTAATAAAGAATATCATGTCCATAACGATGTGTTGACTACAGAAGTTTTTCATTACCCAAACCACACCATTTTAGCCGGAGCCCCACACCAAGCGGTGATTTCTGCTGGATCATTTATCTTTTATCGTGTTGAAGGAAAACAGCTCTTCTTCACTTCCTGCAAATCAGGTCACTTTCAACCTAGCTATGACTCGCTTATTCATCTCAATAAGCAATTGACCAAATTAGGCGTCCATCCTGCCACAATTATTAGTGCACCGCATGTCGATATGTCTCAAGCCATCCTTAAAAGATATAATGAGGCCCAAATCCCCCTTTCCATTACTGTGAAAGAAACGGAAAACCTTTTTCAATTCGCCTTTTCTCAATGGCATAAAATTTATCAAAAAATTGATAGGAATTTACTTAATGGCCTTGCAGAGGGTAACAAGCAGGCTCTTAATTTAGAAAATGAAGGGATTATCCATCGTTTACGCGAATCTGCTAACCATATGTCCAGTGCTTTCACGCTTTTTACAGAAGAACATGCCTCCCCTAAAAAATTTCGTCAATTGGTTAAGGAGCTAGGCAAATTGAGAGATGGGATCGAGTGCAAGGCACCGAAAAAAATTCAAAAGGGGGCAAAAAAAGTACTCCTATTCCTAAATGCTTATGAAGGTGAGCTTGAACACTTACAATATTCCTCGGCTAGTGATGCCTCATTCTATAGCTACATGAAACATCTGATTTCTTCGATGGAAAATTCATTGGAACATGATCAACTAAATATTGACGATTATCGGTTTTTGAAAAAGAAGTCGCGCGAGTTAGGGGTCTTATTTCATTGTTTATCGCAAAATTTGAAGTGGAAAGGGAAAGGGTATTTTATCTATCACAACACCTCAAAGGCATTTTTTAAAATTAATAAAAAACTAGCCATGGTCCAGGATAAATATTTCTCAAATTTGCTCCATGAGGAAATGGATCCAGAAACGCTTTTTCATCTTGAGATTTTTTCTAAAAATATTGAGGATTTAAAAAAATACCTTAAACAATTGGGCCTTCTCCCAATTCAATATACTATCGATATTGATCCTGAAGTAGCCTGGTGGATGATTAATTCAGCAAAAGATTGGTACCTTTCGCATACTCGCTTACATTTTAAGCACTACGATGACTCAGAAGTACCCATTTTAACCTCTCTTTTTTCAAACATCACAAAAGATAATTCACCAAAATCCGCTTTTTCTAAAGAATTGGAAGAGCTTAAATGCCTCAAAAGAGCAGCGGAAATAGCTCGCAATGCCTTGATTTTTTTAGATATCCATCATCAAGCTCCTGAAAGCATTCATCAATACATACAAAGCATTTCTCAGATCATTCAAGCCATTAAAAATGATGACTTGGAGCAGGTCAAAGATAAGGCCAATTTCATGCTCAGCTTGAGCGGTACCCCGACTTTAGCTTTAGAAGAATGGCAGTGCTGCACTCTCGATGGCTTTCTACAAACTCTTAATGAACATCTGACTTGCCTGCATCAGTTTATTTATGAATCGCACATTTCTAGAGTTCAAGCTGAGGAAATCATTGAAAAAGTGCAGGCGATACAAGATCTGATGAATTTATTTAGAAGGAATGGGTTATCTAAAAATGAAAAACTGCCCATGATTTGTTATGATAGTTTGGAAGAACATGCTGAAGTTCTCATTAAAGAAATTCAAGAAGCATTGCTTAATTTAAAAAAAGATGATAAAGAATTTACAACGACACCTTCCATGTTCTACCATGCCCAATTTATGCTTTCTAGAGTTTCGACAAACAGCGCCAAATATTCCCTTGAGCCTTAATAAAATGCAGCGTTGGTAGAAATAGCTTTGTTTGACAAATAACTTATTATAGATTAAAATTTGTATTAATTTTTTAATTAACAAACCGGATTTTTTATTAATGCTCACTTTACATCTGCACTTAAATAAAAAAATTAAAAAATTAGACTATTTTTTACTGGTTGTTTTCCTCTGTTTCACCTTTCAACTTCAAGCTCATCCAACTGAACAGACGGAAGAACCTGCTCCAAGTCCTCTCACGCAGCAATTCTGCCAAAAATTTAAGAAAATCAATAAAGAAGTTCGGCAGTATGAATGCCCCATCAGCGAAAAACTGCTAACCTGCAGTTATTTTCAAGATCTCTGGCTAAGCTTTATGCATAATGCTGAAAGTGTTGAAGAATACCATAATGGCATGCAGCTCTTTGAAAATTATACAGATGGCTTTCGCAATATCTGCCACTACATTACAGCTGTTTTTAATTTCTACACTGGAGATTTTCATACTCCAACTCCCCAAATAGTCGATGTCAACTTTCATGGGGAAAATGTCAGTGGGTTTTATAACACCTTTAAAGTAGGACGTGATCTCACTCCCGAAGAAAGAGAATTATACTTTGCTCAAGAAGAAAATAACTATGTCCGCGATGCCCTCGTTTTTCCCTTTGTTTTAGACGAATCCACCCTGGCCACGCTGCAAGAAAAAACCATTTACAACTTTACCTTACTGCCCGACGGAACTATCCGTGTGGCGCTTGAAAAGCCAGGCAATAAAGAATACCATGTGAAAGATGATGAGTCTGTTGAAGAGGCTTTCCACTATCCAAATCACACAATCATTGCGGGATCTCCCCACCAAGTTGTTGTGACAGCCGGTTCATTCATTCTCTATCGCTTCGAAGATAAGCAATTATTTTTCACCTCCTGTAAATCTGGTCATTACCAGCCGACTTACAACTCTCTTGTTCATATGAATAAGCAATTAGCTCAGTTAGGAGTCCACCCCTCGACTATCATCAGCACACCCACAGTAGATATGTCTCAATCGATTCTAAAAAAGTACACAAATGCTCAGATCCCTCTATCCATCACTTTAAAGGATACTGAAAACCTCTTCCACCTAGCTCAAACAAATTGGGAAGAAATTTATCAAAAAATTGATAAAGAAGTGCTTTATGCTCTCTCACATGGCGATATGAGTGCTCTTAATACTGGAATTATTGAAGCATTAAATAGGCAGCGAGAAGAATCTACGTACATGCGCAGCGCCTTTAATCTTTTTTCCGAGAACCACGCTGCGCCTCGAGAATTCCATAAACTTGTCAAAAGCTTTGGAAAGTTAAAAGACGCCATTAAACATAACGTGCCCCTTAAAATTCAATCTGAAGCGGTGAAAGTTATAAGGAGGCTAGAAGTTTATGAACAAAATGGAGGAATTTACGACCAGGGGATAGCTGATGATGAATCTTTTTACCACTATATTAAAAATCACATCTCCTCAATGGAGGAGCTACTCTCCCATGATCAACTGCCAATAGATGAGTATCATCTTCTAAAGAAAAAATCACGTGAACTTGCAGCATTATTTCATTACTTGTCTCAAAGTTTAAAATTGAAAGAAAAAGGCTACTTTATTTACCACAATGCTTCAGAAGCCTTTTATGAAATTAATGACAAAATGGCCAAAGTACACGACGAATATATTGCAAAGCTGCTTCATGAAGAAATTGATAAAGATGATGACTTTAACATTGAATTATCTCCCAAAATCGCTGAGGAATTAAATGGCTATCTCAAGCAGATCGGTGTCCTGCCGACTCAATATCCCCTTGAAGTTGATCTTGATGGGGGTTGGTGGATGATTAACTCAGCAAAAGAATGGTATCTTTCCCATACCAATTTTCTTTTTAAGAATTATACGAATACTAAAGAACCCATCTTACGCACACTTTTGATGCATATTGTAAATGGAAATACCCCACGATCAAATTTCACAGATGAACTAGAGCAATTGCAGTGTTTAAAAAGAGATGCTGAGATTGCACGTAATGCTCTGATTTTTTTAGACATTCAACATCAAGCCCCCGAAGAAGTCCACAATTATATTAAAAGCATTACTCACATAATCCAGGCCATTAAAAACAATACTTTCGACAAAGTCAAAGATGAAGCATTTTTCATGCTCAGGATAAAGCGTACACCAACTTTTGCTTTAGCGGAATGGCAATGTACGGATCCAGCTAGCTTCAGCGATACCATAAATTTGTATTTAAATAGTTTGCTCCCATTCACCCAAGAAGGGAGCGCTTCAAGAGCTGAAGCCGAAGAATCGCTCGAAAAAATTCAGGCCATTCAGGACCTAATGAACCTCTATCGAAGAAATCGGTTAGCCAGAAATAAAGATTTACCTTTGGTTTGTTACGAAAGCATGGAAGAACATGCAGAAACTTTTGTCAAAGAAATGCAAGAAGCTCTGCAAAACTTAACGGAGGATAGAGGGGATATTCTAATCACTCCCTCCATGACTTTTCATGCTAATTTTATGCTCTCTCGGATTTCGCAAACCTGCCAAGCGTCTTAAGAGTAATAGTAATCGATTTCTTCATTCTTTTTTGGACCAATCACTCGGCAGTTTAAACGCAGCGAGTAAGGATCATCATGAAGTTTTCCAAAGTAAGTGTCTCCGCCGCATAAATGTGAATCCACAGAAGATAAGGTGGAGTGGTTTGAAGGGGCCAAGTGAAACAAGAAAACAGGGTGCTCAGGACCTCTTCTTAAATGCTCAAGTGAAATCACACAAGCGTCTCGATCAATCACCCATCTAAAAGCATTGCTAAAAGTAATTTCGTTTCCTGCTTTATCAAGCCACGTCCCTTTTTCATTAAAAACCAAAGTCTGACTAACTGGTGATGATACCAACACCTCCCCTTTGCCTTTACCATTCCACCCAGAATCTTTAGATTTTGTACGCGCATTAAAAATTAGACTCTTAATTCCTGTCAATTTTTGCCAGAAGGTTTGGAGAATTTTTTGGCTATTAAAAGGGTTTAGAGAACGATTCACCCACTCCTCTTTGGCCACATAATAATCTTTACGATCAGCCGCCGAAAGCAGCGTGTAAGCACTTTTTAACAAAGATTCTAGCTCAGTTAAAAGGGGATATGCTGGATTGAATTGATACAACCGCGTTTTGCCTTCATAATAGCTCACAATTACTCCTCCCTTTTCTAAACGCGCTAAAGCCTTTTGAAGAGGTGTTAAAGGACATCTCAAAATTCGGTGTATTTGAGTGCCGTAGCACTTTCCATTAACAAATAAAAAGAGCAGAATTTTTTGGATATTTTGATTTCCAACAAGTGCTTCAAGCATAAAAGTTAAACCTACAGTGAGTTTTGAATACCTATTTTCTAGTTTATGCCAGTAGACCCCCTAGCTTCTAGAGAATCACCCATCATCAAACTTGATTCAGTTTTTTACAACCTCTTTATTAGTTTACATAGATAATACATAGAGGCATTTTTGCTTGAATTAGAAGAAAAATTCCTCTAAATTTTTGCTTTTTAGAGAATTTAAGGAGAAATCATGGAAATTAAACATCATTGGAGCATGGCAGATCTAAATGCTTTTTATAAACTTTCGTTACTAGAACTCGTTTCAAAAGCCCATCAAGTTCATCTCCAATATCACTCCCCTGCTGAAATTCATTTGTGCCATTTGATTTCGATTAAAACAGGCGGTTGTAGCGAAGATTGTAAATACTGTTCCCAATCAGCCCATTACCAAACCGCTACTCAAGCCCAGCCTCTAATGTCATGGCAAGAAGTACAAGCCGCTGCCAAAAAGGCTATTGCGCAAGGAGCCACACGTATCTGTTTAGGAGCTGCCTGGCGCGAAGTGCGCGCCAATAAGCCCTTTGAAGAAATTTTAAAAATGATTAAAGAACTTACTGATTTAGGTGTTGAAGTTTGTTGTACGCTAGGTCTACTGAAGGAAGAATTTGCACAGCAGCTCAAAGAAGCTGGGCTCTACGCCTACAATCATAATTTAGATACTTCCGAATCTTTCTATCCAACCATTATCACCACGCGAACCTACCAAGATCGCTTAGAGACTTTAAGTCTGGTTGAAAAAGCTGGGATTGGTGTTTGTTGCGGAGGAATTATAGGATTAGGGGAAAGTTCTCTAGATCGACTGCAGTTGCTCCATCAGTTAAGCCAACGCAACCCTCATCCGGAATCCGTGCCGATTAACCGTTTGACTCCCATTTGCGGCACTCCCCTAGCCACCCAATCCCCCATCTCACATTGGGAATTACTACGTATCATTGCCATTGCCCGAATCCTCATGCCTAAGTCTTTGATACGCTTATCCAGCGGCCGCAATGAAATGTCCGCGGAAGAACAAGCCTTATGCTTTCTAGCAGGCGCCAACTCAGTATTTATTGGGGATAAACTTCTTACAGTCTCCAATCCAACAGCAGATAGAGATGCCGAGATGTTCCATATTTTAGGAATTAAAGCTCGTCCTGCTTTTCAAAAGGTGAGTTAATGCTGGCATTTCTTGAGCAAAAATTAGCCAAACGCAGGTTCTTGCATAATTTACGCAGATTGCCATTGAGGCCAAAATTGATTGATTTTGCGTCGAATGATTATTTAGGTTTAGCCCATTCAACCAGCTTGGCTCAAAATATTCACAAAGAGACGCAGAAAACCTGCGATTCATTGAATGGATATGGCTCAACCGGATCGCGATTACTTACAGGCAACTCTCAGTATTCTCTAGAGTTGGAAAATCAGATTGCCAGCTTCCATGGATATGAAGCCGGCACGCTTTTTAACTGCGGCTATATGGCCAATATAGGTTTGCTAACAGCTATTGCAACAGACAAAGATCACTTCATTTTTGACTCACATATCCACGCTTCCATGCACGATGGCTTTCGTCTCAGCACTGCCCAAGCCTATCCTTTTAGACATAATGATCTAGACCATCTAGAACAACGCTTGAAAAAAAGAAGCGAAATCGAAGGTGAATGCTTTCTCTGCGTCGAATCATTGTACTCGACCGATGGCTTAAAAGCTCCTTTAGTCGAAATACTAGCTCTAGCTC
>Ga0105044_10012376_pt1 | contig 11599 bp, 11 predicted proteins | sample MAT01_FD_78092 | JGI IMG/M metagenome (GOLD analysis project Ga0105044, IMG submission 78092) | Freshwater microbial communities from Lake Fryxell liftoff mats and glacier meltwater in Antarctica - MAT-01 | ecosystem: Environmental > Aquatic > Freshwater > Ice > Liftoff microbial mat | place...
GCGGGTTCCCAAGGAGTCGGGGCGTCTCGCCCCGAATGGTCAGGAGAACGGGGCGGGACGCCCCGGCTCCTTGCAGGTTCTTGCGCCGCGGTTCGTGCAATCGGACGGTGAAAATCGTATAACAACCAGGCCGGGCCGCGGGCCTCACCGCTTTCCGCAGTGCCGCGAGATCGCGTGCAGGGAAGGTTTTCCGGTAGCCGTAATGGTTTGGCAATGCCGCTCGCCGAAGGAATGGGTGACGAAACCGATTTTCGGATCTTCGTCTTACCAACCTCATCAACCCATCATCGTCATGAAACTGAACCTATCCATTGCTGCACTCCTCGCCGCTGCCGTTCTCGGCACCAGCTCCGAGCTTTACGGGCACGACTACAAACCGGTCATTCTGCCCGCCGAGTTGGGTGGGATCGTCCACAAGTATGATTTTGATGCGCGGCGCTGACATGGGGGGAGTGGCGGATTCTACCAGCGCCCCTTTGCGGGGCGGGGAGCGGTTGGGGACTTCTTCCGCAAGTTTTCGGTTGCAGCCGCAACCTCCCGCTCCAAGGCTGCACCTATGCCACTGCACCGCTCGCGGAAGAACAAGATGGTCGCCGGAGTTTGCGGCGGACTCGCCGAATGGCTCGGCTGGTCGCCCACGCTGGTCCGCGTGATTTTCGTGGCGGTCTCCGCCGCGAGCGTCGCGTTCCCCGGCATTATCGTTTACGTCGTGCTTTGGATTTTGATGCCGCAGGCCAAGGCGTAGTCTGGCCCTCTCGGAAGGTGCCGCCGGGAGCGCCACGAAATCCGATTTCGCTGCCACATGGACTTTTCCCTCAATACAAAACACATCGCCTTCCTCGGCGATTATGTGCCGCGGCGCTGCGGCATCGCCACCTTCACCGCGGATATTTGTGAGGCCATCGCGGCGGAGTTTCCCCAGGCGCAGTGCATCGTGGGCTCGGTGAACGATCGTTCGGAAGGTTACGATTACCCTGCGCGGGTGCGATTCGAAATTGACGAGCAGGAACTCGATTCCTACCGGCGTGCGGCCGAATTTTTGAACCTGAACAACGTCGAGGTCGTTTCCGTGCAGCACGAGTTTGGCATCTATGGCGGCCCGGCGGGGAGTCATTTGCTGGCCTTTCTGCGCGAGGTGCGCAAGCCGGTGGTGACGACGCTGCACACGGTGCTCCGCGACCCGAACGACGATCAGCGCAGGGTGATGAAACAACTCAATGCGCTGTCCAACCGCTTCATCGTGATGGCGGAGCGTGGCCGAGTCCTTCTGGAGACCGTCTATGGCGTCGCGCCTGAGAAGATCGACCTGATCCCGCATGGGGTCATGGACATGCCGTTCATGGACTCGAACTTCTACAAGGATCTGTTTCAGGTCGAGGGCAAGACCGTGCTGCTGACCTTTGGGCTGCTTTCGCCAAACAAAGGCATCGAATACGTGATCGACGCTCTGCCGGCGATCCTCCGGAGGCATCCGAACCTCGTCTATATCATCCTCGGTGCCACGCATCCTCACTTGCTTGCCCGCGAGGGCGAGGTTTACCGGGAGAAGCTGGAGCGATTGGCCACGGAGCGCGGCGTCGCAGGAAACGTGATCTTCGACAACCGCTTCGTCACGCTGGAGCAACTGAAGGAATTCATCGGCGCGGCAGACATTTATATCACGCCCTATCTGAACGAGGCACAGATTACCTCGGGCACGCTGGCTTATACCTTCGGAGCGGGCAAGGCACTGATCTCGACCCCTTACTGGCATGCGCAGGAGTTACTCGCGGATGAGCGCGGCATTCTGGTGCCGTTCGCAAATGCCGCGGCGATTGCCGATGGGGTGGATCATTTTCTCTCGAATCCCACGCTGATGACGGCGATGCTCAAACGGGCGTGGAAGGCTGGCCGCGAGATGATCTGGCCGGTGGTGGCGCGGCGCTACATGGAGAGTTTTGAAAAAGCGCGCGCCGGCTTGAGCATCCCGTCGAGCGCCACGGCGGCGGCGCGCAAAGTGGAGCACGCGAATTACCCGCTGCCGGCGCTGAAGCTCGATCACTTACTGAAGATGAGCGATCACACGGGGATCTTTCAGCACGCCATCTATAACGTGCCCAACTACCACGAAGCCTATTGCACCGATGATAACGCCCGCGCCTTTATCTTCACCGTGCTGATGCAGGAGATGGGTGCCCAGCCGCAACCGGAACTCGACCGGCTCTCCAGCACTTACCTCGCATTCCTATGGTATGCCTTTGATGCGAATACCTGCCGCTTCCGCAACTTCATGAGCCACGAGCGGAAGTGGCTCGAGTCGCATGGCTCGGAGGACAGTCACGCCCGCGCGCTGTGGGCGGTCGGGACCGCGCTGGGCCGTTCCCAGAATGAAGGCCATCGCAATCTCTGCGGGCTGCTTTTCCAGCGCGGGCTGGCACCGGTGGAGCGCTTCAGTTCACCTCGCGCGTGGGCCTTTGCGGTCATCGCCATCCACGAATACCTGCGGACTTTTTCCGGGGACCGCGTGGTCGCCCAGACGCGCGATGTGCTGACGAGCAAACTCGCGGATTTGTATCGCGCGAACTCGGGGCCGGACTGGCACTGGTTCGAGCGCATCGCCACCTATGACAACGCGAAGCTCTCGCACGCGATGATCCTGAGCGGCCACTGGACTTCGCAGCCCGACATCATGGAAATCGGACTCGACTCCCTGCGCTGGCTGCTCGCGGCGCAAACGGCGGAGGGCGGTCACTTCGCGCCGATCGGCTGCCACGGCTTTTGGGTGCGGGGCGGAGAGCGGGCGCGCTTCGATCAGCAACCGCTGGAGGCGCAAGCTATGGTTTCGGCGTGCCTTGAGGCATTCGGGGTCACGCGCGATGAGTTCTGGCACACGGCGGCGCGGCGTTGTTTCGAGTGGTTCCTCGGTCGCAATGATCTCGGTCAGTCGCTTTACGATCCCACCACCGGCGGCTGCCGCGACGCTCTCCTGCAGGATCATCTCAACCAGAACCAAGGCGCGGAATCGAGCCTGGCCTTCTACCTCTCCTTCGCGGAAATCACTCGCGCCGAAGGAGCGGCGATCAGTCTTTCACCCTCATGCGCAGCTTAACCATCCAGCCCACCGGCATCACCTTCCGGCCCGACAACTCACGGGTTTTGATCCGTCCATTTATTCCCGGCGATCTGGCCCGCATCATCAACATCATCGGACGCGCACTGGCCCTGAGTGAGGCCGAGACAGAGGAACAGCTCGCCGCCGTCGCCGCGGGCTTCAGCAGCCGGCATCTGGACATCCGCGCGATTTGGAGGCGGCATTTCGAGAAGGTGAAAGCGCATGTCTTCAGCAGCCGGCCGCTCTCCGAACCCCGCCAGCTCTACATCGGCGCACTTTTCTCCGGCGAGTATGCGCTGGAATCCGCTGCGCTTTTCAATCCCTCGATCGTGGCCCACCCGGATCAGAGCGGCCTCGCGGGCGGAGACCTGCGCTTCATCCTCAGTCTCCGCGCGACCGGCGAGGGGCACATTTCGTCCATCGAGTTTCGCACCGGAGTCATTCACACCGACCATTCGATCACGGTCGAAGAGCCGTCGCGTTTCGTCGCCGCGCCCGCGCTCAACTCGAACCCGACTTATCGAAAAAGCATCTTTCTTCACAAACTCATGGAGATGGGTTTTGAAAACGATTGGTCCACGCTCGTCATGGAGTCGCTGGGAGATAGCTTCACGTTGCACGAGGTGGAAAAGGCGATGCAACGCGCCGTCCGCGGAAAGCAGCCGATGCCGCGCGAAATGCAGCGGACCATGGAGTGCGTGCGCTGGCTGGCGGAGTCGAACTACGAAATTGATTTCGACCCGTCGGTCGCCGTCTCCGAGCGCATCATTTTCCCCATCTCCTCAAACGAAAGCAATGGCATGGAGGACGCGCGGTTCGTCCGTTTTGTCGAAGATGATGGGAGCGTGATCTATTACGCGACTTACACCGCCTACAATGGCCGCGCGATCCTCCCGCAACTCCTCGAAACCACCGATTTTCTCCATTTCCGCGCCCTCACGCTGAACGGACGGGCCGTGCAAAACAAAGGCATGGCTCTCTTCCCCCGCCGCATCGACGGGCGCTACGCGATGATTTCGCGCCAGAACGACGAGGACCTTTTTCTGATGTTTTCCGACAACCCGCACTTCTGGAGCGACCCGAAGGTGCTGCAACGGCCGGGGCAGCCTTGGGAAATGGTGAAGATCGGCAATTGCGGCTCGCCGATCGAAACCGAAGCGGGCTGGCTGGTCATCACGCATGGCGTCGGGGCCATGCGCAAATACTGCATCGGCGCGATGCTCCTCGATCTCAATGACCCCTCGAAGGTGCTCAGTCATCTCAGCGAACCGCTCCTCAGCGCCGTCGGACTCGAACGCGAGGGCTACGTGCCGAATGTGGTCTATACCTGCGGCGCATTGGTGCACAACGGGCGGCTCATTCTCCCCTACGGACTCAGCGACACCGCGGCCACGATCGTGACGATCGAACTCAATCAGTTGCTCGCGGCTTTGGGAGCCGAGCGCGCGTGAAGCCCGCCGCGGTGAAGAGGCTTCCGGGCTGCCATCGCTGACCGGCGAATCCAGAGAGACAGCCGGATTCGCGGAGGAAGGCCGGCCGTCGCCGGAGGGGCGGGATTCTGGCCCGGCAAAATAAAGCCGGCGACCAGTTTCCTGGCCGCCGGCTTGTGATTCACTCTGTCGGGATCTGCCTAGACCGCTTTCTCCCCCGTCTCCTCCGTGCGAATCCGCACTGCCTCGTCCACCGGCGAGATGAAGACTTTCCCGTCCCCGATCTTCCCGGTCTTCGCGGCCTTGACCACAGCGGCGACGGCTTTCTCCACGAGATCATCGGTCAGCACGACCTCGATCTTGATCTTCGGCAGGAAATCCACCGTGTACTCACTGCCGCGGTAGATTTCCGTGTGCCCCTTTTGCCGGCCGAAGCCTTTGACTTCGGACACCGTCATGCCTTCCACGCCGATCTCGGCGAGGGCTTCTTTCACTTCCTCCAATTTGAAGGGTTTGATGATTGCTTCGAGTTTTTTCATGGGTAGTTCGCTTCTGATTTCCGCTGCCGCCGGGGCTCACCAGAGCCCCGGCGGAAAAGCGGAGCCGCCTTAGATGACGTAGCCCTCCTCTTGGTGGTCGGTGATGTCGAGCCCCTGCGTCTCGGCTTCCGGCGTGGGCCGGAGTCCGATGATCGCTTTGAGTACGAGCGCGATGATGATCGTGCCGACGATGGAGAGCGCGAGCGTGAGGGCCACGGCCTTGAGCTGCTCGATGACGAGGGTCTTGCCGACGATGTCCTTGAGGTTGGTGTTGAGGTTCGAGTTCACGTCGGCGGTGGCGAGGAGGCCGGTGAGGATGGCGCCGAGGGTGCCGCCGACGGCGTGGACGCCGAAGGTATCGAGTGCGTCGTCGTAGCCGAACATGTTCTTGACGAAGACGACGAAGATGTAGGGCACGAGGCCGGCGAGGCCGCCGATGATCATGGCTCCGGTGGCATCGACAAAGCCGCAGGCCGGGGTGATGACGACGAGGCCGGCGACGATGCCCGAGCAGAAGCCGAGGATGGAGGCGTGGCCTTTGTGGATGAGTTCGATGAGCGCCCAGACGAAGCCGGCGGTCGCAGCAGCGAGCGTGGTGGTCATAAAGGCATTGGAGGCCACGCCGTCGGCGGCCACGGCCGAGCCGGCATTGAAGCCGTACCAGCCGACCCAGAGCATGCCCGTGCCGACCATGCAGAGCACCATGCTGTGCGGAGCCATCTTCTCTTTGCCAAAGCCGATGCGCTTTCCGAGGATCATGCAGAGGATCAGCGCGCTCCAGCCGGAGGTCATGTGGACCACGGTGCCGCCGGCGAAGTCGATGGATTTGATGCCTGCGGTGGCGTTCCAGACGCCATTCATCAAGCCGGTGACGCCCCAGACCATATGGGCCATGGGGAAGTAGATGACGAACATCCAGATGGCGATGAAGAGCATGATTGCCATGTATTTCATGCGCTCGGCGATCGCGCCGACGATGAGCGCCGGGGTGATGATGGCAAACATGAGCTGATACATGGAGAAGACATTCTGGGAGACCCAGTAGGAGTAATCGGTATTGGGGGCGCTGGTGACGCCTTTGAGGAAGAAAAACTCGGAGCCGCCGAGATACTTTCCGAGGGTCGCGCCGCCTTCGCTGAAGCTCTTGCCAAAGACGAGGGAGTAGCCAAACGCCCACCATAAAATGGTGACCAGGCCCGCGCAGCCCAGGCACTGGGCGCACACGCTGAGGACGTTCTTTTTCCGCACGAGGCCGCCATAGAAAAGCGCCAGGCCGGGAAGCGTCATGAAGAGGACGAGGGCCGCGCAAATCATCATGAAGCCGTTGTGGCCGGGTCCGGGCACATTGGCGATCTTCGAGTTCCATTTGGCCTCGCCCGCCGCGCCGACGCCGAGGTTTTGAAAGTACTGCTCAATGTCCGTGAGACGCTGTTCGACGTTTGCGTCGGCCAGCGGGGCGTCGGCGACGGGAGCGGCTTCCGCGGCGGCAGGTTCCGCGGGTGTGGCGGCGGGAGCTTCAGCGGGAGTCGCCGCGGCAGGCGGCGGAGCGACGGGATCCTGGGCGGAGACGCTGCCGGAGAGCGAGGCCCAGGTCAGGGCGGTCGCCGCGGCCAACGCGGTGAGATGTCGGGTCAGTTTCATGCGGATGCTGGTAGGTTGGTAGGTGTTGGTGGTGGTGGTTTGCGGGTGGCATCGCCGCCCCTCCTGTCCCGTGGCAAAGGCCTGGGGGCGTTCACCAAAGCGAGGCGCGGAAGATGGCGGCGAATCGTCTGCCGTGCCCTTAGCACCCGATATGCCAAGGCCCGAAGCTTGCCCTTTCACACTGGAAACCGCCCTGTCCCGGCGCACCTGCAGCAATCCCTCGCTGCGCAAAAAACATCACCCAGCCAACGTCTTGCGCAAATGGAGCCACCTCAATTCGGTGTCGTCCTTGAGCGGAGCGGAGGCGGAAAGATGGGCGCAGTGGAGTCGAAGGACCCCGCGCATCCACGGGCAGTATCGCCGAGAATCGCCGGGGTCCTTCGACTGCGTTCCGTCCCGCCTTCGCCCCCCGACGAAACTCCGCTCAAAGGTGGACTGCGCCTGTTTTGCGGAGCCGGAGCGTAGCGGAGGTGTAGCAAAACAGGCGCTCGCGTTCGGGGCGGGTGGCAGGTCCGGCAGCTTGAAAAAAACTATCAGCAGCTCAACGGGCGACACGCGCCGGGTCGGGGTGGAGAGCTGAAAAGCGGGCCGGCGAAAATTGCCGGCAACGGAGTGGAGGGAGAAAAACCGAGGAGAAGCGAAGCGCTGTCATCAGGCGGCGCGCAGACTGCAAAAGCGGCGGGCACACCGTCAAGTCCCGCGTTGCTGGCCGACTGCGCGCCAGCTCTACGCGCCCCGGCGCGCGCGGGGAGGGACTTATTTCACACCCTCTCAGACTGACGGGCGGTGATCATTTCCCCACACGGTAGCGGAGGAAGCACTCGCCTTCGATGACTTCCATCCTCTTCAGCTCGAGCGGAATGGATGCTGGGAGAAAGGCGCCCGCGATGCCGGTGAGGGTGGGCGCTTTTTCGCCGCCGAAGATGCGCGGGCAGAGGGTGACGTGGAGCTCATCGAGCAGGCCGGCGGTGAGGAGTGCGCGGAAGATTTGCGCACCGCCTTCGCAGACGAGGCGCTTCACCCCGTAGTCCGCGCGAAGCGTGGCCAGCATCGCGACCAGATTCACGGAGTCGCGCTCGTGCAGCCACAGGTCGGCTTTCCCGGCGAGCGCGGAACGGGTGCGCGGGGGCATCCGCGTGGTCGAAAAGATGACGATCGGCGAAAAGGTCTTCGTGAAAAGGCGGAGCGCCGGGTGGATGCGGCCGGAATTGGTCAGGAGGACGCGCAGCGGATATTCGCGCTGGCCGCGGGCGGTTCGGGCGGCGCGCAGCGCGGCATCGGGCAGCCCCATCGTCATGTTGTCGGCGGCGAGGGTTTTTGCCGAAACGAGCACGGCGTCGCACTGCGCACGAATCTCGACCAGCCGGCGTTTGTCGCGTTTCGACGAAAAATCCGCCGGCGTCCCGCGCCGCGTGGAGATGCGCCCGTCCCAGGTCAGCGCGAAGTTCGCCGTCACAAATGGCCGTTTCACCGCTGCTCCTTCTCCGCCGCTTCGAGCGCGATCTCCTCCTCGGCGACGGCGTGTTCGAGGGTGGAAACCTCGGCGCGCATCTCCCGCAGGCGGGCGTGCTCCGAGGGGCGGTAAAAAAGGTAGAGCAGCCCGCCGAGCAAGCCCCAGACAAGGTTCAGGCCGTATCCCGTGGTGGACATGATCGCGGCGACGGCCTCGCTCACCCCGCAGAGATTGCCCAGGAAAACTTGGAAAAGTTTTTCGCGCACGCCCAGTCCACCGAGGCTGATCGGCATGGCCGTGAGGGTGTCCACGATCGGCATGATGGTGCAAAGTTCGGCATACGTGGGGGTGCGGCTTGTGGCACCGAACGCCGCGGCGGCGCAGAAAAACATGGCGTAGTAGGCGAGGTGGACGCCGACCGCGAGGACGAACGCCGCGGCCGACACCTTCCAGGCGCGCCCATACAGGTTGTAGGCGAGCGCGAGTTCCGCGAGGCGGTCGCGCCCCGGCATGCGCGCGGGCAGTTTGTGGATCAGGCCGAGCCCCGTGAGGAGAAAGGAGACGCCGAGTCCCGCGAGGCCGGCGCCGAGGATGGCGAGCGCCGTCCAAAGGTATTTCGCCACGTCCGGCCCGCTGAGCAGCCAGCGCCACTGCACGGCGATGAGCACGCCCGCCATCGCGATGAGCGAAAAGAGCCCGAACAGCCGATCGACGAGCACCGAGAGAAGGGCCTGCGCGCGTTTCCCCGGCGTTTCCTTGAGCAGGTAAAAGACTTTCACCACATCCCCGCCCGTGCCTCCGGGGATGATGAAATTAAAAAACACGCCGATGAGCAGCAGCATGAAAAGGCGCGCCCAGCTCAGCGCGATCCCCTGCACGCGGAGGAGCAGTTGCCAGCGGATGCCAGCGAGGATTTCCACCAACCCGTAGGCCGCGAAACCCGCCAGCAGCCAGCCCCGGTTCGCATGACCCAGCGCGTGCGCCATCTCCGCGCGTTTCGCCGGGTCGTGAAAGACGAGGATGAGGATGCCCACGGTGACGAGCACCTGGAGGGCGGTGAAAACGGTCTTTTTCAAATGACGATGTGCTCGTCGGCGAACCGCTGTGTCCTGCCGCACCCAAGAGTCCGCCTACTTCAGCGTCTTCACCTTGTCCAGCGTCCCCGGCACGTCCTTCTTGAAAAGGTCGCGCAGGCTGTAGAGCTGCAGGCCCGCGGTTCCTTGGAAGTCGCCCGCGCGCAGAGCGGTCGCGGCGGTGCTGGCGAGGAGGATGAGGGAGAGGAGGAGTCGTTTCATCGGGGCACTTCATACGAAGCCCCGCCGAGCGGAGCGAACGGAAAAAACGGCTATCCCTCTGCGGGGGTCGGCGCGGCTTTTGGCAGATGCTCCAGGCAGTATTCGTGGCCGTCTTTCGCCACGCGGAATTCCAGATCTGGTTCCCCGCTTTCCGTCCGCCCGCAGACCTCGCAGCGGTGGAGTGCTTCGTCGTCCGGACGCTGCGCGCCGGCGAACTTGGCTCGCCGCGTCTGCGTCTCGCTTCGGTTTCGGGCGTCCTGGAAAAGCTCCCGCCCGAAAAAGACGAAGAAATTGGCAAACGCGGCGATGACCGCGAGACGGTAATCCCACGAATTGAAAAGGAAACCGACGAGCAGCCCGAGGCCGGTGAACCAGGCCATCCACTTCACTTTCACCGGAATCAGCCCCATCAGATAAATCATCATGTCGGGATAAAAGCGGGCGAAGGCGAAGAGGAGGGAGCTGTTCAGCATCGCGGTGGCAAAATTCGCGTGGGAAAAGAAAGCGGCCACCGTCGTGCCGATCATGCCGAGGGCGTAGAAGAGATTGAGACGAAAGCTGCCCATCGCGCTTTCGAGGCCGTCGCCCAGCCACCAGAGATACCAGATGTAGAGCGCTGCGAAGAGCCAGTCGGTGATCGGCCCGCCGATTGAGGGAATGAAAATGTAGCTGACCAGCCGCCACACCTCGCCGCGCATCACGGCCGCCGGATCGAGCTCGATCGCCTTCAGGAAGTGCGGGCTGATCTTATAGAGGATGAAGGCCAGCGCATTGAACCCGGCGATCAGGCGGAGCAAATTCGGGATGGCAAGATGGCCAAAATTGCGTTCGGCGCGGTCGATCCACTTCATGGTTTTTTCAAAGCGAGCGGGGACTTTGGATGCGTCCGTTTGAATTGCAACGGACGAATTCTGGTTCACGCCGTCCTGCGCGCATTGACAGACCTCATCCAACTCCTACGCTCCCCCACTGTGTCCGCCGGAACCACTCTCAAACAAACGCCACTTCACGCCGAGCACGTCCGTTTGGGCGCGAAGATGGTGGATTTCGGCGGCTGGTCGATGCCCGTGCAATACACCGGCATCATCGACGAACACCATGCCGTCCGGGGCAATCTCGGGGTGTTCGATATTTCGCACATGGGCCAGTTTTTCGCCGAAGGCGCGGACTCTGCCGCGTGGCTGAACCGTCTCCTGACCAACAACGTCGATCGCCTCGCCGTCGGGGAATGTCAGTACACGTTTCTGCTCAATGAAAACGGGGGCGTGATCGACGATCTGATCGTCTATCGCGTCGGCGAAACGCGCTACCTGATGGTCGTCAACGCCTCGAAGATCGACGAGGATTTCGCGTGGATGGAGGGGCAGGCGAGAGACGGCGTCTCGTTTGAAAATCACAGCGCCCACTACGCCGGGTTCGCCGTGCAGGGGCCGAAGTCGGCGCAGCTTTTCGATTCCTTTTTCAGTGGCAAATACTCCCGTCCGGCGCGCAATGAGATCCTCGCGGTCGAGGTGGACGGGCTGACGTATTTCATCGCCCGCACCGGCTACACCGGCGAGGACGGGTTCGAGGTGTTCTGCCCTGCCGAGCGCGCGGTCAGGTCGTGGAATGACATCCTGCGAAAGGGCGCGGAGTTTGCCATCAAACCGTGCGGCCTCGGAGCGCGCGACACGCTCCGCCTCGAGATGTGCTATCCGCTCAACGGCTCGGACCTCGCGTGCGACACCACCCCACTCGAAGCCGGGCTGGGCATTTTCGTTGATTTGCACAAACCCGAGTTCATCGGGCGGGAGACCCTCGCCGAGCAGAAGAAGCACGGCGTGAAACGCCGACTCGTCCCTTTCAAGATGACCGGCCCCTGCCCGCCGCCGCGCTCGCACTACGCAGTTTTCAAGGGCGACCAAAAGATCGCCGAAACGACCAGCGGCTCACTTTCACCCACGCTCAAGGCCGGGATCGGCATGGCCTATATCCCCACGGAATTCGCACGCATCAACGAGCAGATCGACATCGAAATCCGCGGCAAGCGCTTTCCCGCCGTGATCGAGAAAAAGCCGCTCCATCGCGTCGGTTCGACTGCGAACTGACCATCCGCTTTCACTCTCCACCTCTATGAACGTTCCCGAAGATCTCCAATACGCCGCAACGCA
>Ga0105044_10012377_pt1 | contig 11599 bp, 11 predicted proteins | sample MAT01_FD_78092 | JGI IMG/M metagenome (GOLD analysis project Ga0105044, IMG submission 78092) | Freshwater microbial communities from Lake Fryxell liftoff mats and glacier meltwater in Antarctica - MAT-01 | ecosystem: Environmental > Aquatic > Freshwater > Ice > Liftoff microbial mat | place...
ACACCAGTTACCGTTTGCGTTGCGTTGTTTACATAACCAAACAAATACATGTCGGCAACATTCAGGCTATCGTAATGTCCTTCAAATGCTGCCAGTTTTGCGGGTTGGTTTACAGCTACACCGTTGGCAGAATGATGGCCTGTTACCAGTTGCAACAACCCCGAAATAGTTGCCACTATTAACGCCATTTTAAAAGCTTTTTTAGAAATTTCTACATGCCTGTTTTTTAATAAATAATAGGCATGCACACTTAACACTAAGAATGAACCAGCCAGGAAAGCGCCGATTAATACATGTGATAAACGATCAACACTAGATGGATTGAATACCATTGCCCAAAAATCAGTAACCTCTGCCCGGGCCTTTATGCCCTCGCCAACAATATGAAACCCAGCAGGGGTTTGTTGCCATGAGTTGGCTACCACAATCCATATCGCAGAAAACATTGAACCCAATGCCACCATGATGGTAGCGAAAAAATGTACTTTGGTTGAAACCCGGTTCCACCCAAATAATAAAAGTCCGAGAAAACCACTCTCCAATGCAAAGGCAAAAATGCCTTCTGCGGCCAATGCACTACCAAATATATCTCCCACGTATCGGGAATAGGTAGCCCAGTTGGTACCAAATTCAAATTCCATCACAATACCGGTGGCTACGCCAATGCCAAATATGAGAGCAAAGATCTTTATCCAGAAACGGGTTAAAGTTTCATAGATTTTTTTTCCGGTTTTTACGTACATACCTTCCATAAAAACCAGCATTACACCAAGGCCAATACTTAAAGGCGGGTAGATATAATGAAAGCTAACGGTAAAGGCAAACTGTATTCTGCTTAATGTTTCTACATCCATAAGTTTAATTTAAATAATGATTTTACAGATGTGGTTTATGAGTGTCCCTTTACCACGATCTTAATAATTTTCCAGTTGAGCACAAAAAAGCGAATGAGCTGAAATGGGATAAAGCTCCGCCAGAACAAGGTGAAATTAGTTGGTGTAGGCGGATAATACTGATCCGAATATTTGTTTATTAAAAAGCGATTTTCCATGATAATGTTTTTTAGATTATTTGAAAATATGATTGCATTATTCTGGTATCAGCCACCAGAATGGTTTGCCTTTTGCCTTGTATAAAAACATGTGGTGCATCAGCCATTTCAACCAGTGGCCTGCAAGGCCGGGCTCGCCCATGGTTGTTTTAATATCTCGTCCCCAATCAGGATACCTTTGCCAGTCGGGCACCACAGGGCTTACCGTCATGGTAGCCGCAGTTCCTTTGCTCATTCCGAAGCCTGCTGAAACAATACAGGCTGCTCCCATTTTTCCCATGGAGGCTCTGTGTTTAATTTCCGGGCTACCGGTTTTTATCCACGATACAATATTTTCTGCAGTTACCTTTCCCATTACGCCAGATGGCATACCAGTACGTGGAGCAGTTGCATAAATGGGTGTACCATTTTTGCTGGTCATAGGTTTTGAAATGGAATGTGGTGGGGCAAAGGCAATACCAGGCGCAAAAATATTGGGGTAAGAAGGGTTCTGGTAGGTTTGCGGCCAGTCCTCTACCGACCACTCTTCAAATGGTTTGGGTGTGTAGTCTGCATCTACTTTCATTAATCCATTTGCTGCAAATAGCTTATCCGATATATCATTGCCTTGTTTATCGTAAGCTTTAAATCCATGCCCTGCAAAGCCGGGAATCAGCATGGCAAAATCGTAAGATTGTTCCAGGTATTCGCCATCCAGGTTTTCATAATAAATTTTATGCTCATCAATTTTTTTAACACCGGCTCTTTTAATCCAGGTGATATTTCTCTCTACAAAATAAGACTCAGCAAATAATTTTGTATTGCTGATAAAACCACCTTTTTTTATAAAGGCACCACCCATACCGAAATCGCCCAATTCATATTCATTGGTTATCCAGATTACTTCTGCCAGGTCTTGTAAACCTCTTCGTTTAATTTCGAAATCTACATTTAAAATATATTCAAATGCAGCACCCTGGCAGGTAGCAGTTGGATGACCGGTTCCAATAACAAATGTTTGCTTCTCGCCATTTTTCATTTTATCCAGCTTTTGCTGAAAGAGCTCCCAGGCTTCAGTTGCATGAGAAAACGTACATACGGATGCAATATTTCCTTTGCCGGGAACAAGCCCTTCTGTAGCAGCAAAATTTAATTTAGGGCCGGTAGCATTTATTAAAAAATCGTAGGGCACATTTTGGGTAGTTCCTTTTTTATCTGCTGAAGTAAATTCCACTTCTACAAAAGCACTGGCTGAATCCATATTGCCTTCGGGATAAAAATTGATGGCTTTTGCCTGCAAGAAATTAATCCCCCATTTTTTGTATAAAGGGGTAAGATCAAATTTAATTTCATCGGCAGTCATTCTGCCAACACCCACCCATATATTAGAGGGAATCCATTGGTAGGTACTGGATGGAGATACTACCGTTACCTGGTGCTCTTTACCCAGGTATTTTTGCAGGTAAGAAGCTGCAGTATGCCCAGCAATGCCAGCTCCCAAAACAACTATCCTTGCCATATGTATCGTTTTATTTGTTTAAAAAAATGATTTACTTATTAACCTGCGCATTTTTCCTAAACTCTTCAGGTGTAATACCAGTATGTCTTTTAAAGAATCGGGTAAAATAAGAATTGTCTTCGAAATTTAGTTTGTAAGCTATCTCGCTTATTGATTCATTGCTGTTAACCAGGCATCGCTTTGCTTCTAAAATAACCCGGTCTCTTATCATTTCACCGGCCGATTTTTCTACAGCCTGCTTACAAACTGCATTCAGGTGATTGGCAGTTATAAATAAGAGTGATGCATATTCTTTGGGAAGTTTTAAATGCAGGTATTGTTGTTCAATCAGCTTTTCAAAACTTCGCAGGATATTATAGTTATTACTATTGGCTGCTGTTGTAAAGGCTTCGCAAAATTTTCTGCTGATGTTAAGACACAATTGCAATAAGGTGATTCTCATTACATCATACTTATGCAAGTGTTTTTGCTGTTGCTCAATTAACAATGATTTAAATAAGGGTGTTACAATCGAAATAATATCAGGCGGCAGATGGTAAACAGCATAAGTGCTTTTACCGCTAAAAAAAGTAAAGTCTGAAAGATAATGGCTGTTTAAAAGAAAAGAGCTGAAGAAGCTTTCATTAAAATTAACCAGGTATCCTTTTATGGGGCCATCAAATAACCAGGTATGCACCTGCCCCGGTGCAAGGCAATATAATGTGCCGGCTTCTACAGGGAAGGTTTCAAAATCAATGATGTGTTTACCCTTACCCGAAACAATGTACATCACCTGGTAAAACGAGTGCCTGTGAGGGAAAATCAGCTCCTGCCCGGATTGCAAAAAAGCATTCATATCATACACAATAATATCCTGCAAAGATGAAGTATCATCTAACAAATTACATATACCGTAGGTGGGAATTTTACCTTTCATTACCTTACCTGTTTTGATATTGTAAAGGTATTCTTACCGACTCTGTTACGTGGGTACTTTTGTTACATTGAATGGCACTTTTTACTGATTGTTATAAAAGACGAAAGGCAGAAAATACAAATCGCAATTCAAAGTTTTTTTTGTTGAAATAATTCTACTTTCATCATTTTCTGCAACAATTTTTTATAGTAAATCAATTGCCGGAAAGTAATTGCCTTACTGGAATGTTCATTGGTATAATTCTTAAAGCAATTCAGGATCAGTTGTACATATTAATTGCAAAGTTCCAACTTACGTGCATTTTTTTTAAAGCTATCCAGATTGGAAATAAAATGCGTTCGGGGCAAATGGGTTTATGGCTTAAAAGTTTTTTCTTTTCGGGCGCTTTGTTTGTTGGCTCGCATTTATTTATGAGTAAGGACTTAAAAAAGAATAGGGATTAAGCAGTTCAATAAACGCTCTAAGATGCAGAAGCAGTTTTATCATCTTTTACAGTTACTAAATGGGGCTTTAGTTTATTCCTTAAAACACTTCATATCATTACTGACTTTTTTATCCAGGATTTTTTCGTAATGCTAGATGGTGAAAGTTTAGCTAAAACCCCGGTTTTCGATTTTTTATTTCGGATAAAGAAATACCTGCTACGGGGAATAGTTGTCCAATAAATTTCTCATTATAATTTTAAAATACAAAGAATTTAGAAGCTGATACAGGGATTTCTGTGAAAGATCAGAAATATCTACGAATATATTTGTTGCTACGGAAAAATAGAATAGTAACACCAGAAAAATGAGAAGTACTACAGAGGAGGTAAAAAAATAATATTCATTTACAAGAATTGCAATCTAAGGTAAATGATGTTTAAACGACCCAGTCTGGTAAGGGACATTTTTATTTTTAGTTGTTACACAGGTCTGGCAATATGAGTAATAATTACAGGCATTTATTAGGTGCGTCGTAATCGCCATTTAGACGCACCTAATGACGCAATTTTTTGTTAAGTGTGTTGACTATTTTGATTAAAGACCTGAAACAACAAAGCCTTCAAAACATTAATTTTGAAGGCTTTTGTATTGATTTGATAATTTATCAGCGGAGAGTTAGGGATTCGAACCCCAGGACCTGTTACAGTCAACAGTTTTCAAGACTGCCGCAATCGACCGCTCTGCCAACTCTCCGGCGCAAAAGTAAGGTTAGAATGTTTTCAAGCCAAAAATTTTAAGAAATTATTTGCTCAGGATCTTTGTCTCTTACCACTACCAAATCCTTTAAGTCAACAGTGATGGGCATTACGCCCACTTGTAACACGCATTTTTTTCCCCGAATTTCTTTTACAATACCTACCTGCCGATTCTGTTTCATCCTCACTTTGTCGCCTATTTGAATTTCGCCGCCAATTTCTACAAACTTTTCATTCATTTTTTTCTGCTGTTTATCTTCCACCATTTTTTCTTTGGTATTAAATAATAAGGCATGGATCATTTTTACCACCTTGTCTTTATCCTCCGCCCGGCGCCATTCAATTACCATTGCTTTTAACCGGCGTTCCATATCCTTCAGGTAGTTTAGTTTATCTTCAGAAATCTTATTCTGGTGTTTCAGCCGTTCCACTTCCTGGTTGTGCCTTTCTTTGTCCAATACCTGTTGCATTTCTTTTTTCAACCGTTCATTTTCTTTCAGCAGGTGAAACAATTCTTTTTTCTCAAGGTCAAGTTTTTGCAAATCCTGCTCGGTGCGATTGAGCAGTTTATCCAGGGTAAAATGATCTTCATCTACCAGGGTTCTTGCCTTATCGATCAACCGCTTTTCAAGACCAATTCGCTCGGCAATGGAGAAGGTATAGGAACTTCCCGGCTTACCAACAACCAGCTTATAAAGAGGCAGTAAATTCTTTTCATCAAACTGCATGGCACCATTGATGATACCCGGCACTTTGTTGGCCATTACTTTTAAATTGAGATAATGAGTAGTTACGATACCAAAAGAATGCTTATGTGCCAGTTCTTCCATAATGACTTCTGCAAAAGCACCTCCAAGATTAGGATCACTTCCGCTTCCCAATTCATCAATAAAAAATAAAGTTTTACCATTGGCATTTTCCATAAAATGCTTCATGTTCTTCAGGTGTGAGGAATAAGTACTTAATTCAAATTCCAAACTCTGTGTATCGCCAATATGAATCATGATCTGCTTAAAAATGCCCATCTCACTATCCGGATGCACCGGCACCAGCAATCCGCTTTGCATCATCATCTGTAGCAATCCAACCGTTTTTAAGGTAACGGTTTTACCGCCCGCATTGGGACCACTGATTACCAATATCCTGCTTTTGTCGTTCAGGCTTAGGTTAACCGGAATGGTGGGCTTGTTATTATTTTTATTATAGATCAGCAGCAATGGATGATAGGCTTGTATTAAATGGATGTGCGCCTTATCATGCACCAGCGGATAGTTGCCACCCAACTGTATAGCCCATTTTGCTTTGGCATTAATAAAATCGTACATACCGGCAATATCATGATACGTTTTTAAAAGCGGCGCATAAGCACTGATATTTTGAGTAAGCTGGCGCAGCACTTTGTACACTTCTTTGCGTTCTTCATTTTCAAGCGAAAAAATATCATTGTTCAGTCCGGTCGTTTCTTCAGGTTCAATAAAGGTAGTTCTGCGGCTATCACTTTCGCCATGCAAAATACCTTTAATCATACGCTTTTGTTCTGCAAATACTGCCAATACCCTTCTGCCGTTGATAAAACTTTCTTCAATATCTGCCAGGTAACCAAGTTTATTCAGCTTGGTAATCATCCTATCAAACACACGGCGCAGTTCATTTCTTTTACGATATAAATTCATCCGGATAGCCGCTAATTCCTTACTGGCACTGTCTTTCACATTACCCGATTCGTCCAGTATCTCATCGATCAATACGTTGATATTTTTTTCAAAATATGTATTTTCAATCACCTTCGTCAGCGCAGGATAAGCCACTCTCTTTTCCGCATCAAACCAGCGAAAAATACTACCTGCGTTTTCGGCCAGTTTACGAATATGTAAAAATTGTTCGCCAGCCAATACTGCACCCGGTATCCCCAATAATTTCAATTCACGGGTAAGGTTCAACACAAAGTCATTGGGGAAATATTGACCAGCCATTAGTATTAATTTATATTCATGGCTTTGTTTGAGCTCGAGATCAATAAACTCCTTTTTGGTATGAATCCTTAGATTGTTGGCACGCTCTTTTGCAAACGCTGTTTTACAATATTCTGCCAACAAGGTTTTCACCTTTTCGTATTCTAATTGCATTAATGCGGATTCCGGAAAAAACTTCATCATGATATAACCTCTAAAATATTTTTTTATTTGATCGCCGGCAAAGGTACAAAAATCAGGATCGCAGTGAAACATGCAAAAACGCTGGCATTAGCAAGAAAATAAAACAATTTGAAAGATTGGAAAAAGCAATATGTTAAGTATAGTGCATAAAAACCGAAAAAACTCATTTGGTTCTTCCGCATTTTAATACAGTACACTTACTATTCAACAATCCGGGCTATCGGATCAGCAATCCAAACATTCAACAATTCAACAATTCAACGCTCAATCATTCCGCACTTCCTTCACCTGCAACTCCTCCCAAGGCGTTGTACCATCCTTTTCTCTTTTAAATTCAAATTGATCACTACTTAAAATCACTATTTCCGCCGTGGTATAAACCCTGCACCCTTCCATTAAATGACCGCCAATCGTTTTTCCAGTACTATCACTGATACTTATATGAATATGTAACCCATTGACAGAAACAGTACCCGTTAAACTCACAATTTCAAAATGGCCGGTGTCGGTACTTCCATTTGGCTGATTGGCAAAACGAATGCTGTAGTCTGTAAGACTTCCTGCACAAGTGCTGATCCACCCGGCTTTTATTTGCTTTTCAGTAACCAGTAGCTGAATGCCTGCTTTCAAGTCCTGACCTGGTTTTAAACGAAAGGCATGGGTTGAAATATTTTCCATATTTACAGGAGGTTTACAAGATAAAAAAAATATAGTCCCAATTAATACTGCCGTCAACGAAAGCACCAATTGTTTGAAATGAAAAAAACGAAAAACCATTCCTGATTTGCCTATCAACAATTTTAGGGAAGTATTCAATGGTAAGTAAATCATAATGTTAAAAAATACGGAAGCTTTAAGTAAAACCATCAAAACAAAATGGCTATTTGTTAAACCTTAGTTAGCAAAAATTGTTTGTCAAACTTAGCCAATTAATTTTGCGTAGATTTTAAAAAAAACATAAACATGAAATTATTTTTTGTAACAATGGTTGTTTCCATGAGCCTGGTTTGCTGTGCTCAAAAAAAGAAAACAGCTCCATCAACCAGCATGACTGAAAATATAGACAATTCTAAAACAAAGATTGCAACTTTCGGCACCGGCTGCTTTTGGTGTACCGAAGCAATTTTTCAACAAGTAGAAGGTGTAGTAAAAGTAACGAGCGGATACAGTGGTGGCAGGGTGGAAAACCCTTCTTACAAAGCAGTATGTACCGGCACTACCGGTCATGCGGAATGCCTGAATATTGAATATGATCCGGCCAAAGTAACTTTCGATGAACTGTTGGAAATGTTCTGGCAGGTGCATGACCCAACTACGTTAAACAGGCAGGGCAATGATGTTGGCACCCAATACCGCAGCGTGGTTTTTTATCACAACAACGAACAAAAAGCCACTGTTGACAAATACAAAGCTGCGTTAGAAAAAAGTGGTGCCTGGGATAACCCTGTTGTAACAACAGTTGAGCCTTTTGTTAAATTTTATCCCGCAGAAGATTATCACCAAAATTATTATAACAGCAATAAGGGCGAAGGCTATTGCCAGTTTGTAATAAGACCGAAAGTGGAAAAATTTGAAAAAGTATTTAAGAGTAAACTAAAAAAACATTGATCAGAAACGCTTATCAAAATCAAAATCCTCGTTACCGGTTAAGGTTATTTTGCTAAAATCGAAATGATTGGGATTGATTAAATAATTGTGTTCCTTTTTTATAACGACAGAGGGAACTTTTAAGACAGCAGTTTTAGATTCATTCAACCATTTACTTCCAAGGGATTGGCAATACACATATTGATCAATGGTATGCCAATCCTTTTTTAATGTAGACTCGTCCAATACCTCAATCGCAACCGTTTCCGGAATTTCGATGATCATTACTTTGTACAAAGCATTGTTACCCTCACCACTTCTATGCACCAGGTTTTCTAAACAGGCCAACGCACGACTTCCTGCGGTATAAATTACAAAACGCCCCTTTGCACTCCATCTTGCCGGATAGCCAGAAGCAGTCAGCGATTTGCACCATTGAGCAGTAGTTATTCTGAAAACATTCATAAATGATTATTATGCAAGATCGCCATGGGCGATGCGGTTGAGTTCATCAATGATAAAATTGATACCACCTACAGTAGTTATAAATGGACGGGGAATACGATTGCCGAGGCCGAAAGCAGGCTTATCAAGCCACCTGTTAAAGCTTTCTTTATTACCAAATACCTGATTGCCCTTATTAAAAAGCACGATCGTTTTTAATATGTATTCACTTTGTAGCGGACTTAATTTTTTCTTTTCTTTTTGGTACCGTGAAACGGTTTTAAATGAAACGTCTAATAAATCGGCGGCAAAATCTTTATCGTAATTTGAAACGGCGAGCATATCATCAAAAGCGGTGGCATAAATTGCCGCTGGCTCTGAAAGTGTATTTGACTCTTCATTGAGTATATGGGCTGAGTATTGCTTATATACTTTGGCGGCGTTATCTAAAGATTTCATTTCAATTAATTTCAACAAATTTACCCATTTTTCCTGAAACTAAAGAATTTTGTCCAACTATTTTTTTACTTTTCTCAACTCTAGCAGATTCAAACTATTAGGATAAAAATTGGTGATATTGGTATGTATTAAATGGATGGCCATATCATCTCACAAAGGCACTACCGGGGCGTCCTGGATAATAAGCTGGTCCATTTGCTGATACAACTTGTATCGGATGGAATCACTTTTTTCGGCAATGGCTTGCTCATATAATTGATCATACACAGGATTTTTGTATCGGGTGTAATTGGGTGGGGCAGGATTTTTTCCATAGAAAACACTCAAGTAATTTTCCGCATCCGGATAATCGGCAATCCAGCTTCCCCTGAAGAAAAGCGCCTGCGATTTAGAGGTTTGCTCCAGCAATAAACTTTTTTGAATCGCTTCTATTTGCACGTTTATCCCCGCCATATTTAATTCATTGGCGATATAACTTGCCAGGTCGGCATAAATGGGGATGGTTAATAATTTAATCACCGGCAAATTTTTCCCTTCGGGGAAACCAGCCTCTGCCAATAATTGCTTTGCTTTAATAAGATCATACCGATAGCCTTTAACCGCAACGGTATCAAAGGAAGGCAAGCCCGCCGGTACAAAACCACTCTCGGCAGCGGTACCAATTGAATTGCGCAAATACAGCATCATCTTTCTTCTATCAAAACCATAGTTAATGGCCTGCCTTATTTTTTGCAACCTTAGTGGCGAATTTTTTACCAGTACATTTTCGGGATCTACCAGAATACCTAAATATTCAATGTTGAGATAATCATGCTTTTGTAATAATAGCTTACCCTCCCATTGCTTTTTAAGGTGTCCCGTTTTGGTGAGTATTTCGTCTTTAAAAGAAGCTTCAATGTCATTGATAAAATCAAGACGGTGCTGCTGAAACTCCAAAAACTCCGTGGCCTTACTATCAAAAAAAGAAACTTTTATTCCATCCAGGTACGGTAAAGTGTAGCCGATGCTATCCTTTTCAAAATAATGCACATTTTTCTTTAATAGCAAAGCCTGCCCTTCTTCCCAGGCAATCAGTTGAAAAGGTCCGCTACCTACAGGATGGCTGCGAAAACGATTACCATACTTTTCAACTGCTTCTTTTGGAACAATAGAGCAATACTGCATGCTCAATATGCCAAGTATGGGTTGAAAAGGCCGGATTAACCTTAACTGAAAAGTAGAATCGTTTAGCGCCGTAAATCCATTAACCGAATCAATGCGATTATTAAATATCCATGCACCAGGACTGGCAACTTCCTTGTCGATTATTCTGTGAAAACTGTAAGCTACGTCAGCAGCCGTAAGCAATCGTCCTTTTGAATGGGCAAATGCTGCATCATCATGAAAGTAAACATCGGTTCTTAAATGAAAAGTAAACTGTAGATTATCCGGCGACAGTTCCCAGCTTTTGGCAAGCGATGGTTTCAATTGCATGTTTTCATCCACCTCTATCAAGGTATTGTACAACTGGTGGATGGCCCACATGATGGATTGATTTTTTGCAAAGGCCGGGTCAAGACTGGCAATGCCGGTTTGCTCATTGTAGTGGAATATTTTTTTATCTGGATGTTGGTGATTACCACAGGAAAGAAACAGAGTCGATAAAGACACAATGAATAATGGATAATGTTTTAACGGCATTTGCTAGATTGTTTAACGTAAGTTTTTAACGGCTTAAACTTATTTCTGTTTAATTTTATTTATTCTGCTAAAATTAGCTAACATTATCAATTATACGACAACCAATATTAAGCTTCCCAAATGAAACCAATAAAAGTATTAGTGCCACTTACCCTGTTCTTGCTGTTTTCTATTTTAAAAGGGAATGCGCAACCATTCAGTGGAAAAACAATACTTACACATGCAGATACTTTAAGAGGCGCCTACGGACCTGCCAGAAATTGGTGGGATGTTTTAAAATATGATTTGCATGTAAAGTTTAATATTGAAGAAAGGTCTATCAGCGGCTACAATACCATTCAATTTAAGGTAATAAAAAAAGGCAGCGTAATGCAAATTGATCTGCAAGAGCCGTTATTACTGGATAGTATTTACTTTTCGATCAATGGTAGAGGTCCGGGAAAAATCAATCAGAATGATATAAAGAAAGATGGCAACGCTTATTTTATCCCTGCAAGTTATTTTTCAGTCCCCAATACCAACTTTCCAACCGTTTTTTTAAGCATTTACTACCATGGCAAACCGAAAGTAGCCAAAAGAGCTCCCTGGGATGGTGGCCTCATCTGGAAGAAAGATAAAAATAAGAACC
>Ga0105044_10012379_pt1 | contig 11597 bp, 11 predicted proteins | sample MAT01_FD_78092 | JGI IMG/M metagenome (GOLD analysis project Ga0105044, IMG submission 78092) | Freshwater microbial communities from Lake Fryxell liftoff mats and glacier meltwater in Antarctica - MAT-01 | ecosystem: Environmental > Aquatic > Freshwater > Ice > Liftoff microbial mat | place...
GGGCCAACTCCGCCTTGTGGACTACATGTGCGGCATTTTCCCTCAGCTCACTTCCCGCAAAGGGGTCAAGAAAGCTTTTAAAAAAGGGCGCATCTATTTGAATGGCTTCGTGGTGGAAGGCAGCAGATACGCCCGGGTAGGAGATATGATATCACTGATCAGGCTGCTTCCCGAGCGAGTATACCAGCGGAATTTGCAAATTGTTTTTGAAGACGACTATCTGGCGGTGGTCATAAAACCTGCGGGATTGTCAGTGAGCGGCAATACTTTCCAAACCATTGCCAGAGCCCTGCATTACAATCTGCTGCCAGGGGGTTCAATTGATGCGCTTGATAATCCCATTCCCGTTCATCGACTCGACGCCCAAACAAGCGGCTTACTGGTGTTGGCTAAAAGCAGCGTTGCAGCCACGATTCTCGGTCGTTTGTTTGAATCCCGGCAGATTTATAAAACGTATATGGCCCTCGTGGTTGGTACACCGCCCGACCGCGGCGAATTCCATGCAGATGTTGAGGAACGGAACGCCTCGACGACTTACGAAAAAGTGTCGTCCGTGCGGTCCCTGCAAAATGGTACGCTGAGTCTCCTGCGTCTGACTCCCCGGACCGGACGCACGCACCAACTCAGAATTCATCTGGCTCTTGCAGGTCATCCCATTCTCGGCGATAGCCTTTTTGGTAAAAAAGGCAGCGTCCTTACAGGAAAAGGATTGTTTCTCTACGCAGTTGGCTTGATGTTTGCCCATCCTGTTTTTCCCGGAAGGGAGATAAAACTGGAGATACCGCTGCCGCGAAAATTTACATCCAGAATGGAAAAAGAGGAAAGAAGATGGCGTAAATACCGGGAATAGTGTATGATGACCATCGCCAAATGGGAATTTTAACGGGGCGACTGATCTAATTTAGTCCTCCGAATCACGCTGTCTCTATTCGAAATACCCAAACCCTGACCGAAGTACCGTGCAGGAAATCTTATCTTCGCGACTGGCAAAATACTGAGTCGTTGTTATGCTTATCGCAGTCTTGTTGGGTTTTCTTTGCGCTTTGGGCCTGGTCTTTTTCGGAAAGTTTCTGAAAGGAAAGGCTTCCGTCTTGTTAGCGCTGGTGCCTGGTAGTCTCTTCGTTTATTTTGCTGGATTTATACCCCGCATTTCTGCTGGTGAAACAGTTACCCAGGTATACGAATGGGTGCCGTCAATCGGTGCCAATCTCACTTTTCACCTCGATGGGCTATCCCTGATCTTCGTTTTGATGATCACCGGAATCGGGGCTTTGGTATTCCTATATACGTCGTATTACTTGAAAGGAGATGCTCATCTCGACCGGTTTTATGGGTATATCGCAATGTTTATGGCTGCGATGTTGGGATTGGTTTTGTCCGACAACGTGATTTCACTTTTCGTTTTTTGGGAGCTCACGAGCATCACTTCTTTTTTCCTGATCGGTTATAAAAACAAAGATTCCGGTTCGCGAAAAGCGGCTTTGGTAGCCCTTACTGTTACCGGAGTGGGTGGTATGTTGCTCTTTGCGGGGCTCCTCATAATGGCCGCCTACTCCAATACATTTTCCATTCAGGAAATGATCAATTCCGGTGTGGTTTTTCCTGATGCTGACTGGTATCTTGTGATATTGGTTTTGATCCTGGGTGCTGCTTTTACAAAATCAGCCCAATTTCCATTTCATTTCTGGCTTCCCGGGGCGATGAAAGCACCCACGCCGGTATCGACATACCTGCACTCAGCCACCATGGTAAAAGCAGGAATCTATATTCTGATGCGTTTTACGCCGGCACTTGGCAATACGCCTGAATGGAATAATACACTCATGATTGTGGGTGGAATCACCATGCTTTATGCCGCTTTTCATGCCCTTTTTCGCACGGATATGAAGAGTATCCTTGCCTATTCTACGATTGCGGCATTGGGAATCATCGTGTTTTTAATTGGTATTGGCACGGAAGCGGCCTTGATAGCGGCTTCAGTATATATCCTGGTACATGCACTGTACAAGGCCACTTTGTTTCTCGTTACCGGAATCATTGACCACGAAACCGGGACGAGAGACGTCACACGGTTGGCAGGATTGGGTAAAGTGATGATTCCTGTTGCCATTGCCGGATTTTTGGCCGCTTTGTCGAATGCGGGAGTGCCGCCGTTTTTTGGATTTATTGGCAAGGAACTGATCTATGAAGCTTCTCTTGAAGGGACGAATATGTCTGTATGGCTGACTGTTGCAGCCGTCATTACAAATATACTACTCTTGTATGCCGGTTATCTGGTGGGCATAAAGCCCTTTTTGGGTAAACCATCTCCTGATTTTGAAAAAGCCGGAATGCCACATCCATTTCTGTGGATACCACCCTTGTTGTTGGCCATTCTCTGTATCGTGTTTGGCATTTTTCCTGGTTTGATTGAAAATGCTTTGATCCGTCCAGCGATCACTGCCATGGGCTCGGTTGGTTATGAATTTCACCTGATGCTTTGGCATGGATTCAATACGGTGCTGCTACTCAGTGCGGTCACGATCGCAATTGGAGTGGTTCTTTGTTATTTCCTTCTACCATCAAGCCGGGCTGAAGCGGGCATTGCCAAATTGGAATGGACTTCACCAATCAGTCTGTTTGGACGATTTTATACATTTTTTACCCGGTTTGCGCTTTCCTGGACACGGTTTTTTCAGAACGATTATCTCCGGTATTACATTCTGACCATCATGACTTTTCTGGTTCTGCTGATTGGATTCAATTTATTGACCGGTACCCATTTGTATGTCGATTTTTACAGCCTGTCAGATGTCACATTATACGAAATGGCCATTCTGGGAATTATGGTGGTGGCCATTGGGTTCACAGTTTTTACCCAATCGCGGCTTGCAGCTGTTGCTTCCATGGGAGTTGTGGGATACGCCATTTGTTTGTTGTTTGTATTTTACAGCGCGCCCGACCTGGCCATGACACAATTTGCCATTGATACGCTTACTGTCATTCTTTTCGTGTTGGTACTTTACCGTCTGCCTAAATATCTAAAGCTGTCCGACTTACGTTCGCGGATACGCGATGGGGTGCTTGCCATTTCATTTGGCTTGCTCATTACACTTCTTGCCCTCGAAGTGCTTTCAGAACCAGTGAATAGAGAGACCACTAAGTTTTACGCCAGCAATGCCTACCTGATGGCCAAAGGAAAAAATGTTGTAAATGTTATTCTTGTCGATTTTCGGGGCATCGATACCCTGGTGGAAATCTCCGTTTTGGTGGTAGCCGCAGTAGGTGTTTTTGGATTGTTAAAATTGCATTTGAAAAAATCAGAAATTCAATAAGGCATGAAATCACTGATCTTAAGAACTGCCGCCGATTATTTGCTTCCGCTTTTGCTGTTGTTTTCGGTTTTTATTCTTTTGCGCGGACATTATTTGCCTGGTGGAGGTTTTGTGGGTGGACTTATAGCAGCCATCGCATTCGTCCTTCACATGTTTGCCTACGGGATCAAAGAAACCCAGTGGTTGCTCCGCATCCACCCTGGTTATTTGATGCCATTTGGCTTAAGCCTGGCCTTACTCAGCGGAATCGTTCCTGTGATCTTTACTGGTCAGCCCTTCCTTACGGGCATTTGGTTTGAGGATTCTATTCCGGTAATCGGGCTGGTCGGCACCGCCCTGTTTTTCGACATTGGCGTATACATTGTGGTGGTTGGTGTAACGCTCACCATTTTATTTACTATATCCGAAGGCAACTGATATGGAAATACTTCTTGCATTGGTGATTGGTTTGCTCTATGCCGCTGGAATTTACATGATTCTGCGACGCAGTCTCGTGAAGTTGATCATCGGTCTGATACTTCTGGGCAATGGGGTAAACCTGCTTATATTTTTGCTGGGAAGAATCACCAAGGGATTGCCGCCGATCATTCCTGGCGAATTGAACACTTTCGCAGAAGCTTATGCCGATCCGGTGCCGCAAGCCCTTATTCTTACGGCTATTGTCATCAGTTTTGGACTTCAGTCATTTGCCATTGTTTTGATCAAGAGGGTTTATAAAGTTGTGAAAACCGACGATCTGGACGAATTAAGTCTGGATGAAGAATACGAGCAAATATGACAAGCAAACTCATATTGCTCCCCATTCTTTATCAAGCTTTTATGGCTGTGATTCTCTTGTTTTTTTGGCGAAGGCCACAGATTCAACGCGTCATCAGTGTGGTCGGTAGTGCCATCAATGTATTTATTTGTGCTCTTTTGTTTCAGGGAGTTTGGGTGGATGGCATCGTAAGCGTACAGGCGGGCAACTGGGTAGCACCATTTGGGATCACATTTGTGGCTGATACCCTGGCTGCAACGATGGTTTTGCTTACGTCCATTGCAGGGCTGGCCGTTTCTATTTTTTCTGCCGGTACCATTGTCAGGGCGCAGGTGAAGTATGGGTATTTTCCCATATTTCATTTTCTGCTCATGGGCCTGTGCGGTGCCTTCCTGACGGGTGATATATTTAATCTCTACGTTTGGTTTGAGATCATCATCATCAGTTCGTTTGTGCTCATCACGCTGGGCAGTGAAAAGAAACAATTGGAAGGAGCTGTGAAGTATTTTGCCCTCAATATGCTGGCCTCCATTATTTTCCTCACCGCCCTCGGTATTCTCTACGGCCTTGTCGGTACATTGAATATGGCTGACCTTTCGGGAAAAGTGGCTGCGGTGGACAACAGGGGCCTTGTTTACGTAAGTGGCCTGTTTTTCTTTGTGGGTTTTGGTATTAAATCGGCGCTTTTTCCTCTGTATTTCTGGCTGCCTGATTCTTACCATACACCGCCCTTTGCCGTTTCAGCAATTTTTAGTGGTCTGCTTACCAAAGTGGGGGTGTATGCACTTATCCGGGTGTTCAGTCTCATATTCACCGATGATATTTTTATTGATCAGGTGATGCTCGCTATTGGTATGCTCACCATTTTCAGTGGGGGGGTTGGGGCCCTTGTCCAGGTCAATATTCGCCGTGTATTTTCGTATTTAATCATCTGCCATATCGGGTTTATCATTATCGGACTCGGCCTTTTCACGGAAGCTGCTATTGCGGGAGCGATTTTTTATCTCATTCATGATATTGTGGTGAAAACCAATTTGTTTTTGATCGCTGGACTAATTTTCAAAATCAAAGGCACGAACGACATGCGCAAGCTGGGCGGACTTTATGATGGTTGGCCAAAATTGACACTGCTGATGGCGATCACGCTGTTTTCACTGATAGGGATACCGCCCTTATCTGGGTTTTGGCCCAAAGTTTCGCTTATTTTGGGTGCCTATTCACTCGAAAATTATGGCGCAATCGCCTTCATTTTGTTCGGTAGTGTGATTACCCTGATTATCATTGCCAAAATGTGGTCGCGCATTTTTTGGAATCCAGGTCCGGTGCTTGCAGTTAGACCTGATTTCCAATATTTCGCAGACATGAGCCTCAAAAAACGCAGACTGATTGTGACACCCATTGTGCTCTTGTCAGCGGTGACTTTGTACATTGGGTTTGGTGCGGAACACATCCAACAATTGTCAGAAAGAATCAGTGGAGAGTTGATCGACCCTACTATATACATCAATGCTGTTTTAAAACCACGATAGAATTATGAGAACGCGGTTTTTGCTGAACAATCTTTTGACTTTCGTTTGGGTGGCCCTCACGGGAACTTTTACATTCCTGAATTTTGCTTTTGGATTTGTTCTGAGTTTTGTTGCACTTTGGCTTATAAACCGGAATAATGGAGAAGAAGAGAAATATTTTAAACTCGTGCCGCGCACCATTTCATTTGTTTTCTTTTTTCTTTATGAATTGATCAAAGCCAACGTGCAGGTGGCTTATGATGTCATCACGCCAAAATTTTATATGACTCCGGGCATCGTTCGCGTACCGCTCGATGCCACATCCGATCTGGAAATCACCCTCCTCGCCAACCTCATTTCGCTTACGCCTGGCACGCTGAGTCTAGATGTATCGGAAGACAGAAAGGTACTTTACGTGCACTCAATGTACATTGCCGACAAAGATTTATTTATCCAAAATATCAAAAATGGATTTGAAAGACGCTTACTCGAACTTCTGAGATGACGGTTTACGATTACCTATATTATATCATCCTCCCCATTCTCGCAGTGAGTACGGTGTTGATTTTTATTCGTTTTCTGAGAGGACCAACCCTTTCGGACAGAGTCGTAGCACTCGATTTGCTCATTACAACCGGTATCGGAATCATTGCCGTATACAGCATCATCACCGATCAGCCCACCTTCCTTGATATAGCCATGATAGTGGCGCTGATTGGCTTCCTCGGTACGGTCGCCTTCTCTTATTACATAGAAAAAAAGAAAAAAAATGATTGATATCCTCATTATGATTCTTGCGGGTTTTGGGGCCATATTCGTTCTGCTCGCCGCCGTCGGAATTCTCCGAATGCCAGATCTTTACCTACGTATTTCTGTTACCACCAAAGCGGCCACGCTTGGCATTGGATTGATTTTGATCTGCGTGGCCATTTACTTCAATGAAGCATCGATTACTACACGGGTTCTCGCCATTATCTTTTTTCTTCTGCTCACCGCTCCCGTTGGCGCCCACCTGATCGGCCGGGCGTCCTATTTTGTGGGAACGCCCTTATGGAAAAAATCTATTATGGATGATCTCAAAGGCCAATACAACGACAAAACCCACGAATGTAAAAGCGGAATTGAAGAGGAATCAGAGCCTGAAAATTAATGTTCTTGCTATTGACGGATCTTAGCCGCTGATTTTTGAGAATTGATTTAATTGCTGAGAAAATGAAAAAAGAAGGCATCAAACTATTTGAAGAAAAACAAGTGCGCACCCTTTGGGATGCGGAACAGGAAAAATGGTATATTTCTATCGTTGATGTAATTGCTATTCTTTCAGAAAGCGAAAACCCCCCGGTCTACTGGCGGGTAATGAAAAAACGCCTTTTGGCCGAAGGAAATGAAACCGTTACAAATTGTAACGCTTTCAAGATGCAAGCCAGTGATGGTAAAATGCGCTTGACTGATGTTGCTGATACGGAGCAGCTATTTCGTTTAATACAATCAATTCCATCCCCCAACGCAGAACCTTTCAAACTTTGGCTGGCACAAGTGGCATCTGAAAGATTGGATGAAATGCAAGACCCTGAATTGGGTATTGATCGGGCATTGGAAGCGTATATGAAGCTGGGTTATTCTGAAAGCTGGATTAACCAACGGCTGAAAAGCATTGAAATTCGCAAAGAACTCACCGATGAATGGAAAAAGAGAGGATTGAAAGCGGGGCAACAATTTGCGACCCTTACTGACATCATTACCAAAGCCTGGAGTGAGAAGACAACCAAGGAATATAAAGTTCTGAAAGGGTTGAAAAAAGAGAATCTGCGAGACAATATGACCAACACTGAGTTGATTCTCAATATGCTTGCAGAGGCATCTACAAAAGAGATATCGGCAGCACTTAAACCAAAAGATTTTGATGAAAGCAAGAAAGTTGCCAAGCAAGGCGGAAATGTGGCCAAGGTTGCAAGATTGGAGCTGGAAGCAAAAACAGGAAATAAGGTAGTAAATGCGCTAAATGCAAAGGAGGCACTGAAAGGGATAAATCAAAATGAGGAACTTCCTGTTAAAAAAGCCAGGAAGAAATAGAATTGAATAAGAAAAGGGGCAAAGCCGCATTTCATTCAAAACTATTTTGGCACATCCGCGACCAGGCGATCTCTTCTATTCCCGCATGATCTTGTGCTGTCGGTTGATCGACTCCTGGTGAATGGCTTTGAAAATGCCCAATACAAGTTCGGCACTCAAACCTTTTTTCGCCCCTTTTTCCACGCCTTTTTCCAGAATTTCGTTCCACCGGCTCGTCTGCAAAATGGAGATGTTGGCCTTTTTCTTAAAAGCACCAATACCATCCGCCAGTTTCATGCGCGAGCCGAGAAGTGCCAGGATTTCATCGTCTATCTCATCGATTTGTCCGCGAAGACTCTCCAACGAATCCAAAAAATCCGGATCCGTGCTGGTCGATTGTCTGAAACGCAACCGGCTTAACATTTCTGTAAAAACAACCGGTGTAATTTGCTGGGCTGCATCGCTCCACGCGGCATCCGGGTTGGGATGCACTTCGAGCATCAGCCCGTCGTAGTTGAGGTCCAGGGCTTTTTGCGATACATCAAAAAGCATTTCCCGGTTGCCACAAATGTGGCTGCTGTCGCAAATGAAGGCCATGTCTGGAAATTGCCTTTTCAACTCAATGGCCAACTGCCATCTGGGCTGATTGCGGTATGTGCTGTTGCCAAAGGAACTGAAACCCCGGTGGATGACGCCAATCTGGCGAATGCCGGCTCCATAAATGCGCTCAATGGCACCCATCCACAATTTCACATCGGGATTGATGGGGTTTTTGATCAGCACCGGGATGTCGGCGCCTTGAAGGGCGTCGGCGATCTCCTGCACGGAAAAAGGATTGACGGTAGACCTTGCACCAATCCATAAGACATCGATGCCATACTTCAGCGACTCGTGCACGTGATGCGCATTGGCCACTTCCGTGCAAACCTTCAAACCCGTTTCTTCTTTTACCCTGCGCAACCAAGGCAGGGCCTTGGTACCGACTCCTTCAAAATCATTTGGCCGTGTGCGCGGTTTCCACACACCAGCGCGAAAAAGGTCGATTCCGGAGTTTTCCAGCCCATGAGCCGTTTCCATCACCTGCTCTTCGGTTTCTGCACTGCATGGGCCCGCAATCCAATAAGGGCGTTGGCCCTGACCGGCGAAAAATGGCTTTAAACTGATTTCGTTTTCCATGTTCAAATGATTTTTTTAATGTGATTGGCCCTTTCGATTAAATCCTGCAGCGAAGACGCACTGTTGTTTGATAGTGCAAGCTCAAAGGCCCGCAATTGTTCAATATGACTTTGTAATACTTCCAAAAGGTGATGTCGGTTCTGTAAAAAAATAGGAACCCAGGTGTGGGGTGCACTTTTCGCCAAACGCACGGTGGAGGTAAATCCACCTGCTGCCAGTTGAAAAATGTCCTTTTGATTTTTTTCTTTTTCCAAAACAGTAAGCGCCAAAGAGAAGGACGAAATATGCGAAATATGAGAGACAAATGCGGCATGTATATCATGTAAATCGCCGGAGTAATGGACTGTTTTCATTTTTAGCGCATCGAAAATTCCATTCACGAGGCTCAGTGCATCTGCATCCGAATCGTCACGGTCGCAGATCACAACAAACTTATTGGCAAAAAGATCGGTGACCGCTGCCTCGGGGCCACTAAACTCGGTTCCCGCCATGGGATGACAGGCCACATATCTCCCGCGTTTTACGTGTTTATTGGCTTCCGCCAAAATAGCACCCTTGGTTGAACCAAAATCAATGACCACCTGGTGATCTTTAATTTTCGCTAAAAGCTCTGGCAACAAAGCGTTTATAGCATCTACCGGTGTGGCCAGGACCAAAAGGTCTGAAACTTCGATGCATTCATCCATGGTGCATATCTGATCTACCAGCCGTCGTTCAATCGCCCTTTTGGCGTGGGTTTCATCTGCCTCAAAACCCACCACGTGGTGTCCCAGCCTTTTCATTTCCAAAGCGAAAGATCCGCCGATAAGCCCCAGTCCGATTACTGCTATTTTCATTGGACCAATGATTTTGCATTTGCAACCCGCCCGAGCGCTGACTCAAGCAATTCCACAGGAGCACAAAGTGAAATACGCACATACCGCGCCCCATTGGAACCAAAAACACTTCCGGGCACGATGAAAACGGAAATTTCATTTAGAAGGTGATCGGTCAGTTGTTCGGCGTTGTGAAGTCCATCCGGTATTTTGCCCCAGCCAAACAATCCGCTTTGCCCTTTACCTACTTCACAACCTAAATTTTCCAATATGTCCACAGCGACTTTTTGTCTTTCGCCATAAATGCCATTTAAATAATTGGTCCACTCAATGCCCGATTGAAGCGCAACAACTGCTGCCAATTGTAGTGGTTTGAACATTCCGGAGTCCATATTGCTTTTGAATTTCAGAACCGTGTCGATGATGCGCTCATTGCCGGCGAGCATCCCAATCCGCCAGCCCGCCATGTTGAAAGTTTTGCTGAGGGAATTCAGTTCCAGCGCCACTTCCTTCGATCCTTCCACCGAAAAAATACTCATTGGCTCTGGATTCAAAATGCTGTTGTATGGATTGTCATGGCAAAGCAGGATGCCATGTTTTTTGGCGAAAGCCACCAATGAGCTGAATAATTCTGGTGTAGGCCTCGCACCGGAAGGCATGTGGGGATAGTTGATCCACATGATTTTTACTTTCGTTAAATCTGATTTGGCAAGTGCCTCTAAATTCGGAAACCACCGATTTTCTTCAAAAAGGTCATAATGAATTGCTTCGGCACCTGCCAATTTTGCGGCAGCGCTGTAGGTCGGGTATCCTGGATTTGGTACGAGCACCTGATCGCCCGCGCCAAGAAATGCCATACTGATGTGCATGATTCCCTCTTTCGATCCGATGAGCGGAAGAATTTCTTTTTCAGCGTCGAGGCGAACGCTGTATGCGCGTTCGTACCACTGCGCGAAAGCATTGCGAAGTTCTGGTATGCCCCGGTAACTCTGATATCCGTGATGCGCATCGGAGAGCGAAGCGCGGTGTAAAGCGGCGATTACATCGGGGTGAGGAGGCAGGTCCGGGCTGCCGATCCCGAGATTGATGATGTCGCGTCCGGAAGCCTGCAATCTGGCCACTTCGCGGAGCTTGTCTGCAAAATAATAGGTTGAAACGTTGTCGAGCCTGCTGGCTTGTGGTATATTCATAGCCTAAGTTTCAAGAAATTTTCCAGGGGTGTAAATGCCGTGTATTTTCAATTCGTCAGTCACCGCTCCAAAAACTTTTTCCAGCCACACGCGGTTCATCGGGTTTTCACGCTCGAGGTCGATGTAAAAGCGGTAGTGCCATGCTTTGCCAATGATGGGCAGCGATTGGATTTTTGTGAGATTGAGTCCCTCTTCGTAGGCGATGCTTAAAAGTTTGTTGAGCGAACCTCTCTCGTGCGAAAGTATCAGCGAGAGCGAGGCTTTTCTGCCGGCTGTTTCGTGCTGCATCTTTTCAAGTTGTAAAAAGCGGGTATAATTCTCAGGGTTGTTTTCAATACCCCGCGCGAGAATGTTCAGGCCAAACATCTCCGCAGCTGCTTTGCTCGCAATCGCCGCCTGGGTTTTGTTTTGGGTGGCGGCTATGCGCTCAGCCACCATGGCCGTATCTTCCGCTTCAATCAATTTGATATGTGGATACTTTTTCAAAAAAACATAACACTGCGCCAGGGCAATGGGATGTGAATGAATCTCCGAAATCCCGCTGAGGTCAACCCCGGGTAAAGCCATCAGATTCTGATGGATGCGCAGAAAAATTTCACCGGAAATCTGCACCGGAAACCGGTCCAGCAAGCGATAATTGTTGAGCAGGCTTCCGGCTATGGTGTTTTCGATCGCCACGATGCCCGCGCCTTCCGCCACATCCGCCGTATGGCGAAAAACATCCTCAAATTCGATGCAGGGGACTACCTTATTCTCCGTTGCACCATTGATGTGGCTGGCAGCCA
>Ga0105044_10012380_pt1 | contig 11597 bp, 8 predicted proteins | sample MAT01_FD_78092 | JGI IMG/M metagenome (GOLD analysis project Ga0105044, IMG submission 78092) | Freshwater microbial communities from Lake Fryxell liftoff mats and glacier meltwater in Antarctica - MAT-01 | ecosystem: Environmental > Aquatic > Freshwater > Ice > Liftoff microbial mat | place...
GGGTATTAAATAATAAATATCTCTCCATGTTTTCCATTGACCTAAATTATTGACCAGATAATCAAGCACAAGAGTTAACAAAGGATGAAGTGATGCCTAAAAACCAGCCTGAGTAGTTACTTATTTTCAGGTGGGCGACCCATGAGTCGCCCCTACATTCGATACTTATTTGTACAAGATCGCGCGATCCTACGCCTTCAACACGTCCAAAACGGGCCGCAGGATCGCCCCGCCGCTGCTGTGCATCAACGCCTCAAGCAGTTCGCGGTTGGCCTGCAAAACGCCTGCTGCGCTGCACACCGCCGCCGCATGTTCATAATCGGCCTGCGTCTCTGGCAGTTCGTACTGATGCAGCAGCGAAAGGCCCGCATGACTTAAGGCCCGCGCATAAATCACACGGTACAGGCCATCCGTCAGACTGAGGATGATATTCGCCCGTTCAATGGACTGAGTGAAGATCGCAACGGCCTCTTCCTCTTTCTGCTGGCGGGTGAGCACAACGCCGTACAGCGCCAGCGCCACAGGCAGATTCAGCACCTCATCCTGATCGATGATGAGTTGGAGTGTGCGCTGTGCCGCCAACAGATCACCATTGAGCAGATAGGCAATCGCAAGATAGGTGCTCTTATAGCTCATCTCGCTCATCAACTGGTTGATGTCGGTCAGTTGCAGCGCCGCTTCCAGTTCGTGAATAGCGGCGGCATACTCGCCCTGCGCGATCCGTACCACGCCCAGATCGCCCTGGTTAATGGCAATCCCGCGTGCATCGCTCAGAGAGGCATATGTTTCAATCGCCTGATGAAAATAGCCCTCCGCCTCATCATACTGGCCCAGGAGATACGACACCCAGCCCATGCCGCCATACACATCGGCTATGCCCACCTGCCGTGAGGCGTTTTCATACAGCGTGCGGGCCTGATCCCAATAATCCCGCGCTTTGGCAAAGTGACCGAGATCATAATAGGCCCAGCCCAGACTGTTAAAGACATCGCCGTCATCCACCGGGTCAGCGGTTGCCAGCGCCAGAACCTGCGCCTGCTCATAGCAGCGCACCGCGTCCAGCGTGCGGCCCGCGCTGCGATAGGCATCCCCCAGGCGCAGCAGAACCACCTGCCGCACATCGGGTTCTGTGAGCGGCGGCAGAAGCGCCTGATACTGGCGCACGAGATCATTGTAAGCCCCGACAGGCGTCAGATAGGCCGCATCGAAGGCCAGCAGCAGATGGGCCGCCCGCGTCGTATCGCCGCTCAGGATGCGATGGGTGATCTCAGCTTGATAGGCCGCAGGCGTCTGATACGGGGTGATCTGGCGCTGCACCGCATCATCGGCAATACGACGGTGCAGCGTGCCGCGACTTAAGCCTGTTTCGCCTGCTGGCAGCCGCGCATAGGCCGATTCGGCGTCGATAGGATGCAGCGAGAGCGTGTCGTCCTGCTGGTTGTATTTGAGGAAGAAGGCCCGCACTAAACGATTCAACACATGATGCAGATCGATATTGGTTAGATAATCCGCCGCAATCCGCATTAAGGTCTCACGCGGGACAGACTGCTGAAAGGCCGCTGCAATCGTCAGTACATGCTGTGAGGCTTCGTCCAGCCGCTCTAGGGCGCTCTCGACCAGTGCCGCGACTTCGCCCGTAAGCAGGGTATTGTTCTGGACGAGCCGCTCAGGATTCAAGAAGGCATCTTCCAGCAGCAGCCCCACCGCCGCCTCCAGCGCACGCGGATAGCCGTTGGTGATCGTCGCAATCTGCTCAAGCAGGTCAACGGGTGCATCGCGTAGTTTGGCCGCATTATCGGGATCGCATTTTTGCAGTAGCGCCACGCTCTCCTCAACGCTCAAGCCCTGATCGAGCATGATCGCCCGTTCACGAATCTTGAGATGACGCGGCAGCGCCAGCGGCTCGCGGCTGGTGACGATGACGCGCAGCGCCCCGCCCTGCTGCAAGGCGGATTTGAGGAACAATTCCAGATCTGAGGTGAGCGCCCCGGTGGAGCGATCTTGCAGCGTTTCCAGATTGTCGAGCAGGAGCAGATAATTCCCCGTGCTCAGGCGCTCGAACAGGGCGGCAATCTGCCGTTCAGATTCAGCGCGTTCTGTGGGCCGATCCTCCGAGGGCAGCAGGCGATCAAAATCATGCAAAATCGTGCTCAGGCTGATGCCTGTGCTGGCGGCACTGAGCAGCACAGCGCCCGTGTAGGTCTCGCTCTTGAGCGCTGCCTGAATCACCTGACAGGCCAGCGCTGTTTTGCCGACGCCTGCCCGCCCATAAATGCCGATCAGGGGGATGCGCTCGGCGAGGTATTTTTGAATCTCAGCCTGTTCAGCCTCGCGCCCCACATAGCGCTCGATCACCAGTGGGAACGGATTCACGACGATAGTAGCCGACCTTGAGGAGAGAGGCACGCTGATCATGCGCTGGCTGACCTCGCGCTGGAAGAGATAGCCCACGCCCGGCTCGGTCAGAATATACTGCGGCTCGGCGGGGTTGTCCTCCAATTTGCGGCGCAGGCGGCTGATATAAGTGTGGACGTAATCGCTCTCGCTGCCATATTCCATGCCCCACACTCGTTGCAGCAGCGTGCGATGACTCAGCACCTGATTTTTATGCTGCACCAGCTCACCGAGGAGCGCCCATTCAGTGCGAGTCAGGCGCACAGGCTTGTTATCTCGCAGAAGGCGATACGCCTGTAAATCGATCTCGAGCTGACCAGCCCGAATCATCTCCCCCATAATAGATGTTCCTTTTATATGTTGTGATTTTTGCAGAGTGAGATTAGTTATATCAAATGTAGAGACGCTTTGCGCCTGTCACTTGAGAATATAAAAAAAAGAGGCAGCGGATTTTCATCCCCTGCCTCATCCATCATAGGAGAGCAATAATTTTAAACTTGGCCCGTTTTGAGGAGGGTTTGATAATACAGCGCACTGCGTTTTGGCGTGCGGCGCTGCGTCTGGTAATCCACATGAAAGAGGCCGAAGCGTTTGGTGTAGCCATAGCCCCACTCGAAGTTATCCATGAAACTCCACGCGAAGTAGCCCTTGAGAGGAACGCCCTCTTCAATCGCCTCTCCACAGGCCGTCAGATAGCCTTGATAGAAGGCCACACGGCGCGGGTCTTCCAGCACATCGCCCTCCACTGTCTCAGGCTCAGGGAAGGCCGCGCCATTCTCGGTGATGTAAATCGCGCCCGGATGGTATTCGTTCTCGACACGCACGAGTTCGGCACGCAGCCCTTCGGGGTAAATCTCCCAGCCCATATCCGTCCAATCGCCTTCATGCGAATAGGACTTCCAACGCGACGGATTCTCAGGGTCGGCCACGACCATCCAGCGCATGTAGTAATTGATGCCCAGGAAATCAATCGGCACAGCGGCCTTTTTGATCTCATCCAGATCCAATCCATCGAGGATCGGCCTCAGATGCTCGACCAGATTGGCGGGATACGTGCCCTTATAGATCGGATCGAGGAACCAGGCGTTGGCATTGGCCTCGGCCAGCGCTGCCGCCTTGATATCTTCCGGTTTATCCGTCCCTGGCTGCTGCGGACACAGGTTGAGCGTGATGCCGTGCAGAGCAGTGGGCGCGTGCTGGCGTAAGATCGGGATGGCTGCCCCATGCGACAGCAGCAGATGATGCGCGGCGCGATACGCCTGCACCGGGTCTTGAATGCCGGGGGCATGACGCCCAATCTCATAGCCCAGGAAGGCGGAACACCAGGGTTCATTGAGGGTGATCCACCCCTTGACGCGATCCCACAGAGCCTTGACGACGATTTCGGTGTAATCCGCGAACCAATCGACAATTTCAGGATTGGCCCAGCCGCCGCGATCTTGCAGCGCCTGTGGCAGATCCCAGTGATACAGCGTAGCCCAGGGCTGAATCCCCTTTATCAGCATCTCATCGACTAGGCGGCTGTAGAAATCCAACCCCGCCTCGTTGATCTGGCCGACGCCCTGCGGCAAAATGCGCGGCCACGAGATCGAGAAGCGGTAGGCATCTACGCCCACGTCTTTCATCAGCGCAATATCCTGGGGATAGCGATGGTAGTGATCACAGGCGATTTCGCCCGTCCCTCCATCCAGCACCATGCCCGGCGTGCGTGAGTAGCGCGTCCAGATGCATTCGCCGCGCCCATCCTCAAGCTCTGCGCCTTCAATCTGATAGCTGGCGGTGGCGACACCCCAGAGAAAATCCTGCGGGAACTTCATGATATGTCCTGTGTGGTTTTGGTTACATCTTATTGCGCGGCTGGAAGACGATTTCGAGGGCAAGCCGATAGCCCTCCAGACGCTCCTGGGCATCCGCAATCTGGGGAATACCTGTGATATGCGCGATGCGCCGCCGTCCACTCTGTTGGATCAAATGGCGCACAAGCGTCTGCGCCCCACCAACATTGTCAACCGTCACATAGCTCAACCGATCTTCATAGCCAATCGGACGATCTACCATAACAACGGGAATCTGCAAGTTGAGCAGATACGGCATAAACGGGTGATCGGCTTTTAAGGAGGGGACGATCAAGCCATCAGTGAGATGCTGGCGTGACACACGCTGCACAAGCTCATCGGCGTCTTTATCCGCCTGACCCAACCATAAAAGCATCGCGTAGTTACGTTCGAGGAGACCTTCGCTGATCCCCTGGAGCAGCATGGGGAAATACGTGTTATCGCCGAAAAAAACGACCATGTCGTTTGTGATGACAACACTGATGATCTGAGTGCGTCGTGTGACCAGAGCGCGGGCCGCCGCATGAGGGCGAAAACGCTCTTTTTCAATCACGGCCATGACCCGTAGGGTCGCTTCACTCACGTAGCGATCATTGTTGATCACCCGTGAGACAGTCGAGCTCGAAACACCAGCTTGACGCGCAATATCTTCCAGATTCATCGTAAAAACACTTTTTTCCACAGTAATTTGTTTCTGGGAGCGCTCCCAGAAGTCTGATACCACTCTAACACTCTTTTTTGGTCATGTCAAGTTAGAAATATAAACTAACTAACGCAAAGTATAGAAGACTTTTTTCGCTGTCGCAATGTTTTTTGTGTAAGCTGTCTAAAAATTTGCTTTCGTACAACTCACCCAATGCGAACGTTGCAAGTTTTGGTCATTGACGTGAAGCGGAGACTGCTATAATGCCCGCCGTACCCTGCGGCAAGAGCGCTGTATGCATATTATCGACGCCCTATGAGCACACGAGATGGGTCATATACCAGCTCGGTTGTGTTTTTATGCTGCGGGCGTCTTCATCAATCCTAACAACAAGCCTCGAAAGGTTTTCTATGACTATTGAACTCATCGCGCCGCACGGCGGGACATTGATTAATCGCCTGCTCCTCGCCGACCAGCGTGAGACGGCGCGTGAGCGTGCCGCCGCCCTCCCCCAGATCGTCCTCACCGATGCGAATTTGGCGGATCTTGAGATGATTGCCACAGGCGGTATGAGTCCCCTCACAGGCTTCATGCAGCAGGCCGACTATGACTCGGTTATTCACAATTTACGCCTCGCCAACGGCCTGCCTTGGTCGATCCCGGTGACACTGGCGGTTGACAGTGAGTTTGCCGCAGGCGTGCAGGAAGGCCAGCAGGTCGCCCTGGTCGAGCAAACAGAAGCAGGCACGACGACGCTTCTGGCTGTGCTGACGGTGGAACAGAAATACACCTATAACAAGGAAGAAGAAGCCCAAAACGTCTACCGCACGACGGAGACAGCTCATCCTGGTGTGGCGCGTCTGTATAAACAGGGCGATGTGCTGCTTGGCGGCCCAATTGATGTGATCGAACTGCCAGAGCGCACGCGCACCGAATTTCCTGATCTGCGTTATACCCCGGCGCAAACACGGGCTATCTTTCAAGAGCGCGGCTGGCGGCGCATCGTCGGCTTTCAAACGCGCAATCCGATTCATCGCGCCCATGAGTACATCCAGAAGACCGCGCTCGAAATTGTCGATGGCCTGTTTTTGCATCCACTGGTGGGCGAAACAAAATCGGATGATATCCCCGCCAAAACCCGCGTCGAGAGCTACAAAGCCATCCTTGCCAGCTACTACCCGGCCTCACGGGTGCTGCTGGGCGCATTCCCGGCGGCCATGCGCTATGCAGGCCCCCGCGAAGCCATCTTCCATGCGATGGCCCGCAAAAATTATGGCTGCTCACATTTCATTGTGGGCCGCGATCATGCAGGTGTGGGCAAATACTATGGCAGTTATGATGCCCATCATATCTTCGAGCAGTTCACAGCGGATGAACTGGGCATTATTCCCCTGTTCTTTGAGCACACGTTTTATTGCAAAAAGTGCGGCGCTGTCGTCAGCCTCAAGACATGCCCGCACACCGCTGCTGATCATATCGTCCTGAGCGGCACACAGGTGCGCGAGATGTTGAGTCGCGGCGAGGACTTGCCCGTCGAGTTTACACGGCCCGAAGTCAGCCATATCCTCATGAACGCGGTGCGCGGCGAGGCGTAATCGAGACAGAGGGCGCAAACATAGCGCCCTCTTCAATAATGCAGAGCGAAACAACGTCATGTGACCTATTATGACGCATTGCTAAGAGCTGTGGCTCTTTATACAGGCCTATGATTTTAAAGTTTTTTACAATGCTTAAGTTGATCGTAAGGGTTCAATGAAAATTAAATAGAAAATTGAGTACAGCTTTATTAACCCATTCCTCACATGTAGCCCAAAACTTCAAGAAAACTTCATAATGATTGGCTACTCTCTGCACAGAGTGGACATGTGCAGGCATTTCTGCGTCTTTTCCGCTTCTTAAAAAACCTTTCTATAATTTACTATAGGAGCCAAGCATGAAGCGTCTTACTCGTTTTCTGCTCACAGGCGCTGTTGTCACGGTTTTGAGTGGAGCAGCCTTCCCGCTGTTCGCTCAGGACAATGCAGCAGCAGGCCAGGGCGGGCCAGTTATTCTCAGCAACATTGGCGACGATCCCAGCACATTTATTCCTTTTATCGCTGGTGATGGGACGTCTCTTGAAGTCACGGGCCTGATGTATCCCACCATTATTGCAGGCGATCCTAAAACGTACCTGGAAACACCCAATACCCCCGGTGGCATGGCGGAATCCTGGACGTATGATGAGACCGGAACCATTCTGACGCTTAAGCTGCGCCAGGACTTGAAGTGGAGTGATGGCACGTCGATCACAGCGGATGATTATCTGTGGGCCTATCACGCGGTCAAATCGGGCCTGACATCCTCGCCGCGCACGGGTGTGCTGTATCAGTTGGATGATGGCACAGTTACGGGCGGCACAATCTTCGATGTCCAAAAAGTCGATGATTACACCCTCACCATCACATTGGGAACGGCTGAAACCGATGCTGATGGCAAATGGACGGGCAAGGTTTTGCCCAACTGCGTCGCCTTGAGCGATATTAACGATATTACCCCGGTTCCGAGCAAAGACTTTGAGGCCCAGTTCGGCTCAGATTATGCGGCGATGGAGGCTGATCCCTATTTTGTCGCCTCGACATGGGGGCCGTTCCAGAAGCCATATCCTGAATTCGGCGTGCAGGTGAGCATGGAACCCGATCAGGCATACCCGGATGCCACTCTGGGCTATGTTAGCCCATCGGCCTGGATTTATCGCCAGGTTGATAACAGTGAGGTTGAATATACACGGTTCCTGGCGGGCGATTACACATACGTGTCTGTGCCGCCCAATAAACAGAACGAAATGCGCGACAACCCCAAATACGCGGGGCACATCATTGAATACCCTGCCAATGGTTACAACTACATGGGCTATAACCTCGCTGATCCGAAGAACCCGCAACCAGGGCGTGATGCCGATGGCAATCCAATTCCCCAGGGCGAACACCCCATCTTCGGTGATGTGAAGGTTCGTCAGGCGCTCGCCCATGCGGTTGACGTGATCGCTATGATCGGTACACGGGCGGCGGATGGCAAAGAGGCCACCGGTATCCTCCAGGGCAATGCCTACCCCATTGTGACCCACAATCATCCGGGTCTGTCGTGGGTTGATCCGCAGCTTGAGCCGTATACCTATGATCTCGAACTGGCTGGCAAGATGCTGGATGAGGCCGGTTGGATGGACAAAGATGGTGACGGCGTGCGTGAATGTCATGGCTGCAAGTACTCCAAAGATGTCGATCCTTCGTTTGAAGGCAAGCCGCTTGAATTCAGCCTGCTGACCAATGCCGGCAACAAAACCCGTGAATCCTACGGGGAAACCATCAAGACCCAGTTCGCAAAAATCGGTGTAACAGTGAATTTCTCGGCCATCGAATTCGGGGCTTTGCTTGAAGCAAAGGACAAACAAACGTTCGATGCCATTATCATCGCCTGGGGGCTAGGTCTCCCGTTTGATCCTGATGGCACCTTTGCCTTTGGCAGCGGATCGGACATTCCGGAGTCGGGCTTCAACGCAGGCTCGTATTACAATCAAGAGTTGGAAGACCTGTGGAAACAGGCGGTCAGCGTGCCGGGCTGTGCACGAGAAGATCGGATTGATCTGTATCGTAAGGCCATGAAGATCATCTATGATGAGCAGCCTTACCTGTTCCTGTATGCCCGCAATGAGATGTACGTTGCACAGCCAAACGTCGGCAACTGGGACCCGCTCCCGTATAACCCGACATGGAATCTGGACGCCTGGACCATCGACAACTAAGTACTAGAGCGGCCTCTCATCGAGAGGCCGCTTCTCTAAGGTTGTGTTGACATTTCACCCCTCACCCCAACCCCTCTGTGGGAAAGGGGTTGGGGTGTAGGACACAAGCGTGAAAATACAAAATGTCAACAGAACCTAGCAGAGAGGTCTGGAGCCTTCCACGCCTCTCTACTATCATGCGATACCCATTGAGTCTTAGGGCAATATTATGTTCCGTCATATTTTTCGTCGTTTAGCGCAAGCCATCCCCACGCTTTTTGGCGTGACACTTCTCTCCTATATGATTATGGCCGCTGCCCCGGGTGGGCCTGGGACACTCATGAATTACAGTGAGAAACCGAACAAGAATGCCCAGGCTCAGGTTGACAAAAATATTGAACGCCTCGGCCTCAATGATCCCTGGCCCATTCAATACCTCGTGTGGCTCACAGGCAATGATTGGATGCACGCGGTGGGCCTCAAAAATCTTGACTTCGACAAAGATGGAAAGCCTGACAAGAGTTTGCTCCATTACGGCGTTTTACGTCTCGATTTTGGCAAATCGTTTAAATATAAACGGGATGTGAGCGACCTGATCGGTGAGCGTATTACGGCGACGCTTGAGTTGGGCATTGCATCGCTTATCGTATCAATCTGTATTGGCGTCCCAATTGGCATTCTCGCCCCCATCTGGCGCGGCGGGCGGTTCGACAATTTCACCCGCGTGATGGCTGTGCTGGGCAGCGCTGTTCCAACGTTCTGGTTTGGGCTGCTGCTGCTGTCGTTCTTTGGCCTCACACTGGGCATCGCCTGGGCGCGAGGGGGCCGATGTGACCTCAATGCCAGCGCCCGAAATCGAGGCTGTCCGCCGATCTATTTGCGGCTTGAATATTTGATTATGCCGACAATTGTGCTCTCTTATGGCGGCATTGCAGGCTATTCGCGCTATATGCGGACAGCCATGCTCGATACCATCAACAGTGATTATATTCGCACCGCCCGCGCCAAAGGGCTGACCAATCGCGCCGTCTGGTTCCGCCATGCGGCCCGCAATGCGATGATTCCCCTCGCCACCTTCCTCGGCCCTGCTCTCGTTGGCGTCTTGGGGGGTGCGCCCATCAGTGAGCAAATCTTCTCGTGGCCGGGCCTGGGTAAATTCCTCGTGGATGCTGTCTCAGGCCGCGATTACCCGGTGGTCATGGCATCGGTGCTCATCAGTGCTGTGCTGACAGTGTTGGCGTTTCTCATCTCTGATCTGGCTTACGCGGTTGTTGACCCGCGCATTCGCTTCTAAGGAGAGGCCCATGACAAGCAATGTTGCCATCTTAGATGACAAGTCTAAAGAACAGATCAAAAGCCGCAGTCATTGGCAGCGAGCGGCGATGCGCCTTCGCAAAGACCGCCTGACGCTGCTGGCGCTTGGCGTCATCATCTTCCTGATTGTGTGTACGGTGTTTGCCAACCCCATCAGCCGTTATATTATTCATCAGGACCCTGTCGCTGAAAACCTGAGTAATATTCTCGCCAAGCCGAGCGTCGATCATGTCTTTGGGACGGATCATAAAGGGCGTGACATGCTGTCGCGGCTGCTGTTCGGCGGTCAGATCTCGCTGGCCGTAGGCTTCTTTGCAGCGGCGCTCTCGATCTTCATTGGCGTGTCACTTGGGCTGATCACAGGCTACTATGGCGGCCTTGTGGATGACTTTTTCAACTGGTTTGTCACTACACTGACCTCCATTCCAGGCTTGTTCCTCCTGCTCATTATCGCCTCAGTGTACTCAGCAGGGCCTGTAACGCTGATTCTTGTCCTGGGCTTCATCGGCTGGACGGGGACAATGCGGCTGGTGCGCGGCCAGACCCTCGCCCTGCGCGAACGTGAGTTCGTGGTGGCGGCGCGGGCGATGGGATCATCCGACATCCGCCTGATGGCACAGCACATCTTCCCGAATCTGATCTCGATTGTCATCATCACGCTGGCGATTGATATTGGGGCGCTGATCCTGACCGAATCGGCGCTGAGTTTCCTGGGCTTCGGCATCAGTCCGCCAGATCCGTCCTGGGGCAACATGCTTAACAATGCCCAGGAGTATTTCACGACGGCTCCCTTGTTGGTGCTGGCCCCCGGTGCGCTGATCACGCTCACGGTGTTGTGCCTGTATGTCATCGGCGATGGCGTGCGTGACGCGCTCGACCCGACCATCAATCCGTAAAACGGCGGCTCGTAGGGGCGAAGCGTGCTGGTAATTATGCATAATCGTGGTGTATCGGTTTTCGCCTCATGCAATGGGTTCGCAACGGGTCACAGCGTTTTTGTAGGGGCGCAATATATTGCGCCCCTACATTTGCCCATCAGTATGACTCAGTTGCGAAGGAACGCCAAAGGCTGCGCCGCCTCAATCATCCAGCCCATACACCTTGATGGCATCACTGCTGCCCACCGGGTTGTAGCGCCCGATCAGCACCCAGAAGACAAAGCTGATGAACAGCGCCAGCGCATACGCCACCAGATTTTGCGGGCGCAGCGCTTCGTTCGGGTGCAGCATGAGCAGGAGCATCATGAAGGGGATGAAATAGCGCGCCAGCCGCTTGCGCCGCGCCTCAATCCGCTGCGCCAGAATCAACAAGATGGTAAAAAACATCGTCACCGCCGCAATATAGCCACCGTTCATGTTTACGCCTCCAACGCCTCATCCAGATAGGTCGATCACATATGCAAAAAAATTGTAGCGGAAATGGCTCAGACAGCCCGCTCTCATTCGCTTAGTGTTCAGGGAATGTGCTATAATTTCCCCAGTTTGCGCGACAGGTGTAACAGGGTCAAGAACCATTTGACCTCGGCGGCGCAAGTGCTTAGGGAGAGCCAGAGGTAAGCATCCCCATCCCTGAAGGGAGGGGCTTTTAGCCCTAGTGCTTACCAGACTTGGCCTGAGAAGGCTCCGTTAGAGACGAATAGATAGGCACTTCGGGA